>Ga0129308_1001089_pt1 | contig 31541 bp, 28 predicted proteins | sample L827metagenome_FD_94440 | JGI IMG/M metagenome (GOLD analysis project Ga0129308, IMG submission 94440) | Ring-tailed lemur group fecal microbial communities from Wisconsin, USA - L827 metagenome | ecosystem: Host-associated > Mammals > Digestive system > Large intestine > Fecal | place: USA...
GTGTGGACCCCCTCCATCACCTTTTCCCACAGGTTCAGGGCGGGGTTGCCGCTGGTCTTCATTTTCTCGTTGTTGGGGTAACCCGTCCAGACGGCGGCGGTATAGTAGGGGGTGTAGCCCACAAACCAGCGGTCGTAGTTCTCGCTGGTGGTACCCGTCTTACCGGCAGCGGTGATCCCGATGCCGTGGCCGGCGGCGGTGCCGCTGGTGATAACGTTCTGGAGCATGGAGTTCATATAGTAGGCGGTGGTGTCCTTAATAACAGGCTCCTGATTGCTCTGATTGTCCAGGATCACGTTGCCGTCCCGGTCCAGCACCTTGGTGTAGGTCCGGGAGTAGGTGTACACGCCGTTGTTGGGGAAGGTGGCGTAGGCCTCGGCCATATCCCGGGTGCACACGCCGCTGGTCAGGCCGCCCATGGACAGGGGGGCCACGTCGATGTCACTCTTGATCTTGCCGTTGCTCTCCATGGCCTCCACCAGGTCGATCTTGAACTTGTCCTGGACAAAATCAAAACTGGCCTGGGGCGTGACTAAGTCGGCCAGAATCCGGACGGCGATGGTGTTCACCGAGTTGGTCAGGCCCTGCCGCACAGTGGTCAGGCCCTTGTACCGGGCGTTGCCGGAGTTCAGGGGCCAGCCGCTGCCGTTGCTGTCGTTATAGGGGTAGTCGTCGATGATGGTAATGGGGGAAATCAGACCCATGTCCAAGCCGGGGGCGTAGACGGACAGGGGCTTCAGAGAGGAACCGGGCTGCCGCTTGGAGGTGGTGGCATAGTTCTTCAGCAGGTTCTTCTCTTTCACTCCGAACTGGCCCACAATGGCGGCCACGTCGCCGGTGGAGTTGTCGATGATGGTGATGGAGGACTGCATCTCCTGGCCCTTGGCGGAGGTGTAGTTCAAATTGGCCCGGTCGTTGTAGATGTCCTCGGCGATCTTCTGGACCTCAGGGTCCAGGCAGGTGTAGATCCGCAGACCGCCCCGGGCCAGCATGTGCTCGATCTTACTGTCCGACCAGCCCTTCTGCTCCTGGAGGTCCCGCTTCACGTCGGCAATGACGGTCTCCTCGTACCAGGAATAAATATCCTGGGTCGTCTCATTGTTCTCCCGGGGAACAAAGTGCAGTTCCTCGGCCACAGCCTGGTCGTACTCCTCCTGGGTGATCTTCCCCTGGTCCAGCATCTGGTAGAGCACATTCTCCTGGCGGTACTTGTTCCACTGCTTGGTATTCCACAGCTCGCCGGTCTTCTCATTCTTCACCAAGGCTCTGGAGTAGGGGCTGTACAGGGATGGGTTGTTGGTGATGGAGATGAGGCTGGCGCACTCGGCCAGGGACAGCTCGGATACGGGCTTGCCGAAATACTCATAGGAGGCGGAGCCCACGCCCTCGCAGCCGCTGCCCAGGGGAATCACGTTGAGGTACCAGCACAGGGTGTTTTCCTTGGAGTTGTTGGGATTCTTGGTAAAACGGACGGCGCGGACGATTTCGGTGATTTTCCGCTTCACCGTGGTCTCGTTGTAGTCGGTCAGGTTTTTGATCAGCTGCTGGGTGATGGTGGAGCCGCCGGAGATATCCTTTCCGGTGAACATATCCAGCACGGCCTTGGCCGTCCGCTTCCAGTCCACTCCGGGGTGCTCCCAAAAGCGCTTGTCCTCGATGGCTACGGCAGCATCCTTCAAATTTTGAGGGATCTCGTCATAGTCCACCCACATGGAGCTTGTGGAGCTCAGCAGGGTAGTCAGCTCCTTATTCTGACCGGTGGTCTTGTCCGTATAGTACATGATGCTGTTCTCGCCCACCTCGAAAACATCCTCGCTCAGGTCGGCGATGGGGACGATGACCGTCTTGATGTACACGGCGGTGAAGCAGCACAGGATGGCTCCGGTGCACAGCCCCACCAGCAACAGAGTACCCAGCACCTTAAAGACAGCGCCGCCCACGCCGCCCCGGCGGTGCGTTTTTCGGGACCGGCGGGAGTGGTCCTGGCGGGGAGACCTCTGCCGGGAGGGATACTCGCTGTTTTCATACAGAGAATTATGATTTTGATCTGACACGTTGTTACCTCCAATCGGGGGGCGGATCCGCCCGCGCTCCGATGGTCTAAAGCCTGTTTCAAGCCGTATTTTCTGTGCCATGGCACAAAGATTCAGATAACATTATAACAATGTTCTTTTCATTTGTCCACTCTTTCTCCCCGATTTGTCCACGGAACCGGGACAGGCAGCTTTTTCCCCGGCGAAAATTTACAGGTCGCCCCTCTTGCATTTTCTCCGACTTCGGGGTAAAATAGACCCATCAAGAAAGATACCAAAAAATCCTGGAGGTACCCCCAATGAGCGAAGAGTTCGGCCCTGACTTCATCTCGGTCACCGACGAGGACGGCAATGAATTTGAGCTGGAATTGATTGATACCCTGGAGCACGAAGGCACCACCTACTATGCCCTGTTCCCCGCTGTGGAAGAGGACGAGGAGACCGGCGAGCCGGTGGAAGTGGATGCTGACGACGAGGAGTACGGTCTCGTTATCCTGAAGGCCATCGAGGAAAACGGCGAGGAGATTCTCTCCTCCTTGGACTCCGACGAGGAACTGGATACCGTCTACCAGCTGTTCATGGACCGCATTTTCGAAGAAGAAGAGGAATAATTATTCTTCCTGCTCGGTGCGTGATGGGCTCTTTTAAACCCACATTTTTTAAACGGGACGCCCCCTCACGGCGTGGCTTGCAGGCCTCCCGGCCCCCTCGAGGTCGGCTGGAAGTTGGAAGCAGAAAAGCGTCGTGGAGGCAACCCACCTGCCATTACGTGCAGGTTTTAAACGGGCTCACACGGCCAGAGCGGGAGGATATACAAACTTATACAACAGGACCTGGGCCGCGGTGTTACGCCGCGGTCTTTTTTATTTGGACCGGTTGTCAAATAAAAAGGTGCACGGAGTATTCCGTACACCTTTTTACTCTTTATGGGTTACATATTGGCCTTCCCGGTTAGATGTTGGCCTTCAGCTGTTCGGCCCGGTCGGTTTTCTCCCAGCTCAGGTCCAGATCGTCCCGTTCCCGCAGGATGTTCCATCCTGCGGGTTCCCTTCGGGATTTGATATGCTTGGGGCAAATGAATTGCCCCTGCGCCAATGATTTTGCCGCGCAAAACCATTGTACGCGCCAAAAGGCGCGGGTCGCTTCGCTCCCTTCGGCCGGGACTGCCCTTCCCAGTTAGATGTTGGCCTTCAGCTGCTCGGCCCGGTCGGTCTTCTCCCAGCTCAGGTCCAAATCGTCCCGTCCGAAGTGGCCGTAGGCGGCCAGCTGACGGTAGATGGGACGGCGCAGGTCCAGGTCCCGGATGATGGCGGCGGGGCGCAGATCAAAGGTCTTCTCCACGGCCTCCTCCAGCTTGGCGTCGGACACAGTACCGGTGCCGAAGGTGTCCACACGGACGGAGACAGGCTGGGCCACGCCGATGGCGTAGGCCAGCTGGACCTGGCAGCGCTTGGCCAGACCGGCGGCCACCACGTTCTTGGCCACCCAGCGGGCGGCGTAGGCGGCGGAACGGTCCACCTTGGTGGGGTCCTTGCCGGAGAACGCGCCGCCGCCGTGGGGGGCGCTGCCTCCATAAGTGTCCACGATGATCTTACGGCCGGTGAGACCGGAATCGCCCTGAGGACCGCCCACCACGAAGCGGCCGGTGGGGTTGACGTAGATCTTGGTGTCCTCATCCAGCAGTTCGGCGGGGAGGATGGGCTTGATGACCAGCTCGATCATGTCGCGGCGGATCTGGTCCAGCTCCACCTCGGGACCGTGCTGGGTGGAGACCACCACGGCGTCCACCCGCTTGGGGCTGTTGTCCTCGTTGTACTCGATGGTCACCTGGGTCTTGCCGTCGGGACGCAGGTAGTTCACCTGGCCCTCTTTGCGCACCCGGGTCAGCTGCATGGCCAGCTTGTGGGCCAGGGAGATGGGCAGGGGCATCAGCTCGGGGGTCTCGTCGCAGGCGTAGCCGAACATCATGCCCTGGTCGCCGGCGCCGTTGTCCAGGCCGTCATCCTGGGCGCCCTCCTTGGCCTCCAGGCACTTGTCCACACCCAGGGCGATATCAGGGGACTGCTCGTCGATGGAAGTGAGAACGGCGCAGGTGTCGCAGTCAAAGCCGAACTTGGCCCGGTCATAGCCGATGTCCCGGACCACCTCCCGGGCGATCTTGGGGATGTCCACATAGCAGTTGGTGGTGATCTCGCCCATGACGTGGACCAGACCGGTGGTTACGGTGGTCTCGCAGGCCACACGGGACATGGGGTCCTCGGCCAGCATGGCGTCCAGCACCGCGTCGGAGATCTGGTCGCAGATTTTGTCGGGGTGACCCTCGGTCACGGATTCGGAAGTAAACAGTCTCTTTGCCATAATGATCTTTCCTTTCTTTTCGTCAAAGGCCTAGTATCTTGATTGCGGGATACATTCAGGTATCGGAGGGAAGGATGGTTTGGAAGGAAACCGTCAGGGTTTCCTTTCATATCCAATCAGCACAAATATCAAAATCAGAATTGATTTTGATATTTGCTTTGTTTGCCGAAATTCGGCAAACAAACGAAAAAACGCTCAGCCTGGCGGCGGAGCGTTGCGTTTGGTTGCACCCTCATCTTGCGATACACTACCGCCGGATTTGGCACCTTGCCCGAAAGCAGGTTGCCGTGGTTTCATAGGGCCGGTCCCTCAACCACTCTTGATAAGGCTATTCAGTTTTACCGGATGATTATATCAGTTTTTTCCCGTTTGTCAATCTATTTTTTCAAATACCAGGTATTTCCATGTAAAAATGCGGCCCGGCACATCTGTGCCGGGCCGCAGAATCTTTCGGTATGTAACGCTTAGCCTTCCAGGGTGTGTTCGCGGGTCAGGACGGGGTTGACCTCCATCTTCTTGCCGTCCTCGTACAGATAGAAGCCGGCGCCGCTCTTACGGCCCAGGAAGCCGGCGGTGACCATCTTGCGCAGAAGCATGGAGGGGTGATACTTGGCGCCGTTCTCCTTCTCCATGACGTTCATGACGTTGAGCAGGATGTCCAGACCGATCATATCAGCCAGCTCCAGGGGACCCATGGGGTGGTTGCAGCCGAGCTTCATGCCGTTGTCCACGTCCTCGACGGAGCCGATGTTCAGACCCACGATCACGCAGGCCTCGTTCAGCATGGGCAGCAGGGCGCGGTTGACGATGAAGCCGGGCTTATCGTCGGACAGGATCAGGGTCTTGCCCATCTTCTCGCCGACTTCCTTGATCTCCTCCAGCACGTCCTGAGCGGTCAGCAGACCGAAGATGACCTCGCACAGACGCATTCTGGGCACAGGAGAGAAGAAGTGCATGCCGACCACGCGCTCGGGGCGCTTGGTGGCGGAGGCCAGAGCGGTCAGAGAGATGGAGGAGGTGTTGGAGGCGAAGATGGTGTGGGCGGGGCAGATGTCCTCCAGGCTGCGGAACACGTTCTGCTTGGCGTCCAGATTCTCGAAAATGGCCTCAATGACCAGGTCAGCGTTGGCGGCGGCGGCCATGCTGTCGCTCAGGGACAGGCGGGCCATGGCGGCCTGGTAGGCCTCCTCAGTCATACGGCCCTTCTCGACGTCGCGCTTCAGAGCCTTGTCGATGTTGGCCTTGCCGCGGTCCAGAGCCTCCTGGCGCTGGTCGTTCAGGGTGACGGTGTAACCGCTGGTGATGGCGTTCTGGGCGATACCGCTGCCCATCAGGCCGGCACCCACTACAAAAATATTCTGGATAGCCACAATAATTTCCCCTTTTCATTTTATATTTGACCGGTCGCTCTAGGTCCTGCCCTTCCAAAACAGGGCCTCCGGTCTTCTTGTGCGTTCATCTTAGCACAGCAAGGGTTGCAAGTCTCAGCATATTTAGGCTTAAAATTGTCGTATGTTATCCTTAACTCCCCAACATTTCTTTTAAGCCCCTCTTTATGCGCCTCCTCTCGCCTTAAAACCGGTTCAATTCCACCGAACCGTCATCCTGTCCTTTTTCAATGGACCGAACCTGGGCGTAGTAGCCGTAGTTCTTATTTACCTGGACATAGAAGCGGTCGCCCACCTTTTTGCCCAGCAGGGCCGAGCCCATGGGGGCCTCCTTGCTGATGAGTCCGCGGAGCACATCCTGGCGGACGGTGGTGACGATCTGCCAGGTCTCCTCCTCGTCATCCTCCTCCAGGTACACCGTCACCTTGTCATAGAGACCCACGGTGTCGGCCCCGGACCTGTCCTCAATGACCACGGCGGTCTTGATCATGTTCTCCAGAAATCGAATCCGGCTCTCGTTTTTGTTCTTTTCCCGCTTGGCCGCCTTGTACTCAAAGTTTTCGCTCAGATCTCCGAAGGACCGGGCCGCCTTCACCTCCTCCAGCAGCTGGGGCCGCAGGGTCACCCGGCGGTAGTCCAGCTCCTCGCGCATCTTTTGAATATCGATTTTAGTCAGTTCGTTGTGCATTTCGTCCTCGCAAACTTTATTCCGCTCCGGCCGCCTGCGGCGGCCTCATTTTGCTCTCCTTATGCTTCCCAACCGGAAAGGTAGTCCTTTTGCTCCTGCGTCAACGTATCAATCGCCAGACCCATGGCGGCCAGCTTTACCCGGCCGATCTGGTCGTCGATCTCGTCGGGGACGTTGTAGACCTTCTTTTCCAGCCCCTGGCTGTGCTTGGCCAGCCACTCCAGAGACAGGGCCTGGACGGCGAAGGACATGTCCATGATCTCGGCGGGGTGCCCATTGCCGGCGGCCAGGTTGACCAGACGGCCCTCGGCCAGCACGTTCAGGGTGCGGCCGTCAGCCAGCTTGAAGCCCTCGATCGCCTCCCGGCGGGGGAACCGCTCGGCGGCCATAGCGGCCAGCGCAGCCACGTCCACTTCGCAGTCGAAGTGGCCGGAGTTACAGAGGATGACGTTGTCCTTCATGACCTGGAAGTGGCGCTCCACGATGACGTCCTTGCAGCCGGTGGCGGTGACGAAGATGTCGCCGTATTTGGCGGCCTCGTCCATGGGCATGACCCGGAAGTTCTCCATGGTGGCCTCCAGAGCCTTGAAGGGGTCCACCTCGGTGACGATGACGTCGGCACCCATGCCCTTGGCCCGCATGGCGATGCCCTTGCCGCACCAGCCGTAGCCGGCCACCACCACGGTCTTGCCCGCCACCATCAGGTTGGTGGTGTGCATGATGGCGTCCCAGGAGGACTGGCCGGTACCGTACTTGTTGTCGTAGTAGTGCTTGGCCTTGGCGTCGTTGACGGCCATCATGGGGCAGGGCAGGATACCCGCCCGCTCCCGAGCATACAGACGGTGGATGCCGGTGGTGGTCTCCTCGCAGCCGCCGATGAGACGGTCGCCGTACTGGGCGCACTTGCCGCCCAACAGGGAGATGAGGTCGCCGCCGTCGTCCACGATCAGGTGGGGACGGCATTTCAGGGTCTCCACCAGCAGGTTCTCATAGCCCTGCATGTCCACGCCGTGGACGCCGTAGGTATCCACCCCCAGATCAGCCATGGCGGCGGCCACATCGTCCTGGGTGGACAGGGGATTGCAGCCGGTCAGATGGATGTCGGCGCCGCCCTCCCGCAGGACCAGACCCAGATTGGCGGTCTTGGCCTCCAGGTGGACGGAGACGGCGATGGTCAGTCCGGCGAAGGGCTTCTCCCGGCGGAACCGCTCCTCGATGCCGCTGAGGGCAGGCATAAAATCCCGGACCCACTGGATCTTCTGGCGGCCGGAAGGGGCCAGGGACATATCTTTGACAATGCTCATTGTGTTTTCTCCTCTGTATCGTTCTCTTTAATGGGGCTTACTCCCGGGACCTGAGGACTACATGCACGGTGTCCCCCGGCTGTTTTCCGATCTTGGCCCGGATATCCTTGCGCAGGCCGATAATGTGGCCCGGGGTGCCCATCCGCACCAGACTGCCGTCGTAGGGTTCCCCGTCGAAGGCAGCGTGAACCTTTACCCGGCCCCTGCCGAACTCTGCCCGGACGTCGTAGGGGAACTCCACATAGGCCCCGTCGATGTCGGGCACCTTTCGGATGACGGCGTCAAACTCGTATACCTTTGGATTCATGATTCGACCTCCCGCCCCCCGAGAGGCTGCCGGCTCCCAACGCCGCGGGCATCTCTCTGAGGGTCTATTTTATCATATTTTTCCCGGCAAAAAAAGTGAATTTTCAAACCTTCCCATGGAGAAATTTAGTATGTCCCGAAACCAACGCGCTCTTTTCAGTCAGTCATAATTGTTCACACTTTAGATGTAGACATTTTTTTCAAAACCGGGTACAATATTTTTTACGTTTCAATATCACATGATAAGGAGGGCTGTCCATGAAGGCCATATCCCGCTGGCTGGACCGCTTTTGCTATAACCACCCCAACCTTGGGGTCCCAAACCTGATGAAGTACATCGTCATCGGCAACGTTCTGATCTTCCTGGGCGACATGTTTTCCTACGGTGGCTTCTCCTGGATGACTCGGTTCTACCCGGAGCTGATTCTGAAGGGACAGGTCTGGCGGCTGCTCAGCTTCATCTTCGTCCCTGTCAGCACGGGCGGCAGCAATATATTCACGCAGACCCTGTTTTTCGCGCTGACCGCCTTCTTCTACTACTGGATCGGCACCGCCCTGGAGCGCCAGTGGGGCACCACCCGCTTCACCGTCTTTTATGGTCTGGGCGTCCTGCTGAACCTGGTCATGGGCTTTGTCCTGTACGCGCTGAACCCCGTCACATCGGCCATGACCGGCGGGACCTATTTTGAGTACGCCAACATGTACTATGTGAACATGTCCATGTTCTTCTCCTTCGCCACCCTGTATCCCAATATGCAGGTGCTGCTGTACGGCATCATCCCCCTGAAGGTGAAGTGGCTGGCCTGGCTGGACGCGGCCCTGTTCGCTTTCGATATCGGTTTCTCCCTCACCGCCCGGAACTGGCTGGGGGCTGTCCTGCCCATCCTTGCCATTCTCAACTACCTTATCTTCTTCTGGGAGGACCTGACTGAGCTTGTCCGACACGGCCAGCGCCGGGTGGTCCACCAGGCCAGCCCCAAGACCATCAATTTCAAAAAGGCCCAGAAGGATATCCAGCAGCGGAAGGGCTACCTCCACAAATGCGCCGTCTGCGGCATCACCGATGCCGACGATCCCAACATGGAGTTCCGCTACTGCTCCAAGTGCAACGGCTACTACTGCTACTGCATGAACCACATCAACAACCACACCCACGTACAGTGAAAATACAAGGGCGTGCCGTTTGACGGCACGCCCTTGTGTTTTCATCCCACTCAATGTCTGATCACTCGCTGAGAATGGCTTGACGGTACTCCTCCAGCACCTCGGCCACCGTGGACATGCGGTCCACCTGGTCCACCCCGGCGCCGCAGAAGAACAGCCCCTCCTCCCGGTTGCCCTTCACCGCCTCAATGAGAGCGTGGGTGATACAATAGCGGGTTTTCGCGGGGTCACAGGTCTTGATGCACCCGGCGCACCACTTTGGCTGGATGCGCTCCCCCGCCTCCATCTTCTTGATGAGCGGGGTGACCAGGGCCCGGCCGGGCATACCCACGGGGCTGTGAATGATGCGGACGTTCTCACTCCTGGCCCCGAGGATGGCGTCCTTATAGGCCTGGGAGGCGTCGCACTCCTCCGTGGCGATGAGACGGGTGGCGATTTGGACCCCCGCCGCCCCCATGGCGCGGAACCGGGCCAGGTCGGCCCCGGTCAGACCGCCGCCTGCCACAAAGACAGGGATTTTTCTACCGTACTTCTCCTCGTAGGGGGCAGCCTCGGCCAGCACTTCAGGTAAAATCTCCTCCAAAGACTGGGCAGTGCCCCCCAGCAGGTCGGCCTCTTTAAAGCCCAAGTGGCCGCCGGCGCCGTTTCCCTCCACCACCAGGAAACCAGGGGCCACGGCGCACTTCTTGTCCCAGGTCTTGAGCATCAGCTTGGCCGCCCGGCCGCTGGACACGATGGGGGCGATGGCCACGCCGCTGCCCGCCGTCAGGCCGGGCAGGTCCAGGGGCAGCCCCGCCCCGGAGACGACGGCGTCCGCGCCCCCCTCCACCGCCGCCTGGAGCAGCTGGTCGTACTGCCGCATGGCCACCATCAGGTTGACCGCCACCATACCCCGGCCTCCGGCGATTTTCTTGGCCTTGGCGATTTCCGCCTTCAAGGCCCGGACGTTGGCCGCCAGAGGGTCCTTCCGGAAGTCGGGCTCCCGATAGCCCGGATGGGCGGCGCTGATACAGCCCATGCCGCCGCAGGCAGCTACCGCTCCGGCCAGCCCTCCCAGGGACACGCCCACGCCCATGCCGCCCTGGATCACCGGAAGCTCCAGCGTCTTTGTTCCAATCTGAATCATATGTCTACCTCAGCATAAAGTAATTTTTTAAACTACATTGTATCATACCACAGATCGGATATTTGTCAACAAAAACTCCGGACCGCCTCGGTCCGGAGTTTTCTTGCTCGCTGTAAAACATCAGCCCATGGCCACCGCTTCGGCTACCCGGATACCGTCCACCGCGGCGGATACGATACCGCCCGCGTACCCGGCTCCTTCGCCGCAGGGGTAGATCCCCCGGATGGGGGACTGATAGCTCTCGTCCCGCAGAATGCGCACCGGGGAGGAGGACCGGGTCTCCACCCCGGTCAGCACCCCATCCGGAGCAGCGAAACCGTGGAGCTTCCGGTCCAGCAGAGGCAGGGCCTGGCGCAGGGTGTCGGCCACATAGCCGGGCAGGCACCGGTCCATCTCGGTCCAGGCCACCCCGGGCCGGTAGGTGGGCTGGATCGCGCCCGGCCCCTCAGAGGGCCGTTTTAGGAGGAAATCCTCCACCCGCTGGACGGGGGCAAAAAAGTTCCCGCCGCCCACCCGGAAGGCGGTCCGCTCCCACTGCTCTTGGAACTTCACACCGGCCAGGACGTCGTCCTCCGGGAAGTCCTCGGGGCCCACGCCCACCAGAAAGCCGCCGTTGATGTTGGCCCCGTCCCGGGCCCGGAGGCTCATGCCGTTGGTGACTACGCCCCCCTGCTCCGAGGCGGCGGCCACCACCTGGCCCCCGGGGCAGACACAGAAGGTGAAGGCCGACCGGCCGTTGGGCAAATGGCAGGCCAGCTTGTAGTCCGAGGGCGGCAGCTCTTCAAATGCCGGGCCATACTGGTGCCGGCTGACCTGCTTCTGGTCGTGCTCGATGCGGACTCCGACGGCAAAATTCTTCTTCTCCATGGGTACGCCCGCGTCCCGGAGCATGGCGAAGGTGTCCCGGGCCGAGTGGCCGGGGGCCAGCACCAGGGAGTCGCAGGGCAGCGTGTACCGGCCGCTGGGGCCCTCCACCTCGATGGCGGTCAGCTGTCCGCCCGACTGCTCCAGTCCGGTCAGCTTATGGCCGAAGCGCACCTCGCAGCCCAGGGAGATCAGCTCCTGCCGGATCTTTTTCACCACCTGGCGCAGAATGTCGGTTCCGATGTGGGGTTTATGGGAATACTTGACATCGGCTGGGGCTCCTGCCTCCACCAAGGCGTCCATCACCGCGCTGATCCTGGGGTCGTGGGTGCCGGTGGTCAGCTTTCCATCCGAGAAGGTACCCGCGCCGCCCTCGCCGAACTGGACGTTGGAGGCAGGGTCCAGCAGACCGGCAGACCAAAACCGCTCCACATCCGCCGTCCGGGCATCCACATCCCGGCCCCGCTCCAGCACAATGCAGGGCAGACCGTTCCGGGCCAGAAACAGGGCGGCGAACAGCCCCGCCGGGCCCATGCCCACCACCACCGGGGCCAGGGAGGACCGCCGGGCCACTGGGGGGAAGGCGTAAGGCTTGCGCTCCACCAGACGAACGTTCCGGCCGGGGGCGTTTTTGACGATCCCCTCCTCGCCGGACATGGACAGCTCCACGGTGTAGCTATAGTGGACGTCGTACTTGTTCCGGGCGTCGATGGACTGGCGTACCACCGTCAGCTCACCCAGAGCGCCGGGGCGGACTCCAAGGGCCCGGGCTGCTCGTTTTTTCAGTTGTTCCATGTCCCCGCCGATGGGCAGGGGCAGATTTCCGATTCGTATCATGTCATCACCACCTGCTAGTGTATCACAGTCGCCGCCAAAACAAAAGCCCCGGGCTCTTTTCTCCGTTTTCGACAAAAATATGTGAAATTCAACTTGATTCTACACTCCCCCGCTTCTATCCTTGTGTCTGGAAGTTCGATTTTCTCCAGTGCGTCCACTATATAATCGGCATCACCCGCCAGGGGACATCATGAAGGAGGTATTTTACGATGGCAAGAAAAACGGTCGAACGCAACATTGCGTTCGACGACACACGAGGTATTTACTATGTCAGCATGGATTTGGGCAGGGACGAGTCCGGAAGTCGAATCAAGCAGTACCGGACCTATCCCACGCTCTCGTCCGCCCGAGCGGGACTGAGGGAATTTTTGTCCCACCGGGAGCAGGAGCGCCAGGCGCCCCATCACCAGCTGACTCTTTCCGAATGGTTGGAGTACTGGATGGACACCATCGTCCGGCCCAACCGGGCGGAGACCACCGTGTATGCCTACCAGAAGATTATCGACAACCACCTGGGTCCCGTTCTCGGGGACAAGCCCCTGCTGAAGCTGACCCCCAAAGATGTCCAGCAGTACTACACCCGGGTTCAGCGGGAGAACGGCCTGTCCTCCAACACCATGCGGCGGCACCACGACCTGCTGTCCTCCTCCCTGCGGGCGGCGGTACGGCAGGAGATGCTGCTGGTCTCTCCTATGGACCGGGTGGAGCCGCCCCGCTCCAAGCTGTATGAGGCCGACTTCTACAACCCAGAAGAGCTGAAACAGCTGTACAACCTGCTGCCCGGCCATCGGCTGGAGCTGCCCGTCAAGCTGGCGGGCAGTCTTGGGCTGCGGCGGGAGGAAATCTGCGGTCTGAAGTGGGAAAATGTCAACTTCCAGCGTCAGGTGATCTATATTCGGGAGGCCCGCACCGCTTTCGGCGCTACCATCGTCCAGAAGGAGACCAAAAACCGCGCCTCGGTCCGCACCCTCTATATACCCGATGAGATTCTGACCCTGCTGACCGCCGAGCTGGCCCGGCAGAAGGCGGAGCTGCCCGACGCCTCCGGCCATGTGGTGCTGGACCACAAGGGACTACCCTACTCTCCCAACGCCCTGTCTCTTGCCTTCACCCGGTTCGTCCGGGTCAACAGCCTGCCCCGTGTGACCCTCCACGGCCTGCGTCACTCTTTCGCCACCATCGCCTCCTTCCAAGGGGTGTCCCTCTTCGACATCGGCAAGGCACTGGGGCACTCCACCCCCGCCACCACCGGACGCATCTATACCCACCTCATCGACCGCACCCACGAGGATACTCTCATGCGGGTATCCGACGCGCTGAAATGACACTCCGCAGCCGCCCCTTGCCTTTTCTCCTCCCGTTTGGTACACTGTTAGAAAAAGAAAGGGGGCGGCGCCGTGCCCAAGGAACTTTTGCAGCTGCTGGGCCTGTATCTTCTGGCGATAAACCTCGTCGCTTTTATCCTCATGGGTGTGGACAAGCGGCGGGCAAAAAAAGAAATCTGGCGCATTCCGGAGAAAACCCTCTTCCTCCCCGTGGTTCTGGGGGGTGCTCTTGGCGGCGTGCTGGGGATGCGGACCTTCCGTCACAAGACCAGGCACTGGTATTTCCGTTTCGGTTTTCCCCTGCTGCTGGTCCTTCAGACCGCGCTGGGCGGCTGGCTGATCTGGAAATTCTTCTTGGCCCAGTGATGTAGGGGTGCATAGTATGCGCCCGCGGGCGGCGGATAGCCGCCCCTACAATTCACAAAAAACGAAAAATGCGTGGAGAATGATTCTCCACGCATTTTTTACAGCTGTTTTTCGTAGCAGTTCAGAATCTCATGGATGAAACCCTGGAAGAAGAATTCGGTTCCTCCGGCCAGACGGTAGCCCAGCTTGGGGTACATCCGGTTGGCTGGGTCGTTGGTTTCGGCGGTGTCCAGGCGCATAACGGTCTTGTTCTGACGGCGGGACTCCTCCTCGCAGAAGGCCACCATCTCCCGGGCCCTGCCCCGGCCGGTCTGCCGGGGGCTGACCACCAGGGTGTGAATGACGGACACCTGGTCCCGCTCCGCCGGGAACTGCCAGGGGATGGCGTCGTACTCGGGCAGCTGTTCCCCGTTCAGCACAAAGGAGCCGTAGAGGTCTCCCTCCTCCTCGGCCACCCAGAGAGTCCCGGCCTCCAGGGCCTTACGGGCGTGGCCCACGGTGGGGTACTTGCCCCGCTGCCAGTTGGTAAAGGAGGCGGGGCGGGTCTCCTCCTCCGTGAGGATTTCCTCATAGATCAGCCCGATGGCGGGCAGATCAACTTCTCGTGCGGGACGGATCATATTCATTCACCTTCCATCAGAATCGGTGGACCCAACCGGACAAAAACCAGACGGGGGCCAGCCAGGTCAGCAGATAGACCAGCAGGTTCAGGGGGGACAGAGAGCCGAAGGCGGATACGGACACCAGGTAGGCGGCCAGCAGCACGCCCAGGGCGGAGCCGACGCAGCACAGGATGGCGCCCAGCCGGGTGGCCCAGCGCAGCCGCTTGGCGGCGGTCAGGGCCTCAGCAAAGGGGTACAGGCCCTCCCGGCACAGCAGGGCGGTGAGGGTGCCGCTGTGGGGCTGCTCCGGGTCGGACAGCTCCCGGCGGCGCTCCACCGGAGGAAAGTCCATCTTGTCCGCCGCCAGCTTGAACCGCTGGTGGAGCATGGCGGGGATCAAATTAAAGTCCCGGGTGGCCAGCACCGGCCCCACCTTCTCCCGGATCAGCTCCTCCAGAGAGGGGAACACGGTGTCGGGCAGAGAGTAGCTCAGGGCGAAGATACCGGCCAGCTCCCCGTTGATGGCGCAGAACACGGCATTCTTCACGTTTAGGCCGGGGGGCAGGGTAATTTCCATCAGGTTCATAAAGGCGGCGGAGCCAACCAGCACCTGGTCGCCCCGGATGTTGGCGGATAAGCCCCCGCCCTCATAGCAGCACAACCGCTCGGCGTTGCGCATCAGGCCTCCCAAGGCCCGGAGCTGGTCGTGAAACAGCTTGGTCAAGCCGCTGCCCGAGTCCCGGATCAGGGTGGCGGTGTAGGCCACCACCCGCTCCATGGGGAAGCCGCCCAGCACCTTGAAGCCGTTGAGCTCCACATAGCCGGGAGGGAACAGGTCGGTATCGGTGATGAGCACCCGGTCGGCCCGGCGGGAGCCGGCCACCCCGGGCCATCCGGCCAGAGCCGCTCCGCTCTGGATCAGACGGCGGGCCACCTTGTGGAAGGACCGGCCGTAGACCAGGGTCCCGCCGAAGGAGGCTGCGGCGGTGAAGAGGGCGGACAGCCCCCAGATCAGGTTCTCTGAACGGCCCTTCCCCACAGTGGCCAGCAGGGCCAGCAGCAGGCAGGCCAACAGGAGCACCGGGCAGCACCGGTTAAAGATCCGCTGGGCCCCGTCGTCGGTTTGAATCTGACTTCCGAATCCCTCGGCGGTGCCCGACCACTTCGTATAGGTGTCCCGGCCGTTCCATTTGCCCTCATCCAGGGTGACCCGGTAGGGCTGGGCGGAGGCCGCCGCCGTCCGGCAGCTGAGCCGCAGAGCACACCGCTTGTGGTAGGCCCCGTGGACCGTCAGCCACAGGCCCGTCAGGACCACGGCGGAGTAGGGCAAACGCGCCTGGCTGTCAGACAGGGCCAGCAGGACCCCGTCCGCCAGGGTAAAGAGACAGGACAGAGCGGCCAGCGCCTCCACGCCCACCTTCCCCCGGAAGGCCCGTTTCACGCCGTCGGCCAGCACGTCGGAAGCCAGCAAGGTACCGACAGCCAGCAGACCCACGGCGGCCCAGTGCTGGATCAGGCCGCTGTCCAGGGGGGGCAGCCACACCAGTCCCACTGCGGGGACCAGCAGCTGGAACAGAGCCGCGGCGGACAGGAAAAACAGCAGAAGCACCCGCATCCGCATTCCTTTTAAGCCCCGGCCATAGCTTTTGGCCAGCTCGGCAGGGGCAGTGTCGGGGGGCGGAGGTTCCGGGGCCTTGGGGCGGCGGATACGGCGGAAGTCAAAGTGTTCCTTCTCGGGTACCTCCTCCCGGTCGGTGCCGGGGATCAGCCGCTCCAGACGGCGGACCTCCTCGGGGTCGGTGTGCTCGTCCTCCTCAAACATCCGGTCGGCGTAGTCGTCGGCCTTCCGGCCCACGTCCTTGATAAAGGCCGACAGGACGCTCTCCTCCTCAGGAAAGTCAATGATCCGGTCCTCATCACCGTCCGTCTCTTCCTCCCCGGCGCCGGGCTCCTCATCCTCGGCCTCATCCTCAGGCTCCTCGGACTCCTCCGGCGGCAGCTCCTCTTCCTCCTCGGAAGGGTCGGCCTCAGTCCCCGGAAAGTTCAGCACCTTGGCCTCCCGCTTCGGGGCACGGGGGGCCTCCGGCCAGGGCAGGTCGGGCTCCCGGTCCTCCCTGGGCTTCACCGGCACGGCTCCCCGGCCGGGCAGCTTACCCGAGCCGTACTCCGCCAGGATGTCGTCCAAGGAAAACTGGTCCCCTTGGGCGTCTCCGATGAGCGACTTGAACTGGGTCAGGTCATCGATATTCGATTCTCTCTTCTTGCGGTCGCTCATGGTCGTTCCTCGGTTTTATGTTTGATCGTGATTCGTCTCATTCCGCATTGCTGCATTCTGCATTTTACTCGCCCATTCTCTGACGAACCGCCTCGTACAGCAGGACCGCCGCGGCGGCGGAGGCGTTCAGGGAATTGATTTTGCCGAACATGGGGATGGAAACGGTAAAGTCGCAGTTCTCGGCCACCAGGCGGCTCATGCCGTCGCCCTCACTGCCGATGACGATGGCGGCGGGGCCCTTCAGGTCGGCCTTATAGAGGCTGGTGGTGCCCTCGGCGGCGGTGCCGAAGACCCAGACTCCCTCCTCCTTCAGCTCCTTGAGCAGGGCGGTGATGTTGGGCACCCGGGCCACGGGAACATGGGCCACCGCGCCGGCGGAGGTCTTACCCACAATCGCGGTCAGACCGGCGGAGCGGCGCTTGGGGATAATGACGCCGTGGGCGCCGGCGGCGTCGGCGGTACGGATGACGGCCCCCAGGTTGTGGGGATCAGACAGCTCGTCGCAGACCACGATGAGGGGATTCTCCCCCTTTTCCCGGGCGGCGTTCAGGATATCGTCCACGGAGGCGTACTCCCGGACGGCGGCCAGAGCGATGACGCCCTGGTGGGAGTGGGTGCGGCTCATGCCGTCCAGCTTGCGCCGGTCGGCGTCCACCACCACGATGCCCTTCTCCCGGGCGGTGGAGGCGATATGGCCCAGGGCGGAGTCGGTCTCCCCCTTCATAATAAAGATCTTGTCGATGGTCACACCGGCCCGCAGGGCCTCGATGACGGCGTTGCGCCCCTCGATGACGCCGTCGTTCTCCGTCTCGATAGGTGCGGAACGGCGGATAGGCGGTCTCTGGTTCATGGGTGGTCCCCCTTTTATTTTGATCCCCGGCTGGCGGGGACATTTATTTTGCATACAGAGAGTATTATATCATACTTGCCCCGCCGGTGGAAGTGGAAAATTTCCAGGCCCGGGGACAGCTTCACAGAAAGTTTACAGCCCATTTCCTTGTTTTTAAGGAATGGATGTGGTATGATATCTTTCAGCTTATTCTGGCGCTGTATCCAGATGGCAAATCAAGCAAAAAATGGAGGTATTCTCCTTTGAAACCAGATAAGGGAAACAACAAAAAGAACGCATTCGGTCTGATCTCCCTGCTGCTGTGGGCTTTGGTCCTGACCATGCTGTTCAAAAGCTGTTCCTCCTCTTACGCAAACGCCAACGAGGTACAGGTGGACTACTCCACCTTTAAGCAGTGGGTGGAGGAAGATAAGGTGGACCGGGTCCTGATGGAGCCCGGCAAGTACACCATCACCCTGCGGGAAGGGGTGGAGGTGGAGCTCCCCGAGGAGGACACGAAAAACCAGATGTTCGCCATGCCCTGGCTCCCTCAGGACCAGGAGACCGTCTATGTGACCACCCCCACCCCCGAGGCGGACGCGGACATCTACGGTCTGATGGACGCCCATAAGACCGACTACTACAACGAGCCGGTAGACAATTCCGAATATTTCCTGTCTCTGCTCATCACCACGCTGCTGCCCTTCCTTCTGATGGTGGGCGTGATGTTCTTCCTGTTCCGCGGCATCGGCGGCAAGGGAGGTATGGGCGGCATGGGCGGCGTGGGCAAGGCCAACGCCAAGGTCTATGTGGAGAAAAAGACCGGCGTCACCTTCCGTGACGTGGCCGGGCAGGACGAGGCCAAGGAGTCCCTCCAGGAGGTCATCGACATCCTCCATAACCCCCAGAAGTACACCGAAATCGGCGCCAAGCTGCCCAAGGGCGCGTTGCTGGTAGGCCCTCCGGGCACCGGCAAGACCCTGCTGGCCAAGGCTGTGGCCGGCGAGGCCGGAGTTCCCTTCTTCTCCATCAGCGGCTCCGACTTTGTGGAGATGTTCGTGGGCGTGGGCGCCAGCCGTGTCCGCGACCTGTTCAAAGAGGCCAGCAAGATGGCCCCCTGCATCATCTTCATCGACGAGATCGACACCATCGGCAAATCCCGCGACAACCGCATGGGCGGCAACGACGAGCGGGAGCAGACCCTGAACCAGCTGCTGGCTGAGCTGGACGGCTTCGACCCCGGCAAGGGCGTCATCGTTCTGGGCGCCACCAACCGGCCCGAGGTGCTGGACAAGGCCCTGTTGCGGCCCGGCCGCTTCGACCGCCGCATCACCATCGACCGGCCCAACCTGGCGGGCCGACTGGCCACCCTTCAGGTCCATACCCGCAAGATCAAACTGGCCGAGGACGTGGATCTGAAGAAGATCGCTCTGGCCACCGCCGGCACCGTGGGCGCCGACCTGGCCAACCTGGTCAACGAGGCCGCCCTCCGCGCCGTCCGCCACGGCCGCCATTTGGTGACCCAGGAGGACCTGCTGGCCTCCTTCGAGTTCGTCATCGCCGGCAGCGAGAAGAAAAATTCCGTCCTCACCGAGTTCGAGCGCAAACTGGTGGCCTACCACGAGGTGGGTCACGCCATGGTGGCTTACAAGCAGAAGAACGCAGAGCCGGTGCAGAAGATCACCATTGTTCCTCACACTGAGGGCTCCCTGGGCTACACCCTGCTGATGCCCGAGGAGGACAAGACCAACCTGCGCACCAAGGAAGAGCTGATGGCCAAGATCAGCGTCTCCATGGGCGGCCGCGCCGCCGAGCAGGTAGTGCTGAACACCATGACCAACGGCGCCTCCCAGGACATTCAGGAGGCCACCAACATTGCCCGGAACATGGTGGCCATGTTCGGCATGAGCGAGGAGTTCGGCATGATGGCCCTGGGCTCCGTCCGCAGCCAGTATCTGGACGGGGGCTACGGCCTGGACTGCGCCCAGGATACCGCCGCCGTGATGGATAAGGCCGTCAAGGCCATCCTGGACGTGTGCTACGCCGACGCCGTGAAGGTCATCGGCGAGAACCGTGAGGACATGGATAAGGTAGTCGCCTACCTGCTGGAGAAGGAGACCATCACCGGCGGCGAGATGGTGGCCATCATCGAGGGCCGGGACCCCGCCCTGGTGGAGGACGCCTACGCCTCTACCCGTAAGACGAATGAACCTGCCTTCCGTCCCTCTCAGCCCGACCGGATCGAGCCCCCCGCCCGGCACATCCATATGGTCAGCGAGGAGATCAAGGCCCCCGAGCTGCCCGAGGGGGAGAATGCCGAGGAGTCGGAGGAGAAACCTTCCGAGACCCCCGACGCCCCCCAGAGCGAGCCCGAACAGCCCGCCCAGAACGAGTCTGACGAGAAACCCAAAGAATGAAAAAAGGTCAGAGCGCTGTGCGCTCTGACCTTTTGTTATATCTTCCGCTCCAGCCAGGCCAGCAGATCTTCCAGCACCTCCTGGCGGTTGAGCTCGTTGAACATCTCGTGGCGGCCGTCGGGGTAGAGCTTTACTTCCACGTCCCGGCACCCGGCGGTGGAAAACATCCGGACCACCTTCTCCACGCCCTTGCCCATTCCCCCCACGGGGTCGTGGTCGCCGGACATAACATACACTGGAGTGGTCTTATCCATCTTGGTTAGATTTTCCCGCTTGGCGATGAACTGAAGGCCCCCCATCATGTCCCGGAACATGGACACCGTAGGTTTGAAGGTGCACAGCTTATCCTTCAGATAGGCGTCCACCACCGTCTCGTCCCGGCTGATCCAGTCGGCCCCGGTGCGGTTGGGCTTGAATTTCTTGTTGTAGGCCCCCAGGGACAGTTCATCCACCAGGGGACTGACCCCGTCCGGTCCCAGACGGCGGCACTCCAGGGAAGCCAGCAGTTTCCCCGCCGCCACCAGGGGCGCGGGCTCCTGTCCGGTGCCGGACAGGACCGCCCCATCCACCGTCCCCGGCCAGCGGATCAGATAGGTCCGGGTCAGGAAGGAGCCCATGGAGTGGCCCAGGATGACATAGGGGATGTCGGGATATTTTTCGCCCTGGAGTTCCCGCAGGCGGCGAATATCCCGGGCCACGTAGTCCCAGCCGTTTTTGGGGCCGAAGTAGCCGTATTTTCCGTCGTCCACCGTACTGCCGTGGCCCAGGTGATCCTCGCCGCAGACCAGGAACCCGTGGCTGTTCAAAAAATGGGCCACATGGTCATACCGGCCCACATATTCCGCCACTCCGTGGACGATCTGGACCACCGCCCGAATCTCGCCCTGGGGCAGCCACTCCTGGGCGTGGATGCTGTGGACCCCGTCCGCGGCGGGATAAGTAAACTCCCGAAGCTGTGTCATAAGCCGCCTCGTTTCCGGCCCCAGCCCGGGGCCTTTTTTTCTAGTTTACCCCGGAAACAACCAGTTCGTCAAGGGAGAGGGAGGCGGCGGCTTTTCCCTGTCCTCCCCGCCCAAGCACATCGTTCCATTTCTTTCTTACATCCGCTCCAGCACCCGGCGGATGGTCCGGTTGTGGAGGGCGGCGTCCTGAGCCAGCTCCCGGCACAGTTCCTGAAGGGACAGCTCCTCCAGCTCCTCCGCCGTCTGGATGCAGGCCCTGGCCCACCGCTGCTCCCACAAAAACTGGTCCCGCAGGGCCAGAGCCAGGACGGGTTCCAGCTCCAGCCGGGCCGCTTTCGGCTGGTAGCGCTGGCCGGTGACCAGGAAGCAGGCGGCAGACAGCTGCCGCAGGGCCCTTCGGTGGTCGGCGGCCAGGGCAGACAGAGTCCGGGCGTTGGCTCCCGCCCGCTGGGCCAGGGCCTGACCGGCGGCAGCCCCCTCCTGGGCCAGATCCATGAGCCGCTGGAGCCGCTCCTCGTCGTTTCTGGGCATGGGGGCGGGCGCCCGGGGCGGCGGAGCCGTTCGGGTGGGGGCCAGATTGGCTCCCAGTGTGGTAACCCGTTCCGTTTTCTGAACAGGCGTCCGGGACATGGGAACACTCTTTTTTGTCTGGGGCCTGGGCTGGGACGGGGCGGGGCGGCGGATTTCTTCCTCCGCTGGACCCACAGCAATGGGACTGCGCTCCTGGTCTGGCATGACCCGGCGCCACACCCGCTCAAAGGTCTCCCGGTCCACAGCCTGGGGTACCAAGCCGTTTGGGGGCAGCGTTTTTTCCATGGCGATTCCTCCCTGTGGATATTGGACGTTTTCCCTCCAGTCTATGCCAAGGAGGGAAAACGGGTGCGTTTTCCAGTTTCTTGCCTTGATTCATTGAGATTTTTGTGATACACTGCCTTTTAACATTGCAAAGGAGCCGAGGCTATGTCCACCCAATCCACGACTGTTCAATCCATCATGCGGCATGCGGACGATTTCATTGTCCGCAGCGTCAATATGCCCCACCAGTTCTCTAAGGAAAATGGTATCACCGTCACCCATGTAGAGCCCGGCCTGGCCGAGGGCGAACTGATCGCCGGTCCCAACAGTATCAACCCCCACGGCAACATCCACGGCGGCGCTCTGGCCACCCTGGCCGACACAGTAGGCGGCTGCTGCGCCTGCTCCAAGGGAGGCATCTGCGTCACTGCCAGCAGCACGATAGAGTACCTCCGCCCCGCCACCGGTGGACGAATTTTCTGCCGTGCCACCCCCAAGAAGATGGGCCGCACCTTGTCCGTCATCCAGATTGAGATGTTTGACGAGAAAGAGAAGCTGGTTCTCACCGGTACGTTCACTTTCTTTATGCTGGAGGAAAAATAACCGAATTTCACCAAAGCTTCCGTTTCGCCGAGGAAACGCCTTGACATTTATGACGGAGCGTGGTAGGATACTTGCAAATCCAACTGAATACGAGGATAGAGGCGCGGTGCTCATGCGTACCGGAGGACAAGGCCAGGCAGCCGTCCCCCGGGAGAGGGTGTGCCGCCGAAGATCTCCCCGCCTGCCTGGACGGAGGGATCTGGGCCGGAAGAAAATATCTTTCGGACTGTCACGACTTGAGTGGAGCGCTATCCGAGAGGTCCCCGTGCCAGGCACGGGGGCATCCGGTTTTACCATGGGCGCTTTCGCGCACATGGTTTTTTTATGCTTTTGCATACTGCGCGCATGGGGGTTGTGTCCCCCAAAAAATAAGTGGAGGGAAAATAAATGAGAGCGAGAAGATCCTGGCCCGCCCGCATTATGATCGTGATCATGATGCTGCTGGCCCTGACTGTCTCCAGCTTTGCCGTACTGGAGAATGACCCCACGGAGGACCCCGGCACCAAGATGATCGAGTGCCCTGACTGCGGCGTCACCGGCATCTGTATGGACTGTTATGGTCTGGACGCCGAATGTGAGACCTGCGGCGGCGCCAACGTGTGTCAAACCTGCGGCGGCGACGGCTACATCCAGTCCCCCAGCAACTTCTATAACACCGCATGGTCCCTGCTGCCCCCCGTCATCGCCATTGCGCTGGCCCTGATCACCAAGGAGGTCTACTCCTCCCTGTTCATCGGTATCCTGGTGGGCGGCCTGCTGTACTCCAACTTCGCCTTTGAGGGCACCCTGCTCCACGTGTTCAGCGACGGCATCGTGGCCTCCCTGTCCGACAGCTACAACGTGGGCATTCTGATCTTCCTGGTCATTCTGGGCACCATGGTCTGCCTGATGAACAAGGCCGGCGGCTCCGCCGCCTTCGGCCGCTGGGCCAAGAAGAACATCAAGACCCGGGCCGGAGCTCAGCTGGCCTCCATCCTGCTTGGCTGCCTGATCTTCATTGACGATTACTTCAACTGCCTGACCGTGGGCAGCGTCATGCGCCCCATCACCGACAAGCACAACGTCTCCCGCGCCAAGCTTGCCTACCTGATCGACGCCACCGCCGCCCCCATCTGCATCATCGCCCCCATCTCCTCCTGGGCCGCCGCCGTGGCCGGCTTCGCCGAGGACGGCCAGGGCCTGAACCTGTTCATCCGCGCCATCCCCTACAACTTCTACGCCCTGCTGACCATTGTAATGATGATTGGCCTGGTGGTTATGAACGTGGATTTCGGCTCCATGGCCAAGCACGAGCGCAACGCCATTGAGAACAACGACCTGTTCTCCGGCTCCAACCCCTACGCCATGCTGGATGAGGAGATCGACGAGACCAAGGGCACCGTCATGGACCTGGTTATGCCCATCGTGGTCCTGGTGGTCTTCTGCGTCATCGGCATGATCTACTCCGGCGGCTTCTTCTCCGGCGCCAACTTTGTGGAGGCCTTCTCCAACTCCGATGCCTCCGTGGGCCTGATGCTGGGCTCCGCCTTCGGCCTGCTGTTCGCCTTTATTTACTACTACCTGCGCCGCTCCATGACCTTCAAGGAGATGATGGGCTGCATCCCCGAGGGCTTCAAGGCCATGGTCCCCGCCATCCTGATCCTGACCTTCGCCTGGTCTCTGAAGGGCATGACCGACTCCCTGGGCGCCAAGTTCTTCGTCCGTGACTTCGTTTACAGCAACGCCCAGAGCATGCAGATGTTCCTGCCTGTCATCGTGTTCGTCATCGGCTGCCTGCTGGCCTTCGCCACCGGCACCAGCTGGGGCACCTTCGGCATCCTGATCCCCATTGTCCAGAGCGTGTTCCCCATGGATAACCCCCTGGCCATCATCTGCATCTCCGCCTGTATGGCTGGCGCCGTCTGCGGCGACCACTGCTCCCCCATCTCCGACACCACCATCATGGCCTCCGCCGGCGCTCAGTGCGACCACGTCAACCACGTGTCCACCCAGCTGCCCTACGCCATCTCCTGCGCGGTGATCTCCGGTATCTCCTACATTCTGGCCGGCCTGCTGGCCAGCGCCGGACTGCCCGGACTGATTGCCCTGCCTGTTGGCATTGTCCTGATGCTGGGCTTCCTGACCTTCATGAAGAAGCGCCAGGCCGCCTGATTGTTGGACTCCTTTTCTTTGCCAAACCGGCAGTCCCTTATGGGGCTGCCGGTTTTTTGCGGTCGCGGGCGGTTGACATCCCAGCATAACCAAGCCATAATAAAACTATAAAGTTTCGCTTCACGGATATCGCATAAAGTTCCCCCTTGAGGAAGACTTCGGTTTCCGCGGCACGATACACAGAACCTAAAATTGAAATGCAATCACCGCAGTATACCAATGCTTCATTTCCATTACTCGGAGGTTTCTATGGAATTCTATGGTACCCTTGGGACCGCCTGTGCGTCCCGCGCGATGTTGTCCAAGCTGTTTCAGGAGGGAATGACCGGGGTCCGGCTGAACCTGTCCCACACCAGCCTGACCGCCTGCGCCTCTCTTCTGCACGATGTTTTCTGGCCCGCAGCCCATGCGGCCGGCATTAACGCCCACCTGATCGTAGACCTCCAGGGACCGGAGCTCCGGGTGGGCACTTTGGCCCAGCCTGTCCTCCTCCGTGAGGGAGAATATGTCCTGCTGGGCAGCGGCGGCATCCCCGTCCCCGACGTGGTCCTCACCGCCGCCCAGCCGGGGCGCCAGATCTCTCTGGACGACAGCGCTCTGCTGCTGGAAGTCCGGGAGAGCCGCCAGTCCGCCCTGCTGTGCCGGGTGGTCCGTGGGGGTGTTCTGAACAGCCGGAAGAGCCTGGCCATTCTGGGGGTCCAGCCTGACACCCCCGCCCTCACCGCCGACGACTTTGCCAATCTGGACCAGGCCGCCGAGATGGGGGTCACCCATATTCTCCAGCCCTTCGTCCGGGGCCGGGAAGATGTGGCCACCCTGCGCCGTGCCCTGGATGAGCGGGGACTCCAGCACGTCCAAATCATGGCCAAGATTGAGAACCAGCTGGGTCTGGACCACCTGGAAGAGATCATGGACAGCGCCGACCAAATCTGCATCGCCCGGGGGGATCTGGGCAACGCCATGCCCCTGTGGGAGCTGCCCGGGGTCCAGAAGATGCTGTCCCGCCGGTGCCGGGAAGCGCAGAAACCCTTCTGCCTGGTGACCCAGCTGCTGTGGTCCATGGAACAGCGGCCCGTCCCCACCCGGGCCGAGGTGGCCGACATCTACAACGGCGTGCTGGACGGGGCCTCCTCCCTCATGCTCACCGGTGAGACCGCCGTCGGCAAGTACCCCGTCCAGGCCATGGAGTATCTGGTCAAGACCGCCAGGCAGGCTATGGCGGCACTTTAATTGCTCCACCGGGTATCCGCCGCAGGGATACCCGGTTTTTCTTGCTCCCGACTGGAAAGACTGATATACTAAGAATGAATCTTGATGCCCGGCAGAGCCGGAGAATGGGGGATACCCAATGATGAAAAAACTCATGGTCCTGGACGGAAATTCCATCGTCAACCGGGCCTTTTATGGGGTGAGCCAGAATCTCACCACCCGGGCGGGACAGCCCACCAACGCCATCTTCGGCTTTCTGAACATTTTGAACAAGCTGCTGGACGAGGGGGAGCCCGACGCCCTGTGCGTCACCTTCGACCGGAAGGCCCCCACCTTCCGCCACCTGGCCTACGAGGGCTATAAGGCCCAGCGCAAGGGGATGCCAGACGAGCTGGCCAGCCAGATGCCTCTGCTGAAACAGGTGCTGGCCGCCATGAACATCCCCATGTACGAGCTGGACGGCTGGGAGGCCGACGACCTCATCGGCACCATCTCGGCCAAGGACAGCCGGGCCGGATGGGAGACCGTGGTCGTCACAGGAGACAAGGACTCCCTTCAGCTGGTGACGGAACAGACCACCGTCAAGCTGGTGTCCACCCGCATGGGCCGGACCACCACCAAGGACATGACCCCGGAGGCTTTCCGGGAGGAGTACGGCTTCGACCCCATCCACATCATCGACCTGAAGGCCCTCATGGGCGACGCCAGCGACAACATCCCCGGCGTAAAGGGCGTGGGCGAGAAGACCGCCATGGCCCTGGTCCAGCGGTACGGCTCCATCGACGCACTGTATGGAGCCATGCCGACCCCCGAGATGGCCTCAGGCACCCCCGCCAAGCCCGGCGTCATCAAAAAGCTGGCCGAGGGGGAACCCGACGCCCGAATGTCCTATGATCTGGCCACCATCCGCACCGACGCCCCCATCGCGTTCGACCCGGAACAGAACCTGCGGCAGGAGGTCAATGGCCCCGCCCTGTACCAGATCTTCCTGGACCTGGAGTTCTCCAAGCTCATCGACAAGTACGGCCTCACCGCCCCACAGGGGGAGGGCGAGGCCCGGGCGGAGCAGACCTTCGAGGGCACCTGCACCAGCGAAATTGTGGAAAACCGGGTCCGGATGGAGGCGCTGCTAAACCTGTGGCGCGCGAAAGACTGCGTCAACGTGCTGGCGCTTCCCTCTTTGGACGTGGTCTGTGTAGAGTGGGACGAATCGGAGGCCGACAGCCGCGCCGCCCTGTTTCTGGCCGACAAGCTGGACTGCTACAACGACTTTTTGAAGGGGCTGTTCGCCCCCGGCATCAAAAAGGCTGCCCACGGGGTCAAGGGGCTGTGCCGCGCCCTGCTGGAGGAGGGGATCGCCCCCAGGGGGTTCGTCTTCGACACCGAGGTGGCTGCCTACCTGCTGGCCCCCACCGACGGCAGCTACGATTTGGAGAAGCTGGGTCTGACCTACTTCAACCACCAATTTGCCAAGGCGTCCGATTACCTGGACGAGGGGGCCTTCGGCCCTCTGGCCGACCCGGTGACCCCCACCGCCGCCCTACTGTCCCACTGCGCCCTTATCGGCGCTCTGCGGGACATCCTGACCGGGCGGCTGGAGGAGCTGGGGATGCTGGAGCTGTACCAAAAGGTGGAGCTTCCTCTGTGCACCGTCCTGGCCGAGATGGAGACGGCGGGCTTTCTCATCGACCGGGGGGCCCTGGTATCCTTTGGGGAGATGCTGGCAGGCCGGATCGACTCCGCCCAGGCCAAAATCTACGAGCTGGCCGGGTCCGAGTTCAACATCAATTCCACCCAGCAGCTGGGTCGGGTCCTCTTCGACGACCTGGGCCTGCCCCCGGTGAAGAAAACCAAGACGGGCTACTCCACCAACGCCGAGGTGCTGGAGAAGCTCCAGGGCCAGCACCCCATCATCGAGGAGATTTTGGAGTACCGCCAGCTGACCAAGCTGAAATCCACCTATGTCGACGGCCTGGGCAAGGTCATCGCCCCCGACGGCCGCATCCACACCTCCTTCCAGAATACCGTCACCGCCACCGGGCGGCTCTCCTCCACCGAGCCCAACCTCCAGAACATCCCGGTGCGCACTGAGCTGGGGGCCGAACTGCGGAAGATGTTCGTGGCTCCGGCGGGCAGCGTGCTGGTGGACGCGGACTACTCCCAGATCGAGCTGCGGCTGCTGGCCTGCATGGCCGGGGACCAGGCCATGATCGACGGCTTCAACAGCGGAGCGGACATCCACACCATCACCGCCTCCCAGGTCTTCGGCGTGCCCCAGGGGGAAGTCACCCCCCTCATGCGCCGCTCCGCCAAGGCGGTGAACTTCGGCATCGTCTATGGCATCTCTCCCTTCTCCCTGTCCCAGGACATTGGGGTCACTGTGGCCCAGGCCAAGGAGTATATGGAGAAGTATTTTGAACACTACGCCGGAGTCCGGACCTATATGGACGGCGTGGTGGAGCAGGCTAAGAAGGACGGCTTCGTCACCACTCTCTTTGGCCGCCGCCGCTGGGTACCGGAATTAAAATCCTCCAACTTCAACACCCGGTCCTTCGGCGAGCGGGTGGCCCTCAACGCCCCCATCCAGGGCACCGCCGCCGACGTTATCAAGCTGGCCATGCTCCGGGTCCGGGACCGGCTGAAAGCTGAGAAATTAGAGGGCCGTCTGGTCCTCCAGGTCCACGACGAGCTCATCGTGGAGTGCCCCGAGTCTGAGGCGGAAACCGTCTGCAAGCTGGTGGAAGAGGAGATGGAGGCCGTGGCCGCCCAGCTGCCCGTGAAACTCCTGGCCGAGACCGCCGCCGGTAAGAGCTGGGCAGAATCTCATTAAGTCATGTTTTATTTTAAGGAGGTCATCTTATGTGTCTGTTCAAATTCTTCATGGAGCGGGCCGACCGCTATGCCGCCCAGTCCACCTGGAGGGACTTCGCTCTGGTGAAGTTCTGCCTGGGGGCGCTTGGCTTTCTGCTGGGTCTGACTATCCCCGCCAGACACAAGAGCAAGGCGGGCGTCCTTGCCGGTGCGGTCTTTTTGACCACCTACGGCGCACTGATGGCGCGCTTCCTGCCCTTCCTCTTTGAAAAGGACGAGGAGGACTGATCTCCGCTCGGGGCCCCGGTTTCCGGGGCCCTGTTTTTTTGCCCATTTTGACCGTCTGTCCCCCGAAACCGACCGACTATCCCGATTGTATTGCGTCCCGCTCCCCCTTCTGATAGACTGAACATACAGATATCACGATGCTCCTGAACCGTTGAAAGGAGGCCGCACCCATGAAAGACCGTCAAAACCGTCTGCTGCTCCTGGTGTTCCTGCTCTCCCTGGCTCTGTGCGTGTGGGCCTGGCTGTTTGACATCCGGCTGATTCTGTTTCTTCCCGTCATTCCCGCCTTCTGTCTTACGTTGCTGCTGTGCCGGACCATCCGTTGGCTGGTGGTTCAATTTCTCCCCCTGCTCCTGATAATCGGTATTGCTCTGCTGGCCGCCTGCGGTTGGCTGACCGCCACCGGCTGGGACTCCCTGGGCTGGGCCATTCTGCTGTTCGGCTCCATCGCCCCGACGGTGGGCTGTATTCTGGCCCTGACCTTCCACCATCTGCGTGAATTATACAAGGGAGGTGACGTCCGTGGATAACGCCATTTACATCGTCTTTTCCGCCACCCCAACGGGGATGGGACGACTGATCCGCCTGGCCACTGGGCGGCGGTACAACCATGTATCCCTCTCTCTGGAGGAGGACATCCGGCAGATGTACTCCTTCGCCCGGTACCACCGGACCATTCCCCTGTACGGCGGCTTTGTGGTGGAATCCATTCTTCGGTATCGCTCCTTCGCCGACGCATCCCGGGTAAAGGTATGCCGGGTCCCCATGTCCGAGCCCAGCCTCACCTATCTGCGCAACTACCTGGACCGGCTTTGGACCGACCGGGACGAATATATCTATAACACCCCCGCAGCTCTGGCCTCCCTGGTTCATCGGCGGTCCGATATCCCCAAGGCCTACACCTGCGTCTCCTTCGTCCATGAGGTCCTGGTTCGATATCATCTGGCCGGAGCCGTGGAGGGCAAGTGCCCCACCCTTCGAGGCCTTGAAGAGCTGCTCGCCCCCTATGAGCTGTATCGGGGGACCATCCCTCCCAACGCCTCACAAGGCGATTGGGGGCGGGATGTCTTTTCCCACGAGACCACCACCTGCTACGCCGTCTGCACCACCGCCCGCCATTTCGGGCGGCTGGCCAAGCGGCTGGTAACGGGGGTAGCATGAGGTGAGCCGAAACAACAAACAGGCCCACTGGATCGTGGTCTTCACTCTGCTGGGCTGTCTGGCCATGGCCTGGTTCGAGGGAATCCTCCGTCCCGCCTACCCGGTCAAATCCGCCCTGAAAATTCTGGCCTTTCTGGGCTGCGCCGGGCTGTATATCCTGGTCTGTCGGGACAGCACCCCCTTCCACGCCTTCCAAAAGCCGGAAAAGCGATCCCTGAAATTGGCTGCCGCCCTGGCCGCTGGGGTATTCGTCCTGATCCTGAGTGGGTACGCTATCCTGGCCCCCTGGCTGGACCTGTCGGCTATTCCCGGCAATCTGGGGAAAAAAGAGGGCATTACCGCCGCCACCTTTCCCTTTGCGGCCCTGTATATCAGCTTTGGCAACTCTCTTCTGGAAGAATTTTTCTTCCGGGGCTTCGCCTTTCTGGGGCTGAAGATGACGGGCTGTGAAACGCTGGCCTGGGGCTTCTCCGCCCTGGCCTTCGCCCTGTACCACGTGGCCATCATGGACGGTTGGTTCACCCTCCCCCTCTTCCTGCTCCTCACCGCTGGGCTGGCTTTGGCCGGGCTGCTCTTCAATTGGCTGGATAGAAAAGGGAGTCTGTGGCCCTCCTGGCTGGTTCACATGGGGGCAAATTTAGCCATCAACACCATCGGTCTGCACCTGTTCGGGATTCTTTGAACGATCCTATGAGGAGGACCCTTATGGATACATTTTGGTTCAATTTTTTCTTTGAGCTGATAAAACCACTGATCCTTTGGTTCGTAGTTCTCCCCACCGGCCTCCTGTTTCTCGCCTATCTCATTTTTATTCTGGTGGAGTCCATTCGAGAGCGGAAGAAAAATAATCGTGGAATTTAAATTGTGGAGGAGGGAATTTTCATGAAAAAATGGACCATGACCGACGTTCTGCTCCTGTTCCTCGCAAACCTTTTGGCCATCTTTGTGACCAGAGTCCTCCTGACCTGTGTTGGAATGTTCCTGCCCAGCAACAATTTTTATCCGGGTGCTTTGACCCTTTTTTCGGTCCCCCTGGTCTTTTCCGCCGCGGCCGGTTTCTATCTGAAAAAGCAGGGCAAAAAGCTGCGTCCCTATGCTCTGACATTGGTTGGGTTGGAATTATTACACATTGTGCTGTCTCAGAATCTCTCGTTTACTACTCGAATCGTCAAGCTGTTCACAGGCCATTACAATTTAGAGAGCACTGGATTTTCCCTGCTCTTTGCCATCATCTACTGCGCCGGACTGCTGGCTGGCTGTGGTCTGGGTCATAGCCTGTATCAAAAGAAACCCAACTGATCCAACGTGGCGTCTCTTTGAGACGCCACGTTTTACTGCTTTACAGGACCGCCGCCCATGGTGTATGATAAAATGTAAAAGTATTTTATCTCTAATAATATAGGAGTGTCATATATGTACTACGAGATCGTCCCCATGGACCGGGGCCATGTACCCCAAATCGCCGCGTTGGAAAAGGAGTGCTTCTCCACCCCCTGGACGGAAAACATGCTGTCTGACGCCCTATTCGACTCTCAAGCCAGCTTCATCGTGGCCGAGGACGAGGAGGGGCATATCCTCGGCTACGCCGGCCTCCACGTCATTTTGGATGAGGGCTACATCGACAACATCGCCGTGGAGCCAGACGCCCGGCGGCACGGGGTGGCCTCCGCCCTGCTGGA
>Ga0129308_1001094_pt1 | contig 31455 bp, 33 predicted proteins | sample L827metagenome_FD_94440 | JGI IMG/M metagenome (GOLD analysis project Ga0129308, IMG submission 94440) | Ring-tailed lemur group fecal microbial communities from Wisconsin, USA - L827 metagenome | ecosystem: Host-associated > Mammals > Digestive system > Large intestine > Fecal | place: USA...
TCTTCAAATACCGCATGACAGGAGTTCGTGAGTATTGGATTGTTGACCCTGATAAAAATAGAATTCTTATATATAATTTCGAGACTGAGGATACAGGGGATTATACTTTCTCTGATACTGTCAAAGCAGGAATATATGAAGATTTATATATCGACTTCTCGCAACTTAATTTAAAATAAATATCACTTTTCGCAAAACACTATATATTGTATTTTTATACTATTTATGATACAATATATGTGAATTGAATTTCTGAGCGTTTTAATAATGCTATGCATGGTAACCGTTGCCTTTTGTGGTAGCGGTTATTTTTTTACAGAATACAGATAGTTAAAAATATGATAAACCGTTACAAAGAAAGAAGGGGGCTACTGTAATTTTGACTTCTCCTAAAAACCATATTTTTCATAAAAAAACTTTACTTGAAATCCTCACATAGATATGCTATATTAAGAATAGAAAAAGGGAAAGCCAGAACGGCTCGCCCTCAATGATGATTTATTTTAACTAAATAACCGTCATTATTGGCAGTAATGGCGGTTACTTTTTATCCTTGAAAATTGTATAACACAATGCAACAAGGGTGCAAATGAAGATACAAAACTGAATTAATTCACTATATGTAACGTACATAAGCATCACCCTCCTTTCATAGATTGGAGGGCTTTCTTTATCCCTCCTGTAAAAAAGAGGGCAAACCGCCTTAGCTTGACTTTCCCTGTGTCAGAGTATAACATAATAAAGCCCTATGAGCAACTATAAAGCATGATAAAGCATTTTCTTTCTTGCAATTCTTGTCTTGATATGCTATATTGAAAATACAAAAAGGGAAAGCCAAAGTGACTTAACCTTGAAAAACAATAACTAAAAAATAACCGCCACTATGGTTTGGATAGTGACGGTTGAAGAAAACCAGAAGATAGATGAAGCCTATCCGCTCTGGTACAAAGTCAACAGTTGCAAAAAGCAAGCCGTCTACTCCTGCCAAGAGACAAGGCGGCTTGCTTATTTTTTATAGTTTAGAATTGCTACAATGAGCAAAGCTACGCTTATAATTAAGCTTAACTCTTCGTATGTAGTCATAAGCCTCACCCTTTCTACGAAATAGAACGGATGACTGCACGCCTTTCTGATTTTCCTATGTAAAGTATAGCATAATGAAGCTTATCTTTATCGTTCTTATTTCTTGAAAATCTGATAACACAGACCCGCAAGAGCGATGAGAACCACGGTAAAATAAGCCTAAGTAGTACTTAGGAACTTTCTTTTCTTTAAAAATTAATTCGGCAACAAAACAAATTATATTTTATCGAACTCATTTAGCAGATATCCTTTTGGGGAATCTGTTAAATATAAGATATTGGAATCTCAATAACGTCCTGTTAGTAATACAAAAAATAGGAAATAATATAGCGCTTGTAGATAAAGAAATTAAATAATATAGTTATATAGGGATGCACTAAGCAAGGCGACTGCCCTCTTTTTTATTATATGAGGGACACAAAACCCTCCTGTCTTTTGTGAAAGGAGGGTGATAGCGATGTATGTTACATATACTGACTTGATTCAGATTGGAATATTTATCGTTGCCCTTATAGGTCTGTGTTATCAGATTTTTAAGGATAGAAAGTAAGTCGCCATCCTGCCCGATGACGATTTTTAATTAAAGAACATTTGTAAGGGCGGTTGTTTTGCGCATCCCTACTGTTGTTTTTACATTATCATATTCTACAGAGTATTGCAAGAAAATTTAAGGTCTAAAAAATAGTTTTTTATTCCAATCGTTCTATTGGCTCATCATGGTTTTAGAGTCAAATAACATCCGTTACAAAAAAAGCTACTTAAAGGCAAATCTAGGACTTCTAATGACATGAAGTCACGAATAGTTACCCCATCTGTCTTGAAAAGAGTCTTTTTATTTTTTTTGGAAATTTGGAGGGGTAATTAGCGCCGCCAGAACCGCTCGTTTTAGACCCCTGCCCCACCTTCATTTGGTGTCAGCATACAAGAATCCGAAACGAAGAAAAGACAGGAATCAAATCCTGCCTTGTTCTAATTTTAGTTCTTTTTTGTACTTATAAAAAGTGTTTCTTGCAATTTTCAATACTTCCATACATTCAGTATCTTTTAATGTGCCATCAAAATCTTTCGATAACTTTAAAATTTTTTGTTTCATATTTTTAGATTTTTTTGTTTCTATCTTAGTTCCCTCTGGTCTACCTATCTGTCTGCCTGCCGCTCTAGCCCGTGCAATGCCCTCTCGAGTTCTCTTATGCAAATACTCAACCTCATGTTCAGCCGTCTGAAACGCTATCTCTATTTGTTTCTTGGCAAGTATCATTAAATACTGATTTACGCCCTTCAATATAACATCTATATCAGATTCAGTTAATTGCACCTTGCTTTCAAGTGCGGCTCTGAATACATCTGTATTTAAGTGCGGCTCCTTAATAAATATAAGATTAATCCCCTTATTATACAAATAAATATATGTTTCGAACCCTTCTTGCGCTGTACGGCTCATTCGTGACACTTCATCAAACACCAATGTATCGCCTTGCTTTAACACCTTCGATAGTCTATTCCATGCTGGTCTATCCATCGTAGTTCCTGTGTATGCCTCTCGAATAACAACGGCAGCAGGATATTGTTCCTTTATATTTTCAATTTGTCTTTCTATTTTCTGTTTCAATGTCGACACCCTCGCATACCCATAAGTTGTACACATGACTTTACCTCCGTATAATATTTATTTAATCCTTCGTCTAATTTGATACTAATATAATACCATATACAGAGGCTAAAAGTCAATATTTTTAATACTTTTTTGTTAAAGTTTATTTTGATACTAAAATATATAGGCTGTAAATTAAGTATATTTCCTTCCCTCCACAACCTAATTCTAACATATAAAGTACCGTTACCTATAAAATATAGCCTAACAGGGGGTAGGTGGCTAAAATTCAAGCACTATCCTTAATTTCTAGCAATAGAATTGATTCTAGCCACTTAGTAATCTTAGTTCTTTGGTATAAATGTTGGTGGCGTTAGTCCCAAAAGCTGGGCGCTCCTTACTGCCCCATTCAGAGTTCGGGCAATCACGTCAACATACTCCCCCACCGTATATTGTCTAATCTCAAAATCACTCGGATAAATCCTCGTGGCCTGGTTGCCAAACGGAAAGCGAATCTCGATTCCGAAATCTGGGGATACAGCTAAAATTTCGCACGCCAAAACATTGTTGAGGCAGCGGTTCGCTCCACTAATACATCGCCTATCATAAATATAATTCATTATAAATCCCTCTCTTTCTTTCATTTATGGAAAATATTATAAATAAAATAGTTAATCTAAATCTGGCATTTCTGGAAGCTCTGCACCAGCATATCGAGCCGCTATTTCTTCACGGGTAAAAGTTGGCTGGTTAATCGCTTGTTGACTCGTAGTCGAATCCTCAAAAGATATAGTATCTTTGTAGGATAACCAATTTTTCATCAAAAAAATTCCAGTTGGCGGGGATATTTTGCCTTGCGCCATGCACTGTTCCAAAAAAGCCGCAATAAAACTTTTAGCAAGACTTATTGTTTCTCTTCGTTTCTGAGAACAATTTACGCCCAAATTCCAGTTAAAAAGCGTTGTCCTACTAATATGTAATGCAAGACAAAGTGACTCGATGCCAGGACGAATACCGCTTTTTTGGCAAAACTTAAAATATTCATCAATTCGCTCCTCAACCTCTTGGTCCGTTTGCGGTCGTCCCATCGAATTCAACTCCCTAAGGCTCATTACTGTTTCTGAAACGAAATCTGCATCTAAATCATTTAATTTTTCATTCGGAAAGTTACTTTTTCTCATTGACTTTACCTCCTTTTTAGATGTTAATGCAATGCGAGGAAGTTGTTTTTTTCCCTGCAACAATAGTCAAAGCCTCGCCATCAAAACAACTAGGATTTATTAATATTTTCCTTATCTCGCCACTAAGTGGATTCTGCAAAATTATTCCAGGCCTATAGTCCGATACATTTATTTTACGAATTTCCCAACTTAGAAATTGCTCCAAATCCTCTGGAACGTACACTGGTTCGATTATTTTTTTACGACTTCTGCTCATTTTTATTTCTCCTTTCTACCTCATCAACGCAAGCAATAAGCAAGTCTCCACAAAAATTTGCTATCTGAGTTTCTTTGTCTTTGTATTTTGAGTAAACCGTATTGCACTCCCTTATTAATTGCTCCCAAGCATCATCATTTTGAGGGGTATTGTAGTATTTCTTAAAAAATCCCCAAATATCTCCAAATAAACTCCAATATGTTGTATTTTTCAAATCGGTCATACTTTACTCCTTTAATGCTTTATCGCGTTTAGATAGCGATGTAGTTTTTGGTGGCAACCTGGACAAAGGCTTATAATTTCATTCAGCGACTCATGCCCTAAATTTCTATAAGATATATGGTGAACGGAAAGTCCATTACGGCAAGTAAACTCAGGACGGTTGCACATCCTGCATTTATGACCATCATGCTCAATTCTCTTTGTTGCCTTCATTTTCCAGTCAACTGACCTTATGTATTTTTGGTAAAACGCTGATTGCATTTAATAAAATCACTCCTTTCAATGAAAAATTCGTTACAAAAAAAACTTAATGGGGATATTCTCTAGCGTATTGAAAAGCACCTCTTTTTCTTGGCAAATTCCGTCAACTCCACAAAAAACTACATTCTACAACTACAATCCAAAAGACTTTTATATATTATTTATATATCTATTTTTCTCTTTTTTATATACTCTTTTATTTTATTGTAGAGAATGTAGTAATAGTAGAATATATAGGAAAATCAAGGCTTTCAGCGGTCTACAATCATGCTACATTCTTAACTACATTCTCAATCAAACGGTAGTTTTGATAACTCGAAATCAGATATTTGTATAAATTCCTGACTACAATCATCTTTTAAACTACTACATTCTTGCTTTGTAACGTCCTTATCTTGAGTTTGTAGACTACATTTCTGAAACCCTCTTTGACTTCCGTATTGTCCAAACTTTGCAGGGCTTGACATACGTTTCCAATCTGGAAAACCTAAAACAATATTATTTATCTCAGACGCTTGCCATTTTTGAGGTCTCCCACTCTCGTGTAACGCCTCTGCCCATATCTCAATAGCACAAGTTCGTTTTTTATCTTCCAAATACTCTGCAATAATTCCTACCTTGCCATCGTCCGAAGTGCTTTCTTTCTGCAATTCCTCGGCTTTTTCTCTACATGAATCTGGCAAAAGTAATTTGGGCTTCTCTTTCTTCCAAATATGTACTGCCTGCGCCCAAGCCGCTTTTATATCATCCATAGCACTAGGTTCAAACAGGCTCTTTCTAGGCTCATTAACACCAGTCTGAATAATTAAAAATCTTCGATTTCCTGTCTCGTCTTGCAAAAAATCAGACTTATTTGTAGTTCCAGCAAAAACAGACTGCCTCAGAAAAATATCTGCCCTACGTTCATAAGGAATCCTGAATTTGTCTTGCCGTGCCGACAAAAATTTTTTCACCGAATCGACACCGCCCGCAGTTCTAGCTAACGATTTTAATTCCGCTAATTCAATTATCCAGGACCCCATAAGAGATTGAGCCGCCTTATCAGAGTCAAGAGAATCTAGACTGTCATTAAACCACGTGTCATTCAACGCCAATAGTTGCAAAAATGTTGATTTTCCTAGTCCCTGTTTGCCTTGCAGAATCATGGTGTAATCGAACTTGATTCCTGGCTGGAAAATCCTCGCAACTGCTCCCAGCATCCATAAACGCATGACTTGGTAAGAATACTCAGTATCTTCAACCCCTAAATAATCTGGTAACAAACCCAGAATATGCTCTTCCCCATCCCATTTTAACGAATTAAGGGTGTCTCTGACTGGATGAAATTTATTTCTCATAGATACATTCTTAATTGCATCGAAAAAGTCGTTTCTGTTGTTCATTCCATAGTCCGATTGCAGTATTGAAAATAGCGCCGAATCGTCGTAGGAACCCCAAACAGCTCTATGATTGTTTTCAATTTTCCACGGCACATCACCCATCAAATAAGTTTGTTGTGAAAATTCGTCAAATTTTATCTTTCCTGCAAATCGCCTGTCATTTTCAAGAATAATCTCAAAATTTCTTACTGTTTGGAGTATTTTTCGACTCTTTTCTTTGCCGTCTTTATCGTAAGCAATTTTACAATCCAGTAATGATAAAATGTTTTCTATATTAAGAGACTCACTTATACTTTTTTCTGTAGCGGCTTTTTCTACATTTGAACCGTTTATTAATATTTCAAACTCTTCCTTTATGTGATTTGCGAAAAAAATCGATATATCACCCTTTGATATGGTTGGTGTAAGAACAATAATTTTCACATTTTTAGCTATTCCCCGCAAATCGCGTTCAATGCGGTTCGCTACATTTATCCCTTGTAAATCATTATCTGCCAAAACAACCACATTCGCACCCTCAAAAAGTTGCGCCATAGCCTGCTGCCAATCATTGACAGAGCCATACGTTAGAGCCGTATATCCTTTGCGCCGAAGCGTATTCACGTCTTTTTCGCCTTCTGGAATAAAAACGGTTTTTCCCTCGGAAATGGCTTTATTTAGGCTCTTAATATCGCCAAACATAGCATTTTTTCTGCTTTTTCCTTTTAATCCATAAGAAAATCTATCGTTTTCTAAAATTCCATAAAGCATTTTTTTGCCCTGCAATCTAATTTTTGTATAAGCGTAATTTCCGTCAAAATAAGCATAATTGTATATTTCTTCAATTTTCAAGTTCTCTCTACATTCAACATATTTTTTCCAATTACTTTTAAAAGAGCGTTCCTCATAAAATAAATCCGATTTTTTTAATCCTACTGCTTGTAATATGTCGTCTGTCGAACACCCAGCATGGCATTTAATCAAAGTGCCTCGTTGGCCCCTGGTGACCGTAAGCGAAGCATGGGTATCGCTGTGACTAGGGCAAATGCACTGCGCCCTGTCTTGGTAACGTTTTTTCGTCTCAAAATGCTTAAGAAATTCTTCGTAGGTCATATCTCGCCCCTTTCAAGCATATCCAAAACTTCAACATAAGCATCAATCAAACATTGAAATCGCCTATATTGCTCTGAATCATCGCGACAGCTTTGCTGTAAATCTTTGGTAATTTCTATGTACCTTTTCAACGTCTGGACACTTTCCGCTTCAATAAGTATCTTTTCTTTAAGGAGCGGACTATAGACATGGTGTCTAATCATTTGCGTCACCTCGATTCAAAAAATCAACTAAACTTCCAAAATTCACCAGATACTTGTTCCCAGATTTAATATAGGTAATTTTATTTTCCAAGCAAAGTCCTCTAAGTGCGTAGTACGAAATTCCAGTTTTTTCGCTTGCTTGTTTCAGCGTTATCATTTCAGGAACGTCATTTCGTGGAACTTGCATTTCAATTTTGGTCACTTCCGTGTTGTGTCGAGTTAATTCTCTTACAATTTTTTCCATTTTCTCTGTGATTTTTCTTTGCTCAAACATTAAGCTTTCAAGTTCGTCAAAAGTTTGTTGTCCTGTCATTTTCTACCTCCATTTTTTTAAGGTTATCAGCCGCCATCCAAACAGGCGGTCGCAATATTCATCAGATTTTCAGATTATTTTCGGCTTCCAATATAGCTTTTTGGATAGCTTTTCTTTTTGTTTCCGATAAATATCTCTCATCTCGAAGCCAGCGATTCAAAGTAAATTCACTAATCCCCATGACTCTAGCAACTTCATATTGTTTTAAGCGTCTCTTTATAATTTGCTCTTTAAGATTTACCATCATTCTACCTCCTCTCGTCAAAAAAAATTACTTGCCTTTGTTGTCCGCTTGACCTATAATAACACTTAATATAGGGTTTATCAATCTCTAAATCAAACTAAAATAATATATTATTTTTAATTTTAGTGTTTAATAAACACCTATTGTAAATATTTGTAAGAGATATAGATAGGAGTGAGCTTGAATGAGGAAAGAAAAAGACAAAAAATTTTATAAAAACTTTAGTGTAAGACTAAATAACATTGTTGAAATGCGTTATAGTAAACGCTCAGAATTTGCCGCTGAGTACTCTGCCAAATACGAAGAAGATATCGCCGAAACAATGAAAAATTGGTTTTCTGGCAGGTCAATGCCTGACGCTAAAGTCTTATGCAATATTTCCAACGTGCTTGGTTGTGATGTGGATTATTTAGTTGGTAGGCAATGCGAATACAAAAAGCTAACCGCTAACGTTGCCAAACAATTAGAGCTAGATTACGAATCAATAGAAAAGATAGAAAAATATCCCTCCGAAATCAAAGAATTGCTTGACAGGCTTATTTTAAATCAAACTGGTGATAATTTACTTAAATTACTAAAAAGCATAAATGACTATGCTGTAGACGGTCATAATGTTTTTCTACAATCATATGATGTATCCTTTGATTCGAGAAATATAGAGCTTGAAGATAAATTTGATATTCCAGTACTTGATAGGGAGCGTTCCAAGGAGGTATTAAAGCATGTATCTGCTGGTGTTATGGGACAAGTGCTTGACAGTGCCTATAATGACTATATACCCGACGCCAATCTTCTCTTGAAAAAACGACTAGATACAAGATGCAGAAAAGAAAAAGAACGGTTTTTAATGCTAGCTGAAAATGCATCATCTATTATCTCAGCCACAGAAAGAATAGAATTAGGAGAGTGGACAAATTGGGGAGAATTATCAAATGATGAAGTACTGGAAAAAATTGAGCGAAAATATCAAAGTAGGTATAAAATGTATTCCGAAGTAAAGAAAGCAGAATAAAAATAAAAAATGTTATTTTAAGGGAGGAATTTTATGGCAAGCATCAGAAAACGAGGAAACACATACCAAGTTACAGTCAGCAATGGGCGCAAATCGGATGGTAGCCAAATTATAGAGACTGCTACCTATACCCCAGAGCCTGGCATGACTAAAAGACAGATAGCAAAAGCGTTGGAAGTCTTTGCCGTAGATTTTGAAAGAGATGTTAAAGCGGGCAGAAATATCAAGGGACAAAGAATGACATTAAGCGACCTCGCAAAATTCTATTTGGAGGATATGAAGCCACCTACAGACGAAAATGATGGCGAATATTTAGCCTTCACTAGTTGGGTCGGATATAAAAATAATTTAGAAAATCGTATTTTGCCAAAGATAGGTCATATAAAAATAGGTGATGTTATCCCAAAAACTTTAAATGATTATGCAAAAGAAATGCGAAAAGACGGCATAAGACTGGATGGAAAATCTGGCGCTTACAGTGAGTCTACCATTTATAAAGACCGTTGTCTTGTCTCCTCTATGCTGTCTTATGCTGTCGGTGAGGGACTTTTAGAAGTCAACCCTCTCCTTTACGCTGGACGGCAGAGAAAGCCCCAAAAAGCCCGCAAAGAGTACCAGGTGGAATATTTCACCATTGAACAGACAAAATGGTTTCTATGGGCACTAGATAACCCTATACAGATAAAACATGAAGCGCATTATCGCACAAATAAGAATGGAACTCGTTACCTAGTACCAGAATATACACAATCCTGGAAACTACCTCTTATGTGGCGAGCTTATTTTTATCTGGCGCTATTCGTTGGAGATAGACGAGGAGAAAATATTTCTTTTACGTGGGAAGATATTGACCTTTTATCGGGTGAAGTGCGTATTAATAAATCCACTGCCTACGCAGATAAGCGAATCATTCACAAGGATACCAAAACACATAGCTCAAGAACTCCTATCGTTCCGCCTATTGTCACGAATATACTAAGACAATGGAAAAAAGAACAGATGGAGATGAGTCTAAAGCTAGGAACTTACTGGCAAGGCTATAGAGGAAAAGAATTCGACAAAAATTATATCTTCATACAAGATAACGGCAAACAAATCCATCCTTCAAGTCCTTACCACAAATTCAAGAAAATTGTCCGAATTTATAACGAAAATGTGGCAACAGATGACGAACATAAAATTCCTGCCAATGCGACACAGCACCATTTAAGACATACTGCCGCTTCTATCTTGATTGCGAATGGTATGGATGCTCGTTCGGTAGCTGGAATTTTGGGACACGCAAATCCTACTACCACCTTAAACATCTATTCTTATTTCTTTAAAAGTAAAAATCAAGAAGCCGCCAATATCATGGAAAATGTACTGACAAATAACTTTTCATAACACCGTTAATCGAATATCAGTTCTTTTTAGAACAACGTTAGTCAAATGTTAGTCAAATTACAAAAAAACCGTCCATAATCGGGCGGTTTCTTTATCGTAAAAAGAAAAAAACCCTGATAAAATCAAGGTTTTCTCTAAGCTGCCTAGGGGACTTGAACCCCCGACCTCCGCCTTACCAAGGCGACGCTCTACCGACTGAGCCAAGGCAGCTTATCTCTTCAAACTCATCAACTTTTTTCGAATTCGCTGGATGGCATTATCCACTCGCTTCGTCGTCGTATTAAGAGCTTCTGAGATTTCAAAATACTTTTTCCCCTCCAAATAAAGTGTTAATACCTTATTTTCAAAGCTACTAAGTCTCTCAACAATTATAGATTCTAACATATGCTTCTCTTCCTTGTCAAGCAGTATTTTCTCTGGGTTCGTCGTGATTTCTTGGTCTAATAATAAGTCAAGTAAAAGAGGCTTTGCCTCCTCTTCCTCGCTCTGGTACAGTGGTTCGTAAAATGACACATATTCATTTAGAGGGCGATGCTTTTGACGATTTGATGTAGTAATCGCTGTATATATTTGTCTTGTAATGCACATATCAGCAAAACCGTGAAAACTTCCCTGTTCATTTTCCACATCATAGCTTCTTATCGCCTTATAAAGACCGATCATTCCCTCTTGAATAATATCTTCTTGCTCTCCACCGATTAAATACATTTTTCTAGATTTTTTCTTTACCAATGGAGAGTATTTCTCTAGCAAATATTCCATTGCCTCCATATCTCCATTTTGGCTCGACTGTACAGCTTCTCTGTCTGAACCCACTTTATATATTGTCATGTATTTCCCTTTCTATTTTCCACTCTGAATTCTTTGCCTTACTATCTCATAAGCCATAACTCCTGCTGCCACAGATGCATTCAAAGAATCTATATCTCCCTTCATTGGAATAGAGGCAATATAATCGCATTTCTCTCTCACAAGGCGACTCACTCCCTTACCCTCATTTCCAATAACAAGACCAATTGGACCTGTAAGATTTAAATCATACATACTCTGCCCATCCATATCCGCACATGCAAACCAAACCCCTCGATTTTTTAACTCATCAATTGTTTTCGCAATATTAGTCACCTTGGCAACTGGTGTATAATTAATGGCACCAGCAGAAGTTTTTGCCGCAATGGCAGAAAGACCAACTGCTCTTCTCTTTGGAATGATAACACCGTGAGCTCCAGCTAAATTCGCTGTTCGGATAATCGCTCCAAGATTATGTGGATCTTCAATCTCATCTAGAAGAAATAAAAAGACTGGCTCTCCTTTTTCCTGCGCAAGCGCAAACATATCATCAATGCTCGCATACTCATAAGCTGCCGCCTGTGCGATAACTCCCTGATGATTTTTACTCTCTGACATTTGATTTAATCTATCCTTAGAGACAAAATTTATGATTGTATCTTGTTTTTTTGCCTCCCTTAAAATACTCTTAATTGGTCCATCCTGACAGCCATCTAAAACAAATAGCTTATCAATCGTCTTTTTTGCACGAAATGCCTCCAGCACGGCATTTCTTCCCTCTATCTTAAACTCTTCGTATCCCAAATCTTACTCTCCTATCTCTAATCCAAATTTTATCAAATCTACGATTCTTTTTAAATCTTTTTTTAAGTATAGATATCCTATCAAAGCCTCAAATCCTGTCGCCATGCGATAATCAATGACAGTCGCATTTTTTGCTGTCGTGACAGATTTTGCATTTCGTCCTCTTTTATAAACCGCATGCTCTTCCTCTGTCAAAATCGGATCTAACTTTTTAATTAAGTTTGCCTGCGCCTCGGCTTTCACCAAGGCGCTTGCTTTTTTGTGGTAATGGTTTACCTTATCATTTTTTTCATTTACTAAAATAGTACGAATAAATAGCTCATACACACAGTCGCCTATATAGGCAAGAGAAAGCGGAGAATACGTTTTTACATCTAACTCTCTAAGTCCAAGCTCCTCTATCATATACTCTTCTATGCTTATGCTCTTTTCCATCTGACACCTGCTCTAGTATCTTCCAAGATAATACCTTTTTCTAATAATAAATTACGAATCTCATCTGCTCTAGCAAAATTTTTCGCTTTTCTAGCAGCCTGTCTCTCAGCAATCAACGACTCAATCTCCTCATCAAGCATCTCTTCTTTTTGCTCTGTAATAATACCTAAAATATCACAAAGTTTCTCAATTGTATCTAATAAAAGTCCTGCATATGCCTTAGAGCCATCTTTTACAGTTGTATTTGCCAATTTTACAAGCTCAAAAATAGCGGAGATAGCGTCTGCCGTATTAAAATCATCCTCCATCGCCTCTTCGTATTTCTTCACTAATTCCTCTACTGTCTTTGTATTAGCAATCAAAGCCTCATCTGACTCTCTCTCTGGCAAGTTTTCCTTCTCTCTTCTTAGCATATCGACCGCTGTCAAAATACGATTCAATCCATTTTGGGAAGCTTCTACTAATGTATCACTAAAATTAAGTGGACTTCTATAATGTGCACTCAACATAAAGAAACGGATAACTTGTAGTGGATATTTTTCACTGATTTCTCTTACTGTAAAGAAGTTCCCAGCAGATTTTGACATTTTCTTATTATCAATATTTAAAAATCCATTATGCATCCAGTATTTTGAAAATACTGTATGATTACAGCACTCGCTCTGTGCAATCTCATTTTCATGGTGTGGGAAAATAAGATCCTCTCCACCTGCGTGAATATCTAATGTATCTCCAATATATTTTTTGGACATAACAGAACACTCAATATGCCATCCTGGTCTTCCCTCTCCCCATGGAGATGCCCATGCTGGTTCTCCCTCTTTTTTTGGTTTCCAAAGAACAAAGTCCATAGGATCTTCTTTCTCATCGCTTACTGCAATACGGATACCTGCGGATAAATCATCTAAGTTCTTCTTAGATAATTTACCATAATCTTCAAATTTTCTTGTGCGAAAATATACCGTTCCATTTACTTCATAGGCAAAGCCTTCCTCAATTAAATGCTTAATCATATCAATCATGCCGTCAATTTCTTCCGTTGCCTTTGGATGATGTGTGGCTGGCTTGATATTCATTGCCTCCATATCTTTTTTACACTCTGCAATATAGCGCTCGGAAACTTCACTCGCTGGAATTCCCTCCTCAATAGATTTTTTGATAATCTTATCATCTACATCTGTAAAATTAGATACATAATTTACATCGTATCCCTTATATTCAAAATAACGACGCACTGTATCAAAAACAATCATCGGTCTTGCATTTCCAATATGAATAAAATTATAAACGGTTGGTCCACATACATACATTCCTACTTTTCCCTCTTTTACTGGGACAAATTCTTCTTTTTGTTTTGACATTGTATTATATAATTTCATCTTGCTTCCTCCTATTTCACTCTAACTCTATATGCCTGCCTCACAAATATTATAAAAAATGAAAGTTTAATTCAAAAAAACTCCGTCTCAAAAAGAGACGAAGTTCATCCGCGGTTCCACTCTTAATAAAAAACAAATATCTTGTCTTTCACTCAAACTTGTTAACGCCAACAACGGATTGAAATACTATGAGCCAAAACTCCTTCCTTCAATCAGCTCCAGGATGCACTTCACAAAAATAATCCTAAAAATTGCTTCCAGCTTACAACAATTTCTCTCTGTTAGTGTTTTTTTACTACTCTTTCCCTTCCACGCTTTTTTCTGCTATAAGTTTAACCGATTTTTTCTTATTCGTCAATTATATTTTCTTCCTTCTCTTCCACTACTGGCTCAGATGGAACAATCTTAATTTTTCCTTGGTAAAGCTCCTCCACTGCTGTGGATAAATGTCTTCCATTTTTTACCTTTACTAAGGCCTTGTCTCCTGCGATAAGCTGTCTTGCTCTCTTAGATGCAGCAATTACGATAGAATAACGGCTACTTACTACTGGAATCTCTCCATGCTCAATATAATCCTCGTTTACTGCGTTCATTAATTCTGTATAAGATGGGTGTAACATTATTATACTTCCTTTCTATAAAATTTATATTAGAGTATTATATCTGATTTTTTATTTTTATCAGACATAAAAATGCCTATTTTATTTTCTCCCCATATTCTCAATTTCATATAATTTAAATGGGTATTTTTGACATTTTATTTTAAAGCTTCAAATCATCCATTTCATTTTTGATTTTTGCTACAAACTCTTCATTTTCTTCTAACTTACATTTTTTAGCCATAACAATCGAGTGAATTGTATCAGCACATTTTTCTACCTTGTCATTCTCATTTAGGACGATAAATTCATAGTTGTCCATATCTTTCGCCTCGTCTTTTGCACGGCTTAGACGCTTTGTAATCACATCTAATGATTCAGACTGGCGACCAATAAGGCGTTCTTTTAACTCCTCTACACTCGGCGGAGTAATGAAAATTAAGATTGTTTCTGGATACTGCTCCTTAATATTGAGCGCCCCATTTACCTCTATCTCTAAAATAACATCTCTGCCAGCTTGCATCTCTTTCTCCACAAAGGCTCTCGGTGTGCCGTAATAATGCTCGACATATTGAGTATATTCAATAAATCCATTATAGTCAATCAAATTTAAAAAATCTGCCTCCGTTTTAAAATGATAGTGAACTCCGTCTATCTCACCTGGTCTTGGTTCTCTCGTGGTGGCAGATACAGATAAGCTATATCCATATCTCTTTACCAAATCTTTTACTACAGTTCCCTTTCCAGCACCTGAAAATCCAGAAATTACAATCAAAGTTCCTTTTTTCTCCATCCTCTCACCTCTTCTATCCTTATCACATTATCACAATTTCTTCTCCATTATATCTTACTTTATAATATATTTATATCATTCCAAGAATATATTAACTTAAATACTTTCTTTTCCAGTCTCTCTTCCATAGTATCGATTGGAAATCGTCTCAGGAAGCAATGCGGAAAGTACAAGGTAGCCACCTTCCATAAAAATGACAGCTCTCGTCCGCCTGCCACAAGTGGCATCTATCGCCATTCCCTCATCCTTCGCCGTCTGTACCATTCGCTTAATTGGAGCAGCATCTGGTCCAACAATCGAAATCATTTTTTCTGCATTTATCATATTTCCGTATCCAATATTGAGCAGACCTTCCATGCCTTATGCGTCCTTTCTTATAACTAGTTTATCCTTGAGCATTCTTTTCCTTGCCACCCACTCACTTAATTTTATCCACGCAGCAAGTCATAAATCTTCTACTTCTTAACTTTACCATCACTGTTTAAAATTTACTCAATATTTTGTATCTGCTCTCTAACTTTCTCAATTTCTGTCTTTAAGTCAATCGCACGATTTGAAATCTCAAGATTATTAATTTTTGAGAGAATTGTATTCGCCTCTCGGTTCATTTCTTGAGCAATAAAATCTAATTTTCTTCCGATACTACCACCTTCTTGCAGATTTTCCATCATGCTCACAATATGGCTCTTTAAACGTACAATTTCCTCGTCCACACAGACCTTATCAGCATAGATTGCAACCTCCGCTGCAATTCGACTCTCCTCAATCGCTGATTTTTCTAAAAATTCTTTCACACGCTCCTCTAGTTTGGCACGATACTCACTCACAATCTGTGGAGATTTTTCCTCAATAAAAGAAACTGTCTTTAGCATCTCCTCAAGCTTTTGCATTAAATCAAGCTGAAGTCGCTCTCCCTCCTCTCTTCTCGTCTCCACAAATTTCTCACACGCCTCTCTTAAAACGCCAACCAATCCTTCCCAGACTTCTTCTTCATTGACTGGTTGTGACTCTAGCGTAAACACATCTGGATATTTGGAGAGCTGATAGGCAGTAATCTTATACTCAATACCGAATTCCTCGCCAATTTTTTTAAGGTTTTCCATATACTCTCCCGCTATTTTTTCATTATAAGCCACGAAAAAGCTGGCATCTGCATAATCCTCATACGTAATGTAGACGTCCACCTTTCCCCGATCAACATATTCCTTTAAAATTCCTCTGATTGCCGCCTCAAAATAATTTAGCTTCTTTGAAGTCTTAATGCTCAAATCACAGTATCTGTGATTAACCGCCTTCATCTCCACAACAATCTTATTTGCCTCTGTAATTCTCTCGCTTCTTCCAAAGCCAGTCATACTCTTAATCACGAAACCACCATTGCCTTCCTTCGTTTACTGTACCAACCTCGCGCCATAATTTAAAATTATAAATCATTCCCAAGGCTTCGTCAATCATTTCTACTTTTTTTCCCTCTAAAAGTTAAAAAAATAAATTTATTATAAAAGTCCCTGTCAGGCGACAAGACAAAACAAGCTTGCTTGTTTTTAACTTGGCGCTCTTGCAAGCGTTGGACTTTCATTTATTTTTTATTTTCTGCTTTGCAAATCTTTACTCAATGTCTCTAGATAATGAATCTGTACCCCAGCTTTTGACGGAATAAAAAATTCAGGATCTAACTCCTCATACTTAAAATTTTTGGGATGTCCCTGCTTTTGTCTTTCCCAGTATTTCTTTAACTCTGCGAATCTCAAATAATAGCTCTCATCTCGATGAACAAAATAAATAAGAAAAAAACTAATACCATCTTGACGCTCAAATTCCTCCATAAATTGCACCTGATGCTCATGTATATTGGCAAGCACAAACGTATCCTTCGCACATTCCTTTGCGTCAAAGCAGACTGGTATTCCCTGTACCGCCCCAATATAATCTACTGTACTCTTTTGTTCAAAATATGCAAGCGTGATATGTCTTGACTCTTGATCAATTCGAACTGGCTTAATCGGAGTTGGAATTTTTTGTACGAGAGCAAGCTTCTTTTCTCGATATTTTTCATTTGTGTAATTAATCATCTCTTCCAGAGTAGAGCCTCGAAGCCCTCTCGAATTCCACGTCGCCATAATTTATCCTCTTTTCAAAATATTTTACTATAATATAAAATCTCTATCGAATATCGAAGCAAAACAAGTTTGCTTACCTTTGATGCGATATTTAATAAATCAATCCATATGGACGCAAGCAAAGCAGACATATAAACTCACTTTACTATAAATAGCCTACAGCTTTAAATCTTTTTTTATTTTCAAAAATAGCTCTGGCTCTCTCGCCTTAAAACATTTTTTTGAAATATCACTCCATTCTTCTCCAAGTTCTGGAAAATGAAGTTCACTGCTATGGAGCAATTGATAAGAAAGTCCATACTCTCTCTTAAATTTATCATTAATCTGGCGCCTTCCATACTTATAATCCCCCACAATTGGATACCCAATCGAGGCCAAATGTGCGCGGATCTGATGCGTTTTTCCAGTAATAAGTTCCACCCGAAGTAGAGTATACTCACTTCCCACTCTAATTGGCTCATATTTTGTCTCAATTCTCATATCTTCCTTCGTTTTTCTTGTCGTATGAAAGACTACCGTATTATTTTTCTCATTTTTTTGTAAGTATCCTGAAATCACAGCCTTCTTTTCTACTCTTCCAGCCACGATACAAGTATAAAATTTTTGCAGACTTCTCTCTCTTAAAAGTTCCACCATCTTCTGCTGTCCCCTTAGAGTAATTCCTCCAATCATCATTCCACTTGTATTTCGGTCTAATCGATTGCAGACTGCTGGATGACAAAGCTTATACTCTTGCTCTGTAATTATTTTCTCATTTATACAGTAAGAAATCAACCACTCATTCATGGAAAAATCCTCTTTTTTTGCCTTCTGAGACAACATTCCAATTGGCTTATTTAGCAAAATAATATCTTCATTTCTATAAATGACATAATCTTCTTTTGTCGTGACAGTTTTTATGCTCTCCTCTTTTTCCTCTCGAAATTGCGTAATTGTGTCATCTGATAAATATAGAGTAACGATATCTCCTCTTACTAATATTTCTCGTCCCTCTGCCTTTTTTGTATTTAATTTAATATTTTTTTTGCGGAGCATTTTGTAGAGAAAACTTTTTGGTGCCTTATCTAAATATTTTGCCAAAAATTTATCTAAGCGCTGCCCCTCTTCTTTTTTAGTAATTTTAAATTCTCGCATCTTACACTCCATTTTAGATAGCTAAGGCACTAAAATAAGTAATCTCTCTTCCGCCTTATCTAGATCATTTTTATTTGGTTTTGTATTTTCCTCTGTTTTTCTTGTAAGCTCTCCATTTACCTCTCTGAGCATCGACTTCTCGTCCTCAAAAATAGATACCTTAAAATAAAGATCTTCACCCTTCATCCAGTTTTGAAGATATCTCTTAAATTTATTTTTATCCAATCCTCTGCTCGACCTTACGAGAGCAAACATCTTATCTTGTGTCATATAAAGATATGGAACGTATATGATTTTCTCCTCCGTGGAGATAGCTAAGTCAAAAAGTTCTCTCCCGGTTTTATTCCTGTCTTTTGGCACCCGCTCTCCATCGTAGGAGGAAAAAGGAGCTACCACAATAAATCCAACTAACATTTTTGCTGCCGGCAATACTCCAATAATCGCCGCCACAATAATTGCGGTTTTTGTCGTATGCTTAATCAAAACTGCGGCAATGACAATCGCAATAATAATTGCAAAAGCGACTCCCACCTTTAAAAGCTGATTTTTCTTATATTCATTTAGATATCCTTTTTTTCCTTTTTGCATCTCTTTGCCTTTCAAAATGAAAATTACCCTTTCTTTTTCCTATGCAAGTTGCGAATCGTTTTCTTTTTACTTCTGTCGCTTTCTTGCTTTACTTTTCCCGTTTTATTGTTCATTTTTATACCAAAGTTTGTCCCAGATTTACCGCTCGCTTTTGCACCAGCTTTTCCTTTATTTTTATTATCTGTTCTCACTTTCTCCTTGGCATTGCTCTTAGCTTTACCTATTCCTCTTGGTCGGATAAGACAATGACTATCAAATCCAACCAAATCCATTCTGCCAGCTTCCCTTAACGCTTCATATACAAGCTCATAATTTTCTGGTCGCTGAAATTGCATTAGAGCACGCTGTTTTGCCTTCTCTCTTGGATTTTTCGGCACATAGACTGGCTTCATCGTTATCGGATTTAACCCCGTATAATACATACAAGTTGAGAGAGTCGATGGGGTCGGGTAGAAATCTTGCACCTGTTCTGGCATATGATTAATCTTTTTTAAGTACTCAGCCAATGTGATTGCCTCATTTATCGTACTTCCAGGATGAGACGACATCAAGTAAGGAACAAGATATTGTTTCTTTCCAATTCGCTCATTAATTTCTTTATATTTTTTGCAAAAATGCTCATACACCTCATGTCTTGGTTTTCCCATATTATCTAAGACATGAGCTGCCACATGCTCTGGCGCCACCTTTAGCTGACCACTGACATGATATTTACAAAGTTCCTCCATAAAGAGAGGATTTTTGTCATATATCGCATAGTCGAAGCGTATACCTGAGCGTATAAATACTTTTTTCACCTTTGGAAGTTTTCTAAGCTTTCTGAGAAGCTCCACATAATCCTTATGGTCTACCTCCATGTTTTTGCACGGTGTTGGAAAGAGACATTGCCTATTTTTACAGGCGCCGTGCTCCATCTGCTTTTTACACGCTGGAAAACGAAAATTCGCCGTAGGTCCTCCCACATCGTGAATATATCCCTTAAAATCAGGATCCTTTGTCATCTCTATGGCTTCCTCGATTAAACTCTCATGACTTCTCGCCTGGATAATTCTCCCCTGATGAAAAGTAAGAGCGCAAAAGCTACATCCGCCAAAGCATCCTCTATTGCTAATTAAGCTAAACTTTACCTCCGAGATAGCTGGAATTCCGCCTGCCTCCTCATAAGATGGATGGTATGCCTTCATATAGGGAAGCGAATACACATCATCCATCTCCTGCTTAGAAAGTGGCTTCGCAGGAGGATTTTGGACAATATATTCTTTTTCCCTATAGGGCTCAACTAATCTTTTCCCCGAAAACGGATCCGTATTTTGATACTGAATGGCGAAGCTCTTTGCATAATTTATCTTATTTTCCTGCATAGAAGGAAATGACGGTAAAAGCTCATAATCATAGACAGAATCTAGACTTTTCGTTTTATAGACAGAGCCCTCCACAAAACTAATATCGGAAACTGCAATTCCCGCTTTTAGAGCATCTGCCACCTCGACGATAGATCGCTCACCCATTCCATAAAGCACAATATCTGCACTTGCATCGAGTAAAATCGAACGTCTAAGCTTATTATCCCAGTAATCGTAGTGCGCAAGCCTTCGCAAAGACGCCTCTATTCCTCCTAAAATAATTGTCGCCTTCGGATATTTTCTTCGAATAAGATTGCCATAGACAATTGCCGCATGGTCAGGTCTTTTTCCCATCTCGCCTCCTGGCGAATACAAATCCTGTCTTCTTCTCTTTTTTGCGACAGTATAGTGATTGACCATGGAATCCATATTTCCAGCGCTGACAATAAATCCAAGCTGCGGCTCTCCAAACACATCGATACTGTCATCATCTTTCCAGTTAGGCTGACAAATCATTCCGACCTTATATCCGTTTGCCTCAAGCACTCTTGTAATAATCGCTGCACCAAAGGAAGGATGATCCACATACGCATCTCCACATACATAGACAAAATCAACTTTATTCCAGCCTCGCTTTTTCGCCTCTTCCATCGTCATCGGAAGAAAATCCTTTTTCATTATCTACTACCTCCTTTGTACAGATATTTTATCGGATAATCAAAACATAACCACAAAGAAAGAATATTTCTCTTTCTTTGTGGTATCTATCATTCTACAATTTTTCTTATCCTATTTTTTCCATCAATTCTATAAAGGAATTTACATAATAATCTGCCAATTCCTTTTTCTTTTCTGTTAGGTGCTCGGAGTTTTTATCCCATATCGCACAAGTTCTCATTCTCGCATTTTTCCCTGCCAAAATACCCGCCGGAAGATCTTCCATCACAAGACAACACTCTGGCTCTACGTCCAAATCCTGCGCCACGCGAAGATAAAGATCTGGCGCTGGTTTTCCCTTATTCACCTCGCACGCTGTCCGAATAGACTGAAAATATCCATCCACATGTAAGCTTTCTACTGAAATATTGACAAGTTCTCTTGAATTGCTCGTGGCAATGCCGGCCTTTATATGATGTTCCTTTAAATATTGTAAAAACTCTAATGCTCCTTCTTTTAGTGGAACTTCGAGGCGATATTTCTCGTACGCCATAAAATTCCATGTATTTTTCATCTCTTCGATTGTCTGAGGAATATGAAAGGTATTTTTGAAATAATTTGCTGTCTCCGAAAAGCTCATTCCCTCTATCTTATCTTGTAACCCTTTTGGAACTTCAATTCCAAATTTCCCTAAATATTCCACATCGATTTGCTTCCATATTCCCATTGAGTCCACAAGTGTTCCATCAAGATCAAATAGTATGGCTTCAATTCCTTCTAACATTTTCTCATCTCCCTTCGAAAAGTTCCTTTTTTTCCTTCTCGGTAAGAGGTCGATACTCTCCTTTTTTCAGACTCTCATCGAGCGTCAAAGCTCCCATCGATAATCTCTTGAGATAGAGAACTGGCTTTCCAACCGCCGCAAACATTCTCTTAATTTGGTGAAACTTTCCCTCCACAATCGTTATTTCTACCTCTGAGATAGCTCCCATCTTGAGCACAGAAAGCTTTGCCGGAAGAGTCAATCTCTCCTCTCCGATATCGATTCCTTCTCTAAATTTCTTTACATCTTCCTCTGTGACAGCCCCTTGAATTTTGGCAAAATAAGTCTTTTCCACATGTTTTTTCGGGGATAATAACCTATGCGCTAATTCTCCGTCATTCGTAATCAAAAGTAGCCCTTCCGTATCCTTATCTAGACGTCCCACGGGAAATAAATCTTTTCTATTTTTTCCAAATATTAAATCAATGACTGTTCTATCTTTCTTATCTTGTGTGGCGGACACTACTCCCTTTGGCTTATAAAGCATATAGTACTCATAGCTTATATACTTTACTTGCTTTCCAGCAACTAAAATCTCATCTTGATAAATATTTACTTTTATCTCTGGCTTTTTTTGTATCTGCCCATTTATCTGAACTTTTCCTTTTTTAATATATTCTTTTACCTGCGCTCTTGTGCCAAGGTTCATATCTGCCAAATATTTATCTAAACGTATTATCTCTTTCATCGCTATCCCCTCATCAGACGCCAGCTTGGATTATACTTATTTTTTAGAACTCCTCTATTTAGTTTTCCAAATCCAAGCGGTTGATTTTCCACACAGACGAGTGCATATCCATTTTCTCCCTCCACGTTTATCGTCTCACCCTTTAGATAGCGAATCACATTTTCATCTGATAAGGAGAGATTGATTCGATTTTGAAACTCGCCCTCTCGAAGGGACATCGCAAAAGCCTGGGAAGGCTCAAATCTTTTCTTCTTTACATATCCAAGAAATAATCCTGCCCTCACAATGCGAAGCCCTTTAATATCTGGCAAATTTTCTGGCATATAAAATACTTTTTCCCCGTGAATCTCAATACGTTTTTTATCCAAATGGAGATTGGCATCCAAAAGAAATTGTTCTAGTTCTTTTGTCAACTTCGAAGTTTGATACGTATATCGCTTCACTGGATAAGACGGACTATCCTCTCTCTTTTCAAAGAGCGCAACAAAATGCCCCTCTCCCTTTACCTTATGAGGCCAAATTCGCCTACATTTTCTAAGTTCCTCACTACCAGTATCTCCCCATTTGGGATGACCTGTGTCAAATCCCTCCACCATCGGAAGCTCTATTAAGGACATATCCTCACATTCCCTTAGCAAATGCTCCACTGTCTTTTCATTTTCATCCGGCGCAAAAGTACAAGTAGAATAAATAAGCTTACCACCTGGCTTTAACATCTTAGCTGCCTGTACAATAATCTCCTTTTGAATTTTGCTATACAGTGCAACCTTTTCCTCACTCCACTCTCTCACCATCGCTGGATCTTTTCGAAACATCCCCTCACCAGAACATGGCGCATCCACCAAAATTTTATCAAAAAATCCACGAAATCTAGGCACCAGCTTGGCTGGTTCCTCACTTAAAACCAACACATTACTGATGCCCGCCATCTCAATATTATGAAGAAGTGCTTTTGTTCTTGAAATACTAATATCATTACTCACCAAAAGTCCCTCTCCCATTAATTTTCCCCCAAGCTCTGTGCTCTTTCCACCAGGAGCCGCACAAAGATCTAATACTTTATCTCCTGGGCAGACAGGAAGAAAACTTGCCGTGGACATTGCGCTTGGCTCTTGTATGTAATACAATCCTGCATGATAAAACGGATGTCTTGACAAGTTTTCCTCTCTCTTATAATAAAATCCATTTTCGCACCAAGGAACTGGATCTAGGGAAAACGGTGCTTCCTCATAAAATGTCTTCGCTTCTATCTTGAGTCGATTCACTCGAAGTCCATTCCATCTTGACTGCTTAAAACTTGCAAGATATTCATCAAACTCTGATTGAAGCATATTTTTCATCCGTTCTTCAAATGCTTGTGGCAATGTCATATTCTAATCTTCCTCCTAATTTCAAAACTATCTATTATTGTAGGCTTTGCGCTTTATAGCCCTCGGAAATGATATCGAGCTGCTTATTAAAATGCGTCAACTCCTCAATATTACCCATCTGGTATACTCTGTAAAACTCATCTTGAATCTTCACAACTTCCCTCTTATTGGCAACTCGGTATAGATTTTGAATATTAGTCAAAATATCTGCCACGATACTTGCCTTCATCTGGAAAGAATTTTGAGCATCCATAATCTCATCTCGGACCGTGGACATCTCTTTATCTAACAGAATAATGGCATCCGCCGCATTTGTCAACTTTTGTTTTATATGATTTGGTATATTATATTTGTATTTATACTGTAGAGAATGTTCTACAGTCGCCCAGAAATTCATCGCCAATGTTCGAACTTGAATTTCCACCTGTAATTTTTTCACTCCATGAATTGTGTTCACATCGTAGTAGACAATCATATGATAGCTTCGATAGCCGCTATCCTTAGCCTTTGTCACATAATCTTTTACACTTTTTATCTCCATATCGCTTCGATTTCGAATCAGCTCTACGACCTTTTCAATGTCCTCAGTAAACTGACAAATGATACGAACTCCCGCGATATCTTCAATCTTTTCCTCCAGCTGATTGATATTAATCTGCTTTTTCTGCAATTTATCTAAAATACTAGATATACTTTTTACTCTACCATTTACCTGCTCAATCGGAGAATAAAGGCCTAAGCTACGATGCTCTTGTATGATATGATTAAATTTCACAACTAGCTCATCTACAGCCAATTGATACGGATCTAAAATCTCCCTCCAAAGCTGCATTTCCATATAAGTCACCTCTCTATACTATATCTTACTTGGTCTTTGCCCTTCCTCATTTTTCTATCACCTACTTTTATACAGTATACCATATTTCTTTGTCCTTTTTGTTAAATTTTCGTTTTTTTTTTGAAATTTTTTATTAGTTCTGCCTAAGTGTTTTGAAAGCACCACTCTATTAGTCTATGCGGCAATTTTCATATTTATGAATACAAATTTAAACTATAAATTCAACTAAAAAACAAATATTTATTTGTTCTTTCTATTTACCAGCTTCTATACTTTTTGAGACAGAATTTTTTTAACTATGGGAACAGACATCGAAAATTTGTAAAAACCTCATCCCTTAATATCATCAAGCAAATTGTCTCCGTCTGCTGCCGTCGTCGCCAACCTATCACATCGCTCATTTTCTGGATGACCTGCATGCCCTTTCACCCAGACAAACTTCACTTTATGAGGCTTCATCGCCTCCAGAAGTCTCTTCCAAAGGTCAACATTTTTCACCTCTTCGTTTTTTCCTCGCTTCCATCCCTTCTTAATCCAACCATCAATCCATTTTTTCTCAAAAGCGTTTACAACATACTGCGAGTCAGAATATACTGTCACCTCACAAGGCTTAGTCAAAGACTCTAATCCTATAATCACCGCCATTAATTCCATTCGATTATTTGTTGTTTTCTTATAACCAGCACTCTTTTCTCTCTCATGTATAACACCTTTTGTATCCGTATAAGAAAGAATCGTTCCGTAACCTCCCGGTCCATTTGGATTTCCTCTCGCTGCTCCATCTGTATAGATTGTCACTCTCATTTTCCCCTCACCTCTATCATAACTATTTTTAAATTCGCATATAATAACTATTAAATGTACACATTATATCTGTGCATTGGCAAAAATAAATCACCAAAACTATATCAAAAAATATACTTGCGATAACATACGCTATCATACTATACTCCAGACTAAAAAGCAAAACATTTCCAACAGTTTAAGAATCTTGTAAGAAAGTCTCTACCCATCCTATAATCTATTAAAAATATTTGACTTTCTTCCTAAACTGATATGCCTGCTATCGCAGGCACCACCATAAATGGAAGTCCGATTGCTCCGTGCTTCGCACAGCTGCTTGACGGAACTTTCATAGTAAATTATAGTACATCTTAACAAGGAGGCATTTTATGCAACAATTTTCTATTTACAATGATATCGCAGCTCGAACTGGCGGTGATATCTACATCGGTGTCGTTGGTCCTGTCCGAACTGGAAAATCTACATTTATCAAACATTTTATGGAACTTTTAGTTCTCCCGCATATGGAAAAAGAATCTGAGAGAGAGAGAACGAAAGATGAGCTTCCTCAATCTGCCCAGGGAAAAACAATTATGACAACTGAACCAAAATTTATCCCAAAAGACGCCGCCAAAATTAAAATCAATGACGACATCAGTCTAAAAATCCGCATGATTGACTGTGTTGGATATATGGCATCGGGGGCAACTGGACATTTAGAAGAAAGCAAAGAGCGCCTTGTAAAAACTCCTTGGTTTGACCATGAGATTCCATTTACAAAGGCGGCAGAAATTGGCACAAAAAAGGTTATCACCGAACATTCCACAATTGGCATTGTCGTAACCTGCGACGGTTCTTTCGGTGATTTAGAGCGCTCCTCTTACGAAGCTCCCGAGAAAAAGACAATCGAAGAATTGACTGCTCTACATAAGCCTTTTATTGTCTTGCTAAACTCCTCCCGTCCTTTCTCTCAGGAAACCAAAGCACTCGCTGTGCAGATTTCTAATGCTCATAACTGCACCGTTATTCCAATTAATTGTGAACAATTAAAAAAAGAAGATATTCATCATATTTTAAATTCCATCCTACTTGAATTTCCAATTCTTTCTTTTTCCTTTTTTATTCCAAAATGGGTGGAAATTCTCTCAAACACACATTGGCTAAAATCCTCTCTTATTACAACTGTAAAAGATATTCTAAAAGAAAATAATAAGATGAAAGACCTCTACGATAAAGAATTCCCTCTAAATGAATATATTACTAAGATAAAAATTCACACTGTACATATGGATACAGGTATGATAGATATTTCCATTGAATTTGATGATAAATACTATTATCAGATACTAAGCGATATTATCGGACTTCCAATTTCTAATGAATACGAGTTTATCTCCATTATGAAAGAACTTGCAAAGCAAAAAACAGAATACGACAAAGTCGCCACTGCTCTTAAATCTGTGAAAGAGAAAGGATATGGAGTCGTCTCTCCTTCCAAAAAAGAAATCACTATCGATGAACCGACAGTGATTCGACACGGCAATAAATTTGGAGTAAAAATTAAAGCAAAGGCACCTTCCATCCACTTAATTCGCGCAAATCTCACAACAGAAATTGCTCCTATTGCTGGTTCTGAAGACCAGGCAAATGATCTCATTCGCTATATCGAAGCTGGTGCAACTGCCGATAATCCTGACGGCATCTGGCAAGTCAATATTTTTGGAAAAACTCTAGAACAACTTGTCGGAGAAGGAATCCAGACAAAGGCCTCGAAAATAACAGAAGAAAGCCAACAAAAGCTGCAAAATACAATGGAAAAAATTGTAAATGACAGCAACGGTGGTATGGTCTGTATTATTATCTAGTTTCCTTATGCTCTATCTAATTAATATCTAGTAAAATTTTGCAAAATCTTTCTACCGACAGAACATTTTAAGGTAAATAATATACTAATTCTACCATTCTAGATAGACTGCTCCCCAAGTAAGACCTCCGCCAAATCCAGATAATACAATTTTATCTCCTCTTTCCAGCATTCCTTTTCGATTCAACTCATCGAGCAAAATAGGAATGCTGGCGGAGGAAGTATTACCACATTTTGCTAAATTCATTGGAAATCTCTGAATTGACACCTTCAATTTTCTAGAAATAGACTGAATCATTCTCTCATTGGCTTGATGCAAAATAAAGTACTTGATCTCTTCTCTTGGTATATCTGCTTTTTCTAATACCTCGTTAATACATACTGGCACATTTTTCACTGCAAACTTAAAAATGGCCTGTCCATCCATCCAAATTTTATTAGGCTTTCTATTCGCTTTTACAAAAGGATTAGAAATCAATTCTTCCTCACAGGTCAACGCCTCTGCTCTTGTTCCATCAGAATGTAAAACCACACTATAGTTTTTGGATTTTCCTGCCGAGTTATCCAGTCTATTTGCTTCTGAAAATTGAAAATTACTATTTAATACTTCTAAATACGCCAAATCACAAGAAAGAATCGCAGCTCCCGCTCCATCTCCAAACAAAATACAGGAAGTTCGATCCGTCCAATCCACCAACTTTGATAAAGTTTCTGCCCCAATAATCAAGGCCGTCTTTGCCATTCCTATCTGCATATAAGCAATAGCCGTATTCATAGAAAATACAAATCCTGAACAGGCAGCGTTTAAGTCAAAACAGACCGCATTCTTTGCTCCAAGTTTTGCCTGCACAAGACAAGCTGTGCTAGGTGTGTGATAATCTCCTGATAGAGTCGCTGTAATAATCAAATCGATATCTTCCACCGAAATTTTTGCCATCTCAAGCGCTTTTTTAGCTGCCTCCGTCGCCATATCTGCTGTGCTCTTCTCTCTTACAATATGTCTCTTCTCAATTCCTGTTCTTGTGCGAATCCACTCATCACTCGTCTCCACAATCTTTTCTAAATCTTTATTTATTATAAAATGGGCAGGAAGATAACTTCCTGTTCCTAGTATCTTAATTGACATTTTTTTCCTCCCAATAGAAAATACATAAAATTATTTTGATAATCAAAGTATATTACGAAAGCATCCTTTTGTCAATACATAGAAAGAGACTATAATCCAACTCTGAATTATAGTCTCTAAAAATCTTATTCTCTCTCATCAAGAGGCACATATTTTTGATTTTTCGCAACAGCCTTATAAGCTGGACGAATAATTTTACCGCCGTTAATTAACTCCTCAAGACGGTGTGCACTCCATCCCGCCATACGAGCAATCGCAAAAATCGGTGTATAAAGTTCAAGTGGAAGGTCAAGCATTCCGTACACAAATCCACTGTAGAAATCGACATTTGCACTAACTGGTTTATTCATTTTTCTCTTCTTCGCCATCAGCTGCGGTGCAATTCTCTCTACCGTATCATATAGCTTAAACTCTTTTAACATTCCCTTTTCTACAGAAAGCTTCTCGACAAAGCCTTTAAATACCTTCGCTCTAGGGTCAGACACAGAATAAATCGCATGTCCAATACCGTAAATAAGACCTGATTTATCAAACGCTTTCTTGTCCAAAATCGCCTCCAAGTAAGCTGTCACTTCTTCCTCATCTTCCCAGTTCTTTACATTTCTCTTAATTTCATCAAACATTTTTACTACTTTAATATTGGCACCGCCGTGCTTTGGTCCTTTTAAAGAACCAAGAGAAGCTGCGATAGAAGAATATGTATCCGTTCCCGATGATGTTACAACATGTGTCGTGAACGTAGAGTTATTACCACCACCGTGCTCAGCATGAACAACAAGAGCGATATCAAGAACTCTTGCCTCTAGTTCTGTGAACTTACCATCAGGTCTCAGAATATGTAGGAAATTTTCTGCCGTTGTCATCTCAGCAACTGGTGGGTGGATAAACAAGCTGTTTCCATCGTGATAATGACTATATGCCTGATATCCGTACACTGCTAAGAGTGGAGAGATAGCGATAAGCTGTAGACATTGACGAAGTACATTTGGAATAGAAACATCATCTGCTTTATCATCATAAGAATATAATGTCAATATACTTCTGGCAAGTGTATTCATCATATCTCTGCTTGGAGCTTTTAAAATAATATCCCTGACAAAATTTGTTGGAAGAGTTCGATATTCTCCTAAAATTTGATTTAATTGCTTAATCTCATCTTTATTTGGCAACTTACCAAATAAAAGTAGATATGTCGCCTCCTCAAAACAACCTTTTCTTCCCTCTTTGATAAATCCATCTACTAATTCTTCAATATCAATTCCATGATAATATAATTTACCTTCTGTAGGAATAATTTCCTTATCCTCTAAGTAATAAGAATTAATTTTAGAAACCTCTGTAAGTCCTGTCAAGACACCTTGACCCTCACTATCTCTAAGTCCTCTTTTTACATCATACTTGGAATATAAATATGACTCAATACGGCTATTTTCTACACATAACTGTGCTAACTGTTCAACCTCTGGTGTAATTATTGAAAATTTATTTTTCATAATTTCTACTCCTTTCTTGCTATCAAATATATTATATTATCGAAAGCAAAGCTTTCAATATATCTTCCATCCCAGTATTTTAAATTTTCCTCGAACTACAATCTTATAAAATATATGCATTTTATATCATAGAAAACTTGAAGCTATTCGTATCATATAAAAAGCCAAGCAACCTACAGTGAGAGTCAGTTCCCCTCTTTGGTTACTCGGCTTTTTTTAATATCGCTGAAAGAAAAATAAGTTTAAAATTCATCTTATTTTTCCATCCCTTTTGTTCCCCTAAGCTCCACTAAACTAGATTCTATCAAAAACATAATATTCTGTCAACTATTAATTCTAAGCTCTCAGGTTAAAATGAAAAAATTTGTAGAAATTCCTGCAAAATTTTCTATTCTTCTTCCTTTTTCCGTCTTTTTGCTAATAAGATTATTCAAATCAAATTTTCCTCGAAAACTCCTTGGAAAAAGTTAAAAAATAGTTATAATTTTTCGAAAAAATATTTTCAATTTTGAATAAAAATTCAAATCATAATTAGGAGATAGAAACTGCCTCTCCAAACACTTCTCCAATACTTCCATTAATACATAAATCTGCCTGCTTATCTCGACTTGTAGGAGACTTATTAATTACTACTAAATTATCTCCCCTAAAATAATCAATCAATCCTGCCGCTGGATAAACAACGAGAGAAGTTCCACCAATAATCAAAGTATCTGCATTGCGAATATGCCAGATAGAATTTTGAATAATATCCTGGTCTAATCCCTCCTCGTAGAGTACAACATCTGGTTTAATTATTCCACCACAGTCACATTTTGGCACGCCGATTGATTCTTTTACCTCTTTTGCCGTGTAAAATTTACGGCAACGTGTACAATAATTTCTGTGAATACTTCCGTGAAGCTCAAACACTTCCTTGCTGCCTGCCATCTGATGAAGTCCATCAATATTTTGTGTAATGACAGCAGTTAATTTTCCCTCCTCTTCCAGCTTTGCCAAAGCCAGATGAGCTTTATTCGGTTTTGCATCGAGTGCCATCATTTTATCTTTATAAAATTCATAAAATTCATCTGTCTTATACATAAAGAAACTATGACTTACAATCTGCTCTGGTGGATATTTATATTTTTGCTGATACAATCCGTCCACACTTCGAAAATCAGGAATTCCACTCTCCGTACTGACTCCTGCTCCACCAAAGAAAACAATTCTCTTACTATTATCTAGTATCTCTTTTAATCTTTCCACTTCTGCCGTCATATTATTTCCTCCTACTCATTTTTACTGCCCGCATTTGTATTTTGCTGTGCTCTCATCTGCTCCATAGCTTCATGCTCCTTTTTAAGTTCATCGCATAACTGAATAGAATTCCACTCCTTATTATAATCGGTGAGAACTGCCTTTAGATTGATTCTATCTAATTTTGCCTTTCTAATCTCAGATAATAAAGCATCAATTCTTCCACTGCTAAATCCAACAAGAACCATCATCTCATCGCCAAGTAGCTTTCCTTCATACACTTCTCCTCCTGACTCACTCTCTTTTAGCTTGGCAAGATAGGCAAGTGGCTCTAAATATTCCTCTTTTTGTACGAGCTTAATGCGAA
>Ga0129308_1001095_pt1 | contig 31442 bp, 46 predicted proteins | sample L827metagenome_FD_94440 | JGI IMG/M metagenome (GOLD analysis project Ga0129308, IMG submission 94440) | Ring-tailed lemur group fecal microbial communities from Wisconsin, USA - L827 metagenome | ecosystem: Host-associated > Mammals > Digestive system > Large intestine > Fecal | place: USA...
CCTGAAGAGGTGTTCCTCCAGGTGCAGGGGCAGATCGCCAACAGGCGCAGGCAGCAGAAGAATGGCAAGACGCAGATTTTTTCCGGGCTGGTAAAGTGTGCGGACTGCGGCTGGTCGCTGGCTTACGGCGAGAACAAGCAGAACAAAAACCCGTATGGCTACTATCATTGCAGCAAGAACGGCCAGGGCCTGCGCCAATGCTCCATGCACTACATCCGCTATGATGTGCTTTACGCTTATGTGCTTTCCCGACTGCAATATTGGTCGCAGCAGGCACAGCAGGACGAGGACAAACTTCTGAAACGGCTGCTCAATACCAGCGACAAGGAGCGCAGCACTGCCAAGAAGAAACAGGCATCCGAGCTGAAAAAAGCCGAGAAGCGCAAAGCGGAGGTTGACGGGCTGTTCGCCAAGATGTACGAGGACTGGTCTGCCGGGCGCATTACGGAATACAACTTCAATATGCTGTCCGAGAAGTATCAGGGCGAGCAAAAGGAGCTGGACGAAAAAATCCGGCAGCTCCATGAAGCAATGGAAGCCGCCGCACAGACCGCCGTGGACGCTGAAAAGTGGGTAGGGCTGGTAAAACAGTACGCAAACCCCACGGAGCTGACCGCCGAGCTTCTGAACACCCTGATTGAAAAAATCCTTGTCCATGAAGCGGTCAAGGGCGAGGATGGCAGCCGGGAGCAGGAAGTAGAGATTTTCTATCGCTTTATAGGCAAAATCGACTGACACATCTTTTTTTACTCAACAATATCTTTAACTTAGGGAAACGGGGAAAAGTTTTCCTGATGCGATGCAGATCAAGCGAATTGAAGAAGTTTATAAGGTCAGATATGACGATCTTATTTTTTTGCCCAATAAAACGCTTTAAGCGTAAAACACAAAGCGGGATAAAAAACCGCCCTCCAAAGGAGAGCGGGAATGAAAAATCAGCGTATGCAGTTGTTACACGGATCAGATTTCCCGGCAGCTTTGGCATCCGATATTGACCCGGAAAGAATAGTTTTAGAGCGTGCTAAAGATCGACATCCACTAGTGGAATGATAGGATTTACCGTTGGGAGTCCAATAAACAGTTCCTGATCCTTGGGGCTGATCTTCTTCAACAGGAGGAGTTTCTTCAGCGGGCGGTATCTCTATATCCTCGCTTGGTTCATCAGAGGGGACAGGGGCAGGTGTTGAAACTTTTTGCGATTGTTCTTCCAATAATGCAAATTGTTTTTCTGATGTTTCTAAAACGTCAAAGTTTGAAACGCGTTTTTTTGCTTCATCAGGTAGAAGATCGTAAATCGTTCTTGCTTCCCTAATCAGGTTGCCCTTATCTAAGGTAACTTGCTGAATTTGATTGATAGCAGTTTCGGCATTTTGTATTTGGGATTGTAGTTCTTTTTCCTTAAAATCTTCGACACGGATCATGATGAAATTACTTATTATATCGCCGTTTTCTGTTGTTACGGTTAGCCGCGTTTCTCATTCGGATAGGGTGCGGATCGTACCATTCGAGAAGGTGGCAACCTGTGGATTCGAAGATTGATAAATAAGCGGTATAAGTTCATCTATCATGGGGACGGTTTCAACTTGTGCCTGGATCGTCTGTTTTATATCGTATGAATCTTGGAGATTGTCCACGGATAAAACTAACTTGTCAGGGGCAGGAATAGAAATTTCACTGATTGGAATAGATTCTCCGAGATTTTCACTAATGGAATCTATTGCTTCAGAAGTATTTTCTGAAGCATTCCCACAAGCAACCATACAGAAACATAGAACAATCAAACACAGCAGTAAAGAAATTTTACGCATAAAAGCACTACCTTTCCTTTTATTACATATCATTGCTCATACGCAAAAAGAAAAGAAATATTACATATTTTGCCGAAAAAGATAGGAGGTGAGCAGGATGAAAAAACGGAATAAAGTCATCATTGAGATTTTGGAAATTGCCGTTCCTATCTTGGTGTCAATTCCAACCACTATCCTAACAGTATTGTGGTTAAAAGGGCAGTTATAAAAGCGACAATGAGACTTCCAAGGCAGGAGAAAGAAGTGAGTTCAATGAAAAAGATTCGTAAACCAACAAACAATCCCGGAAAAATACTCGACAAGCAAACCGAGGATGAAAGTTATAAAAGGTACAAGAAGGTTCAGTACGGATATCTTATTTTGAAAGCGCTGCTGTCTTTTTTCTTCGGCTTGCTTGTTATGTTCTTGCTCAAACTCTGATAAAGCGTCCTTGCCAAGCTCGGTAATGACGTGTTTGTCAGGAACGAAAGATGTACCAAGACTGCCTAAAACCACTTCCTTGAAACTGTAAATTTTTATCAAATCTTGCTTTCGCAATTGCTCAAAGCGCTCTCCTTCTCCTGCATCTGGGGCGTGAGGCGTGCAATAGGTTTTGAGAAGTTCATAGGTTTTCTCTGAAAGCACATCGTCACCGCCGTTCCGGGTTATCGGATCGCCCGACAAGATAGTCCAAGCTTACGTCAAAATAGTCGGCAAGAGCAATGAGGGCTTCAAATCCCGGCTTGGTGTTACCGTATTCCCAATCTTGGTAGTTGCGTTCCGACACGCCAATAGCAATTGCAACTTGTTTCTGAGTGGATTTGTGATTTTTTCTTATAATACGCAAGTGTTCGCTAAAATTCAGCATGGCAATACCTCCACAACTATTTTCATAAAGGATATTGACACGAAGAAATCAGCGTGTTATATTATAAATAACACGAAGAAATCAGCGTGTTAAATTCGGGAAGAGAGGAGAAAATGAATATGGAATTGCGGGCGGCCCGTGAAGCGTCCGGCAAGACGCAGGCACAGGTTGCCAAAGAAGCCAAAGTTTCAGAAAGAGTGTACCAAGACTACGAGTACGACAAATGCGAACCCGGCGTTCGGACGGCAAACCGAATCGCTAGGGCGGTAAACAGTACCACAGAAAAGCTATGGGGATTCGGGGAGGCAACCCCGGACAGAACAAAAGAACCTGACGGCAATCAGGCCAAATGAGTACAAACACAGCATAGCATGTTCGTTATACGCAGGTCAAGAAAAACGAGCAGAACAGAGCGAGGTGATTAACAATAAGGACGGTAGTTGTCATTGTGATATGGATCCTATGGATTTTGTGTATGACGATAATGAAAAAAATAAGCCCGGACAATTACCGAGCTTATGCCATATACGGAGGATTAGTTTGCGTTGCATTTACAACTCTCGTAATATCGGGCGCAGTCTAATAAGAGGACTGGTCAAGAAAAACGAGCAGAACAGAGCGGGATAGGGGGAAGAAAATGAAAGTAAACTCAGAGACAATATGTGCATACAGCAAAAAGCCCCTTTGCCTACAATGCAAAGGAGCCGTCTATGAATGTGACCCTGTCGCAAACACACCATGCAAAAAAACTTTTTGCGGCGAGTGTGGCTATACAACTCAAATAGAATATGCCAAACACACCCGCCCGTTATGTCCGCGCATTCATGTCACTGTAGGTCAAGAAAAACGAGCAGAACAAAGCGGGAAAGGAGTGAGCAGGATGAACATCTATGAAGCCGTGCAAGCATGCTCGGTAAAGTACCCGTTTATGACACGAGCTGCATGGCGCAAAGTAGTGAGTACAAAAGTGGAAGATTCCGTTAAAATTCAGCCAACCGATACGCCGGAAGGGTGTATGTTCTATGGTTTATCACAAAAGGCCCCTATCGCTGGGTGGCAGCCTAGGAAAGAGGATCTTTTAGCAACAGACTGGATGGTTGTGATGTACTGAGTTACTCTTTGAACAAAAACGCTGAAATTGCGGCGTTAGTAACGCCTTCCGCAATAGATGATACAGCAGACAGAGAATAGTTTCTAATGGCTGTTGTTATTGATTTTACCTTGTTCCAGCGCTTACCATCCCGTATTTCGTTTAGAAATTCGTGACCATCGTAAGTCATATAGTTGACAAGACATTCGTAGACGGAATCACTTGCCCAATGAACGGAAATGTTCAAATATCCTGCTTGATCAAGATTAAACAGCGAATAAATAATATCCTCTTTTTGGTATTCTGGCAGTAATTCACATAGACGTTCTAGTGAGACGTTATTTTTTGTTAGGCAATCTCCATCATCAGTGAAGGACAATTCTCTTTCAAGGGAGAGCATTACCGATCGAATACATTCTAAGTTGAGCTTCATTTCATCACCCCCTTTCCAACCAAAGTATATCACAGGTGGAGGAATGGGTGAAGCAAAAACAATTCAACCCACAAAGCGGGATAGGAGGGAAAATATATGGCAAAAAATTTAAAATATTTCCGAAAACTGAAAACCCTTATGTTTGACAAAGAAGTTGATCAGACATATATTGCCGAAAAGGCTGGCAAGTCGATAGGATATATTTCTAACCGATTTCAAGGCAAACATCCATTCAGCATGGACGATGTGTATACCATCATAGAAATCTTGGAAATTCCACAAGAGGAGGCCCTTACATATTTCCCCAAAGGCGGAATTTCAGAAAGGGAAGGAGCAAAAGGGGCATGATGGCATTTATGACTTTATGCATGGTGGTATTGCCGGGGCTGCTGTTGGTGCTTGTATGCGGATTGATAGAGTGGCTGATCAGTAAGCTGGACAAGCAGGACAAGCTGCTGGGGTGGTATGCCGGGGACACGCCGGGGAATGCCCGGACGGTGAAAGAAGCTCAAAGGAGGAAAGCAGGATGAAATTAACCCTGGAAGAAGCAAAGGCAATGATGAATCAAAACAATAACGGCAATCTGTATCTGAGAGGCACCAATATCACCGCACTGCCGGATAACCTGACGGTAGGCGGCTGGATGGACCTGAGAGGCACCAAGATCACCGCACTGCCGGACAACCTGACGGTAGGCGGCGGGCTGTATCTGAGAGGCACCAATATCACCGCACTGCCGGATAACCTGACGGTAGGCGGCGGGATGGATCTGAGCGGCACCAATATCACCGCACTGCCGGATAACCTGACGGTAGGCGGCTGGATGGACCTGAGCAATACCAATATCACCGCACTGCCGGATAACCTGACGGTAGGCGGCTGGCTGGATCTGAGAGGCACCAATATCACCGCACTGCCGGATAACCTGACGGTAGGCGGCTGGCTGGATCTGATCGGTACCGGGATTACAAACCATACTGTAAAAAGATTGCGTCATGGTGAATATGTCCCCGGAAAATACCTGTACGCAGATGGAATCCTGACGCACATCAAAAAGAAAAAGAAAATCGGGGAGTATACCCTTTTTGTCGGGAAAATCCCAAACAGGCACGTCATATTTGACGGAAAACACTATGCGCATTGCCGCAACTTCCGCGATGGGGTGGCCGATCTCCTTTTTAAATCTGCGGCTGACAGAGGAGCAGACCAATACAAGGGGATTTCTTTGGATGATTCTTTTACTGTAGAAGAATTAAAAAGGATGTATCGGGTTATTACAGGCGCTTGCAAAGCGGGAACAGAATCTTTTGTGAATAGCCTAAAAGACTTGAAAGACAAGTACACTGTCCGTGAAGTAATCGAGATGACAGATGGTCAGTACAATGCTGAAAAATTCAAGGCGTTTTTCGAGGGAGCGAATGAATGAACAAACCAAAAAGACCATGCGTGCAGGATTGCCCGAACCGGACGGCCACCTGCAAAATCAGCTGCCAGAAGAATCAGGCATACGAAAAAGAGCTTTTCAAATGGCGGGAAGAACGGGCGCGGCAGATTCGGGGAGAGCAAGACTATTCGGCACATTTTGTGCGGCTTGCAGGACGGCGAAGGAGGAAATCAATATGATGGAGCCGGAGGTATGCCGTAGGCGTGACTGTGAGCATTGCCCGTTTCCGGACTGTCGGACAGATACCATCACCAAAGAGGAAACAGCGTGGTTAAAAAAGATCAACCGGATTTTGACGCCGCCAGTCAGAAAGAAGGGAACGTCATGCGGAATATGAAACATATTTTCAAATGGAAAGTAAGCAGCCGGGAGCGTATTTCCATCTGGATCCTGACAATGACGCGGCTGGCAAACATGACCGAATACGAATTCAGGGAAAGAAAAAAGGAGGCGCTGAAAAAATGCGTGTAAGACTGGACGGAATCGTGCATATCGGTCTGGTTACCATAGGGGTCTGCGGCGTCATGCTGGGACTGGCCATCGCGCCGTGGGTAGAGAAAGCCAAGAAAATTTTGGAACAGGGCCTTTTGATATTGGAGAAAAGGGTATCCAGCCCGCTGCACCGCGTCAGATATGACCCATCCAGATGGAATATGCCGGATCAGAGAAAAGAGGGATGAGTATGAATCTGGACGAAGCGAAAGCGGCATTCTATCACCGGATCCCGGTATGGTATGACGGGACAGAATATCCGTACATACAAGCGCTGCGGTATCAGCAGAACAGACCATCCCCGATCGTGCAGCTGGAACTGCTGGATAAAAACCGGAACAGCGTTGTTTTGGCCCCGCCCAGGAAAGTAAAACTGGCAGGGGAGCTGCCGCAGCCGGAGCCGAAACCAGAAGAACAGGCAAAGCCGGAGATGGATGGAAAAGTCCTGTATGAATGGCAGGGGGTCAAGATGATCCAGAACGGGGTACTGTATATCGTATCCACCCCGAAAGACGGGGTTGTAAAAACATCAGCCAATAAGCTGACCGCCTGGACAAGCTTTTCGGATCTGTTAGACAGCCGGATGCGCCGGCAGATTGGGGAGGAACTGGACGCCAAGGGGAAGAACCGAACCGTCGGGAAGGAGGAGACACCATGAAAAAAGAGCATAAAAAAACAGCCCGCACCACGTCCGGCAAAAGACAATGCAAGCTGTTAACAAACAAGGCAGGAATAAACCTGTCTTTTATTTTAGTATAGCACAGCCCCGGATAAAAAGCAAGGGTACAGCATGGGAAAAGGGCATACCAAAGCCCTTTCGAACGCTCATATACCTATTAAGTTTACGACGAAGGGGGGCTGTGCGTGGCAAGGCCGAAAAAGTATCTGCAAAAGACTGTGGTTGCAGGTGATACCATCGAAATCTATAAAACGCAGTCTTCCCGGTACGGCCTTTCCATTCCACGGATGGAAAATATCGGAAAGACACCGGAATCTACCATACGCAACAACCAGCGGATGGCGGAACGGAGGCTGCGGCAGATCATCAACGCCAATTTCCAGGATGATGATTATCACCTGATATACCGGTACTTCCCACACACCCGCCCGGCGAACTGGAAAGAAGCGGTGGAAGAAATGCGGCGGTACTGGCGGAGGATGCAATATGAGGCAAAAAAGGCAGGGATAGAACTGCGGTACATATGGGCCGTTGAAACCGGAAAGCGGGGATCCATCCACTTTCATGTGATTGTGAATAAAGCGGACTTGTCTTTTTTCACAAAGCAATGGAAGCGGCAGGTAACCGGGGAGGACGGAAAGAAAACATGGGTCAGGCTGGGGACGGTCTATTGTGTGCCGCTGTGGTCGGACGGACAGTATAACGACCTGGCAAAATACATCATCAAGCAGACCAGCAAGACATTCCGGGCGATGGGGGGAAAGCGCTGGAACTGCTCGCGGAACCTGGTCAAGCCGAAAGAGAGAGTAAAGGAAGTGAAAGCCAGCCAGTGGAGGCGGGAGCCGAAGCCGCCGAAAGGATATGTTTTTGATCCGTCGTTCCCACTGGAAAACGGGGTGTGTTCTGTGACAGGTCTTCAGTATCAGAGATACGGTCTGATCCGGATAGACCGACAGCGCAGGCGGGAAAAGATGCAGATTTAGACCGAAGGAGGAAAAGAAGTTGAAAGTCAAAGTGAAACCGGCCCCAAAAACAGCCGGGAAACGTTCAATGAGGGCCCGGCAGAAACGCCTTGTTAAGTGGGCGGCATATATCCTGCGGGGGATATGTGATTCCAGGGATTGGGATACAGCCTGCAAAGGGTGCCCGTTCCAACCATACTGCCAAACAGAACCATATACATGGGATTTGGAATGTCTGCCGAGAGCGGGGGAGGAATAGCCGGTGGAATATGACGGAAAGAAAGCGCAGAGACAATGGCAGAACAAAATCAACAATGCACAGGGGCATATTTTTGAACAATGCATTAAAGCAGCATGTCTGATCTATGCCGAACAGGGGCGGGCACGGGTGGAGAAAATCCCGGAGCCGTTTATGGTAACCAGCAAGGGAGCAGGAGGGACTTTTTCCGGGCGGTTTACGGCGCTGGCGCAGCCGGATTTTCAAGGAACGCTGGCGGGCGGGCAGTCGGTTGTATTTGAAGCGAAATACACCACCACAGACCGGATGAAACGGGAAGTGCTGACCAAAGAGCAGATGGACGCGCTGGCCGGTCATTGGAAGATGGGGGCGATTGTGGCGGTCTGCGCCGGAATCCAGAATGATTGTTTCTTTGTCCCCTGGCCGGTATGGGACAAGATGAAAGACCGGTTCGGCAGGAAGTACGTGACTGCAAAAGATCTGGAAATATACCGGGTCAAGTTTAATGGAGCGGTGATGTTTTTGGATTACATCTATCCGGATAGGGAAAAGGGAGGCAAGCGAGGATGAAAGAGCTATACTGCACAGTATTCAACTGTGATTATATCAGGGGGTCAAGATGCTGCTTTTATTGCCGGAGGCGGGATTTGTGCCGCAGCAGGTGCCGGAACCATCCGGGAAAGTGCGGATTGTCCAGAAAAAAGGTGCCAAACCCATACCATACGCGGACAGCGCGGTTTGATTAGGGGGATATGATGAAGCATCTTGGAGATATCACGCAGATTCGCGGGAGCGGGATAGAGCCGGTCGACTGTATCACCGGAGGAAGTCCATGCCAGGATTTGTCACTGGCGGGGAAGAGGAAGGGACTTGCCGGGGAACGTTCCGGACTGTTTATGGAACAGATCAGGATCATAAAGGAGATGAGGGAAATTGACAGGTCAATTGGAAGGACAGGAGTCATGGTTCGCCCAAGATACATGGTGTGGGAAAACGTACCGGGAGCGTTCAGCAGCAACAAGGGGGAAGATTTTGCAACAGTCTTGGAAGAAACGATCCGAATTGCAGAACCGAAAGCCCCCGCTGTGCCTGTGCCTGAAAACGGATGGCCAACAGCCGGAATCCTGCATGATGAAATGGGAACCTGGTCCGTTGCTTGGAGAGTACACGACGCACAGTTTTGGGGAGTGCCCCAGCGCCGCCGCAGAATCGCGCTTGTCACAGATTTTGGAGGAATGTCCGCACCCGAAATACTATTTGAGCGTAAAAGCCTGCCGGGGTATCTTACGCAGGGCAGATGGACGTGGAAGGCCTCTTCCGGATGCTTTGCTCCGTGCATTGTGGTACCAAATCAAGAGGAACCGTGCTGTGATGGAATCAGCTATGGAAAGGTGGGAGCGGGGCGCGTAAGGGTATATGAAAACCACCAGCGGAATAGAAGTGTAAAAGATTTGGGTAAAACCTGCTGCACAGTAACCGCCAGATTCGGGACAGGCGGAAACAATCAGCCGTTGGTGTGTTCAGGGTTTAACGGGCATAAAAGCACATCTGGAAGTATCCAGTATCAGGCTGAAAGGTCGGCACCGATAGAAAGAAATACGCCTCCCAATGTTGTTTACAGATTTTCAGCTGGACAGGGGGCAAAGTCGGAAAGAATTGGATGGAAAAAAGAGTTGGTGCCAACAATGAGATCATCCATAAGCAGCACCCAGCAATCGCCATGCTTATGTATTCAGGGAAACGTTGTCGACCGAAAGGCAGCCCAGAACGGGGCAGGGGTTGCAGAAGACAAAGCATACACCATAAATTCCACAGATCGGCATTGTGTGTGTATGGTGACTGGTCAGACGAACGCGGAAATCATGACCAATTTTTCTCCCGCATTAAACTGCAATCACGAGCAGCCGATTATATGCATCGAATCGAACCTGACACCAGGAGAATCGCAGGCCAGGAGAATTAATTCAGCGAGCGGGATATATCCGTCTTTAACATCGAGGGAAAAAGCCGGAGGAGATCAGACGAGCGTTTTAGCTGGAGCGGTTCGCCGGCTGACGCCATTGGAGTGTGAAAGGCTGCAGGGATACCCGGATGGATGGACAGATATCCCTGATACAGAAATAAACGGGAAAAAGGTAAAGGCAAGCGACAGCGCGAGATACAAGGCTTTGGGAAACAGCATTGCACTTCCGTTCTGGACATGGATGTTTGAACGCATGAGCGGGTATTTACCGCATAACGCCACGATGGGGAGCCTGTTTGATGGAATCGGCGGTTTCCCTTTATGCTGGGAGCGCATACACGGAAAGGGCACAGCCAGATGGGCGAGTGAGGTCGATCCGTTCTGTCTCGCGGTGAGCAAGAGAAGATTGGGGGAATAGGGAATGAATAAAGAAGTGATATTTTCAAGCAAAACAGATGTTTGGGAAACACCACAAGATTTTTTTGATAAGTTAAATGATGAATTTGGATTCGATTTAGATGTATGTGCATTGCCTGAGAACGCAAAATGTATAAATTTTTATACACCTGATCAGAATGGACTGTCCCAACAGTGGGATGGAGTTGTATGGTGCAATCCACCATATGGAAGAGAGATCGGAAAATGGGTTAAGAAAGCATTTTACGAGAATCAAAAAAACAACAATTACATTGTAATGCTGTTACCAGCTAGAACAGATACAATTTGGTTCCACGAATATATTAAAGGGAAAGCAGAAATCAGATTCATACGGGGCCGTTTAAAATTCGGAAAGGCTAAAAATAGCGCACCATTTCCATCAATGGTGGTTGTTTTTCATCCAAAGGGGGAATAGGGAATGGAGCGATGCTGCGGGACATGCAAATGGCACTGGTATGAAAACATAGACGAAGGATTTGTCTGCACCAATATAGACAGCGAGTATTGCGCAGACTGGACGGACTACGCAGATTCCTGCGAAGATTGGGAGGGGAAATGCGATGCATGAAAAGAAAAAAGTTTGCGGGAATTGCAAATTTTTCTGGGGTTGCGGAGATTGGGATTTATGTTGCAGTTTACAAAAGCGCAGATTGTGCTATGAAGATGAAGAGGCATGTGAAGCGTGGAACAGGAGGGCTGACAGTGAACCACGACGCAACGCATTGTCTTGATTATAAAAAATCGTGTCCGAATAGTTGTTACCGCGCACAGCTTACGGCAGAGTTACGAAAAATAGTATACCTGTTGCCAGTTTCGTGGGCGCATTTTAAAGGGACGAAAGAGTGCATAAGGGGGGCGAAGAATGAGCGATAGAGAAACGCTTGTACAGATGATCGTTAGAGCTGTAAACGGAACATCTACATATTGGGCAGGTCTGATAGCTGACTACCTTATCGAACATAATGTGAGCTTGCCGAAGTACGGAAGCTGGGAAAATGCAAACCGCAGGCCCAAAACATATATTAGGCGTTGTTCGCATTGCGGAGGCGAAGCCTATTTCTGTGGCATCGGGTGCAGCTATAAGTTTTGCCCCAACTGTGGGTGCAAAATGGATTTGGAGGGATGATAATGCGTGAACTAAGAATTTGCATGGAGATCAACGGCCTGGCAGAGGATGAGAAGGGAAATTCATGCCCTGGAGGGATGAGTTTATCGCTGGGGATGGTGCCGGATGAAAATTTTGAGGACAAGTACAAGCAACTCATCGCTAACCTAAATGTCAACGAAGTACTAAAATTTATCTGCTTGGATGAAATATTTTCTGAATCAGATTGCCGGATTATCACGCCGGAGGAGGACGATCTACTGTATGGGGAGGAATAGAAAATGACAAACGCGGATATACGTCACCATCGGGGAAAAGACTGCACGGCGTGGAAGAAAGGGAGGTTTCGGATTGACAAGCCAAGAAAAGAAAGAGTTTCTCAGCAGGTACCTGGAAATCCTGGCAGAGGAAAAGGACATCCGGGAAGAGATCGCCTATTGGGAAAGCAAGGCGCAGAAAGTAACAGCTTCATGGTCTGCCGTCCCGAGTGGGGGGAAGGGTTCTGACAAAGTGCAGACGGGGGCAATCAAGGTTGCAGAGCTGCGGGAATCGCTCATGGATAAGATCAACCAGCTGGCCGCGGTGCGTATAGAGATTGAGCGGGCAATCGGCACGGTGCAGGACGATACCCAGAGAAGGCTGCTTAGACGGAAATACATAAATGGGCTTACTTTAGAGCAAATAGCAGTTGAAATGCATTATTCGTATGTCCATACGTGCAGAATTCATGGGTATGCATTGTCAAATATCATGTTATAGAATGTTAATATTATTCTGTGCTATAATGTAAACAGGCAAAAAGCCAAGGAGAAACCTCCATAACCTCCTATTCCGAAGCCGGGCGGGGAAACCCGGCATATATGCGGCAAAGAGACACACAAGCTATCCGCAAAGCCTCTATGTGAGCAGGTGCAACTCCTGTTGGCCGCAAAATGCGCATTTTCTGTTGCTTACCGCTTGCGGGGTAAAAGACAGCGGATGATACAGACCTGTACGCGCCTATCAAAGATGCGTACCATGTGCAGGTCGCTGAACAGGGGACGCAAGTACCCGCCGCACGATAGCGGGACGGGGAAGCCATCCCCTTATATGCAGCGAGCGGGCGCGAGAGCCTGAACGCTGATTCAAATTCTTTTCTCACTATTTTTCTTGCAAAAGGCTAGCATAATCCCTGCTAGCCGGAATATCCAAGCCTACGCAATGCGTGGGCTTTTTCTTTTGGAGTGATTTTATGAGATATGGAATTCCATATAAAGGAAGCAAAAATACAATCGCACAAAAAATTGTAGATTTTCTTCCGGAAGCAGAAACTTTAGTGGATATATGCGCGGGCGGTTGTGCAATTACACATGCCGCCTTAGAGCACATGGAACAAAATCCGCTTACAAAAAAATGGAATAGAGTAATAGCGAATGACATAAACCCAATGCCGTTGAGACTATTTGAGAATGCAGTAAATGGTAAATATGCAAATGAAAAAAGATGGATTAGCCGAGAAGATTTCTTTAGGTTGAAAGAAAAAGATGAGTATGTAAAATTTTGTTGGAGTTTTGGAAATAATGGCCTAAATTATCTATACGCAAAAGAAATTGAACCATGGAAAAGGGCATTACATTATGCTTATGTATTAGGGGATAATGGGTTTTTGTCCGAAATATGCGGAGAAGTTCCTAAAGATAACATACGACAATGGATAAGAGATAACGAGAAAGACATAAAAGAAAAATATATATCATGGTATAAAGAGCAATGGAAACTGGCACACAATCAGGCAGAAGGAGTGCCCATAGAATTACAGGATAGTACGGAAGAAGTACTGATAGCATTAAAAAAAGAATTGCAAGAATATTTACGGAAAGCGTTGCAATTAAGTGGGAAAAGGGCTTGTGATGTAGATAAACATTTAGGGACGAATGGCATGGCAGGCCATTATTTTGGAAAATCACAATGGGAGTTCCCAACGCCGGAGGCGTACATAAAATTAAAAGAAATCTTACCGCTGGATCGCGAATATCCATGGCATCTTTTATTCTTGCAAAGTCTGGAAAGTCTGCAAAGTCTGGAAAGTCTGCAAAGGCTGCAAAGGCTGGAAAGTCTGCAAAGGCTGGAAAGTCTGCAAAGTCTGCAAAGGCTGGAATTATATTGTGACAGCTATGAAAATATCAGAATTCCTGATAACAGCGTAATATATGCAGACATACCATATGAAGGAAGCGATTGCGGTTCATACGATGGTTTTAACCATAAGGAATTTTATGATTGGGCAGCAAGGCAAAAAAACATTTACATAAGCTCTTACGAAATAAAAGACCCGCGATTTATATGCGTATATGGAATTCCTAAAAGACAGAATGCCGCTGCTGGAGGCTATGGGAAAAAGATAATAGAAAGAATTTACACGGTAAGGAATCACGGTTAAATTCTTTTCGGTGCGCCGGTATAGAAAACGCTGGCGAGGTGGGCATGTGGGCAAAAAAGAAAGCCGAGGACTATTCCCCGGCTTTCGGAAGTTAAAATATTTTTAGCGTTTTGAAGTGTGGGAAACCGCATTGCAAAGCGCTTTTTTATTGAGGAAATATCATGGAAAAGATGTCACTTGTACAGCTAGAAAAATTAAAACGGATGCTGGATGAAGGGAAAGAAAATAGCTGGTATAACAGCGCGGCATGGGAAGCGACACGGCAGAAAGTGTTGCGGCTTGACCGTTATGAATGTCAGATATGCAAGGAAAAAGGCAAGTACCGAAAGGCTGTGATCGTGCATCACGTCAAGCATCTCAAAGACAGACCAGACCTTGCGTTAAACATATACGACCCGGAAACAGGAAACCGGCAGCTGGTGAGCGTGTGCAAGCGGTGCCATGAGCTGTTACATCCGGAGAGCCAGAAACAGTATAGGACGGCAAATAAGCCATTGACAGAAGAAAGGTGGGATTGATTATGTACGTAGCGGCATTGTCATACGGAAAAGACAGTATAGCGATGCTGGAAGTGATCCACCGGTTAGGTCTCCCGCTGGATAGGGTTGTTACGGTAGATGAATGGGCGACGGATACCTTGCAGGCGTTGTTGCCTGAAGTAGTAGAGTTTCAGCATAAGGCAGATGTAAAGATATATGACCGATATGGCATTGCCGTAGAACACGTTCGAAGCCCTAACACATTCGAAAGCCTATTTTATGGGATTATGTCAGATCGATCAAATCGGGCGTGAGAAATTAGAGGTTGGCCGTTTCAGCGTGGATGCTGGGCAAACTCGTTTCTCAAAATAGAACCGTTCCGAAAGGCAATTGGAAGGTGTGATGTTCAGTATATCGGGATTGCCGCGAATGAAACACTTCGGATTAAGCATCATTTCAATATATCAAAAAAACGCACCGTTAAGATGCCGTTGGTAAATGCTGGATGGACGGAAAAAGATTGTTACAAGTGGTGTAAGGAAAACAATTTGCTTTCCCCGGTGTATAAGGAGTTCTTCAGGGATGGATGTTGGTTTTGCTGCAACAATCCTGTGGAAAGACAACGTTGGTTGCGCAAGGAACATCCGGAATTATGGGAACTCATGTTAAAGTGGGACAAAGATTCCCCGGTACAGTTCAAGGCTCATTACTCAGTGTCTATGCTGGAACGCCGTTTTGCCGCAGAAGATGCCGGGCAAGTGCCTGTTGGCAATACGTTTAGGTGGAAGATGTTAGAGAAATAAAAGATATCCCCCCCCATCAAGAAAAACGAAAATGTATACTATGCGCTTTATCGGGAGGGTCCAAGACATTCCAGAGAAAATGCCGGATGCGCGTGGGTGTGGGGTATAAAAATGCAAGGACGGTGATGCCATGGCAAAGAAAACAGCGGGTTTGTGCCGGTTATATGAGCGAACGCGGGATTTCCGAGATCTGAAAAAGGAAATGGTAGACGATCTCACCGCACGGGGACTTATCAGCAAGCCTTACATGGACAAGGTGGAAGAATATATGAGCCTGTGGTGCCTGAGCCGGATGCTGGAGGAGGATATCGCCGCACGCGGCGTGTATATCGAATATCAGAACGGCGCGAACCAGAAAGGGACAACGGATAATAAATCAGTTGAAAAATTAGTGCGCGTTTCTGCTCAAAAGTTAAGCATTTGGACGGCGCTGGGGTTCAAGGAACAGGCAGCAAATTCAAAGCCGGGATACGGTGACGATGATGAGTTGTGAGCTTCCAAACGAAGTGAAAGAATATATTGATCTGGTAAAACAAGGCCATCACCGAGTCTGTCGGGAGCAAAAGGCGCTTATTTCCTATGTGCAAAGGGTATTTGAAACAGAGGATATCTATGTAGACAAGAAGCAGCTTGAACGGTATATGAGCCTTGCAAAATACTTTCCTTTTAAAGCGTTGTTTCCTTGGGAGAAGTTTTTGGTTGCCCTATGGGATTGCACCTATAAACCGGATGGGATGCCAAGGTGGAAAACCCTTTTTTGTATGGTTGGGAGAGGAGCGGGAAAGGATGGGCTGATTGCTTTTGATGCATTCGCCTCCATTTCGCCCTATAACCCGGTTTTGCATTACGATGTGGATATTTGCGCCAACAACGAGGAGCAGGCCATGCGACCCGTGCAGGATGTTATAGAAACGCTGGAAACACCTGGGACAGAATCCAAGCTGAAGCGATTCTATTATCATACCAAAGAAGTGGTGCAGGGCCGAAAAAATAAAGGATGCATCAAAGGAAGAACCAATAATCCGAAAGGCCGCGACGGTATGCGTAGCGGCAAGACGATTTTCAACGAAGCACATGCCTATGAGAATTATGACAATATTAAGGTTTTCATAACCGGACAGGGAAAAGTGGCACAGCCGCGCGTGGGAATATTCACATCAAACGGGGATGTCAATGACGGGCCGCTGGACGATTACTTAGCCAGAGGAGAACGAATTCTTTTCGAGGGAGAAGCGGACAATGGATTTTTGCCTTTTATTTGCAGACTGGAATCGAAAGAACAAGTCCACGATCCACAAAACTGGTATATGGCGAATCCCTCCCTAGCCTATATGCCGCATTTGCTGGAAGAAATCAAGGATGAATATAGAGAGTGGTGTGATCACCCGGAGCAAAATGCGGACTTTCTGACAAAGAGGATGGGAATTCGAGCGGGATTCAAGGAATTATCCGTTACGGATTATGAAAAAGTGCTTGCCACCAACAAACCGGTCAAGGTCAAGCCGGGACAGGGATGCGTTGTCGGCATTGACTATGCGGAGCTGTCTGACTGGGCGGCAGTAAACGTTCATTTCCGAGAGGGAAACAACCGGTATGATATCAATCACGCTTGGATTTGCGCACAGTCGAAAACCCTTTCCCGCGTAAAAGCGCCGTGGCAGAAATGGGCAGAGGAAGGGATTGTAACGGTGGTGCAGGATGTCAGTATCCACCCGGATCTGATCGCACAGTATATCGCGGACATCGGGAAAAAGTACAACGTCCGGATGCTGTCGCTTGACCATTACCGCTGGACGCTGATTTCCGAAAGCCTGAGAAAAATTGGGTTTGATGGCAACGACAAAAGCCGGGTAAAGCTGATTCGGCCATCAGACATCATGCAGATTGACCCGCTGATTCAGGAGTGTTTTGACCGACAGTTGTTTCACTGGGGGAACAATCCGTGCCTTCGCTGGGCGGTGAACAATACGAAGCGGGTGCGAAGCAGCCGCAGCGCAGGCGTAGATACGGGAAATTTCATCTATGCCAAGATTGAAGCGAAAAGCCGTAAAACGGATCCTTTCATGGCGCTGGTGGCAAGCATGTGTGCGGAAAACGTACTGGGCACAGGAGAAGCTTTGAAAATTCCAACGATAGGAGCATTTGTGTTTTGACAAGGAGCGATAGGCTCCTTTTTTATTGGCCGAAAGGGGGTGAAACATGGCAATCCATTTTTTTAAGTGGCTGACTGGAAAAACCTCACAGCCGGCAGGAAAAATCGTAGAGATTGACTGTCAGGAAATGTTAGAGGCGGCGCAGGATTTCTACATTCGAGATTTATGCTTTCAAAGCTGTGTGGACATGATCGCCAACGCAATCGGGCGGTGCGAATTCCGCACATACCGGAACAATGAGGAAGTGCGGGAATTTGAATATTACATGCTCAACATCGAGCCAAACGTCAACCAGAACAGTACGGAATTCTGGCACAAGGTCATTTTCAAGCTATACGCCGAAAATGAGGTGCTGATCATCAGCACCAAAACGCGGGATGGGCGCGATTGCCTTGTATGCGCCGACAGCTGGACGAATGGCAATCAGTATCCTGTCAAACAGAACGAGTACAGCAATGTGCAGGTAGGCAGCTTCACCTATACCAAAACATTCCGGGAAAAGGACGTTATCCATCTCAAATTGAACGAGGTGGACATCAAGCCTGTTCTGGACGGCCTGTTCCTGTCGTACTCGAAGCTATTGGAAGCTGCAAAGACCTATTATATCACGTCAAATGGCACGCACATGAAAGTGCACATCAACCAGATTTCACAGGCACAGGACGGATGGGAAGACGCGTTCAAAAAGATGCTTGAAAAAACAGTCGTTCCGTTTTTGAAATCCAATGCGGGCGTGCTGCCTGAGTTCGACGGTTACGACTATTCCGTAATGGATTTCGGTTCTAGCACGCAGTCCGACGAAATCAGAAAAATTACCGAAGATATTTTCAGCATGACGGCGCGGGCATTTCTGATTCCCGTAGTGCTGATCAACGGCAATGTCGAGGGTACGGCGGACGCGAATAAGCGTTTTCTAACCTATGTGATCGACCCGCTGTGCGACCAGATTCAGGAGGAACTAAACCGTAAGCGATATGGATATGAAAGCTGGAGATCCGGAAGTTATGTCCGCGTGGATTCTTCCAGCATCATTCATTTTGATGTGTTTGAAAACGCTTCCAACATCGAAAAAGTTGTGGGAAGCGGAGTGTTCAGCTTAAACGACGTACTGCGGGCGGCCAACCAGCCGGCAATACCGGAAGACTGGGCCAATCGCCACTATATGACGCTGAACATATCAGCAATGGGAGAACAGACAAGACAACTGGAGGGAGGTGAAAGCACATGAAAAAATACTTTTCCATCCAACAGCTTGACCGAGCCGCCGACATTTACATTTTCGGCGACATCGTGCCGTGGGAAATGTGGCCCGGAGACGTGTCGGCCAACGGCATTGTCGAGAGGATCAAACAGCTGAACGTGGACGAAATACGCGTGCATATCGACAGCTACGGCGGCAGCGTGTCAGAAGGGTGGGCGATCTACAACGCTCTGCGCCAGCACCCTGCCAAAGTAACTGCTTTTGGCGATGGATTTGTTGCCAGTGCGGCGCTATACCCGTTTTTGGCAGGGGATGAACGCATTGCAAGCAACCTGTCGGCCTATTATTTCCACCGTGTTTCTATTCTGGCGGAGGGATACGCCGATGAGCTGCGCAAAGCTGCTGACGAAGCCGAACAGATGACAGAAATTGGAATTTCAGCATTTGTTGAGCGCGCCGGCATGGAGGAAAGCGCTGTACGAGAATTGATGGAAGCTGAAACCTGGCTGACCCCGGCGCAGGCGCTGGATTATGGCCTGGCCACTTCTATCACGGCGGACGATGCGCTGCCAGTCGCGCAGGATGCAAAGAAATCCATTATGCAACGCGTATTGACCCATGCAGCCGGGAAGAAACACGTTGACGATAAACCACAGGAACCTGTGGAGCAGACTTTAAAAGACAAAATCAAAAACATGATTTGAAAGGAGAACCTGAATGAAAAGTAATGATCTGACCATGAATCGTGATGATGTGAGAGCGCGTCTGATGCAGGCGCTGTCTGACAACGACAAAGACGCGTATAATCAGGCGTTCAACGACATGATTCTATGCATTGAAAACGATATTAACCAGAGACAAACTGAATCGGTGGACGAAATCCGAGAGGAAGCCGACCGCAAAGTGCTGGCACAGCGCGGAGTACGCCAATTGACCAGCGAGGAAAAGAAGTATTACCAGAAGCTGGCCGAGGCCATGCGCAGCACGAACCCCAAGCAGGCGCTTTTAAATACCGATCTGGTTATGCCAAAAACCATCATGAATGCGGTGTTTGACGACCTGCAGACCAGCCATCCATTGCTGTCTGCTATCCAATTCACCGACACCACCGGTATTACCGAGATGATCATGTCGGAGAATGGAGAACAGATGGCGCAGTGGGGCAAGCTGTGTGATGATATTGTCAAAGAATTGCTTGCCGGTTTTAGTACCGTAAATATGACGCTGCTAAAGCTCTCCGCCTTCATTCCGGTCTGTAAGGCCATGCTGGACCTCGGTCCCGCTTGGCTGGATAATTTTGTCCGACAGGTATTGTATGAGGCTCTGGCCAACGGGCTGGAATATGGAATCGTCACCGGTAACGGCAATGATCAGCCCATCGGTATGGATCGCCAGGTTGGTGAAGGCGTTACGGTAACCGGAGGCGTATACCCGGAAAAAGCCCCGGTTGCCGTAAGCGATTTTCAGCCCTCTACGGTTGGACGGCTGCTGTCTTTGATGGCCGTTGATCCAGCGGGGAAGCCTCGTACTTTGCGGGACATCATTCTGGTTGTCAATCCGCAGGACTATTATCAGAAGGTCATGCCTGCTACAACGGTGATGGCCCCGGATGGTACGTATCGCAATGATGTGATGCCATATCCCATGCGGGTGATTCAGTCCTTGGCGCTTCCGCGTGGCAAGGCTATTCTTGGAATTGCTTATAAATATTTTGCCGGTGCAGGTATGAGCCGTGATGGACGTATTGAGTACAGCGACCACTATCAGTTCCTGGAAGATGACCGTGTGTACCTGATCAAGCTGTATGCCAATGGATTCCCGATGGACAATAACGCTTTTTTGGTGCTGGACATCTCCGGACTGCGTCCTGCCACTCTTCAGGTCACCACATTAGATGCACCGGCAGCGTCCACGAATGATGATTTGGCAAGTCTGCGCATTGGTAACTTGACCCTGTCTCCTGCATTTGCAGCTTCTACAACTACTTATACGGCAAGCACTACCAATGCCACCAATACGATCAATGCCGTTCCTGCTGATGCGGGGGCTACCATCGAAATCACCAATACCCATGACGCCGACGAAGTAGACAGCTATGACAACGGTGCGGCTATTACCTGGGCGGAGGGAACGAACACGGTGGCAGTTAAAGTGACTGCTGCGAACGGTACCACGAATCAGACTTACACCGTTACCGTCACCAAGAGCTAAGAGGTGAGCCATGACCAGACAAGATGTTCCTGTACAGTTATTGGCGGACGTGGAAAATTACTGCAATGTAACGTGGCAGGATGATGCGACGGACGAATTTTACCGGAACATGATCGCGCAGGTCGCGGCTTACCTGGACAGCAAGTGGAGACAGCCCGCCGACTATACGGCAGACGGGCTGCCCCGCGCCTTGCTGTTCGACGGCGTCCGGTACATGAGGGACAGCGCCTTTGATGTGTTTGAAAACAATTATCAATCTTTGATATTAGCGGCACAGCATGAAAGGATGGTGATCGATAGTGGCATGGAAAGCGCCGTTTCGTCCGAGGACTGATAACGGGATAACGCAAAACTTCAACGAAGGGGAAATAACGATCTACCGCACCGAGGATCGGGCACAGCCTGGGTATTATCCCCAGATAGAACTGTCTAAAAAAGTGAAGTTGCGGTACGAAGAACGAAGTCTTGGGATTCAGCGATATTATGCAGCTGCGCAAAACCAGATCGAGGTGAAACGCGTTGTCCGTGTGCCGCAGTATCCGGGCGTTACAAATCAGGACGTGGCACAGACTGAGGACGGGACTTATTACAGAATCGACCTTGTGCAGGCCGTAGTGGATGCGTACCCGCCATGCATGGATCTGACGCTGGCCAAATACACGCAGGGGGTGCCGGAATGACATGGTTTGAAAGAATCATTGCCTGCCATACCGCCGTAACAAACGCCGTAAGCCATGCAAAGCGACTGAAATCCGACCGGTATTTTGTCTGGATGGAAGACGACCGAAACGATTTTGAAGCGGGGAATCTTCACGCGGAAAAAGCTGTTGAGGGCACGACAGACCTTTACACCAAAACGGAGTTTGACCCGTGGGCGGCGCAATTTGAAGCGGCGCTGGACGCGGATGGAACTATCGCCTGGTATCTCAATCTGACAGACTTTGATGAGGATAGCGGATTCTGGCATTATGAATGGGTGTGGCAGGTATCTATGGAGGGATGAGCAATGGCAAAATGGATTGTGGGCAAAGGGCTTGATAAGTATATAGCCTATCTGCAAAGTCTGGAAGCTGCGACAGATGAAGTGATCGGAAAAGCCGTTTATGAAATGGCTAAAGTAGTGGCCGATAATGTCAAAGCCAATATGATGGCATTGCCTGCTGTTTCCAATGAAGCGAATATTGCAACCTACAAGAAAGGGTACAGCCGCCTTTCTGAGCCGGAAAAAGAGGGCCTGATTGAGGGGTTCGGCATTTCACCTATGAGGAATGATCAGGGGTATGTCAATGTGAAGCTTGGGTTTGACGGGTATAACAGCGTAAAGACAAAAAAATATCCGAATGGCCAGCCAAATGTATTGATTGCCAGAGTGACAGAAAGCGGAAGCCCATACCGGGAAAAGACCGGGTTTATCAGAAAAGCGGTGAATGCGTCAAAGAAAAACGCGGAAGACGCGGGACGAATTACAATTGAAAAGGAGATTCTTGCGATTCCCCAGGATTAAAACTGACGGACACGGCCCGGAATTCCGGGCGCGTCCGTTTTTTATTTGAAAGGAGAAAACATTATGGTAACAACTGGATTTTCGAAACCGATTATTGCCAAATATAGCAACACAGGAAGCACAGTCACATATACCGCCCCGAAAAGCCTTGCGCGTGGGGTTTCTCTGTCACTGGATATTGACGTAGCTGATGATAATAATTTTTATGCCGATAACGTGTTAGCCGAGACCGAAAGCGCATCTTTTACGTCTGGATCCGCAACGATTACAGTTGATGGTTTAGATAACGATGCCGCTACTGTAATTTGGGGCCTCCCTGTTCCGACTTCATTGACCGTTCAAAATCCGAGCACTACTGTCCAGATGCAAGGATATGGACAAGCGATCAACCCGCCTTTCGTGGGGTTCGGATGTGTAAGACGGACAATGATGAACGGACAGACGCAGTATTGGCCTTTTATTCTTCCGAAAATCAAATTTGGCCTGCCTTCGGATGAAATGGCGACGCAGGAGAATCAGATTGACTGGCAAACGCAAGAATTGAGTGCAACTGTTTTTCGTGATGATACTACTGCGGCAAACTGGAAGGTGATTTCTGCGGAGGGAATGGCTACGGAAGCTGAAGCCGTGCAGGCAATCAATGCTTTTTTCGGGGTAGTAGAGGGGGAATAGTCGTTGAATATTGAGATTTTAGGAAAATCTTTTCAGATGTCTATGGGGCTGGACGCTATTAAAGAGATTACGGAATTTCTGGGCTGCTCATTAGAGCAGCTCGGCGATACCATTTCCGCCGCGGCAATGGAAGATAAATTTGTGATGTATGCCCATATGGCAGAAGCAATGATGAAATCCGCTAGAAGAAAAAAGAAATTAGAATGCAAGATGTTTGGCGAAGAATGCCCTGATGAAATCATTCCGAGCGCCGATGAAATCCTTAGTTGCTATTATCTGTCGGAGAACACAGGATTGATCACAGCGGTTTTACAGACGATGAAAGAATCACAAACGGGCACGGTTGAAATTAAAGAAAAAAAGGGAAAAAACGGAGAAAGCCACGCATCAAAATGAATTTTGCGTGGCTTGTTTATTCTGGCTTATCTTGTGGATTATCCCTTGCAGAAGTACTGGTATCAACGCCTGGAGAAATTGGAGATCTGGTAGCCTGTAAGGCGATAGAGAATGGAGCGGAGCAAAAAATAAATCTTTCGTTTGATGAATGTATAAAAGTGGGGTGATGGTATGGCAGTCAATATTGGGCCTAAAATTGGAATTGATGGGGAAGCAAAATACCGCAGTGAACTCAATAAAATAATTCAGCAACAAAAAACATTGCAAGCTGAAATGAATGCTGTAACATCATCGTTCACAAAAAACACAACCGCCGAAGAAAAAAATGCAGCCGTTTCCAAGATCCTGTCCGAGCAGGTGAAAATTCAGCGCGAGCGGGTGGAACAACTTTCTGCCATGTTGCAAAAATCAGCCGAAAAATACGGCGAAAACGACACGAAAACATTAAAGTGGAAAGAAGCTGTTAATTCGGCTACAGCAGAACTGAATAAGATGGAAAACCAGTTGAAAGAAAGTTCTGATGCAACAGATGATCTTGGGGATTCTCTGGATGAATCTCAAGAAGCTGCTTTTTCTTTTGGGGATGCTCTTAAAGCAAACGTATTATCCCAGGCAATTGTGGACGGATTCAAAAAGCTTGTGTCGTTGGCAAAAGAAACCTCGGGCGAGTTTATAGAAGCTGCAGCAAGTGTAAAAGCAGAGACAAGCCAATTTGAACAGACCTTCAAAGAGTTTGGGGATCAGGCAGAAGATGCAATCGGAAGAGTATCAGAAAACGCCGGTATTTTAGATACACGACTAAAAACAGTCGGCGCGCAAATATACGCGTTTGCCAAGTCTTCCGGAGGGGATGCGGCAGGTTCTCTGGAATTAATGGAAAAAGCTTTGCAGGCTACCGCAGACAGCGCGGCATATTATGACCGCAGCCTGGAAGGTACTGCGGAAAGCCTGCAATCGTTTTTAAAGGGAAATTATGCAAACGACGCTGCTCTTGGATTATCTGCCACCGAAACCACAAGAAATGCCGCCGCAATGGAGCTTTTTGGGCAAAAATTCAATGATTTAACGGAAATTCAAAAGCAGCAAACATTATTGCAAATGGTGTTGGACGCACAGGAATTATCTGGTGCGATGGGACAAGCTGCTAGAGAAGCGGACGGCTGGGAAAATGTCCAAGGAAATCTGAATGAAGCGTGGAGACAGTTTCAGGCACAGGCGGGAGAACCTTTTCTGGAAAACCTGATTCCCATCATAAAAGATGCAACGGAAGGGCTACAAGATTTTTCCAAAAGCGTGGATTGGAACGCCTTTGCAGACGGGGTAGACGATACATTCCGGGAATTGACAGATATAGGGGAAAAAGCATTTGATTTGGGAAAGAAAATCCTCCCGGAATTCGGTAAAGGAGTAAAATTCGTTGCGGATAATTTTGAATCCCTTTCTTCTGCCGCAATCGCTACATATACCTCAATCAAGGTTTTTAAAGGGGTATCCGCTGTAACAACGACAATAACGGGATTCCAAAAGGCATTAAAAACGGCCTCTGGAACCATGACATTAGCAGATAAGGCAATGAAACTGCTTAATCTTTCGATGTCTGCCAATGTGTTTGGAGCCGTCGCGATTGGTGCAGCTGCTTTGGTTGGTGGAATTGCTGCGCTGAATGCTATCAGCAAAGAAACGAAGACCGAAGAGGAAGAGGCGGCGGAAGCGGCGAGGAAAACAGCCGAAGCATATCGGGAGAAATATGACGCTTATCAGCAACAGGTAGAAGCCGCACAGGCACAGGCAGATGCAGATATCGCCCAAATCGATCATGCACAGGATTTATGGAAAGAGCTTCAGAGATTGGCAGATGAAAGCGGAAACGTTCAGGAAAAAGACCAGGCTCGGGCAGAATTCATTCTGGGAGAACTCAACAATGCGTTGGGAACCGAGTATGAAATGACCGGCAACCAGATCCAAAACTATCAAGAGCTGGCAGACGCGATTGATACGGTGATTGAGAAAAAACAGGCGCAAATATATCTAGATGCCAATGAAGAATCTTATAGAACCGCAATACAGGAAATCACAAAGCTGGAAAAAGAGCAGGCTGACGTTTATGCAGAGATAGCGGAAACAGAAGACAAGCTGACAAAGAAAAAACAGGAATACGCAAAAGAAGCCGAAAAAATAGCAAAACAGATGGCTGACCCCTATGGGTCAATATCGGAATCCAGTTTGGCATATATCCAGTCTCTGGAATCCGAAATCACAGCGCTGGAAACCCATAGCGGAGAAATGCAATCTGTTTTTTCGAAAAACGAAACAATCCTCCGAGAGTATTATGATTCAGCGAACAAATACGAAAGTGCTACAACGGCCCTATTGGAGGGGAATGCCGAAAAGGCAATCGCAATCATGCAGGAAAAAACAGACGGGATAAAAAAACAAAATGACCTGCTTGGGAAATCGATGGAGGAGCAAAGCGCCATACTGTACGAACAATTTAAAAAGGCGGACGCAGAATTTCAAACTACTTTGCAGCGTTTCCAGGAAGGCGTTGAAGGCGTTACGTCTGAGATGGTGGTGGAAGCTTACCAGAAAAGAAGCGAAGCCTATGACGCTTATGAGGAGTTAGGCAGCACGATCCCATCCGCAGCGGAAGAAGGCATTTTTTCCGGGAAAGATGATGTGGATAGAGCCGTCCAAGATGTGATCGGCAGCCCGATAGAAACATCATGGGCAACGGTAAGTGGATATGTAGACGTGGGCAAAAGCATGATGGAAGGTGTGGCGCAAGGAATCCGAGATGCAGGCGGTATCGTTGAAACGATGGTGAACGGGACAATGGCGGGCGCGATTGTAGCGGCAAGATCCGCAATTGATGCAAACAGCCCGTCGAAAAAATTTGCTGATTTGGTTGGCGCTACTATCCCAACCGGAATTGCAAAAGGAATCAGGGACAACATTTCCGCATTGGAAAAAACAACAAACTGGATGATGGGATATACTTTCCCAAAATCTAATTCGAAAATTGCAACGGCAATTGGCGGCATGTCTTCTGCTGGGTATGCAAATACGCAAAATACTATGAATGCTACCTACAACATGACTGTGAATGGCGTAGCAGGTCAGGATATAAATGCCTTGTCCAATATTATTATGAGAAAAATTCAGTCTGCAACCGAGCGAAAGGGGTCGATCTGGAAATGAATTCATTTTTTGTTTGGGCAGGCGAAACGTCTTTCAGCAAAGGGTTAACCGTTGAACGATGCCCGTCGTTTGGAGCAGGGCAAAGAATTGTTGAAAAAACTGCAATCCCTGGAAAATCCGGGGATTTAGTTTTTGATACCGGCGCATTTTCGAATTATATCCAAAGCTATGAAATATGGTTTCGGGATAAAAGCGCCGGAATGATTTCAGCAGCAAAAAACATTGCAGTATGGCTTTTATCTCCTTTAGGATATCAGAGGCTGGAAGATACTTATGATCCTGATGTTTTCCGTATGGCAGTGTATACAGGGCCGATAGAGATAGAAAACTGGATGCTCACGTATGGCCGTGCAACGCTTGATTTTGACTGCATGCCGCAAAGGTGGCTAAAATCCGGGCAAACTCCCATTTCTGTGCAGAACGGCGATGTGATCTTAAATCAATGGCAGCCGGCAAAACCTCTCCTTATTGTCAGCGGGAATGGTACTATTGAAATAAACAACGCTGTTATTAGGGTCAGCGGAACGAGTGGGAAATATTTCATTGATTGCGAAACGGAAAACTCGTACCAAAATGGAATAAGCCTGAACGGCAATCTGACAGTAGAAAACAATCTTTTTCCGTCGTTTCCTCATGGAGAAACGCAAATTTCATTTACGGGAATTGATAGTCTGCAAATTATTCCAAGGTGGTGGTCAAATTGAGTATGATATTATTTCCATCAGGTGCAACAACGTTTGAAACTCAGGGACTGGGGAGCATTATTGATGCCATATCCTGCAATGTCCATGAAGTGCTTAACGGTGAATACGAATTAGAAATGCAATATCCAATCACAGGGTTGCAATACAATAACTTGCAGAATCGCCGTATCATTTATTCCAAACACGATCCGTATAGCGATCCGCAACCGTTCAGGATCTACCGGATCACAAGGCCGATGAATGGGATTATATCAATTTATGCCCGCCATGTCTCCTATGATCTAGCTGGTATTCCTGTCGGGGTATTTGACGCAAACAATGCACAGTCTGCCATGCAGGGGCTGAAAAACAATTCACTGGTTGCAAACCCGTTTCTTTTTGAAACAACCATGCCGACCGTCGCAAACTTCAGTTGCCAATATCCGCAGCCGTGCCGGAATTTATTGGGCGGGCAGGAAGGATCCATTTTGGATGTTTACGGCGGGGAATACGAATGGGATGAATGGACGGTTCACCTGCAATCGCGCCGAGGATTGGATAACGGGGTTCGGATTACCTACGGGAAAAACCTGATCGATATTGAACAGGATGAAAACATTGCTAATATGAAAACAGGCATTGTTCCATATTGGATTAATAGTGAAAATGGAGAGGTTATTTATTCCAGTCCGCAAATCATTCAGGCACCGGGAGAATTCAACTTTTCGTCAGTGGTTCCGGTTGACTTTGGGGATAAGTTCGAGAGCCAACCGACACCAGAACAACTAGCCGATGCTGGGCAACAATATGTCACAAATAATAAAATAGGGGTTCCGACAGTATCCATAGATCTTTCGTTTGCACAGTTGGAGCAATATTCATTGTATGAGAGTACAGAAGCATTGGAACGGGTAAGGATAGGTGATACCGTACATGTGTTTTTTGCGCAATTGGGGATCAACGTTTCTTCCCGCATTGTGGAAACGAATTACGACCCAATTTTGAACCGTTACAATTCTGTGAGCGTGGGTAGTGTCCGGGCTAATATCGCTGGAACGATAGCGGACCAGCAACAGCAGATTGACGATCTGACGCAAAACCCAACGCTGTCTTCGGCATTTAAAAAGGCGGTTTCATCCCTTACACAGACAATTCTTGGAGCAAAGGGCGGAAGTGTCCGTTTTCTGGACACGGATGCAGATGGAGAGCCGGACACTTTATACATTGCCGATGATCCGGATCCGTCGAAGGCGCAGAAAGTGTGGCGCTTCAATTATGAAGGCTGGGGCGCGAGCGAAAACGGGTACAACGGGCCTTTTGAAATCGGCGCTACCTTGAATGACGGAATTGTGGCCAATTTTATCACAGTCGGGGTACTGAATGGGGATTTGATACAGACTGGAACTATCCAAAGCCCGAACGGAAGAATGACAATTAATCTTGATCAAGGGAAGTTCAGCACATGGGGGATTTCAAGCCTTACCGGGGAAGAAATTATTTTTAACTTCAATAACGGAACAATCACACAGATGCAGGGAAATTTGAAATCCGGTGAATGGTACAATGACAACAACGTGGGGATATTGGCAACCGGGCAGATTGACGCGTATGGAATTAATATTCTGCGTGAGTTTAATATTGATAACAAACAGGAATCAAACAGAATCACAGTAGCATATCACGACGAAGCTTTCAGGAATCGGATTACTCTTGCGGGTGAGGCGTACCGAATTTGGACAGATACGACAGGATCCGGAGAAAGCCGCCTATTCGCCTATACTTCCGGGAAAAATCTGACGATAGAAACAGATGTGCTGTATGTGGAAGGAGTTGCCTATAAACCAACGACAATAACAGTTGACGGGCAGGAATATACAGTATTGGGAGCGTGATACTTTGCAAGTAACAAAAGCGATTAATATTGATCTCATTGAAAAAAGCGTGAAGCCACTTATATACGCAAAACAAAATGATAGCCAAACAAGATTTATTGCAGCTTCACTGTTCGCCAATGGTCAGCCTTTCAGCGTGCCGGATGGCGTTGTTGCTATGTTTCGAGCGGGTAAACCTGACGGGACTGCATGCTTTTATGACAGCAACGAAACGGGAACCCCAGCGATTACAATTGAGGGGAATCTTGTAACGGTAGAACTGGCGGAGCAGGTATTGACCGCTCCGGGGAATGTGCAGGCAGAGATCAATTTCTATACAGCTGGCGGTGAGAAACTGACCAGCTTTTCTTTTGCCATTCAAGTGGAGAAATCTGTTTTGACAGATCAGGAAATTGTATCCAGCGACTACTATAATGTTCTGACCGCGCAAATCAAGGCAGCTCAAGATGCAGCACAGAACGCACAGACTTCTGCAGGGCAGGCAGAACAGGCTTTGCAGGAAGTAGAGCAGCTGGTCAATACGGTGAGCGAGACGATCCAGCAAGCCGGACAGGATCAGGTGTCCAATATTCAGCAGGCCGGACAGGAGCAAATTACCGCTGTACAGCAGGCGGGGGCGCAACAGACCGCAGCGGCAGCGGCGGAAGCAGACCGGGCGCAGGGGTACGCCGAAAGCATTAACCCGGCGCAGTTTGTCAAGACCGTGAATGGAACCGGGCCAGACGCTTCAGGAAATGTGGAAGTGCAGGCCGGAGTAGCCTCGGTATTTGGCCGAACAGGTGAGGTGATAGCGCAGGAGGGAGATTACAACGCGGGCCAGATCGAAGAGACCGCCAGCCGCGTGTTTGTATCACCGGAGCAAAAAACAAAAATAGATACAGCATATTCTACATCGTCCGGCCCACTCCCTATTGAAAATGGAGGTACGGAAGCGGATAACGCAGAAACAGCGCGGGAAAATTTAGATGTTCCTCAAAAAGTAAACGTACTCGGCCATAATACAAACTTTAATTATACTAGCTACAACGGCGGCGACGCTAACGATATAACCAGAGAATTTCACGAATTTGTTTTTAATATGACGAACATTCCTTCCTCCGACAGCGGATATGGATTTCTGGATGTAAGCACTACGAATGGAAGTGGGTTTGCTCCTTCGTCTCAAGGCGTTATATTGCAAAAGTTCTATGGCTATTCGAGTGGCCGAATGTTTTATCGTACACGTAGAAACGGAACCACGTGGTCAAATTGGCTCTGTCCATTTCCGTTTAATGGCACTTATTCAGGTACCGGAGCAGAGCAAACCATTTCCTTGGGATTTCAACCGCGCTTTGTCATGGTAAAGAAAATTGGTGCGACAAATCACTGGTGGGCAGATCAATCATCAGGAGATCAATATGTTACGATAACGTCCACAGGATTTACAGTTTCCGGAACTTCATCCTCTGGCGCGTCTTACAGCGGAGCGAGTTACCGATACATTGCATGGAGGTAAGGAAGATGATTGTAAGCAAATCAAACAAGAGTTATCAAACGATGAATGATTTTCCTGATGAAAACTGGCTTGTTCAGTTTGCAGAGCAGGGAATTGATATCGGCATGACTGCGGAAGAAGCGGAAACGGCTTTTTATGTAGTAGAAGATGGCAGTGCATTGGCAATGAAAATTGTAAGTTCTACCCCGTATTATGATTTTGTTACCGATGAGAAAGGCAATTTAGTAGACGTTACGCCTACTGCAAAACCTCAACCGGAGACTAGCCGGGAGGAACAGCTGGAAGCGCAGGTTGCGGCTTTGCAATCGCAGGTGGACGCATTATTGGGGGTGAGTGAATAGTGGACAAGGTAGAACGGGCAAAGCAGGTTTATAAGGCGATGCAGTTTCAGTCTGCCGCCTTGCCGGACGAACAGGCGGCGCAGGTCCCGGCAGTGTTCCCGGCGTGGGACGCGGCAGGAACCTACGAAGCAGGCGACCGGGTGCGGTACGCGGATGTTTTGTATAAATGCCTGACGGGGCACACGGCGCAGGAAAGCTGGACGCCGGATGTATCGCCGTCCTTGTGGGCAAAGGTGTTGATTCCAGATCCGTCGGTGATTCCCGAATGGGAACAGCCGGGCAGTACCAACGGATATTCCAAAGGGGATAAGGTCACGCACAACGGAAAGACGTGGGAAAGCCTGGCGGACAACAACGTATGGGAACCGGGAGCAATCGGTACCGAAAGCCTGTGGAAAGAGGTGGCGTAAATGGAAAACTGTATTGCACGGGCAGAGCATGAGGAATTTGCCAAGCGGATCGACGCGGAAAACACCCGCCAGAACCGGCGCATTGA
>Ga0129308_1001096_pt1 | contig 31410 bp, 31 predicted proteins | sample L827metagenome_FD_94440 | JGI IMG/M metagenome (GOLD analysis project Ga0129308, IMG submission 94440) | Ring-tailed lemur group fecal microbial communities from Wisconsin, USA - L827 metagenome | ecosystem: Host-associated > Mammals > Digestive system > Large intestine > Fecal | place: USA...
ACAGAAGAAATTTTCTCATGAATAACTTAATTCCATTATAAATATTAAAAAATATCAGATATTTTACCTGATATTCTTAGGAAATATGTTTTTTGTAAAAGAAAATTCCACTTTATTTTTTTGCTTTTTTAAAGTGGAATTTAACTTTTCACTTTAGCTCGGAAAATATTGCTTAATTCTTTAGTATCTTTCACTCGAATACTTCAGAATTTATGATAAATCAAATAAATTGTTCCATAATATTTTGTCTACTGTTTTCTATTTATAATCAATACCCTCTTCAATAGCATTAGATATCATCCTAATCCTATTTATTGATGATCTAACATTAAACATAGTATATGTGGTATTTTCATCAGCAGTTGCTTTTCTATAAACTTTTAATATATTAAGTTCCTCTTTAGATAACAACGAGAAAACTTTAATAATTTCTTCCATAGAAGGCGAATTATCAGTCATTCTTAACAACAAAAACATATCTCTTGGAGAAATACTTTCTAGCGCTGATTGCTCTTTTTTAAAAGTTGATACTACCTCTTTAATTAAATTTTTCTCTCTTTGCTTATTTGAGATGATATCTTCAAGATTAGATAATCCATCAGGAGTTTTAAATAACATTGCAATTTCTTGAGTAGTTAATCCCAATTCTCTTGAACTTTGTGCAATATCAATTAATTCTTTATCCGTTATTAACGCAATACCTTTTTTAACAGCAAAGTTTTTTATCGTATCACCACTAAAACCAGCACCAACAATCGCGACATAATCAGCATTATTTTTTTCTTTATGTGTTTCAATTGCAACATCACTAACATCTCCATGAGAAACTTGACCACTTGTCTTTGATTTACCATCCACAATTCCTACAACCATTTTTCCATCTTGGTCAGTCCACTTTACAACAACATCTGTATTACCTGATCCTCCTATTCTCTTCGCTTCAAATCCCATGTATTTAAAGACTTTCGCTATCTCTTCTTCAAATGCAACTCCAGATGCTTTACCTTCTGCAAAAGGATCAATAGCTGCTTTTTTTAATTTATCGAATAATTCTACATGTGCACTGGGATGTGAAATTTCTTGAATTACCTCTTCACTTTTTTCATCATTTTTTTGCTCATACCAAGAACAATTTGTAAGTGGTAATGTTTTTATAAATCCCATTCCAAATGAAGTAGCTTTTAAATGTAAATACTGTGGCTCTTCTAATATATTTGATTCAACTAAAAAACTAATAATCCATCTAGCTTTTTCACTATTTAACCCATATTTCTTTGCCTCAGCATATATCTGATTTCTTGTAACATCTTTTTCCGCATATAAAACCATTTCTCCAACAAATCGATATTTACAGTGTAATATTCTAATAAAATCAATATCTGATCCAGTTTCGCACCATTCCTTAGCTTCAGATGTTGTCATATATATATTTCTACCAACTTCTTCTAATAATCCAGCAGCTTTTAAAAATGGCATCATTGATTCAATACTACTCGACTTTAAATTAAATTCATCACCTATATATTTAAAAAATTCACTTCTTGTAACTTTTTCACAAGAATAGTTTAATATTTTCCTTAAATTTTCAATTTTGTTAGGACTAGGTGCCCATAAATTATATGTTGATCTTTCAATATGTAATGAAGGATTATCACTTAATTCTTGAATTAAATTAGCAATTCCTGTTGGAACTTCTGGTAAAATATATTCTTTCTCCTCTTGTTCAAATGATTCTAATAATTCTGGAGTTACCATTAACCACTCACTTAATGCTCTTTTCCCCTTTTCCAAAATAGACCATTTATTATTACCTATTGGTTCAATTAATTCCAACACCTCTAACCAATCCATTCTTTTTCTAACATTTGATAAATTTTTCCAATTTAACTTATACAACTCACAAAGTTTTTCATTAATTTCACGTACTGTACATGGTTCACGATTCAAAATAACCAAAAGTTCACCAAACAATTTAAATTTTTCATGCATTAAACTAGCTAAATTATATAAAGAAAAATTACCTACAAAATTCTTTCCAATTTCAGTAAGGCGCAATTTACCATGATAATTTTCACACAAGCCAACACTTTTCAGAAAAGGCGCATAATCTCTCCAAGTCTTTATTTCCAAAACACAATCAATAATTGGACTATCATCTAAATTATTTGCTTTTTCTAATGATAACTCTTGAATTAAACCATTTATTATTTTTGTATAATCCTTCTTGCTCCCTAGTAAACTAGGAATAGACCAAGTTTTTTTTCGCCATTCATTTTTAATATTTTCCATTTTATAATTCCTCCAAGACAACTAATTATTATGAATATTCTTTATCAAAGTTATTATCCTTAAAATGATCTTACAATAATTCTTTCATCTGATTTTGATTTACACATTTTAAACTATCATAAATCTATTATTTTATCAGCAACCATCACAATTCCCAATTATATGAATTTATTATTTTTAGGATTTAACTATTTATTACACAACCAGTCTGAAATATCAATTATTCTGATTCCCTCATACTGATATTCGTTATGTCGTGTTCTTGCAATAACTATTTTTGGATATGCATCACTAATTTTTAACAACGGTGAAATTTCTCTATTAAAAGTTTTATCATCACTTATATTATCTGAAACTTGAATATAAATCTTTTCATTTCGTTTAATCGCTACAAAATCTATTTCTGTCTTATATAGAATGCCAATATAAACTTCATATCCTCTTCGCAACAACTCAATCGCAACTATATTTTCAAGTATACGACCATAATCCATATTCTTTATACCTAATTTTGCGTATCTAAAAGTATGATCACTAAGATAAAATTTATCATTAGAAGAAAGATACTTCTTTCCTTTAATATCGTATCTTCTAAATTTATAAAAAGCAAAAGCATTGCAAAGATATTCTAAATAGTTACTTACTGTCTTATGATTAATCTTATCATTATAATTTGTTAATGACTGTGCTATATTTCTAGATGAAGTCAAATTAGAAATATTGTCCATCAAGAAGTCACAAATTCTATCCATTAAAACAGTATTTCTAATTTTATACTTCTGACGAATATCACGAACAATCAAAGTATCAAATACATCCGCAATATAATCATATTTTGCTTCTTGATTTTTGTATAAATAGGAACCTGACATTCCACCTTCTATAATATAACGATCAAAAGCTGTATAAAAATCATTAAGTTTATAGTACTGAACAAACTCTTTAAAAGAAAACGGATATACTTTTATTTCAAATGTTCTTCCTGTAAATAGAGTTGCTAAATCCGAGCTTAATAAGAAAGCATTAGAACCTGTAAGATATATATCATATTTTTCCATCGCATGAAGACTATTTATAGCTAATTCAAATTTTGGACACATTTGAACTTCATCAATCATTACAAAATTTTCTTTACCATGAATATATGCATCTTCAATATATTTTTCTAAAGCATGATATTCTTTCAAACTTTCAAACTTTGTCATATTAAAATTGATATGAATTATATTTGTATCTATCAAATTGCTTAGAATATATTCTTTAAAACATTCCAAAAGCTTTGATTTCCCACTACGTCTCACACCAGTAATAATTTTTATATCTGGAGTTCCCATAACATTAATTAATTTATCTAAATATTCTTGTCTAATCATTAATTTCATAACACAATCTCCTTTTGTATTAGATTATACCATTCTATTTCCCAAAAACAATATTTTTTTATTTTTGGGAAATAGATTCTCGATCAATTTGCCTTCAAAGTAAAAAAAATCCAAATTAAGAGCGCCTAAAAATCACTTTATACTATATAATTACACAAATTCTGTAAATTAATATATTTTAACTACTCTCTATTCAAATTAATATTTATTACTTATTTTAGGTATTACACTAATTTCATAATATTCATGATATTTTATACAATAAGATCATTCTAAAATCCATCGACATAAATGATGTTAAATCAATGTAAAGTGAGTATATATAAACTTATAAATATTTATCCACTTCGTTTTGCGTTTTAACCTTATTATTTCCCAAAAAAAAGACTTTTTCATTTTTGGGAAATAGAACATTAAATAACTTATTTTTAAAATAAAAAGTGCCACATTTCTATGACACTTATAAACCACCTAATACTATTCGAATTCGCTTAAAAATAAATTTCTCCTAACCTATTTAGGTTAGTATTTTTGTATAAATTAGCGAATTACCCCATGTTTTTTAACTTATTTTACTCTTTTGATGAATTAATAGTATCAAATTAGAAGCACTTTTACAAGGAATTCAGTATCAATTTGATATAATCATTATGATATCAACAATCATCTATCGTATTATATTAGCAATTTTATTATATAAAAACACTATGATATTTTTCATAAAAATACATAATCATTTCTTTCTAAAATATAAGTTTTCACCACTAAACTGTAAATAACTGATATTTTTTCCATTTCTAACTATACAAATAATATATGATATATCACTAATTGTTCCTAATAAGATGATACTAGAAATTAATCCTATTGTTTTTAAAATCAATGGTTCTAAAATAAAATTTATGCTAACGAATATCGATAATGGAAGAGCAATCACAAGATTAGGAAATAAAAATGTAAAGATATAGCTTTTGATATTTTTCCTTTGAGTACAATGAGTTATCATTCCAAACCCATGAATCCAAATATTTATTTCTTCATTTTTAGAAAAAGTCATTGCATGTAAATATTCATGAATAACCATCAATATGATGATAATAATAAAACCTGCTATATCTGCTAAAATAACATCGGATAATTGACCATTATATTTCGACACTAGCAATTTTATACTTCTCAATAATGGATATATGATAATTATAAATGCCAAAAAATAATCTATCCATTTAACTTCTAACTGATTTAATCCATCTACTTTAGATTTTTTTAATTGTTCTGTATCTTTTAAATATCCCTTAAATTGTATAGACATTTCAATCACTCCTATCTACCCTCATTCTACCATGAAAGAAATTAACTATATATAAAAAACATATTTCTAAAATATTTCCATTAAACTTACTATGCATTTTTCACTATTTCTTTATCAAAAATATTATATTATGAAGAATATAGATTCACTAAGATTTATAGATTATACTTTCTATAATTTGAAGTATTTTACTTTTATTATAAATGAGTTGTCATAAAAGTGATATGCGATTTATTCACGAATAATTTTGCATGGATTTCCTACCGCTACAACATTGGCTGGTATATCTTTAGTGACAATACTTCCTGCACCAATTACTGTATTATCACCAATTGTAACACCTGGTAATATACAACAGTTTCCACCTATCCATACATTTTCACCGATAGTCACTGGTTTTCCATATTCAACATCATTTTTGCGTTCTTTAACATCTAATGAATGACAAGCAGTATAAATATGAGTACCTGGACCAATAAGAGTATAATCTCCAATTTTAACAGGGCAGACATCTAAAATAACACATCCATAATTTAGCATAACATTTTTGCCTATATAAATGTTATAACCATAATCACAATAAAAAGGAGGTTTGATCCAAAAGTTACCTTTTGCATTAATCATTCTTCTCAAAAGCCTTGATTTCATATTGATTTCATTAAATGCCTTTTTATTATATTTGGTACAAATTTTATTTGCCTTTGCACGTTCTAACACTAATTTAGGATTAGCGGGATTATATTGCAATCCATTAATCATTTTCTCTTTTTCAGTCATAGCACAAATCTCCTCACTATCTCATTTAGAATTAATACTTAATAAAATATATTATACAAATTTATAAAAAGAAAGTCATTATAATTCAAATATAAAGGAAAATTTGTTACATGTTCATCTAAATAAAAATAATTTATTTTAATATTCCCCCTCAACACAGTTTTGAATATTATTCATCTCTTGAATCCATTACATTTAAGCTTTTTCTTTGAATTTTTCAATTGTATTTCTCTTGATTTTATACTATTTCAATTAAATTCATATAAAATTTTAAATAATAAATCACATTGTAAAAAAATGGTTTTATATTGACTTATATAAATAATAGCATTACAATGTATTTAGTAATACTAAATATGAAAGAGGTAAGTTAATGAATCCAAGATATGAACGTCAGTTAAAAAAAGGTGTTTTAGAAATTTTAGTACTACAATTATTATCCAAAAATAAAATGTATGGATATCAATTAATCAATGAACTAAAATCAGTAAGTAGTGAATTATTTACACTCAAAGAAGGAACGTTATATCCTATCCTTTATAGGTTAGAAGATAACAAATTAGTCAAAAGCCAATGGAGTCAAGCTAATGACAAGGAAATTTCAAAGAAATATTATATTATTACTGATGATGGCATAAAAGAACTTGAAGAATTAAAAAACTTATGGTCTTTTTTCTCAAAACAAGTATCTAAAATATTGGAGGTCACTCAAGATGAATAAAAAGAAATATATAAATGAAGTTGTAGCTAACTTAAATTGTTCTAGAATGAATAAAAAGAAAATAAAAAAAGACTTAGAAAGTGATATCAATTTATCTCTAGAAAATGGCGAAAATTGGGACGAAATAAAAAACAGATTAGGAAATCCAAAGGATTTTGCTAAAGAACTAAACGAAAACTTTGATTATAGTCCTAAAAATTCAAAAAACAATTTAGTTATAGGCATATTGATTGGTGCTATCTCAATTGTATTTATCCTCTTTCTTATTTTTGATTATTTTACACCTAAAACAAACACTATTTCAAATTCAACTATTTTTAATGAAAACAGTTTAGAAAACAAAGTTACAGAAGTCATTAAATATATAAATGAAAATGATTACAAACAAATATCAAGAATTTCTAATGACATCATGAAAAAAGAATTGACAGAAAATCAATTGACTAATGCTATTCAAAACTTAGGCAATTTAGGTGAATACAAGAGAATAACTAATAGTACATACTATGAAGTTAAATCAAAAGGTGAAGTTCTTGCTGTTTGCGAAATCATAGCATTATATGATAATAGATCTGTGACATATACAATTTCATTTGATAGTAAAATGAAATTAGCAGGATTATATATGAAATAATTAGGAGGAAATACATATGAAAAAAAATGGATTTTATGCATTAATTTATATACTTTTTCCCTTAGTTATTATTATTTTTGTTATTTCTTCATTTTTTACTCCTATTGAAATGAGTATTGAGAAAGAACAAATTACACTATCAGTTCCACAATGCTCTACCACTATATTAAAGTATAAAAATATTAGTGATGTTAAAATGTGTACTGATTTTGATATTGGAAAAAAGGACAAAGGTGTTAATGATGGAAAATATTATGCTGGTTATTTTTCTAATGAAGAATATAAAAGTTATTTTGCATTTATCCATTGCAATGTCAATGAATATATTATAATTAAAATAAAAGATGACACGTATGTAATTAATGATACATCAATTGAAAAAACAGAAAACTTATATCAAACTATAATAATGAATTCTAAATAATACAATCCATTACAAACATTTATAAACAAAATATTATTTTTGATAATTAACCATAAACATTATACTAGCCTTAATCTCACTAAAATGAAATTAAGGCTTTATTTATATAACTATTGATATATCACTTGGTTTACTACAACCTCCTTAACACAGTTTTGAATATTATTCATTTCTTGTACCCATTTCATTTGATCTTTTTCTTTAAGATCTTCAGTAATATTTCTTTTGATTTTATACTGTTCAATCAGTCTATTATATAATGCATTTGCTTCATCATCTATCATTTTTAGATGTTTATTTAATTCACCACTTGTTAATAAATTTGTATAAATAATTGGGCGATACTGCTTTAAATATTGTAACCTTTTTCTACCAAATCCTGTTAAATGGATTTCTTTTTGAGGTGGTAATGTTAGTTTTGGATATAACAATCCATTGATTTCTTCATATTCAATTTTTTTCATCTTGTTCTTTCCTTTCTTCTTTTCTGCTTTTCATGTTCATTTAAAAATTTATTGATACCTAACGAACGTTCTTCTATCTTTTGACAAAGCATGAGTTCTTTCCTTAACTTTCCAATCTCTGGTGTAAATGATTTCGCTAATTGCTTTTGTTCATCTTTTTGTTCCTTGGTTTTATATTTTCTCACTTGATTTCTTGCTCTTTGCCTTTCTTTAATAAGAAAATTGAGTCTATTTTCAATCTTATTCATATAGCTATACAAATCATCAAATGTTTCTATTTTATTCTTACAAAGAATGATTGTCTGCTGATTAAATTCCTCCATTTTCTGTACTGCTTTTTGCAGTTCTTCCTTTTCAAATGGGCTTAATTTACATCTATTATTACGTGGTAAGATTTTTAATTTGTACTGATAATGAAGAAATAATCTCTGCAATCCTGTTAATCTTCTTTGTTCATATTGCTGACAATATGGCTTTATATCAAATCCTAATCGACTATATGGTGATGTATCATATTTATCTTTATTAAAATCTAATATTCTATCAATAAGTTTTTCATTTGTATAATCATTACCCAATGATTTTAAACGAATAAATTTGCGATGTAATGGATGTCTAACAGAGATATTTCTTTCAGTTATCTTAATTTCATAACCCTCTAGTTCAAGTTCATTATAGAATTGTCTATCTGTATAACTGACACTGATTGCCTGATCAACTGCCTCTCTAACGATTTCTTTAAGCCTATCATTATGGAAAAACTGTTTTCTTGACTTGCCTACATATTGTTTAAATTCTACAACTGATAGATTATGTTCCCTGCATAATTCATCAGATATATTTCTCATATTTTGAATATCATTATAGGTGTTGCAATATCTTTTTCCGTCTACAAATGATGTTGAATTTAATAGAAAGTGATTATGAATATTATCAGTATCTAAATGTGTTGAAATAATCACTTCAAACCTATCTCCCCACATTCTTTTTGCAAATTCTACTCCTAACTGATGTGCCAGGTCTGCATTGACTTCATCTTCTTCAAATGACTGATAGCCATGAAATGCTAGTATTTCACTTTCATCATGAAAATGCTTTTTTGTATTGACCATACTTAATTTTGGATTGTCAAACGAACAGTTAAGATAAGTCACATATCTCTTTTCAATCGTCTTTTCATCATTGGTTGTATAATCAATAACTGTATCCAATCCAATTGTTTTATATGGATTGGATACATAATTAACTAAATGATCTAGACGATTTTTAACTGCCCACATTCCTGTCGTTGCCACTAAACAGCACCTCTTATCATAAATTCAGTTGATGATATAAGTGACTTTAATTGACTCAATGTTGATAATGTTTCCTGTTCAATCAATGGCTGATAGTAAGCTAATTTCACAAGCTGATTTAAATTGTTACCAATAGAATTGAACTCATTGATAAGTTTTTGATAATCTACTGATGGCTGTTCTTTTGGAACACTTTTTAATAAAGTCGTTCTCATATATTTCTCTCGGCTGGTATAACCTGCTTTTAAAACAAAACTATTTAAGAGTGCTAATTCATCATCAGTAAATCTGACTTTCACTTCTTTATTTCGTTTCATATCACATTTCACTCCTTTCGCTGGGTCTTAGGGTCATCCCTAAAAATTGTAATTTGCCCCCAAATTACGCTGCTTGCTAATACAGTAATCACTACTTTTAGCTATCTTTTTAAATTTTTTTAAAATACAGAGGATCATTTTGTTAGTCACTGTATTTCTGGCCCTCTGTATTTTTTGAACCTCTGTATTTATACTTTTTTCACTAAACTAAATATCGTTCTTTGTTTATCATTACCTTTATTAGAACCTGTTCTTTTTGGTTTAATTATCCCTTCATTGGTTAGTTCAGCTCTTGCTCTTTTAAGTGTGGATTTACTTATATCCAATTCTTCAGATAAATTATGGATTTCATCTGAATAGGCATCATGTTCATTTAACAAACTTATGATTGCTTCTTTAGCTTCTTCAACCAATGATTTTTTCTTATTGCCTTTTGTCTTTTCTCTTTGAAAATCAAAATCCTTTTTAGAAGTAGTACCTACTTTAACAATCACTCCATCTTCAATTTTAAATAAAGTAGTAGGTTGCAATTTTCCATAATTACTTTTTTCCTGTGAAAAATAGTGAACATCATTATCATTTGTATCTCCTACAAAGATAACACTTCTTGCAATATCCCAAATATCAGAACTGTCAGAAGCCCTATTTCGTCCACCTGCCATTTCTCGCTTATTTGTATGAACAATAATGATAATTGTAACATGATATATTTCACCTAATGCAATAAGGCTATTAAGAGTACTTCTCATAGCATTTCTTGCACCCATGTTGATATTATCACCAACAAAACTTTGTAATGGATCAAAAATTAATACTTCTAACTTATTTGTTATAATTAATCCTTCTAGATATTGACTATTGAATTTTACTTTTTGAAATCTCTTATCCTTTAATGGGATTGTTTTTACATTCTTTTGATTTGCTAAATTCAATCGCAATTTCTTTTTAATGACACTATCATGAGGATCCTCTGAGCTGAAATAACCAATTTTTAAAGGTTCTCGTTTATCTTCTGCCTGATTTTCAAAAAAACATAATTCCCCTTTTGATAATGCTGATACTATGTTGGTCCAAGAGGTTGTTTTACCAACCCCTCCATCACCAACAATTAAAGTAATTTGTTCTTTAGGAATATAGTTTGGAATAAGCCATTGAATTTCTTTTTCCTCAACTTCATCCATAGAAATCATTCGATAATCTTCATTATCATCAAGTAAAGGTATTTCACTAAAAGCTGAAATTTCTTTTAACTTATCCAACAATATTTTCCTGCTTTCTTCAACAAATGATATTTAGTTTGTATATTTATCATATCTAACATACATATTCCTCTTTTCATTGACTTACAACGTTAAAATCAATAAAATGAATATGAGCATAAATGAAAGTCATTCAATGAGAATCCATCGCTAAATTGTTCTATTTGATGCTTTGATTTTTTGCTCTTTTTTTCTTTTCATTGAAATCGTTATTTCTAACATCATTTTTAATATTTCTAATTCATCTAATTCTAAATCATCTAAACATTCAATTTTTTGAAATAACTGAATAAAATGCACCATTTCTCTTCTTAAAGAACGATAAACATATGGATTGCCTAATACAATATAATCTTTGTTTTCCATACAGTGTATTAAATAATCCTGTTTTGTTAACCCACTCAAAAAGACTTTTCTTTCAAGTACACTGTTTTCTTGAGGTGATACTCTAAATGCAATTACTTTACTACGAAAACGTCCTTGTTTATCATTGTTCCTATGCGACATCAATTGTTTCCTCTCTTTCTATATCAAGCTTATCAGCTATTTCTTTACCTTTAGCAGGAAATAAATGAGCATATCGATAAGTAATATCAATACTTTCGTGTCCCACTCTATCGGCAATAGCTACTGCACTAAATCCCATTTCAATCAATAATGATACATGGCTATGACGAAGATCATGCAAACGGATTCTTTTAACTCCTGCTTCTTTGCAACCTCTATCCATTTCATGATGTAATCCTGATTTTGTTATATGAAAAATTCTTGAATCTCTTTTAATACCATATAATCGACTAATGTAGTCATGCATTTCTTCAGCTAAGAAATGTGGCATTTGCACTGTTCTATTGCTTTTTTCGGTTTTAGGATCAGTGATGACATCATGTCCTTTAATTCTTTGAAAGGATTTATTAATTCTTACTGTTTCCTTTGTAAAATTAAAATCTCCTGGTGTTAATGCCAGCATTTCCCCTAATCTTAAACCACACCAATAAAGCATTTCAAAAGCCTGATATACACCATCTTTTCTCATCATTGATTCAGAAAATTTTAAATACTCCTCCTTTGTCCAAAATTTCATTTCTTTACTCTTTTCTTTTCCCATATTTCCTGCAAGTCTTGCAGGATTACTTTTAAGATTATAATACTTAACAGCATGGTTAAATATTGCACTTAATTGATTATGAACAGTTTTGAGATAACATGGTGAATATGGATTACCATTTTCATCACGATATGAAAGCAATTCATTTTGCCACTCAATAACATCCGCTGCACTTATTTCATTCATCTTTTTGAGCTTGAAATAAGGTTTGATTTTATCATCGATAACATATGTTTTTGTCATCATTGTATTTTGTTTAATACGATTTGATAAATCTCTTAAATAGATGTTGAGAAATTCTTCAAAATTCATATCCAAATCTTTTGCCTGTTCCAATTTAAATTTAGCGATAAATTCTTCAGCTTCTCTTTTGGTACGAAAACCTCTTTTCATCTTTTTGATTCTTTCGCCCTTCCAATTTTGGTAATAAAATGAAACATACCATGTTTGATTGTTTTTATCTTTATACGCTGGCATATTTTTGTTCCTCCTTCCTTACTCCATAAATTCTCTCTTCAAAATATTGTCTGCTGACACGACCACGAATTGTAATAAAGCCTTTTTCTTCAAGTTCTTTATTAAGTTGCTTGATTAACTTATATGCATATGCTTCTGACATACCAGTTATTTCAATAATTTCGTGAGCATCCATAAAAGTACTCATATCTACCATATTTTCACCTCCTTTCTTTATACTAACCTAATTAAGTTAGTCTATATATTATAGAATAATAGAAAAATAGACTATTGTCAAGAATAAATTATCCTATTTAGGTTAGTCTACTGATTTTTTTAGGTTTATAGACTAACTTATTTAGTATTGTTTTTTCTTTACCATTATTACAAATTCTGTTATAATGGGGACATAAGGGAGTGATAATGATGTCATTAGGTTCAAATTTAAAAGCAATTCGTCTATTTAGAAATAAAACTTTAAAGGAATTAGGTCAAATTCTTGGATTTTCAGTTTCATCTGCTGATGTGCGTATTTCTCAATATGAATCTGATAAGAAGAAACCAAGAGAAAATGTTATTGAAAATCTTGCTTATAGGCTAGATGTTTCACCATATGCTATTGATATTCCAGATATTGAAACATATGTAGGAGCTATCTATACCTTATTTCAGCTAGAGCGTTCATATGGCTTAAAAATTGATGAATTAGACGGACAACCTATTTTGCGATTTGATAAACTTTTACCTCATGAACGTAATACATTGTACAAATATATGCAAAACTGGTTGGAAGAAGCCAAAAACTTCAGAGAAGGTAAAATAACCCAACAGCAATATGAAGAGTGGAAATATAACTTTCCTAAATATTCTACTTTAAACATAAACAAGCAACCTCGTAAAGATTGGTTACATAATCAAGATGACTAATTGCAGGATTTTCCTGCTTTTTTTATACTTTCAATCCTTTCTTTACCACTCACAGAATATATAAATGAATTATCAAAAGAATAGTACAGTCTTAAAATCTGTAGTATCAAAATAGTATCGTTTTCACTTAAGCAAACAAAAAAACTCCGATAAACACGGAGTTTTTAGCTTTTTCTCTACTATTCGAACTCAATTGTCCCTGGAGGTTTAGATGTAATATCATAAAACACTCTATTTACACCACGAACTTCATTAATAATTCTTGACATGACTTTATTTAAAACATCATAAGGGATTTGTGCAGCTTCTGCAGTCATAAAATCAATTGTATTGACAGCTCTTAATGCCACCGCATAATCATAAGTTCTTTCATCACCCATAACACCAACAGAACGCATATTTGTTAAAGCTGCAAAATATTGACCAATAGAACGATCCAATCCAGCTTTTGCAATTTCTTCTCTATAAATAGCATCAGCATCTTGCACAATTTTCACTTTTTCTTCAGTGACTTCACCAATGATACGAATACCAAGTCCTGGTCCTGGGAACGGTTGTCTAAATACTAAATATTCAGGAATACCTAATTCCAATCCCACTTTACGAACTTCATCCTTAAACAAATCTCTTAATGGTTCAATAATTTCTTTAAAATCTACACAATCAGGAAGACCACCAACATTATGATGTGACTTAATCACCGCAGATTCGCCTCCTAAGCCACTTTCTACAACATCAGGATAAATGGTACCCTGTACTAAAAAATCCACAGCGCCAATCTTTTTGGCCTCTTCTTCAAACACACGAATAAACTCTTCCCCAATGATTTTACGTTTCTTTTCAGGTTCAGTGACACCCTTTAACTTATCATAATATCTTTGTTGAGCATTGACCCTAATGAAATTCAACTCATAATTCCCATCAGGTCCAAAAACTTGTTCAACTTCATCACCTTCATTTTTACGAAGTAAACCATGATCAACAAAAACACAAGTCAATTGATTACCTATAGCTTTAGAAAGCAAAACAGCTGCAACTGATGAATCAACACCACCAGATAAAGCACATAAAACTTTACCATCCCCAACTTTTTCTCTAATGGCTTTGATTTGTTCCTCTACAAAAGAATCCATTCTCCAATCCCCAGAACATCCACATATATTTAAAACAAAGTTAGATAACATCTTTGTTCCCTCTTCAGTATGTAAAACTTCCGGATGGAATTGAATTGCATATAATCCTTGTTCAACATTTTCACATGCAGCCACAGGACAATCCTGTGTTGTCGCAATCACTTTAAAACCTGGTGCCACTTGAGATATATAATCATTATGACTCATCCAGCATGTACTTTCTTTCTTAACATTTTTAAATAAAGAAGAAGATTGATCAACTGTTAAATACGATTTACCAAATTCCTTCACATTTGCTCGTTCAACCTTACCACCTAATAAATGTTGCATCAATTGAGCCCCATAACATAAACCAAGAACAGGTATATCTAATTCAAATAATTCTTTTGAATAAGTTGGTGAATCTGCTTCATAACAGCTATTAGGACCACCAGTTAAAATAATTCCTTTAGGATTCATCGCCTTAATTTTTTCAATATCAGTCTTATATGAATAGATTTCACAATAAACTTGACATTCACGTACACGACGGGCAATCAATTGATTATACTGTCCTCCAAAATCCAAAACAATGACTAATTCTCTTTTCACCCATTTTCCTCCTTAAAATTCAATATCTTTTAACACAACTGTTTGTTTTCTATCAGGTCCTACAGAGAACATCACAACTGGACAATGAACCAATTCTTCAATTCTTCTTATATATTTTTGACAATTTTCTGGCAATTCTTCAAAAGTTTGAACATTTGTAATATCTTCTTGCCATCCAGGCATTTCTTCATAAACAGGTTCTACTCTTTCAATATCTTTGACAGTAGCTGGTAAACCATGAATCACTTGCCCATCCAATTGATAAGCTGTACAAATCTTAATTGTCTCAAAACCACTTAAAACATCCAATAACATCAAACTAATCCCTGTTAAACTAGACATTCTTCTTGACTGATTCACAACCACAGCATCAAACCATCCTGTACGTCTTGCTCTTTGAGTCACAGTACCATATTCATGTCCACGCTCACGAATCAAATCACCTGTTTCATCAAATAATTCAGTTGGGAATGGTCCTGCTCCAACACGCGTTGTATAAGCCTTGATAATACCAATCGCTTCTTTAATGTATAAAGGTCCAATGCCAGCACCTTCACAAACTCCATTTGCGCCTGGATGAGAACTTGTCACAAATGGATAAGTTCCATAATCAATATCCAGCATTGCCCCTTGAGCCCCTTCAAATAAAACCTTTTTATCAGCTTGTAAATATTCATCCAATAACATACCTGTATCACAAACCAATGGTTTTATCACTTTAGCATATTCTTTATATTCTTCAAAAATACTTTCGACAGTAAACATATCGCCTAATTCAGGATATTCCATAACCTTCATTGGGAAAGTTTCTTTTAATCTCTCTAAGAAAAGCTCTTCATCAATAAATTCACCCATACGAATACCAATTCTACTATACTTATCAATATAAGTAGGACCAATACCCTTCTTTGTTGTTCCAATACTCTTATCACCTTTACGTGCTTCTTGAAGAGCATCAATTTCCAAATGATAAGGTAAAATGACATGACAACGATCACTCACACGAATCTTGCTTGTATCAATACCTGCATCATTTAAATACTTCACTTCTTCCAAGAATGCTTTAGGATTCACAACCATCCCATTTCCCATGATTACTTCATGACCACTAAAAATACCTGATGGTATTAATTTCAAAGCAAACTTCTTTCCATCATAAACAATCGTATGTCCTGCATTATTTCCACCTGCATAACGCACGACAACATCTGCTTTTTGAGCAAGGTAATCAGTGACTTTTCCTTTTCCCTCGTCACCCCACATACTTCCTACAACAACAACTCCAGCCATAAAAATTCATCCTTTCTTATTACGACATTATTATATACAATATCATCCTTTTATACAATCATTTCTTGTCATTGACGATATTACATTTTTATTATATGATAAAAATATCTATTAGTAAAATTAATATTTTACTATTTTGATATAAGGAGAACTAATATGAATATCAAACTTGAACAATACAAAATTTTTAATGAAGCTGCTTCAACTTTATCTTTTACTTTAGCAGCCAAAAATCTCTATATATCACAATCCGCTGTTTCTCAAGCAATTCACATATTAGAAAAAGAACTCAATACTCAATTATTCATTCGTCAATCCAAAGGCGTTCTTTTGACCAAAGAAGGTGAACTGCTTCATTCTCACATTTCTCAAGCTTTATCTCTTATCACAAGCGCAGAAAATAAAATTGGAAACTTACATCAACTCACGAAAGGAGAATTACTCATTGGAGCAGGTGATACTTTAAGTGAAAATTTCATCATGCCCTATTTGGTTCAATTCAATAAACTTTATCCTCAAGTCATCATTAAGATGGTGAATCGTACGAGTTTAGAAATCATTGAACTCTTAAAATCCGGACAAATTGAAATTGGCTTTGTCAATATGCCCTTATATGATGAAGCAATTGTGATTCAAGAATGCTTACAAGTGCATGATATTTTTGTTTCCAAACAAAAAGAGGAACACATCTATACTTTACAAGAACTCTCTCAGGAATCACTTGTGTTGTTAGAGCCTTCTTCTAATTCACGTCATTTTGTCGATCAGCATTTTGCTAGTCATGGTGTTCTTTTGACATCTTCGATAGAACTAGGTTCTCATGATTTACTTTTACAAGCAGCGAAAAATAATTTAGGAAAGGCTTGTGTCATCAAAGAATTCTCTATGAATGAATTGAATCATCAAGAGATTTATGAAATTCAGTTAAATCATCAGATTCCTAAAAGAAGCATTGGTTATGCCTATTTATCAAGAAAAACCTTAACTCCTTCAGCATTAAAATTTATTGAACTCATCAAAACATAATAAAAGAGCGATTCCCCCTATTATGATCGCTCTTTTATTATGTCATGATCAATAGAGCTGCTGTCCTCTATTTCTGTTGAACTGCTGTCTTCAACAGTGATCATGGGAGTCAAAACTCATATGAATACTTTATTTGTCATTTGTATGTCGAAGATTATTATACTGACATATCATTGTCCCACTGGACAACTTCTATTATATGCAAAAGCTTTCTTTTATCAACTAAAAAATAGAAATTTATCCCTTTTTATCAATATTTTTTAACATTTCACAAAGTGAAAACTCTTACATTTCTTAAACATAGGATAAGTTTTTAAAAGTACCATACTTATTTATACAAAATATCAAAAAATTCATGTCAATTAAATAACATGAATTCTTGAATATTCACAGAATCTATACAAAGGATCCTGACTCATAAATTTCATCAAATCATCTCTAAAACAACCGTTTTGCAAAGTCACTATTGTCGCCATGCCATCCTTTTCTACACTTTGTACTAAAGAATCAGCACTTAGTAACAAATCCTTCACCAATTCATAACGGCAATGATCAATTCGACATCTCATTTCATCCACCTCATCATTAGTGTGGATAAAAATACAAGTTCTATACGCAATAGGACATAATATATCGATAGAGTTGAGCAATAAAACGAGCTTCTATTTTTCCATAAGAATAATCTGCTTTCACAAAAGTCGGAACTTCAAAAACAAAATCATTCAAATGAAAAATAACAATTTCACCTAAATCTTCCTGTTTTGTTTCAACGATAATTCTTATTTGTGGACAATCAGATAAATAAGGCTTTAAAAAATCATCATTCAAGCGAAAATCATTTTGATATTCAAGTGATATCGGAACCATGTGCTTTATTAAAGCCTCTTTTAAGTTCTTCTCAAAAATAATATACTTGCCAATGCGTTTTTCGATCTCAGTTTTTACATTTTTCATCATTTTATCAGCTTTGTATTGTGAAGAAGTTTTCACTGCTAAACGAACCCTTACTGTTTCTTCACCAGCATATAAGGCAATCGAAACATTATTTTGATGATCAATTAAATCTCTCAATACTTCATCTAATTGACTTTCACCAATAAACATCGTGATATATTCATATGTATAAATTGTCTCACATCTATATTTCAACAAATATGGAATAAGCGAATGTTCCAAAACATAATTCAATTCTTTGGGTGGTCCAGGTAAATTGATAATCATTTTTTCATTATTACACATTACACAGCCATTTGCTGTACCTATGTCATTTTCTAATATATAGGCATTTTTAGGATAATAAGCTTGCTTAAAATTATTTTCAGGAATTGCCTTTTGTCCAATAATATAACAACATTTTTTCTCTATTTTTTTGGCTTCTTCTTCACAATAAACCATGTCTAGTCCTAAATATTGTGCAGATAATTCTTTTGTTAAATCATCCGTTGTTGGTCCCAAGCCTCCTGTCGTAATCACACAGTCAGCACCTCTTTCAAAAGCTAATTTCAAACAATCATTTAAACGCTCTGAGTTATCACCAACTACAGTTTGAAAATAAACATTAAATCCTAAATCCTTGCACATTTTTTGAAGAACTGTAGCATTAGTATTGACAATTTCACCTAATAAAAGCTCTGTTCCTACATTAATAATTTCAACATTCATATGCACACCTCCAGTTGTTCTTCATTTTAATACTTCTCATTCAAAATAGCAATGACTTATAATCTTTCTTTATGGAGATGACTATGATAAATATGGTAATCGTTCATAGGATTTTTTGCAGACAGAATTTCCTTTTGTTTAGGATAGGAAACATGTGTATATATTTGTGTAACGGAAATAGAGCTATGTCCTAAAATTTTTTGAATGTATCTGATATCCACATCTTTTTCTAATAATGATGTAGCAAAAGTATGTCTAAACATATGTGGTGTAATATGCATTGTCATTTCCAATTCATCTTCCAATTTTTTTAAAAATAAGCGAACAGATTGGTCAGATAATTTTTCTCCATATTTATTCACAAAAAAATATTGACTGTTTACAAAGATTTTTTTTCTTATTTCACTGTATGTCTTTAAAACATCTACAACATCATTATTTCCAATATACAGTAATCTTTCTTTTGACCCTTTGCCAAATATTTTAAGCGTCTGTTCTTCAATATCAATATCTTCTTGTTTGATATGACAGAGTTCTGAAATACGTATACCTGTCGAAAATAAAAGTTCAATCACTGCGATATTTCTATATGTTTGATGCTGTTGAAATAATGTTTTCGCATGATTCATTTGTTCATAGAGTTTTCCAAAGATTTGGTTTAAATGATGTGATGAAATTGTTTTAGGTAAAAGCTTAGGCTCTTTAACTTGCGTTCTAATTTTTCTAAAAGGCGTCATACCTATAACATCTTCATATTCTAAATAAGTATAAAAAGCTTTTACACTTGCTAATTTTCTCTTCACTGTTTTATGCTTAGAATATTTCTGGTTTAACCATAATATATACTCTATAATCTTTTTAGAATTATCAATTTCTGTTCCTATAAAACAGAAATATTGTTTTAAATCAATTTTATAGGCCTTTATTGTTTTCGCACTGAGTCTTCTCCTTAATTCACAATCTTCAAAATACTCTTTAACATAAATACTGATTTGTTTTTCATTCATCCTTCTTTCCTCCTCATATATAAGCATCATTATAACTGAATATTTGAAGGAAACACTATACTGTCTCTTATTTTAAATAAAACATCACAGCATGAGTCTCAAAAATTATGACGGGCCATAGCCTGCATGAAATTCTTATAGCATCTTTGACTAACCTTAATTTTCTTATTATTTATGAGATAAGCATAATTGTTTTCAATACACACACAATAATCAATATTAATGACATAAGACTTATGAATTCTCACCAAATTAGGATAAGATTCTAAAAATACTTCATGATATCCTTTCCAAATTTCAATTTCTTTTTTATTTTTTAGATAAATCACAATATGATGACTATTCGTATGAATATAAATAATGTCTTTTAAATAGATCTTAACAGTTTTCCGACTATATTGCACATTAACATAAACATTGAGTTGAAGAATATAATTCATAAGATTTTCTAATGTACGATCAATTTCTTCATCGAAATGAGCTTTTCGAATAAAATCAAATATTCTAAATTTAACAGAATGAAATATATATTGTTCATAATTAGAAATAACAATAATAGGCATGTTGAATCCCAAAGATCTCATCTTCTGCATAACTGCGAAGGTATTTTCTTCCCCTATTTCAACATCCAAAAAGCAACCATCAAAAAGATCAAAGTTTATATTTTGAGGAATTTGATCATAAGATATAAATCTTACTAAAATATGATATTGTTCCATATATTCCTTCACTTTTAATTCTAATAACTCTCTAAATACCTGATCATCTTCTATACACAAAAATACTAATTCCTTCATCATGCACCTTCTCAACACTACACTTCTCTTGACATATTTTGTATATTATAGCATTTTTTTTAAAAAAAGTCGTTATATTCTGTTTCAACTATATGCTTACAATTTTCACTATAGTGTATTTAAAAAGTCAGGTGTTTAAAAAAAAGAACCAGTTTTCACTGATTCTTTATTGGAGTTTTCCTAATCCTAAAACAATTACACCACCAAAAAGGAATGCTAAAATTGAAGTCATAATGATAAAGACATTATACGTAGTATGAATGGGAATTAGGACAAGTGATGAAGCAATAATTAATCCTAAAATAAAACTTAGAAACCCTGCTTTCCATCTTTTTAAAAAGAAATCACAAACTTTTGCACTTAAGATAATCCCTAAACCAATACCAATTCCCATAAAAGCCAAAGGAATTAAAACCTCAAGACGAAATGAAGTTACATGTGCCAAATATGATTTAAAGAGATAATAGTCACCTAAAATGAGTAAAACCATAGATCCACTCACGCCAGGCATTAACATTGTTGCACCACCAATCATACCTACTAAAATCATTTTTACACAAAGTAGTATTGTCACTGTTGGAAATGCAGGATTGACATTTGCCTCATTTTCTCCAGGATTTAAAAATTCTAAAGCAAAGATGACTGCTAATCCACCAATCAAAGGGAGCCATTTTATTTTTTCACCATCCATTTCTCCCCTTAAAAACAATGGAATACTTAATGCAATTAAACCAATGAACCAATACATTGTTTGAATGGGATAGTGATTAAATAAAAACTCTAATATTTTGGCAAAACCAACCAAACCTATAGCTGCGCCAATAAGCACCTGTAATAAAAAAAATATATCGTCCATACGATGATCGTTTTCCCTTTTAAACACTCCAGAAATAGCTTCCATCATACGATTAAAAATACCAAGAATAACCATCATTGTACCACCACTGACACCAGGAATAACATTTGCAATCCCCACAGCAATACCACCAATTAAATTCTTAATCATGAATTTCATCTCCTTTATAAGACAGTGGTATTATACATAATTTATACATAAAAGACAATATCAATTTAACAAACTCAAAATTTGTTCCTCACTCCAAAAACTCTTTAAATAACCAATAAATTCATCTAATGCCCTGTGCTTTATACGATAATAACTTGCTCTTGAAAAATACGGAAGCCACCAAGTAGAATCATAAAAATTCAGATACTCATTTTCAATAAAAAAATAAGTTTCTTTGGAAAGGTGACTATGTACTTGATTAATTACACCTATAAAACTTTCTAATGATTGTTTTCTTTCAAGATGAATTAAAAAAGAAGAATCTGGTTTTTGATAAGATTCACTATTTTCTTTTACTTTACACAAATCAACTTGAGGATAAAAGTTATAATGCTGATTTAAATACAAAATATCTAGTTGAGCACTTTTATAACTTCTATACACCTTTTTAACAATCCTGTCTTTCTGTTTTAATGTTAAGATTTTATCCATAAAAAAACACCTCCTACTTCTTATATACAAGTTAAAGAGGTCGTTTTTCTTTTTTAAATTGTAAAATTTTCAATTATTTGTTCAATTTCATCAATTCTCATACCAATTTCTAATAAATACTCTTTAGCACTTCCATAATGCTCTCTCAAATAATCTAAAAATTCCATCATATAACGAGGTGAGGATTTTAAATATTGTTTTGCTTCATCATTATTCATCATTTGGGCAAGTTCTTCATTAATTTCTAAATTATTTTCATAAGATTCACTATAATCTTTAACAATATCATATTCATGACAGCCAATTAAATCCAATAATAAAGCAGCAACCATACCTGTGCGATCCTTCCCAGCTGAGCAATGAAATAAAACACAATCATACGGATACTCAAGAAAAATATCAAAAATATCTTTAAACTTATGTTTCATAGCCTCTAAAGAATAAATATAAACACCACCTAAATCCTGATATTGACGCACTTCCTCAGGAACGACACTAGCCTTGGTAGAGTCAAACAAATTGACTTCATAATAATCAACGTCATTATCCCTCTGAAAAGGATTTTTTTGATGTTCTTTTTCAAAATCACTTCTCAAATCAATAACAGCCTTCACACCATATTCCTTTAAATCTGCAATATCTTTTTGTGTTGCCTGAGCAGGTGAAGAAGCACGAATGTATTTATGTGCTTTACTATAAGATCCCACTTGGGTCTCATAACCACCTAAATCTCTTGTATTTACCATTTTTTCTAATTTCAACAAACGTTCTTCTCTTGTCATATATAACATAAATCTTACTCCTCAAAAGGACGAACTCTCAAAGCTACACCGAGTTCATCACAAATTTTTTGACATTTTTGTATTTTTTCTTCACCTATAATATCAACAACGGTTAAAACAACATATGGTACATATTCTTTGCACTTGACAGCAAAGTCTAACATTTCCTGAAATGATTTCATGCCAAATCGACTTCTTGTTAAAGCATAGTATTCTTCTTCATCAGGAGCATTCAAACTAATAGAAACTGTATCAATACGCCCTTTTAATGAAGGCGTAATATCTCTTTCATGAATGAGATTAGCCAAACCATTTGTATTCACTCGAATCGGTAAATCACGACGATATATTTTTAAGATACCAGCAATTTGTACAATATCATCAATTCTTTCCATAGGTTCTCCAAAACCACAAAAAACCACCTCTGCAAAGTCATCCAAATCATACTTTTGAAATTCTTTAATCACTTCATCTACTGTTGGTTCCTGTTTCAACCATAATGTATTTGATTCAGTCATTTCCTTTGTTTGTCTGAGACAAAATGTACATGCACAAGGACAACGATTTGTCAAATTCACATAAACATGTATTCCCTCTAAAGAATCTAATTTTCCAATATCAATATAACCATTTCCATGTAATGTATATAAAATCATTTCTCATCTTCTCCTAACTCACATAAATATTCTTCAAAGCATAATCCGTAATGGTTTGGAACATATGTTTTCTCACAAAAAGCAATACATTGAGAAGCAAATTTGGTCGCACGATTTACACTCTGATAAAAACTTTTCCCATTCAAGTAACTTCCTGCAATAACTGATGCAATCACATCCCCTGTTCCACTACGATCTTCACCAATTCGATCAACCATCACAATTTGGTAATCCTCATCCTTATTGTAAATGAAATTGAGTATTTGTTTTTGATTAAAAGGAATCCCAGTCACCACAATGTGCTGTGGCCCTTGTGCAGACAGTTCTTCACACATATCCTCCAATTCAGTAAAACTTGGTAATTTCTGAGGATAAGGTCGATCTACCAATGTCACAAGCTCAGTCAAATTTGGTGTCATCAAATCAGCATATTTCACAAGTTCTTTCATCTTAGCACACATCTCAGGTGTATAAGTTGCATAAAGTTTTCCATGATCACCCATAACTGGATCTACCAAAACAAAGACATTTTTCTTTTTAAACCTATGTATAAAATCAATCACAATATCAACTTGTTCTTTTGATCCGAGAAAGCCAGTTGCAATTGCATCAAATTCCAAATCTAAATCTTTGTATGTTTGAATATAGTCTTTCATTCTTGTTGTATAATCATCAAAATAATAGATAGGAAATTGTGTATGGGTAGAAAGAATCGCTGTAGGAATTGGTACAGCTTGTATTTTCATTGCTGAAACAATAGGTGCCATGGCTGCTATTGAACATCTTCCAAATCCCGTTATATCATTAATTAATGCTATTCTTTTTTGTCTTTGCATATCTCTCACCTCATTTTTACCCATTTTAGCATATTTCTTCTCAAAAGAGAATGAATTTATGTTATGATATAAAACGAGGTGATGTATTATGAATACTTTTAATCTAGATCATACACAATTGACTTCTTTTTTATCCAATGAAGATATTCATCAATATCTTCACTTTCAAAACGAAAATCTCTCTGATATCTATCAAATTAATCATGAATATAAATATTGTTTCTTTGAAAATATGACTTTTCAAAAAACAACTTTTGATAACTGTTATTTTATGGATGTCATTTTTAAAAACTGTGATTTATCAAATATTCAGTTACTTTCAACCTTGTTTAGAAGGACTCATTTCATCAATTGCAAACTTTTAGGAACAGATTTTTCTGAATCTATTTTTGATGATGTTTTCATCAAAGATTGTCAATGTTGTTTTATGAATCTTGCTTATATGAAAAATAAAGTTGTTTCATTTGAAAACTGTGATTTCCATCATGCCAGTTTCATAGATGTTCATTTCAAGAAAACAAAGTTTCATGAATGCATTTTTTCACAATGCGAAGTTCTTCATTCGTCATTTTATCATATCGATCTTTCCACATGTTCCCTTGAACAAATTATCACAACTCCTGAAGATATCAAAGGTGCCATTATTAATGAATATCAAGCATCTTCTCTCATTCATTTATTATCAGTGAAAATAAAAAGCGTGTAACCTTTCACGCTTTTAATATGCCCTTGCAAAATAAACAATATGCTTTGCTTTTTGACCACAAATTGGACAAACACCTTCAGTTTCAACCTCTGTATCAATACAACGAGACGTGGCTGCCGTTTCTTCTTTAATCTTTATTTCACAGGCTTCATCTCCACACCAAGGAATTTTCACATATCCACCTTTTGTATTCAAAACATCTTTAAATTCTTCGAATGTTGTGACATTAGTAATATGTTCATTTCTAAATGTTAAAGCTTTTTGATACATTTCTTCATGAATCTCATCTAATAATACCTGAATATTTGTTGGTAAAGTTTCATCTAATGTAACAGTTTGTTTTTCACCACTGACACGTTTAGCAATTACACATTGACCATTTTGTAAATCTCTAGGACCAATTTCAATTCTTAATGGAATGCCACGCATTTCTGCTTCTGAGAATTTCCATCCTGGTGATTTATCGCTTGCATCTACTTTTACTCTGATACCATGAGTCTTTAATTGTTGTTCAAGTGCATAAGCTTTTTCTAATACACCTTCTTTTTGTTGTTGAATTGGAACAATAATAACTTGTGTAGGTGCCACTCTTGGTGGTAAAACCAACCCATTGTCATCACCATGAACCATTATAATTGCACCCAAAAGTCTTGTAGATACACCCCAAGAAGTTTGGTAAACATATTTTTGCTTATTATCTTTATCTAAGAATTTCATATCAAAAGCTTTAGCAAAACCATCACCAAAATAATGTGATGTTCCTGATTGCAAAGCTTTTCCATCATGCATTAAAGCCTCAATTGTATATGTTTCTTCTGCCCCAGCAAATTTTTCTCTCTCCGTTTTTCTTCCTGTCACCATTGGAATTGCTAAAAGTTCTCGCGCTGTTGTTTCATAAATATCTAACATGCGCATTGTTTCTTCTCTTGCTTCCTGGGCAGTTGCATGAATTGTGTGTCCTTCTTGCCATAAAAATTCGGAACCTCTTAAAAATGGTCGCGTTGTTTTCTCCCATCGAACAACACTACACCATTGATTATATAATTTAGGTAAATCTCTATAAGAATTCACAATCTTTGCATAGTGTTCACAAAATAATGTCTCAGAAGTTGGACGAATGAGGAGATTTTCCTCTAAAGCATCTAATCCACCTCTTGTCACAACTGCACACTCTGGTGCAAATCCTTCCACATGATCTGCTTCTTTTTTGAGTAATGATTCAGGGATTAACATCGGCATATAAACATTTTCATGTCCTGTTTCTTTAAATTTCTTATCCATGTATGCTTGAATCATTTCCCACAAAGCATACCCATAAGGTCGATAGATAATAAATCCTTTAATACTTGAATAGTCCATTAGTTCTGCTTTACGACATACATCTGTATACCATTTTGCAAAATCTACATCTCTTGATGTAATCGCATCATTTTTCACTTTGTTATTTGCCATAAATATACCCCTTTTTCTTCAATATTTTCCTTAACTATTATACAAGATTTCTTACAAAATGCAATCATGTAGAGAAAGTTTTACTCTTTCTCTACATGCAAATAACTTCCTTTCTGTCCTTTTTCGACAAGAATCTGTGTTGGTATTCTTTCTTTTAATTCATCAACATGTGAAATAATTCCAATCACTTTATGATCATTTCTTAAATCCATCAAAACTGATAAGGCCTGATCAATAGATTCATTATCTAATGTTCCAAATCCCTCATCAATAAATAAAGTATTTAATTCTATACCACCTGCATAACTTTGGATCATACTTGATAGACCTAATGCCAAAGATAAAGCAGCTTTAAAAGATTCACCCCCTGATAATGATTGAACATCTCTTAATATTCCTGTTTCATAATCTAAGACACTCAATTCTAATCCCTGCTGTTTACTTCCTTTAACAGATTGCTTACGATATAAAGCAAATCTTCCTTGGCTCATTTTCCACAATTCAATATTTGCATATTCTAATATATGTTCAAAATAGGAAGATAAAATATATCTTTCAAAGGACATTTTTAGACCATTCTTACCTGATGTCATATCATACAAATCTTGATAAATTGTATATTTCTCGAAAATATCCTGATTCTTTTGATAGTCTTTTTGTAACTGTTTGATAATATCCTGATTTTTTGTATAAGCTTGCAAACAAGCATGATAATCTTTTAAAACCAAATCTCTTTGTTGCTCCTGTTGTTGAAGCTGTTGTAATTGTTGAGTTAAATCATGAAGCGTGTAATTTTGACAAGTTTTTTCCATCTTTTTCAAGGAAGCAGTCAATGTTTTTTCTTGGATTATATAGTTTTGATAGATGTCTTCTTTTTGTTGTAAATCCTGTTTCATTGAAACAAAATGTTGAAAATTTTCCTGTGTTTCAAAATAAGTTTGAATGAATTGATGAAAGTCCTGTTGCAGTTTTTGATAAGAAGCTTCTAATTTCTGATTACGCTCTTGTGTCATTTCGTACTGTTTTTGTAAAGCTGTTAATTCTTGATGAGCATGATGATATGTCATTTCAATATCTGTCATTTTTTCATTCAATTGTTTAAATTGATTTATCAAAATATCACATTCTTCAGCAAGATTTTCTTTTCTTAATAATTGATACTGGTTTTCTAATTCATGCAAGTGTGTTTGACAAGCGATCATTTGTTTTTCTAAATCATGTATATCATTTTGTTGTTGGTCAAGTTGTTGAGACTGTTGCTCAAAAAGGGCATAGTCCCTTTCTAAAGATTTTTTGACTTTTTTGAGATAATCTACTTCATTATGTCGTTTTTGATAAGTTTTTTCTTGTTTCTTTGTCACCTGTGTAATATTTGACAATAAACGAATAAAAACTTCTTTTGAGAGTTCTTCCTCAATACCCAACTGTTTTTTTATAATATTAATTTTGACTAAAATCTCATGTATAAAATTATTTTGTGATAAAACATCCTGATAGCTTTCTTCCTTATCTATTTTCAATTTTTCAGTACGTCGGTTTAGTTCTTCTAATTCATTTGAAGAAAGAACACGAGTTGCTAAATGTGCCGGATGTGGATGATCTAAAGACCCACAAACAGGACATGGCTGATTTTCTTCTAATGATAATGCCAAGATACCAGCCTGTTGACGTTTAAAATTTTCATCTTCCTGTTGATAAAGATGTAATGTCTTTTGATAATCTTTATCTTTTTTTTGATAAACTTGTGACAGTTCAAAATGCTTATCTTGACCTTGAGTATAGCGATCATAAAGTTCACTCAAATCATGAATAGACACACGTCTTTGATTCATTTCTTTCACCAACTGTTCATTTTGTTGAAGTTCTAATTCAAGAACTGGTAATTGGCTAACATTTTCTTGATCCCTTTCAATACGTTTTGCATATTTTTGATGATGTTGAGAATCTTGTTGGTACTGTTTCTTTTTTTTCTCATGCTGTTTTTTTAAGTCTTGCATCTTTTGTAATAGAGATGAATAATATTGTTGCTGTTGAAGTGATTGTTTGATCTCCTCTATATCTAACAATAATTGATCTTTTTGTTTTTTAAGTTCTGGTAATTGAGAATATTTTTGATTAATCGTTATTATCTCATCCTCTAATTGTCTCTGTTTTAAAGCTATATCTTTTAATTGATTTTGGTTGAATAAAAATTCTTGTTGAGTTTGATGATACTGATCAATAAGTGATTGATTTTGTTCAATCACACGCAATTGGTGAATATCTTTTTTCACAAGTAACATTTCATCTTTTGATAAAATAAATTGTTCGTATTGTTTTTTCAAATTCTGATATTCTAATAAATCTTGGTTTTGTTTTTGCTTTTCATAATACTCTTTTGAATTTTTCTCATATTTTTCTTTAATAACATCGTACTGTTTTTTGACATTCATAACTTTTTCATATAAACGTTGATTTTCTTCAATAGATTCTTCAATATAAGAAGGATGAAAATCTTGATCATGCTCCTTCTGAAAAGTATCAGATAAAGATAATAATTGAAATTTTGACTGCAAATTATGACTTGAGACTAAATAATCTTCCCTACATTGTCTAACTTCATCTTTTAAGAGATTTTCAAAAGCAACTAATGTTTCACTATGAAAAATGTGTCTCAAGACTTTTTCTCTTTCTTCACTCGATGCATAAATCAACTTTGTAAATTCTCCTTGAGCAATCATCACAATTTGCTTAAACTGATGGACATCAACACCTAATAACTCATTGATCTTTTGATTCACCTCTTTAACGCCTTCAATCATCTTTCCATCAAAACTTAACCAAGCATTAGCCATTTTTGGTGTTTTATAGCCTACACGTGTATATGTTGGTGAACGCCTCACAGTATAAACCTGCTGATGCAAAGCAAAGGTCATTTCGACATATGTTTCTTCTTTAGCTTCCGCAAAATCACTTCTGAAATAAGCTTGTTGTCGATGACTACCACTTGCAACTCCATATAATGCAAAAGTCATCGCATCAAAAATAGTTGTTTTTCCAGAACCAGTTGGCCCACTAATTAAATAAAGTCCATGATTCATCAATTCATCAAAATGAATCACAGTTTTTTCTTTATAAGTCATAAATGCATTCATTGTCAAACTAATAATTTTCATAGGAATCACCAACCTTTTCTAACAATTTATGAACAATTCTTTTTTGTTGAGAAGTTAATTCAATATTTTTTACATCTTTATAGAATGTACAAAACAACTCAGTCATGTTCATTTCTTTTAATGACTCCATAGGTTGTACAAATTGCCTATCATTTTGATAAGATAAATGAGCATATGTAATCTGCAATATATGTGGATATAATATACGCAATTGATCAATAGCATGTGGAATTAATGTTTTATTTTCTAATTCTAATGATAAAAAATCATCCTTTTTTTCTATATAGTAAGGATCCATAAATTGTTCAAAAGTTCCTTTATATTTCTGCAAAGTTAATGATGGATGAAGACGATGGAAATGTACTGACATATTGTCAGTATCTATAATGACAATAGATTTATCTTGTTTAACTTCATCAAAAGAATAGGGCATAATAGATCCACTATATCTTATTGTTTCCCTTGACACTTTTTGAGGAGAATGCAAATGTCCTAAAGCAACATAATCAAAATCATCAAACAAAGATGCATCTATAATTTCACTGCCACCCACACTTAATGGTACCTCAGATTCACATGTCAAACTTGAACTTCCAACAAACTGATGTGTAATTAAAATATTTTTAAATTTTTTATCAAAATGTTGATGTTTCAGATATTCATTCATTGCATCTTGATAAGTATTTATATCATAATCTTGAAATAAATCTTTGACTTGTGAAGGTTTAAAAAATGGCAATAGATAAAATCTTATATCATCTTTTTGAACATAAGTCATACTTTCTTTTAAATATGTTTCAATATGTAATCCTTTTGAGGATAAAATAGAACTTGCAAAATGCATACGATCACTACTATCGTGATTCCCACTAATCATAAATACTTCAATATGATAATCAAGTAATGCCTGACTTAAAAATTCATCAAGTAAGTTGACAGCTTCTTGACTAGGAATAGAGCGATCATAAACATCACCAGCTATTACCAATGTTCTAATATCTTCTTGATTCATATATTCTAATAACTCAAAAAGTAATTCTCTTTGTATATTCAATAAAGAAAACTGATATATAACTTTACCTAAATGTAAATCTCCAATATGAACAAATCTCATATGCATCCACCTTTCTATAAAATTATATCGAAAATTTTATCAAACTACAACTTATTGAACACTCTAAAATCAAAAAGTCGATTTTTTAAATCGACTTTCAGTTTTCTAGAATCGTTATATTAAATTCTTAATTTCAGAAACAGATAAGCCTGTACACTGGGAAATCATATCATGTGTAAATCCGTTTGTTACCATATTTTGTATGATTCTTAAAGTCTTTTGTTGTCCTTCCTGACGTCCAGTTTCTATGCCTTTTTGTTGTCCTAACTCTATTCCTTCCAGTCTGCCCATTTCCTTGCTTTTTAAACATTCTCTTTCTAAAATTTCATTGATCAAGTCT
>Ga0129308_1001097_pt1 | contig 31404 bp, 29 predicted proteins | sample L827metagenome_FD_94440 | JGI IMG/M metagenome (GOLD analysis project Ga0129308, IMG submission 94440) | Ring-tailed lemur group fecal microbial communities from Wisconsin, USA - L827 metagenome | ecosystem: Host-associated > Mammals > Digestive system > Large intestine > Fecal | place: USA...
TAGAACTGAAATGGAATAAGGAAGCCAAAACAGCGATAGATCAAATCAAAGAAAAGCAGTACATGCACGGCTTAGAGAATTATTTAGAGAATCTGCTTTTAGTAGGCATCAGTTATGATAAAGTAACTAAAAAGCATGAATGTATCATCGAAAAATACATTCAATAAGACGTTTATTTTTGGTTGACTTTTAGAATAATCTATACTAGAATTAGGTGACCATAAAAACATTGATAGAGACAGTAAGGTAAAAAAGAAAACCAAAGCGAGCCGGTGACAGTGAGAGTCCGGTGTGATTAAATTTTATCTGAAAATCACTCTTGAGTTGCAAACTGAAAAGTAATGAGTAAGTTGAGCCGGGATTCTCCCGTTATCAGGAAAACATATGATGGTATGTGAAATAGGTGGTATAGTGAATGTCATTGACTTTCATCCGATTTTACAGGATGAAAGTTTTTATTTTGTTCGTACCCATCATCAGATACATTGCTTTTATGGTAAAAATACAAAGGAGGAGAAAGATGTATAAAGATGTAGAAAAAAATCTGAATTTCGTTGAAAGAGAAAAGAAAATTCAGAAGTTTTGGGAAGAAAACAGAATCTTTGAAAAAAGCATAGAACTTAGAAAAGATCAGCCGGTCTATACATTTTTTGACGGGCCGCCAACGGCTAATGGAAAACCACATATCGGACATGTGTTAACCCGTGTTATTAAAGATATGATTCCTCGTTACCAGACCATGAAGGGGCATCAAATTATTCGTAAAGCCGGATGGGATACTCATGGTTTGCCGGTAGAACTGGAAGTAGAAAAAATGCTGGGTTTGGATGGCAAGGACCAGATTGAGGCATATGGGGTAGAACCATTCATCGAAAAATGTAAGGAAAGTGTCTGGAAATATAAGAGTATGTGGGAAGATTTTTCAGGGACTGTTGGTTTCTGGGCTGATATGGAAAATCCATATGTTACTTATCATAATGATTTTATTGAATCAGAATGGTGGGCATTAAAACAGATTTGGGAAAAAGGTTTGCTTTACAAAGGGCATAAGATTGTTCCTTATTGCCCTAGATGCGGCACACCGCTTTCCAGTCATGAAGTAGCTCAGGGTTATAAAGATGTAAAAGAAAAATCTGCCATCGCCCGTTTTAAAGTTAAGGGAGAAGATGCTTATATTTTAGCCTGGACAACAACACCATGGACATTGCCAAGCAATGTGGCACTTTGTGTTAATCCAAATGAAACTTATGTTAAGGTTAAGAGTGGCTCATATACTTATTATATGGCAGAGGCTTTACTAGACAGTGTTTTGGATGAAGGTTATGAGATTCTGGAATCATACACAGGCAAAGATCTGGAATATAAAGCATATGAACCATTGTATGCTTATGAGGGTTTAAATAAAAAGGCATATTATGTTGTTTGTGATACTTATGTTACTTTGACAGATGGTACCGGTGTTGTTCATATTGCGCCTGCATTTGGTGAAGATGACGCCAATGTCGGCCGCAAATATAACCTGCCATTTTTACAGCTCGTCGATGAGAAAGGTGAGATGAAAGAGGGAACATTGTGGCCTCATACATTCTGTAAAGATGCTGATCCATTGGTATTAAAAGATTTGGAAGAAAGAGGCTTATTATTTAAAGCTTTAGACTTTGAACATAGCTATCCTCATTGCTGGCGATGTGATACACCATTGATTTATTACGCTAAAGAAACTTGGTTTATCAAGATGACTGCAGTTAAAGAAGATTTAATTCGCAATAACAATACTGTTAACTGGATGCCTGAAAGCATTGGCAAAGGGCGATTTGGCGACTGGCTGGAAAATGTCCAGGACTGGGGCATCAGCCGTAACCGTTATTGGGGAACACCATTAAATATCTGGGAATGTGAATGCGGACACCAGCATGCGATTGGTTCTATTGAAGAATTAAAAAGCATGTCTGATAATTGTCCGGATAATATTGAATTACATCGTCCTTTTATCGATGAAGTTACAATCAGATGTCCACACTGCGGTAAACCAATGAAACGTGTCGAAGAAGTCATTGACTGCTGGTTTGATTCTGGTTCTATGCCGTTTGCGCAATGGCATTATCCATTTGAGAATAAAGAAATTTTTGAAGCGAATTTCCCTGCAGACTTCATCAGTGAAGCAGTTGACCAAACACGAGGCTGGTTCTATTCACTGTTAGCTATCTCAACCTTATTGTTTAATAAAGCGCCTTATAAGAATGTTATTGTTTTAGGTCATGTTCAGGATGAGAATGGACAGAAAATGAGTAAGTCTAAAGGAAACGCAGTTGACCCATTTGAAGCCTTGGAAACGTATGGTGCGGATGCTATCCGCTGGTATTTCTATGAAAACAGTGCACCATGGCTGCCTAATCGTTTCCATAAAGATGCTGTAATTGAAGGTCAGCGTAAGTTTATGGGAACTTTATGGAATACGTATGCTTTCTTTGTACTCTATGCCAATATTGATGCATTTGATGCAACTAAATATACCTTAGATACTGATTCATTATCTATTATGGACCGCTGGCTGTTATCTAAGTTGAATACACTGATTGAAGTTGTGGACGATCATTTAGGCAACTACAGAATTCCGGAAACGGCAAGAGCTTTGCAGGATTTCGTCGATGAATTAAGTAACTGGTATGTTAGAAGATGCCGTGAGCGTTATTGGGTCAGTGGTATGCCACAGGATAAAATCAATGCTTATATGACATTATATACAGCGCTTGTGACTGTTTCCAAACTTGCGGCACCAATGATTCCTTTCATGTGTGAAGAAATCTACCTGAATTTAGTTAAGAGCATTGATGAAAAAGCACCAGAAAGTGTTCATTTATGCGATTATCCGGTTTCCAATAAAGCAATGATTGATAAAGAATTGGAAAAAGATATGGATTTAGTGAAGGATGTTGTTGTCCTTGGCAGAAGTGTTCGTAATACAGCAAACATTAAAAATCGTCAGCCATTACAGACAATGTATATCAAAGCAGAAATCTCTTTACCTGATGAATATCTGACCATCATTAAGGAAGAATTGAATATTAAGGAAGTTAAATTCAGTGAAGATGTCAGTGAGTTTACCTCTTATGTATTCAAACCTCAATTAAAGACTTTAGGGCCAAAATATGGCAAACACTTAAATGAAATTCGCACTGCTTTGCAGGAAATGGATGGCAATGCGGCTAAAGCTAGTCTTGATGAAAAAGGATATTTCACATTAAGTCTGAGCATGGGTGAAATTGAACTGAAAGCAGAAGATGTATTAATGGAAGCTAAACAAAAAGAAGGATTTGCTTCTATTACTGAAGGCGCAACAACTGTTGTCTTGGATACACATTTGACAGAAGCGCTGCTTGAAGAAGGCTTTGTCAGAGAAATTATCAGTAAGATTCAGAATATGCGTAAGGAAGCAGATTTCAATATTACAGATAGAATCCACATTTCTGTTTCAGGCAATGAAAAGATTGAAAATATTATGAAAAACAATGAAGCAGCGATCAAAAATGAAGTATTAGGAGAGGTTATCTCTTATCAGAACTTAGCTGGCATTGTGAAAGAATGGCATATCAATGGTGAAAAAGTAAGCATTGGTGTAGAAGTCAATCAATAGAAAAACAGGCCAACGCCTGTTTTTTTGTATGATGAATATTTGAATGAAGAATAAAAACTATCTTGACAAGAATGTAACCGCTTATCATAATTAAATTATGATAGATGGAAGGAGATAAAATCATATGTATCTTGTTTTTGATGTTGGCGGAACATTTATTAAGTATGGTCTTTTAAATGATGAAGGCAAAGTTTTGGAAAAAGGAAAAGTGCCGAGTCATAATGATGATAAGGCAGGTTTTTTGAATGCTATTAAATCTGTTTATCATGAGTATAAAGACAAGGCATTAAAAGGTATCGCAATGAGCATTCCCGGGCTTGTCGATGTAGAGGCAGGAAAGTTAATCAGAGGCGGAGCACTGAGATGCATGAAAGACACTTATATTGCCAGGGAAATTTCTGAGCTATGCGATGGCATACAGGTAGCTGTTGAAAATGACGGTAAATGCGCTGGACTAGCTGAAGCATGGATCGGTGCAGCTAAAGATGTCCCTAACTGCTGTATTTTAGCTTTTGGGACGGGCATTGCCGGGGCAGTGATTATTAACAAAAAAGTCGTTCGCGGAACACATTTAATTGCCGGTGAAGCTAGCTATTTAGTCAGTCGTCCTGATTTGGAAAATATGGATATTCATCATTTTGGGTTGGAATATTCAACAATTGGTATTGTGAAAAAAGCAAAAGAAGCATTAAATCTGGATGATTTGAATGGAGAAAAATTATTTGAACTCTATGAACAGGGCAATGAAACTGTGGTTTCTATTATGAATGATTTCTTCTTTAATGTTGCTTGTCAATGTTATAATTTACAGGCCATTGTTGATCCGGATGTGATTTGTATTGGCGGAGGCATTTCTGAACAGCCAAGTGTTCTTGCCGGGATCCAAAAATATTGTCAATTAATTTTTGACCATACCATGCAGTTTAGAGTACCAACAGTTGTTAATTGTCAGTTTAGAAATGATTCAAATATGATTGGTGCTTTGTATAATTACAAACAGATTTTTGAAGGACTCTAACAAATAAAAAAAGTGAATCCATTATGCCTTGAATGCTTTTATCAATTCAAAGCATTCCTGACAGAACAGGATTCACTTTTTTGTTTTTAAATTTTATAATCAATGGCAGTGACTGCGGCCATTTCCGGGCCGTTTTCAACCAAATACATATGTTCCTTGCTTGTTGGATAAGCCTGGGCATCTTTTTCATCTTTAAAATCAATCAGCTGAATCACATCTCCAAAATGAGGACCTGCTGTACCCACAGGCGGTTTATTTCCTAAATGTTCTCCTACCTGAGAATCTATAATCAGCGGGCATTTTTCACCAATTTCTTTAAGCAATTGGATAAAAGAGTTTTTTTGTTTAATATCTTTTAATGTAAAAATAGAAATGTGTCTAATCATTTTCTTAACATCCTTTATTTAATTACGTTGGATTGTTTTAGTCGCAATTGTGATGACTTGATGGAGATAAGTATCATCGCTGCTCAGGTCAACCATTGCTTTGGCTAAATCATCATAGGTCACATAGCTTTGGCCATCTTTGTTAAATATGATTTCTTCTTTATTGCCAATGATATATTCACCGGTAAATGGGCCAGTCAAATCAAAGCGTCTGGATGGGCAAACAACAATCCATGGAAAACTTTGATCTTTTTGAAGCAAATCAACGCCTAAACGAATGTATTTTGAGATACCTCTTAATTTTTCCGGATGATTTTCAGATGCATATTCAAACTGTTGATGTGAAGCATCTGTATATAAACTGCCAGCACCGGCAATGGTAATAAGTTTTGTTTTCTGGTTTGTTAATAAGTCAATGTATTTTTCAAAAGCCTTCTGATTAATGATGGGATCAGCTTTAAAGCCGCCGCCAAAGCAACTGATTAATACATCAAGATCCTGTATTTGTTCTTTGGTTAAATCAAAAAGATTAACATCTTCATATTCAGCTCTTTGATCCGGACATTGTCCCTGATATACAAAAGCTTTAACTTCATAGCCGCAATCCAAGGCTTGTTTTGTTACGCGGCTTCCCAGATTTCCATTTGCGCCAATAACACCTATTTTCATTTGTCATCTTCCTTTCTTGATAATTCAAATATCACAGGTCTTAGTCCATCACTGCAGCAGACGATATGTTTTTCGTCAATGCCTAAGACCTTGCCGCCGCCGGCTAAAACGCTGACTGGCATAAATAAGGACTGCCAGGCCATGTGACAGAAACCTTCTGGCATGGCATTGCCAAATGGATCATCACTGATGAATTCATCACCTTCTTTAAAAACAGGGCAGGCATGATAGTTTTCACTATGTCCATAGGCCATGGCTAATTCTTTAAAACAAGTAGTTTTTAATACTTTGATTTTTACTTTTGACATGTTTTATACCCCCACTGCGGCACATCCGCCGTCCACAATTATATTTTGACCAGTGATCATTTGAGCCTGGTCACTGCATAGAAAATTAACAACATTCGCGATATCTTCTGGTTTTGATAAGTGCTGCAGCGGTATCTGTCGAAAATCTTCGTCGAAATTCAAAGCAGTCATCGCCGGTGTCATCACACCACCTGGGGCAATACTATTGACGCGAATTTTATATTTTCCCCATTCAACCGCTAACTGACGGCTCATAGCAATGACCGCTCCTTTGGAAGCACTGTAATGAACAGAGGCCATTGGTCCATCAAAACCTCTGACAGCTGCCTCAGAAGCAAAATTTAAAATCACACCGCCATGATCTTTCATGCTTGCTTTGGTGACTTCCTGCATCATAAAAAACATACCTTGAACATTGATTTTCATCATTTTTTCCCAGTCCTCTGGCGTTACTTCCAAAGCCGGCTGACTGTTCATCCAGCCTGCTGTCTGAATCAGAACATCAATATGTCCATATTTTTTCTGAATATCACTGACAATTGTTTTGATAGAGTAAACATCACATAAATCAATGGCATATGCATCGGTTTTATATTTTTCCTGGCATGTTTTTAGAGCTTTTTGATTAACATCCAAAATAATCACTTCATTTTCTTTCACGAGCTTTTCAACACAGGCCTGACCAATCCCGCCGGCACCGCCTGTGATGACAACAACTTTTTTCATAGGCATCTCCTTGAATATTGATTTGTTAAAAAGCTGCAGCCTGATCAGGGTACAGCTTTTCATTAGGAACGGACATATACGAATTAATTAGGAACGTAAAGATTAACTTGTTCAACGGAGAGAACTTTCATGGTAATTGTGTATTCAGCTAATTGATTGTTTTTTCCTGAATAAGATGAATTGAATAAACCATTATTATAATTTTCATCACTGTATTCCAATTTAACAACTTCAGTTACTTCAAGATGAATCTGATAATAAACTTCATCATGTGCTAAAATTGTGCATCTTGCACCTTCTTTAGCGATGTTTTGAGCACTTTGTCCATCAGTAACAACAACTTTTACTTCATCACCATTGATTTGCCAGGCATGGATTGTGGATACCCCTGGTGTTCCATCTGGATTAATACTCATAATCTGAACATGTTTTTCATTTTCCGGTGCTTTGTATCCGGCTTCCTGCGTTTTGGCAAGGGTCGCTAAATCGGAATCAATGTTGGCAAGTGCTTCTTTCGCAGCGCTTAAGGCATCGCCAGATAACATTTCTTTTGTTGTGGAAGCAGATGTATAAGCATCTACAACTTCATTTTCAGCTGTACTGCCGCATCCTGTCAAAACAAGCAAAGATAATACAAATAAAATACTAAGTTTCTTCATAATTGTCTCCTTTTCTAGTACAATTGTACTAGAAAGATAATAACATAGAAATCATGCTTTTTCAATACCCAAGTCATACTTTTTTATTTGACGTGATGCTATAAAAAAAGTATGATAACATATGGAAAAGAAAACAATCTAAAGAGCTGGTGAATAGGATCAATGGATACAAAAAGAAGAATTTTGGAGATTTCCAAGCAATTATTTAACGAAAAAGGGTATCAGAATGTCAGAATGAGGGACATTTCATCTCGCTTAGGGATCAGTGTTGGCAATTTAACTTACCATTTTAAAAAGAAGGAAGATATTTTAAAAGCATTAATGGCAGAAGCAGCACCATTGGAGGCATATCCGGAAAATGTTTCCTTAACAAGCCTGAATCAGTTTTTATATGAATTGATTCAAAGTATTCAGGAACATCTTTTCTTTTTTACCTGCGATGATTTATTTCGTTTAAACCCGGAATTTGAACAGGCTAATAGAATCAAAGTGGAGTCATTGATTGTTAAATTTACAAAAATACTTCATGAACTGAAAAAAAATGGTTATTTCACAGATGCCTTAACAGACAAGACTATTGAAGCGTTGGTGGAAATGATGATGATGGCTCATTTATCATGGGCCAGAAAAGTCAATATCTGTGGCTTTGAAGTATTTCCGGTAGCAAAATTTATTGCTTATCATTGGCATATTTTTGAACCATTCCTGACTGCCAAAGCAGCTGAAGAATATGCAGGCATCAAAAAAGATTTCAATGCATAAATCGTTGAAATCTTTTTAACTGTCTATTTAATTTCCTTCGTGTGAATTTCTGTATTCAGACAAAGGACATTTTTATTTTCTTCTGTCCAGTTTTTCCATTCCGGTAGTTCAGGATGATTTGGATTCCCTTTTTTGATAAATTCTGACCAGTATAAATTCATTTGATCAGATAGAATTTCGTCTTCTTTATCAAATGGCCGCCAGCATCTTTTTAAGGTGCCAAATTCATACCATAGTTCTCCTGAATGGAAAGCACCGGCATCATCACCTGGCAAGTCTTTTTCAAAATAATAAACATAAACCGGATGTTGGTGCTGAGTAGACTGAAGAGAGGCAAAGCCATAGCTGGAATTAGCAATGGTCACCGCAGTTTCCTGGGTAAATAGTTCATCTTTCGTAGAACCAATCATATAAGGAATGTCATGATAGCTGCCTTCCTGTAAGATTTCATCACAGGATTTTAATAATAAATCGCCATCAATGTTGGGTCCCAGTAATGTCATGCTGCTTAATCCATGGCTGGCAATATACGCATTGATGTCATGTATCAATACTTTATAAGGTGCAGCTTTTAATTCATCAAGTGACTGATAGCCTAAAGCATCAATAATTTTGGCCATCTGCGATGCTTGTTCCTGCTGGGTGATTTCATGACAGACACCTTGAGTACCTGCAGCGCTTTGGAAGATGGTTTTGGCAAATAATCCTTTTGTTTTTGGCGTGGAACAAATAATCTGGACAGTTCTTGAGCCAGCTGACTGCCCCATAATGGTTATATTGTCTGGGTCTCCGCCAAATGCGGCAATATGCTCATGGACAAAGCGAATGGCTTCAATCTGATCATAAATGCCAAAATTACCATATTCACCTTCAGCCTGCAGCCATGGATGAGACATAAAGCCAAAGATTCCTAAACGGTAGTTGACAGTTACTAAAATGACGCCATTTTTATTAAATGCTTCGCCATCAAATTCTGGTTCATGACCATAACCGCCAGTATATCCGCCGCCATGAATTCAAACAAGTACAGGCAGCTTGTCATTTTCCGTTTGAGCAGGTGTCCAGATGTTAAGAAACAGGCTGTCTTCTGACATTGCTTCCTGATGTTCAAAAAATTCTTTTTGATAGAATGAGCCAATTTCATGTCTTAACTGACAGCTGATTGTACCGAAAGTATCGGCAATAAATTTTCCCTTAAATGGTTCGGCTGGCACTGGCTTTTTCCATCTCAGCTCTCCAATGGGTGCTTTGGCATAGGGAATGCCTTTAAAAATGGTGTATTCGGGATGATGATCCTGAATCCCGACATAGGTTCCTAGTGATGTTTTTGCTTCAATAAGAGCCATAAAAAAACCTCCTTTATATTTTTCATTATACTTCATTTTGGTATAAATTCAATATTGGGGATGTAAACTTGATATTTAAATTAATGGCCGTTTCTTCATACTATTTTCTGTTAGATTTTTTTAAAATAAGACAGCGGATTCTTATATTTTGTTGCAGTGAATTTACAACTCTTGCTTGTAATATCAGCACAGATAACTTAAACTTTTAATAAAGTTGGAAGGCGGTGATTCGATGAAAATGGAAGAATGCTTACCTGTTATATCAAAAAAGAAAACCAAACATCAGGGGATGATTTATGAAATTGCCTGTCATGAAGGCAAAGGGACAATGACAGTTTATGATGTTTTTGATGGTGTTCAAGTTATTTATAATGACTTTCATTGCGCTAACTCACCGGAAGTTTTCTCAAATATATCTCAAAAGCATCTGGAAATTAATCATTGCCTTCATGGTCGTTTTGAATGTCATTTTGAGGATGACCGCTATGGATATTTAAGTGAAGGAGATTTAGGCATCAATGATTGGTCTATTGGCCGGATTGTCTCCTGTTTTCCTTTAGGTTATTATGAGGGTGTTGAAATAATGATAGATGTGGAAAAAGCCGCACAGTCTTCCTTTTTAAAAATACTGCATATCGATATTGAAAAATTGGCAGAAAAAGTAGTTGCTAATCATAAAGTATTTATCATGCGTTCAACTGAGCAAATCCAGCATATTTTTATGGAGATGTATAATGTCAGTGATGAAATTTTTTATGACTACTTAAAAATTAAAGTTGCGGAGTTATTATTATTTTTACAGCAGCTGCCTTTTAATGAAGATAAAGATAATCGGCATTACTATACTTCTAATCAGATTCAGGCAATAAAATATGTTCGCAGCTTTCTCTCAGAACATTTGGACAGCAAAGTTTCCTTGCATGAACTGATTCAGCCTTATCATGTTTCAGAATCAGTGTTTAGAAGATGTTTCAAAGATATTTATGGTAAACCTGTTTATCAGTGGCATAAGGAATATCGTTTGCAAACATCGAGAAAACTATTGGAAGAAAGTAATCATTCGATTATTGAAATTGCTTCAATGGTGGGCTATGATAATCCCAGTAAGTTTTCCAGTGCTTTTTATCAGTTTTTTGGACAAAAGCCGCTTTCTTATCGAAAATCACATCATTGATGATTAATATGTTACTGCTTAGTTTAGGTAAATTTTGCCTAAACTTCTTTCATTTTGGAGAGGATAGAAAAAACAAAATAGCTGCTTCAAAGGATACAGTGATTCCTCAGGCTGTTTCTTTTTCCATATTTAGGTTCTGGCAGTGGTTAGCATTGTATGCTTGAATATGCTTGTAAAAAAATGATAGCATTCATTCAGTTTCCATTTCTAAGAATAGTCTGATATCTTTTTCACGTTGAATCTCGTAAAAATGAATCGTCAGATGATTCCGTGGATTTATCATCATATTGTCTTCACTTTTTATTTGATGAATTAAAAAATCAGAATGGATTATTTTGTTTTGATTGGAGTAGAAATCAGTGATGATTGCCGATATACTTATACCTAAGTTAGCCTAGACTAACCAAAGGAGGGAAAGCTATGAAATTATTAAAGCAATTATTTGCATATGCTGGGAAACACAAGTATCTGACAATTGCTTCACTGATTCTTTCAGCTGTCAGTGCGCTTGTGTTTCTGGCACCATTTATTTATATCTGGAAGATTCTTGAAGAAATCCTTTCAGTTTATCCGAACTATAATCAGGCAGTTCACGCAGCCGAATATGCCTGGATGGCTTTTGGATTCTCGATTGCAGGGATTTTGATTTATGTTGGCTCTTTGCTTTGTTCGCATTTAGCCGCTTTTCGTATTGCCAACAATATGCGCAAAAAAGCAATGCATCATGTGACAAAACTACCCATGGGATATTTGGAAACACAGGGCAGCGGTAAAATCAGAAAAACGATTGATGAAGCCAGTGCTTCGACGGAAACTTATTTAGCGCATCAGCTTCCAGATACGGTTCAGCTGATGACAACTGCTATTGCGGTTTTTGTTCTTTTATTTATATTTGACTGGCGTTTTGGATTGGCCTCATTAATTCCATTAGGTTTAGGATTATATCAGATGTCTAAGATGACCGGGAAGGGTTTGGAAGGTTCGATGCGAAATTATATGGATGCATTGGATGCTATGAGCAATGAAGCGGTCGAGTATGTCCGAGGCATTCCTGTCGTAAAGACTTTCCAACAAACAATTTATTCATTTCATCGGTTTCACGAAGCCATTAAAAATTATGAAAAATTTGCCATTGGTTACACACTTCAAATGCGCCAGCCATTAACCTGGTTTAATACTTTTTTAAACAGTATTTATATCTTTATTATTGGCGCTATGATGTTGTTTATTTTAAATGGTTTTCAATTGACTAATCTTTGGTTAGATTTTCTTTTTTATGTGATTTTCACTCCTATTCTTGCGGTTACAGCTAATAAAATCATGTTTTCCAGTGAAAATGCGATGCTGGCCAAGGATGCTCTGATGCGGATTGAAAGCATCACAAAGTTAGACCCTTTTGCTTATGCCAAAGATCCGCAGAAAATAGAGGGCAGTGATATTGAATTCAGACATGTTTCTTTTCATTATCCTGATAGTCAGGAAATGGTTTTAAAAGATATTTCATTATCTATACCTGCAGGCAAAACAGTGGCTTTCGTAGGTGTGAGCGGCAGTGGTAAATCCACCCTTGTGTCTCTGATTCCGCGTTTTTATGATGTCAGTGAGGGCAGTGTGCTGATTGGCGGCAAGGATGTTCGGCAGTATTCTGAGGATGATCTGATGGATCATGTTGCTTTTGTTTTCCAAAATGGTCATCTGTTAAAGAGAAGTATTCGCGATAACATTAAAATGGGCTATCCTGCATCAGAAGAAGCAATATTAAAGGCATTGCATTTAGCTCAATGTGATGATATTATTGCAGCTTTGCCAAAAGGAATTGATACTGAAATTGGTACCGAAGGCACCTATGTTTCAGGCGGTGAAGCACAGCGGCTGCTGGTCGCAAGAGCCATCCTAAAAGATGCGCCAATTATTTTATTAGATGAAGCTTCCGCGTTTGCCGATCCTGATAATGAAGTCAAGATGCAGCAGGCTTTATTAGAACTTTCTAAAGGCAAAACAACAGTGATGATTGCACATCGTCTTTCCACTATTCAGAATACAGACTGCATTTATGTGATGGATCAGGGAAAAATTATTGAAAGCGGCTCACACGATGCATTAATTGCCCAAGGCGGTGCTTACGCAAACATGTGGGTACAGTATCAGTCTTCTGTAGAGTGGAAAATTGCCGGAGAGGAGGAGAAGAAATGATTGATTATTTATCAAAAAAATTTGTTTTGAGCCATACTGGCGCTAAAAATCTTGTGAAAGCATGTATTTCCTGCACTTTTTCTTATTTGGCTATTGCGCTCTCGATGGGAATTCTTTATTCATTTACTAATTCATTATTATTGCCAATGCTGGAAAATCAAAGTGTTGAAGTAAATTATGGTATTTACCTGTTAGCCTTTGTTATTGTCACAGTATTGATTTATGTTGCCCATTATATTCAGTACAACATGACCTTCTATAATACTTATATTGAAAGTGCCAAAATGCGTATTTCCATGGCAGAACATTTGCGTAAGATGCCTTTGTCATTTTTTGGAAAGAGAAACCTCTCAGATTTAACAACAACGATTCTAACAGACGTGACAGGGATGGAACAGGCATTATCTCATTTTATTCCAGAATTTATAGGTTCTATTATTTCGACAACAATTCTGAGTATTGTTATGTTGTTCTTTAATTTTAAAATGGCTATCGCTGCCGTTTGGTGTGTGCCGGTATCATTTCTCTTAATCATTTTAGCGAAAAGAAAACTGTTAAAGATTGGATATGAAGATAAGCAGCTCAAATTAAAACGGACTGAAAAAATCCAGGAAGGGCTGGAATCAATGAAAGATCTTAAGGCAGCTCATTATACGCATCAATATCTTGAAGAAGTTGACAAAGTAATTGATGATAATGAAAAAAGCCAGATTAAATCTGAAATTACGAATGCGATTTTTGTCATCAGTGCCCAGATGGTTTTGAAACTGGGAATTGTCACAACAGTGCTTGCCGGTGTCTATTATCTGGCCAGTCATCAGATTTCTTTATCTGTATTCCTGATGTTTTTGATTGTTGCTTCGAGACTTTATGATCCATTAAATGGTACTTTACAGAATCTTGCGGCGATGATTAGCTGCCAGTCGAAGATTGACCGTTTAAGTGAAATTGAAAATTACCCAATTCAGACAGGCCAGGAATCCTTCGATCCCGATTATTATGATATTGAGTTTAACCATGTCTCTTTTGGTTATGATAAAAATCAGTCAGTGATTCATGATGTCAGTTTCACCGCACGTCAGGGGGAAATTACAGCCTTGATTGGTCAAAGCGGCGGCGGCAAATCTACGATTGCCAAATTAGCTTCCCGGTTCTGGGATGCAGACAAGGGAAGGATAACAGTTGGCGGCATTGATATTTCTCAAGTGGATCCGGAAGTATTGCTTTCAAAATATGCCATTGTATTTCAGGATGTTGTTTTATTCAATGCAAGTATTCTGGAAAATATTCGCATCGGTAAAAAGGATGCCTCTGACAAGGAAGTATTAGCGGCTGCAAAACTGGCCTGCTGCGATGAATTCGTTCATCAGATGGAAGACGGCTATCAGACGGTGATTGGCGAAAATGGTGCCCGGCTCTCCGGTGGTCAGCGTCAGCGCATTTCAATTGCCAGGGCATTATTAAAAGATGCACCCATCATTGTTTTAGATGAAGCAACAGCTTCTCTTGATGTAGAGAATGAGACCTTTGTTCAGAAGGCTTTGTCGACATTGATTAAAAATAAAACCGTGATTATGATTGCCCATCGTATGCGAACAATCGCCAATGCAGATCATCTGATTGTTCTTAAAGATGGAAAAATCGTTGAAGAAGGCAGACCTCAAGATTTAATGAGACAAAAAGGAATATATTATCATATGGCCAAAATTCAGGGAATTTCTCAACAATGGAAAATATAAAAGAAAACCCAGTATGTTACACGATGCATACTGAGTTTTTTTAAACGGTTTATAAAATAATATGGGTTGTTACAGGGCATATCGAAATAATAAAAACGCAAAACAACCAAAATTCCTAAATTGCCTTTTTTTCGATAAAACATGGTTTGTTTAAGTTTGAGGTGATATACTTAAATTAACAAAAAGAAGGTGAGAAAATGAAGGATATAACCGGTGTACTTCAGGCCATTTGGAAAACTTATCGGATACCCTACACGTTTTTTTCTATGGATAAAGAGGTGCTGTATAGTTGCCGGACGGGCATTCATATTAAAGATTTTCAGCGTGGATTTTATGCGAAAAATAGGGCGGATGGCTAAACAGGAAGTGTATTGATTTTTATTTGCGTTATTGTCAGGTTATTTTTAATGAATATAAAGATCTTGTCGAATATTAGCTGACGTTTAATGAAATCAATTGTGGTGCTTATCCATTTGGCGGGTATATGTCTTTAGGCCTATTACCAGAGGGAGAAAGCATTTATTCTAAAGAAACAACAGAGCAAAAAAACATGAGATTTAATACTCTGCATCATCAGTTGTTAGCAAGTGCCAAGGCGGTTGCTTTGGGACATGCGATTAATCCAAACTTTAAAATTGGATGTATGATTGCCGGTGCTGTTATTTATCCATTCAGTTATTAATGTCACAAAAATCAATGTATATAGGTAACTACTATTGTGGAGATGTCCATGTAAGAGGTGCCTATCCTGCTTTTGTCAGAAGGTATTGGAAAGAAAATGATATTGAAATCCATATGGAAAAAGAGGATGAAGCTATTCTAAAGGCCGGAAAAGTTGATTTTTATACTTTTAGTTATTACATGTCCAGTTGTCTGAGCCATGAAGTGTTGACTAGCGGGAAGGGAAATGTGTTTGCCGGCGCGCTGCAGATAAATTAAATCAGGACGGTTCTATTCATGATGACTATCGTATTGAGTATATGAGAGATCATATTGAACAAATGAAAGAAGCGATGAATGATGGTGTTGACTTAATAGGTTATGCACCATGGGGATGTATTGATTTAGTATCTGCTTCTACTGGAGAAATGAAGAAAAGATATGGCTTTATTTACGTAGATAAGAATAACGATGTCAGCGGTACACTGGCCAGATATAAAAAGGATAGCTTTTATTGGTATAAAAAATGTATTGAAACAAATGGTGAAGACCTTTCGTAAAGAAATATTAGAGAAAAAAAGTTCAGTTGGATGATAACTGAACTTTTTTTGTCGTTGGTGTCTGAACTTGGTCGGTCGTGCCAGAGATATTGTTTTTGTTTTTTAGTTGGCATATACTTTATTTGTAAAGACAAGGAGGATTTCTTATATGAAGAAATTAGTAAAAATGATGGCATGTTTATTGATGCTTTGCGGATGTTCTAATGATGGCGGCAAGAGTTTTGAGACAACAACTTATACTTATGTGGATACAAGGCCGGATACCATAAAACAGTTTAATATGACATCCTTGGATACGGAAATTGAGACAATTGACGATTTTAAAAACTATTCTGATTTGATTTTTATTGGCACAATCAGTGAAGTTCAGAATGCACAGGTTCATGATGAGCGTTTTCGTACACCATTTGATGTTGATTCTCTGGAAATCATCAAAGGAGAAGCCAGGGAAAAGATATATCTGGATGGCGGCAGAATGAGCCTTGCTGATTACGAATCACAGATGATTGACGGATACTTGAATAAGGATAGTTTTGCATTGTTTAAACAAATCTACCCATTAGAAAGCAGTTATGTTATGATTATTCCTGTCAATTATGTGGATCTTGAGGCTGGTAAAACATATTTATTCTTTGTGAAAGATGAAATGATCGTCAATGGCGGCTACGGTGTTTTCGAAAAAACAGATGAAGATACTTACCAGAATGTGATCACTAAAGAGAATATTCAGTTAGATCAGGTAAAGTAGAGAAATGGGCAGTATGGATATGATGGGAGGATGAAAATCAATGAAAGTTATCAAGTTTTCATTACAAATGTTGGGAAAAGAAAAAAAGAAATCATTATTTTATATTATGAGCTGTACTTTTAGTGTTATGGTAACCTTTCTGTTTCTTAATATTATTTACAATCATCATTACTATGGTGATAAACAAATCATGGCTTTTGGTGACTATAACAGTATTCTTTCAGTAATGTTGTCATTTTTAGTCATTACGATTGTTGTGGCGATGAGTTTCTATGCCTATAATTTCTATTTATCCAGTCAAACAAAAGAGATAGGCATCTTCCTGCTGGGCGGAAGCAAGCTGAGCAGATTGTTTCTTTATCTCTTTAGTCAGAATTTATTTATCTATCTGATTTCGTTAGTAATAGGGATGGTTCTGGGGCATGGTGTGGTGCCTCTGGTCAATCTTTATATAGCGCATCAAATGAACATTGATATACCTGTCTTTGTTTATTCACCCATTGCCTTCTTCGGTACAATTGGCATTATGTTAGCGATTCTGTTTTATTTGGCAATTGTTGCGACTGGGTTTATCCGGCGTCATGAAATCAAAGAACTGATTGGCATGAAAAAGGATATGTCTAAAAAAGATGAACGAATGCTTAATTTGCCTTCTGTATTCTATATTGTCCTCTTTCTGTCGCCAATTCCGGCAGCTGTTTTGATGCATAACCCGGAACTGACAGCGATATTCTCCTTTGTGGCAATTCTTGGCGGGTATAAAGGATTTTGCCGATATGTATTACCGCCATTGATTCAGAAAATACAGCGCAAAGCATTATTGGAACATAAGATTGGTTTAATCGCCAGTGGTAATTTTCATCAGGGTTTAGTGCAGACTTGTGCTTCCTCACAGATATTTCTGATTATTTGTATCTTTATGAATACTTATATGATTACTAATGCGAATAATATGAATACAGTAGCCTTGATTTTTGTAGCTTATATCTCTTTGGTAATCAGTGTGTCCATGGGATTGTTATATAAGGTTTTACTGGAAGTCAGCCAAAGAAAAATAACCTTTAATCATTTGCATAAATTAGGTTATACGACCAGGGAAATATGTAAAATCATTCGTCAGGAAGTATTATGTTTGTATGGTATGATGGCACTGATTTTACTCGTATATACAGGTGCGGTTTATCTTCCTTATGTTATTAACGGAAATTTAGAAGTTAGCTTTATGATGCAGAATATGGGAATTTTCCTGCTGGCAATTATGGTTACTGGGACAATTAGTTATCGGACTTATAAAAAAGGTATGATGGAGGAAATAAGAAAATGAAAGAAATCGTTGTAGCGAAGGATGTTCGCAAAGTTTACGGTATTAATAAGGAATATCAATTTGAGGCATTAAAAGACATTAATTTGGTGATTGAACGAGGAGATTATGTTTGTGTTATGGGGCCATCCGGCGCTGGCAAGTCAACTTTATTAAATGTTTTGACAACGATTGATTTACCAACAAACGGGCATGTGATTATTAATGGTCAGGATATCAGTACGATGAGTGAGAATCAGGTTTGCAATTTCCGTTATCAGAACCTGGGTTTCATTTTCCAGGATTTTAATCTGATTGATTCCCTGACAATACATGAAAATATTGCCGTGCCTTTGACCATGGCAGGAATGAAAACAAAGGAAATCACACAGAGAGTTAAAGCGATTGCGGAAAAATTGGATATTATTCAATTGTTAAATAAATATCCAATGGCATGTTCTGGCGGTCAGCGGCAGAGAATTGCGATTGCCAGAGCATTAGTCACTAATCCAAGTCTGATTGTCGCCGATGAACCAACAGGAAATCTGGATTCTCAAAACTCACATGAACTGATGATGATTTTTGAAAAGCTGAATCAGGAAGGTGTCACAATACTGATGGTTACCCACGATGCTCTGATTGCCAGTTATTCCAGACGATTGCTTTATATCAGTGATGGTACAATCAAAGAAACTTTGGAAAGAGGCAGTCTAAGCAAAAATGAATATTTTAATCAGATTGTCGCTCTGAACACTAAAGAACGCAGTGATTCAGAACATTAAAGAGACTGGAAATCCAGTCTCTTTTGAATGATAAGTTTAAGATTAAAAATTATTCATCAATGTATTCAAAAAGGAAATATCAGATTCCCAAATATCCCGGGAATTTTTCATTCTTTCTTGAGAACCAACAAATTTAATTAAGAATTCCAGAATAGTTTTCATTTCCGCTATCGACAGCAGGTTATTTCTTACGATATCTTTTAAGAGCCTGTGGCGATGCAGCGTTGATAAAGAAGAATTATAACCTAAGATTTTCAATCTGGATTCTTCATTTAATTGCATATTGCCAGATATATAGTGAATTTCTTTATTTTTATCATTAATTAAAATAGCATACAAATCATTTCTCTTTATATTTAGTTTTTCTAGCTGCCTGTAAAAAGAATGAGTGAAATCAAAATACCTGTTGCACTTTTTACAATAGTGAAGGTTAATCGTTTTTAATATTAGCCTGCCATTTTTTCTGCAAATAATTCTCTTTGAACAGTTCGTTACATATTTTCCATGGACTGTCGCATGATTATGCGCTGATCCAATGATTTGGATTAATGTCACAACATCTTGATGTGATGATAACTCCATTATTTCAGAAGATGAATAGGATTTTTGATTAAGAGCAGGCAGCTTTGTTTTATTTTGATGTTTGATGATTTCGTCTAGTTCAAATAAGGAAATAGTGTCATTATTAACAGCGTTATCTTTTTGCGTTAACAGACAGTCTGTAACGACTTTAACGGGATAACCCATCCTATTGCCTTTCTGAATACATTTTTTGCTGGTTATTTTGACTGAGATAAACCATCGAGATTTATAAGCAAGGATGATTGTATCCCCAAAAACTTTTTCAATATTTTTTCCTTTAAGTAGTTCAGAGGGAATCATGGCATTGCTTTTGACGCATCTTAAACTTTTTTCTTGATTAGAATTTATATATGTGACCATTTTTAACTCCTAAAATATTTTGCATTTTCAAATTTTATTTGTTTATTTATATTTTAAATCAAAAAGGAAAACAAATAAAATATATATTGTAAAAAGGTGAGTTTATTTTAATTTTTTTCGATTTATTGAAGTGATAAAGCCTATATTCTTATTAGTGCAATGAAGAGAAATAAGCTATAATATAAATAGGCAGAAGTAAGATTCATGCGAAAAGAAGTTACCGATGATCAAATCGTGAATGAATTCTGATTATTGGAAGGAACAAAGATGATGAAAACGCAGGAAGAGTGCGAATGCATGATGATACAAACAGAGGAGATGAGATTTTATGTCTAGTTATGTGATGGATTTAAGAAAAATCATTGGTCATCGAACAATTTTACAATGCGGTGCCAGTGTAATTGTAATCAATGACAAGCACCAGGTATTACTGCAAAGAAGAAGTGACAATCACTGTTGGGGCTATCATGGCGGCTCAGTGGAACTGGATGAAGTTGTCGAAGAAGCAGCTAAGCGAGAATTATTTGAAGAAACAGGGCTGGCTGCCAAGGCGCTTGAATTATTCGGTGTCTTTTCCGGACCTGAGCTGCATTTTATTTATCCTAATGGAGATGAGGTTTCTAATATTGATATTGTTTATTTATGCAGAGATTTTTCCGGAACGATAAAAAAACAGGCATCAGAAGTGGATGAACTAAGATGGTTTGATATTGCGTCATTGCCTGAAAATATCTCTTCGCCTAATCGCCTGGCCTTAAAAAAACTTGTTGAAAAGGATCAATGCAGTGAGATATAATTATAGTTAGCAATGGTGGTGATGGCATGAGAATAGCATATGTTGAAGACGAAAAAATCCAGGCAGAAGTGATGATGGATTATTTCAGAGAATATCAGGAAAAAACAAAATATCATCTTCAAGTTGAATCATATGCCAGCGCTGATGAATTGATGTTTAAAACAGACGGTCAATATCCTTTTGATTTGATGCTTTTGGATATCCAAATGAAGGGGACCTCCGGAATGGAACTGGCACATCAAATTCGTCGGACAGATAAGCAAGTGATGATTGTGTTTCTGACAGCTGTGAAGGAATATGTATTTGAAGGGTATGAAGTCAATGCTTACCGCTATTTGTTAAAACCAATTCAAAAAGATAAACTGTTTCATTTATTAGATGAACTGGCAAGTAAAATAGAAAAACATTATTGTTTAGTCTATATAGATAAAACACAAGTAAAAATCGCTATAGAAGATATTATATATATTCAGTCAGACGGACATTATGTTCATGTCATTACAGAAGATGATGACTATATGATTAAAGAGAATTTTAATTCTTTTATTCAACAGTTTATGTCCTATGACTTCATTCAGACACATCGCAGTTATGTCGTCAATCTGGCTTATGTTTCACGGCTTGAGAAAGACAGCTGCATCATGGATAATGGCACTTCTGTACCTGTCAGCCGCCAGCAGAAAAAAGCGGTTATGGCGCAGTTTATGGATTATTTTAAAGGAAGTTTTGGCAATGATTGAAAATTTGATATTGATTATTTTAGTTTTTATTTTCCATTATCCTATAGATTTAAAAAAACTGCTTATTTATTTTGGCGTTAACCTTACGTTATATGCGCTTGTTTTCTTTTTGCCTGTGCCCTGGATTATTTTCACAATGGTCATTTTGATTTTGGACAATCTGTTGTTGGGCAGAGATGTTTCAGGTTCCTTGATTTACCAGTTCGTTTTATTATTGATCATGGCTTTTATTGCGGGATGCACGTATCTTCAATGGATTAAGCCATTGATTGCGGAAATCATTTTAATGTGCCTTTATTTTGTAGCTGTCAATAATCAGAGGGCAATGAAAAAATCTTATGAGCAGAGTATGAATGAATATCAGAATACGGTCATGTCGAGGCAGGTGGAAGAGGTCAATCATTTGTATATGACCATGCGCGGCTGGCGGCATGATTATCATAATCATTTACAGAGTCTGAAAGCTTATATGACTAAAAGCCAGTACCAGGAAGCTTATGAATATCTGGACGCTTTGGAAGATGATTTGGATGACATTACGCAAATTGTTACAACAGGGAATGTTAAAGTCGATGCGATTTTGAATTCTAAGTTTTCTTTAGCCCTCAATAACAATATTCAATTGGATTTTAAAGCTACGGTGCCTGAGCATATGTTAATCAGTGATTTGGACTTATGTGTGCTGATTGGCAACTTAGTAGATAATGCTGTGGAAGCCTGTTACCAACTGGAAGAAAAGGACCGATTTATTCGTTTTTACATGGGAACTTATAAAAAACAGTTTTATTTATCCATGACCAACGCTACAAATGAGGTTATCAGAAAACTGGATGAGGAGTATATCACGAAAAAAAGAGGCAATCATGGTCATGGTTTAAAGCGGATCAATAATGTTGTGGAGAAGTATAATGGTCTGATTAATCGTAAGAATGAACCTGGTGTCTTTGTTACCGAAGTGATGCTTCCTTTAGGCAAATAACAGTTTAAAAAGATGTAGTTATACAGATTCAATATGATTAGTATACAGAAGGCATGTAGTTTCTAGCGAACTATATGCTTTTTTTGTTCTGTTAATAATCATAATTTCTAATGATTTTAGCTAATAATGAATTTGTAACATTTTTCTTGCTTTACAGGTATCAGAAAGAAAAATGTAAATATAAACCTGATTTATGGTAAGATAAAAATACCATTCATGCATAAAATAGTGCAATTCGTGTACTTTTTGCCGGTTGGTTTTATTTTTATCATATAATCATATCGAGGTGAGAACAATGAAAAGGAAATACTCATGGTTAGATAATTATCGGTATATATTTGGAAATTATTTCAAAGCAGATAAGTTACTTTTTTTGTATTGGTTTATATATTTGATTGCAAGTGTATTAGCTCCATTAAGTAATGTGTTATTCCCAGTCATTGTTATTCAGGCATTGGAGAATCACGTTTCTCTTGTAAATTTATTAATCATTTGCTTAGTTATTTTTACAGTTAGAGGTGTTATTCTTTATATTTATCAATATTTAAATGAAGTAAATCTGAAAAAGATTGTTAATGTTCGCAAAAGCGTTTTTGATAAGCTTTTTATTGAGCAGTGTTATGACATGGATTATCAAATATATGAAAATTCACATACTAAAGAGGTTTTAGAAAAAGCAAGCCCTGCGCTTTGGAGGAGCATCTATAATGGAATTCCAGGTGTTGTTTTTTATACAATCATACTTATAGAAAATGTCCTGGGGTTAATTGTATATTCAATATTGATTGGTACATTAAATCCTTGGATTGTGCTGCTGCTGATTGGGCTATCTTTGGTTCGTTTTGTTTCTTTTAATCATGCTAAAGAATATGAAAAAAAGAACGCAGAAAGTAAATCTAAGATTTCCGTTTATATCAGTTATCTTCAAAAGCAGGCACAAGAGATACAGGGCGGCAAGGATGTCAGAATATATCAGCTTCAGCGATGGTTAATGTCTTTATTCAAAGAAAAGAATAGAGAATACTGCAAATCTGAAGCTTCAGAGCGTTCACGCTATCTTATTTCAGATTTTGCAGGATTATTTTTAGATTTTATCAGAGATGGTGTTGCTTATGCTTATATTTTGATGAACATGGGCAGTGGAATGACAATTTCTGCGATGGTCTTTTATATAAATATGGTAGGTGGTTTTGGCAGATGGGTTACGACAATTGTAAATACTTTTTCTGTTATTTCTAGGGAAATGATGAGTATTAACTGGTATCGTGAATTTCTTGAACTTGATAAAGATAAAACTTATGAAATTTCTCAGGATATTGAGTCACTGAAACAACCATGGCAGATTGAGTTTAAGGATGTCTGTTTTGCATATGCCGGCAGTCAGAAAATGATTTTAAATCATTTGAATTTAGTCATTCATGAGAAAGAAAAAATCGCAATCGTTGGTCTCAATGGTGCTGGAAAAACGACTTTAATTAAATTGATTTGTGGATTATACCATCCAAATTCAGGAAAAATTCTGATTAATGGCGTTGATATTGAAACCATTGATCGAGATGTTTTGTTCTCACATATTGCTGCGGTTTTTCAAGATACGCAGCCGCTTTCATTATCTATCAAAGAGAATATTGTTTTAAGGCGGGAAGTGAATGACAGCGAGAAATATCAGAAGTCACTCATTGATTCTGGTTTTCTGTCCATAGTTCATTCACTGCCTAAAGGAGAAAGTACAGCGATTGGTAAAGAGGTTGATGCACAAGGGGTATTGCTTTCTGGCGGAGAAACTCAGAAACTGCTTTGTGCCAGAGCTTTATATAAGGATAGTGAATTACTGATTCTGGATGAACCAACAGCGGCATTGGATGCGCTGGCAGAAAGTGAAATGTATGAGAAATATTATCAAATGACACAGAATAAAACGTCAATATTTATTTCACATCGGCTTGCTTCCACAAAATTCTGTGATCGCATTATTTACTTTGAAGATGGAATCATTTCGGAAATGGGAAGCCATGATGAATTAATTGCATTAGGTGGCAAGTATGCTCATTTATTTGATGTGCAAGGTCATTATTATAGAGAAGGCGGTGACGTTGATGAAAAATATTAAAGCAGTCTGGCAGATGATTAAAATCTTAAAGCAGGATCATCCTGCCATAATTTATGTTTTTGTTTTTGGAATACTATCTGAAGCTGTTTTTCCATACTATGGATTGTATTTTTCCAGTCAAATCTTAAATGCTTTGACAGAAAATAATATGGCTCAAGCCAAATGGTTGGTTATTGTCCTTCTGGTTGGTTCATTACTGATTGGCAGCGTGAGATATATTTGCAATCAGGTATTAACGCTTTACTATTTTACAGTTAACGACTCTTATCACATGAAATTAACAGAGAAATCATTGAATATTGAATTTGAAAAATATGAAAAAGCAGAAACTTTGGAAATGATGCAGAAAATCAGGAACAATAAACGAGGCATGAATCAGCCATCAGATCAGTTAAGAGATCTCTATATTTTAGGTGCATATACGATGGTTTCCTTATTTGCATTTATTTACTTGATTTATTTGCTTGCTGCTACAACGACGCAGGTTTCGTGGCTGGTTTGTTTAGCTTTTTTGGTCTTCATTGCGGCTTTCGCAATGTTCTCTCATTTTGTTAATCAAAGAGGTAATCAGACAGTGATTCAGATAAAAAAAGAGAGCATTGATTATAATGCTCATGCAGATTATTTTATTAACCTTTGTTTGGATACACAAAAAGGAAAAGATATTCGTCTTTTTGGTATTAAACCATTATTGCAATCTTATAATGATGAGATAGATCAGCGGTTTAAAGGATCAAGTGCGAAGACTGGTCGTTCATTAGGTCATATTAAGGGTATCAATGCATTATTGTTACAAGTATTTACTGGCCTCTCATTTTTCTTTGTTGGTTATAGTATTTTGAATAACGCTATTAAAATAGGGGACATTCTGCTTTACACAGGTGCGATGACTCAATTAAGCGCAAGTTTAAGCCAGATTTCCAGTATATATCGAGATATCTCATTTGGCATGGTAACATTATCTTTATATCATGATTATATTAATACACCAGATATGGACTACGACGGGACATTACCCATTGAAAAAAGAGATGATAAGCAATATCATTTAGTTTTTGAAGATGTCTCTTTCAGATATCCTGGTACTGATCAGAATGTTCTGGATCATATTAATCTGGATTTGAATATTGGTAAAAGTTATGCATTAGTTGGGCAGAATGGTGCTGGTAAATCGACTTTAATTAAGCTTTTATGCCGTTTGTATGAACCGACGGAAGGCAGAATTTTGTTAAATGGGATAGATATTAAGAAGTACGATTTTAAAGAATATACAGAGATCTTTTCTGTGGTATTTCAGGATTTTAAATTATATGCGTTGGATTTAGATGAAAATATTGCCTGCAGTAGTAAGCCAGATGAAGAAAAAGTGAAAGAAGTATTAAAACAGGCAGGTATTTATGATCATGTGATGGAACATCCTGAAGGAATCCATCAGCGGCTTTATAAAGAGACAGGAGATGGCGTGATGGTGTCAGGAGGAGAAGCGCAAAAGATAGCGATAGCCCGAGCACTCTATAAAGATGCTGCGGTTGTGATTTTAGATGAACCAACCAGTGCTTTAGATCCCATCTCAGAAGCTGAAATTTATGAACATTTCCATACCTTAATCAAAGATAAAACAGCAATTTATATATCGCACAGAATGTCAAGCTGTCAATTTTGTGATGAAATCATCGTTTTAGACGAAGGAAACATCAAAGAAAGAGGAAGTCATGGCGATTTGATAGAAAAAGATGGCATTTATGCCAAGCTATGGCAAGCCCAGGCCCAATATTATCAATAAACAAAAAACATATAGAGTTGCCTAACTGAACCGTCCTTGTTTATTTGACAGGGGCGATTCATTATCCAGTTCCGATTATGATTCTTTTTTACTTGTACTTCAAAATCTTAATTATGTAAGAAAAACTACCTCAAAGACTACTCTAAAAAACTACTCTAAAAAATTACCCCAAAAACTACCCTAAAAACTACTTCAACAATGGCAAAAATAGTCGAAGTAATGATAGAAAATACAAAGATTTCTCGTAAAGAAATAGTTAAACAATTAGGGATAACAGTAGATGGCGTAATTAAAAAAATGGAAAATTTTCACATATTGGGCCAAATAAAGGAATCTACAGGAAAATAAATAAAGATTAAAATTAAATAGTCGATAGTAATTATTATCTTGTATAATATGCAGTTTATTTTAAAGATTTTAAGTATATAGGTAAAAGTTATGCATTAGTTGGATAGAATGTTGCCGGTAAACGTTTGTATGAATCAACAAAATGTTTTAGATTAATTTCAGAGTCGAGATTTATGAACATTTTCCTACCTTAATTAAAGACAAAACGGTGATTTGATAGAAAAAGATGGCATATAGGCCAAGTTATGGCAAGCCTAGGCTCAATATTATCAATAAACAAAAAGCATATAGAAAAGGGTTTTCTGTTATCGTAAAGGCAGAAAACCCTTTGTTTTATAACTGACTAATATCGACTTTATATATCATTCCTTCAGGAATTGCCGGAGGTTTTAAGAACATAATATTGTACCAAGGCATATATATAATATCATCTTTGATCTGGATGTTGCCCTCACAAAAAACGTATGCCTTTTTGATTTTCCAGTTTTCTACAGACATTACCTTTTTTAAAGCCGTATGTGTTTGATAATTATGTCCAGATTTGATCTCAGCTAATTCAATATGCATTCCATTTTGAATGACAAAATCAAGCTCTCCATATTTTTTACTATCAAAATAATATAAAGAGAATCCATTGCTTTTGATTTGTTGAGCCATCATGTTTTCCAAGATGCTTCCCATATTAATGTCTAAGTTTCCATTTAAAATATCAAATTGAATATTTTCCATACAGGCGGCACATAAAAGTCCTGTATCATTCATAAACAACTTAAATAAATTATGTTTTTCATTTAACTGTAATGGTGGTTGTGGTTCGGTTACATTATAACAAGGAAGTGCTACCCCTGCTTCAGAAAGCCATTGAAAACTATTTTCGTATCGATTGATTCTTGCATTACCATCTACTTTGTTTAAAATAAATCGTCTGTTTTTGTCATTGAGCTGAGAAGGAATACTGTCAAAGACGGCTTTGATTTTTATTTTATCCTGCCCGTGTGCATATTTTGCAATATCCATACGATACTGTTCAAGAATATCATTTTGATTATGAATGACTTGACCAATATCATGGGTATTGACATAGGTTTGTACAACCTGAGGCATTCCCCCTACAACAATATAGCTTAAGAAAAGCTTTTTAATGGTGTGATGAATAATTTCAGGAACAGGAGTTAGTGTATCAAAGCAGGATTTTAAATGCTCAACTGTTGATTTCTGAACACCATTGGCATAGAGATATTCTTCAAAATCCATGGGGTACATTCGGTAAATTTCTTCAAAACCAACAGGATATGAAGGAACATCTTTATATTTTACGCCCAATAAAGAACCGGATTCAATATAATCAAATCGGCCGTCTTCTATTAGAAATTTGATGGCAGTTCGTGCATTTGGGCATTCCTGAATCTCATCAAGCAGAATAAGCGTTTTACCAGGAATCATCGCTTTTCTGGTATATGCGGTTAAATGAGTAATGATTGTGTCTGCATCCAATGCATCATTAAAAATTTGTGTAGCTTTTGGATCCGTAATAAAATTGATTTCTACAAAATTTTCATAATAATCCTTTCCAAACTGTCGAATGATGGTTGTTTTACCTATTTGTCTTGCACCAATCACACATAAGGCTTTTTTATTTTTTTGGTTTTTCCATTGAATTAATCTGTCATATGCTTTGCGATAGAGCATTTTATTCACCTCACATTATATTATACATCATTTTTGCAACATAATTCTTGATTTGTACAATTAAATTGTAACATAATTCCAAGTTTATTTCATCTTTTTGTAACATTATTCTCACTTTTTAACGACCAATTTGTAACATTTTTCTAATTTGACATAATGCGAAAACATATGTATAAATCTATGCTTGATTTATGGTAAGATAAAAATACCATTCATGCATAAAATAGTGCAATTCGTGTACTTTTTGCCGATTGTTTTTATTTTTATCATATAATCATATCGAGGTGAGGAAAATGAATAAAAAACATTCTATTTGGAGTAATTACAAGTATGTGATCTCTACTTTTTATAAAACAGATAAATCGCTGTTTGTTAAAATATTTATTTATTTGGTGACAGGGACGTTAGTGCCTTTAGGAGGTGCCTTGTTACCAGCATTTATTATTCGTTTGATTGAACAGGGGATCAGCTGGCAGAATCTGTTGCTTGTTTGTATCGGCAGCTTTATCATTTATGGTGCTGCTAATTATCTTTATCAAAATACTAAAACAACTCATTACATGGGAACACTTCTGGCCAGAATTAATTCTTTTGACAGCAGGCTTAATTTAAAAACTTTTGAAATGGATTATCAGAGTTTTGAGTCTCATGAAATGAAGCAAAAGATGGAAAAAGCAGTAATGGCATTATACTACGGTGATTACAATGGTATTTCCGGTTTTGTTTTATATGGTGTGATGGCACTTGAAAGTATATTAGGGTTACTTGTCTATGTGCTATTGATTGGTACTTTGAATTTCTGGATTGTATTACTGCTTTTTGGACTCTCGTTGATTCGTTTTGTTTGCTTGAGTTATGCGAAAAAATATGAAGAAAAAAATAAAAGTGAAAAAGCTAAAATCAGTTTGGTTCAGGATTACTTATCTAATCAGTCTCAGGAAATTCAGAGCGGAAAAGATGTTCGTTTATATCAGCTGTATCATTGGTTAAGTGGCTTATATAAACGTAAGAATCAAGAATATACAATGATTCAATCCAAAGAGAAGGGCCGTTATTTCATGTGTGATTTAGTGGGCCTTGTGTTAGATTTAATCAGAGATGCCGTTTGTTATAGCTATATTTTCACGATGATTAGTCAGGGAATGTCAGTTTCAGCTTTGATTTTCTATATTAATATGGTGCGAGGATTTGGCAGCTGGATGGACAAAATCAGTGTCAATGTAACACAGGTGGTAAGAAACAATGTGATTGTATCAGATTATCGAGAGTATGTGGACTATGAAAGGCCTTCTTTAGTAGAAGTAAAGCCAACAGATGCTTTAAATCAGCCATGGCGGATTGAGTTTAAAGATGTTTGTTTCTCTTATGAGGGTAGTGATCGATTAATTCTGGATCATTTGAATTTAGTCATTGAAGAAAACCAGAAAGTTGCCATCGTTGGTCTAAATGGTGCAGGTAAAACTACCTTGATTAAATTAGTTTGCGGCCTATATCATCCAACCAGTGGTCAGATTTTAATTAATGGCGTTGATATCGAATCCATTGACAGAGAGCAATTGTTCTCTCATATCTCAGCAATTTTCCAGGATACTTTCCTTTTATCTTTCAGTATTCAGGAAAATATCACTGTCTGTGATCGCAGTGAAGTAGATGAAAAGAAGTACGAAGATGTATTAAAGAAATCAGGACTTTATGATAAGGTAATGTCTTTGAAAAATAAAGATGATACATTTATTAATAAAGATCTTTCGCAGGACGGTGTTGCTTTATCTGGCGGACAGATACAAAAGGCATTATTTGCCAGAGCTTTATATAAGCCATCTCATTTGTTGATTTTGGATGAACCAACAGCAGCGCTGGATGCGTTAGCTGAAAGTGAGATGTATGAAAAATATAATCAGATGACAGAAAATGAAACTTCTATTTTCATTTCCCATCGATTAGCTTCAACACGTTTCTGTGACAGAATTATCTATTTTGAAAATGGACAGATTCTTGAAGAGGGAACCCATGATCAATTATTAGAGAAACAGGGAAAATATGCACATCTATATGATGTACAAAGTCAGTATTATAAGGAGGATGAAGGAAATGAAGAACACGTTGAAATCTAGTATAGAGATGCTTAAGCTTTTAAGAAATGATCATCCGGCGATTTATTATGTATTTGCTCTTGGCACAATCTCTGGAGCGGTTTTACCATATTATACATTATACTTTTCATCCCAGCTATTGAATGGTTTATATGCAGGCAAAGTAGGTGATGCAAAAGCAGCTGTGATTTATCTGCTTGTTGGTGCATTTATTCTGGGTCTGATTTCACATATTTGTAATCAGGCAATGGATGTTTATTATAGTACGGTTGATAACTCATATAAACGTCAGTTTACAGATAAAGCTTATCATCTTGCTTATGAAAAATATGAGCGGAAAGAAACGTTAGAAAAAATGAGAATGATTAAGGATAATGCTCGAGGAGGAAATTATCCTTCAGTGCAGCTGAAACGTATCTATGATATTTTAACGGGCTGTTTATCCAGCTTGATGGCTTTGTTTTATATCATTATCCTGTTCTTTTTCTCAGGCGGCCAGTCTTCTCTCCTTGTTTCAGCGGCTTTTATGGGACTCTTGGGACTGTTCTTATTTCTGTCTTTTCGCTACAATGAAAAAGGCAATGAGAAAAAAATATTCTTCCAAAAGAAAAACATTGAGGCTAATGCTTATTCTAACTATATCTTCAATCTTTGCTTTGATACGGTCAAAGGAAAAGATATTCGCTTGTTTCATATGGTTTCTATCGTCAAAAAGTATCTTGACAATAGTAATGCATTATTTAATAACAATTGTAAAAAGTGGTCTGCTGTTGAAGCAAATGTTAATGGCGTAAACAGCTTCTTACTTCAGCTTTTCAGTGGTATTTCATTTTTCTATGTGGGTTGTCAGGCATTAAATCATTCGATAGAAGTAGGAGACATCTTATTATATACAGGAGCAATTACACAACTTGTATCAGGCTTAGTCTCTATTTTGGAAAATTATTCTAAAACCAAATTCTGTTTTGAAGCAAGTATCAATTTATATCATGAATTTATCAATAGTTCAGATATGGATTATGATGGCACACTGCCGATTGAAAAAAGAGATGATAACAGTTATCATTTCCAGTTTGAAGATGTGTCATTCAAATATCCGGGAACTGATCAGATGATTTTGAATCATATCAATTTAGATTTTAATGTAGGTGAAAGTTATGCCATTGTTGGTCAAAATGGTGCCGGGAAATCTACTTTGATTAAGCTATTATGCCGTTTGTATGAACCAACAGAAGGCAGAATTCTCTTAAATGGCATTGA
>Ga0129308_1001101_pt1 | contig 31312 bp, 26 predicted proteins | sample L827metagenome_FD_94440 | JGI IMG/M metagenome (GOLD analysis project Ga0129308, IMG submission 94440) | Ring-tailed lemur group fecal microbial communities from Wisconsin, USA - L827 metagenome | ecosystem: Host-associated > Mammals > Digestive system > Large intestine > Fecal | place: USA...
AGCGGGCAGTGGCTGGAGGTGGATCTGACAGAGCCCATGGATGTAAGGGCAATTCAGATCAACTTTGCGGATGACGCGCTTCCCATCAAGTCTCCCGGCGAGATCAAAGGAACCGCCACACAGCCCAGATATATTGAGGAAAGGGAGCTTCGCACCAGATGGAAGCTGGAAGGCTCTCTGGACGGAACAGAATATTTTGTTATCGAGGATAAGTCACTGGTAAATACGGACCTGCCCCATGACCTGGTCGTGCGGGAAGAGGGCATTCAGGTAAGATTTGTCCGCCTCACCGTGGTGGAAATCCCCTATGATGTGACGCCCTGCATTTCCGGTTTGCGCATTTTCGGGATCGGGACAAAGGAAAAACCGGAGGCTCCAGCCTTTTGTGCAAAAAGAAGCGAAGACCGGCTGGATCTGTGCATGACCATTGAGGGAAAAGCGGATGCGGTCGGCTATAACATTCTCTGGGGACATGAGAAAGAGAAGCTCTATCACAGCTATCAGATCTACCGGGATACGGAGGATGTGAAAAAGAAGCGGGAAGCGGTCATCGAAAAGCGGATCGGCGCGCTGGTGAAAGAACAGGATTATTTTGTGCGCGTGGACGCTTACAACGAAAACGGAATCACCAGGGGACAGGTGGTCAGGCTGTAGGTAAACAGCTTCCACAGAAAGGGAACGGTATGAAAGCGATCAATTTAAAAACCGAGCATATGTACAATCCCATGGGCATTGATATCAGGCAGCCTTATCTTTCCTGGAACTGCAGCGGCGGGATCAGGCAGAGTGCCTATGAGGTGGAGGCAGAGTCCGGAGGGCAGGTCATCTGGAGCAGCGGACGTGTGGCTTCCAACCGGATGAACGAGATCCTTGGGATTGAACCGGAAAGCAGGCAGCGGATATCCTGGCGGGTGCGGCTGTGGGACGAAACCGGCGCGGAAGGAGGATGGAGTGAAGCTGCGTGGTTTGAAGCTGGGCTTCTCAAAAAAGAAGAGTTCGTCGCAAAATGGATCAATCCGGAACTGACCTGTGACCCGAAGGTCCATAAGCCGGCGAGCTATTTAAAGAAGGATTTTTTCCTAGAAAAAGCGGGAAGGGCGCGGCTGTACATCACCTGTCACGGACTGTATGAGGCATATATCAACGGAAGCCGGGTGGGGGATTTCGTGCTGGCTCCCGGAACCAGCTCCTATGATAAGCGGTTGTTTTACCAGACCTATGATGTGACAAAGCTGGTGAGAGAGGGAAGCAATCAAATCCGGGTCATTTTGGGGGATGGCTGGTATCGCAGCTGCTCTGGCGTGGACGGCGACAGAAATCTTTATGGGGAGGATATCGCGCTGTATTTTCAACTGGAGGTGGACGGACGTGCAGTCTGTATTTCTGATGAAAGCTGGATGGCCTCCCAGGCAGGACCCATCCGGGAAAACGATATGCAGCAGGGAGAGGTGGTGGACGCCTCGCTGGAAGAGATCGGCGCATATCATAGCGTGAAGGTGGAAAACTTTGGCGTGGACAATTTCGCCTGCTCCAATTGCGTTCCGGTCACGGAAAATGAACGCTTTGAAGGAAAAATCATGCGGACACCCAATGGGGAGACAGTCATTGACTACGGGCAGAATCTGGCGGGCTATGTGGAGTTTACCGTAAATGCCCATGCCGGAAACAAAATTGTCCTGACCCATGGAGAGTCTCTGGATGAAAACGGCAACTTCACCGCAGAAAATTTTCAGGACAGAAAGCGCCACAAGGAGGGCGGAACCAGGCAGCAGGTGGTCTATACCTGTAAGGAAGGTAAGAACCATTACAAAGCAAAATTTACGATCTGGGGATTCCGCTATGCGAAGGTGGAAACTGATATAGATCTTTCTTCTGCGAGCTTTACTTCCATAGCCGTATATTCCCGGATGGAGCAGCTTGGGCAGTTTATCTGTTCCGATGAGGCGGTAAATCAGCTTGTAAAAAACAGTATCTGGAGCCAGAAATCCAACTTCTGTGATGTGCCCACGGATTGCCCCACAAGAGAGCGGGCAGCGTGGACCGGGGATATGGGCGTGTTTGCCCCGACCGGCATTTTTCTGGAGGACTGCTATCCGGTCATCCGCAAGTGGCTGGGAGAATGCAGATTGAACCAGCACGAGGACGGCAAGGTGGCAAACATAGCGCCCAGAAACAACGTGCCGGGATTTTTCTCAGGTCTGCTTGCGGGCTCTGTCGGCTGGGGAGATGCCTGCATCATCGTGCCTTATGTGCTGTATCAAAGATACGGGGATAAGCGTATTCTGGAAGAAAACTATGAGATGATGCAGAAATGGTATCAGTTTTTGGAAAACAGGGCGAAGCAGAAGCCGTTAAATCCGGTGAAGCGGCTGAAACGAAATCCTTATCGCAGATTTACCATCGAAACCGGCGTTGACTACGGGGAATGGTGTGAGCCGGATGTGGAAAGCACTGCAGCGATGCGCACGCCGCAGGGAAAGGTTGCCACAGCGTATTTCGCCCAATCCGGCAGGATGCTCTCCGAGATTGCCCGCATTTTGGGAAAAGAAGAGGACGCAAAGGCTTATGAGAGGACAGCACAGCAGGCGAAAAAGGCATTTCGGCATATCGCCACGGAGGACGGAAGGATCCATTCCGACCGGCAGGCGGAATATGTGCGCGCCATTTCCTTTGACCTTTTGAATGAGGAAGAGAAGGAGCAGGCGGCGGCTGACTTAAATGAGCTGGTGGTGAAAAACGGATATCATTTGAACACGGGTTTTTTGTCCACACCATCCCTCTGTCCGGTGTTGGCGCAGTACGGCTATGTGGAAACCGCGTATCGGCTGTTATTGCAGGATACGATGCCAGGCTGGCTCTATGCGGTGAAAAAAGGGGCAACTACAATCTGGGAAACCTGGGACGGCATCAACGAAAAGGGCGAGGTGAAGGCTTCCCTAAACCATTATTCCTATGGCGCGGTCTGCGGATGGCTGTTTTGGGGAATCTGCGGCATTCGGCTGCAGGATGGGAAGCTCACCATAAAACCTCAGGTGCATCCGCTGCTCAATCATGCAAGGGCTGTGTATCGGTCGCCCGTTGGGGAGATCGTAAGCGGCTGGAGATATGAGAGGGACAGCGTGATCTATGAGTTTCAGATCCCCGCAAATGTGGAAGCCGAGGTGGTTCTGCCGGACGGAAGGACACAGGTTCTGGGGGCGGGCTGCTATCACTTATGAAATGAATTATGCTTGTGAAGGAAATGGTGAAAGGAAAATTTGTATGAGAACAAGATTGTCTTTGAACGAAAACTGGAAATTTGTGAAAACAGCGGCTGATGCGGCTGCGGCTTCGGCAGCGGAGGGAGAAGCCGTAAGGCTGCCCCATACCTGGAATGCGATCGACGGACAGGACGGCGGAAATGACTATCATCGGGGAACCTGCTGGTATGTGAAGGAATTTGAAAAGCCGGATGTTGGGGCATCGGACCGGGTGTATCTGGAATTTTTGGGAGCTGCCATGACGGCGGATGTCTATATCAATGGCGAAAAGGCAGCACATCATGAAGGCGGTTATTCTGCGTTCCGCGTAGACATTACGGAGCAGCTTTTGGCGCGCAATGTCATTGTGGTTTCCCTGAACAATGAGGACAACACAAGAGTCTATCCCCAGAAGGCGGATTTTACCTTCTACGGCGGCTTATACCGCAGCGTCAGCCTGATCATCGTACCGGAGGCGCATTTTGGGCTGGACTACTGTGGTACGCCGGGAATCAAGGTGACGCCTGTTGTAGATCTGGAGAAGAAAAGTGCGGCGGTGACGGTGGAAGCATGGGTAACAGGACCTGTATCCAGCGTGGAATTTCTGGTAAATGGGGAAACGATCTGCACGCCTGTGGAAAACGGGCATGCAGCAGCGGTATTTACGATAGAAAACGTGCATTTGTGGGACGGACTGGACGACCCTTATCTGTATACGGCAAAGGCTGTGCTGGAAAGCGGAGATGAGGTGAGCGCCCGGTTTGGCTGCCGGGCGTTTCAGATGGATCCCCAAAAGGGCTTTCTCTTAAACGGACGCAGCTATCCGCTGCGGGGCGTATCCCGCCATCAGGATTTCAAAGGGGTGGGCAATGCGCTGACGATGGAGCATCATAAAAAGGATATGGAGATCATCCGGGAACTGGGCGCAAACACCCTCCGATTGGCGCATTATCAGCATGCGCAGGAATTTTACGACCTGTGCGATGAAAACGGCCTCATCGTTTGGGCGGAAATTCCCTACATCACCATGCATATGAAGGAAGGACGGGCCAATACCCTTTCCCAGATGGAAGAGCTGATCGTGCAGAATTACAATCATCCTTCCATCGTCTGCTGGGGGCTTTCCAATGAGATCACGGCGGCGAGCACGGTCAATGAAGACCTGCTGGAAAATCACCGCCTGCTAAATGACCTCTGTCACAGACTGGACAGCACCAGGCCTACCACCATGGCGAACGTGTTCATGCTGGAAATCGAAAGACCCATCCTGGAGATTCCGGACATCAACAGCTACAACCTCTATTTTGGCTGGTATCTGGGAGAACTGGAGCAGAACGATGAATTTTTCGATGAGTATCATGCAAAATATCCGGACCGGGTGATCGGCTTTTCGGAATACGGCGCGGATGCAAATCCGCAGTACCAGTCGGCAGAACCGGAAAAAGGAGATTACACGGAATCCTATCAAGCGCTGTATCATGAGCACATGCTGAACATGATCGAAGCGCGTCCCTGGCTGTGGGCGACCCACGTATGGAACCTCTTTGATTTTGCTGCTGACGGCAGGGACGAGGGCGGCAAGCACGGCGAGAACCAGAAGGGGCTTGTGACCATGGATCGCAAAATCAAAAAGGACGCGTTCTATCTCTATAAGGCGGCATGGAATAAAAAAGATGCCTTCGTCCATCTCTGCGGCAGCCGTTATGTGGACCGCACGGAGGCTGTGACGGAAATCAAGGTCTATTCCAACCAGCCGGAAGTCACTTTATATGTAGACGGGAAAGAATTGGAAACACAGAACGGAAAGACCGTGTTTACCTTTCGGGTGCCAATCAGCGCGGAGCATCAGATCGAAGCGAAAGCCGGAACATGCATGGATACGATCCTGGTCCGCAGGGTGTCCGAACCGAATGAGGATTATGTATTCGTGAAAAAGGCGCCTGTTATCAACTGGTTTGATGTAGATACACATGATGAAACCTGCTACAGCGTGTCGGACACTCTGGCGGAGATCCGTTCCAATCCGCAGGCCGGTGCTGTGGTGGACGCCATGATGGCTCAGGGCGCAGAAAGCCGCGGAGATGTGGCGGAGGCGGTGAAAGACAATCCTGCCCTGCAGCGTATGATGGGGCGCATGACCCTGATCAGCCTTTTAAAACAGGGAGGGGCTGACGAAGAGAGCGTAAAGCAGATCGACCGTGTTTTGCAGGGGATCAAAAAATGCGTGGTTGTTGACTTTTGAAACCGCATCGTATAAGATTGTCGATATGAGCACCGGAGAAAGAAGGCTGCCGGTCTGCGATTGGAGATACGCTGGGAAAGGTTACGATACAGAGTATAGCAAAGGATCTGGGCTTATCCAGAAACACGGTGTCCATGGCGCTGAAGGAAAATGAACTGGTCGCACCCCGTACCAGGGAAATGATCCTGCAGTATGCGCAAAAGTCAGGATATATTCCTTCCTTGGCACAGGAAAACCAAAAAGTGGAACCGTTGGCGGGATATGATATAGTTTGATGAAATTGACTTTTTTAACAGGCTGTTTAAAAAGAATTGGATTGTAAAAGCATTTGCAATGTTTGGAGTGGAGGGTATATGACACTACAACAATTGAAGTATATGATAATTATTGCGGAAAGAGGATCTATTACAGAAGCGGCAAAAGAACTGTATATTTCTCAACCGAGTCTTTCAGGTGCAATCAAAGAAGTAGAAAAAGAATCTGGAATAACAATTTTCAGCCGTTGTCGGGCAGGAGTGGCACTGACAAAGGAAGGCATGGAGTTTTTGGGATATGCAAGACAGGTGGTTCAGCAGATGGAACTTCTGGAATCAAAATATATTGACAAAAAGCCTGCAAAACAGAGATTTTGTGTTTCCACACAGCATTATACCTTTACAACAAATGCGTTTGTGGAATTGATACAGCGTTTTGGACAAGAAAGATTTGAGTTTATACTGAATGAAACGCAGACACATCAGATTGTAGAAGATGTGCGGAACAGGTTCAGTGACTTGGGAATCCTCTATCTTTGTAACAGTAATGAAAATGTGCTGAGAAAGCTATTTGAAGAATATAATCTGAACTTTTATGAATTGTTTACGGCTACTCCCCATATTTTTATCAGCAAAGACCATCCGCTCGCAAAATGCGCATCTGTCAGATTGGATGATCTGAAAGCATATCCTCGGCTTAGCTTTGTACAGGGGACTTATGAATCTTCTAACTTTTCAGAGGAACTCTTTAGTAACGAACCGGTGGAAAGAAGTATTAAGGTGAGTGACCGTGCGGCTATTGTAAACTTGATGATTGGATTATATGGGTATACGATTTCAAGCGGTATTTTCCCTAAATATCTGCAAGGAGACTCTATTGTGTCTATCCCTTTGGAGGAAGACGAGGTAATGCATATCGGATACATATTGAACAAGGATAAAGAGTTATCAGAATTGGGAGAGATTTATGTAGAGGCTTTGAAGCAGTATCAGACGTAAATAAAACATAGGCTCATCCTATGTAACAGCATAAAAAACAAATATTACCTATTACATGACGTTCCGTGCTAAACTATAGAAATGAAAAGGAGGCATAGAAATGCCAGGTTATGTATTAGGTAATTTTTTTATTTATTCTGTTATTAATGCTTTCACTCCGGGACCGGGAAATATACTGGCGTTAAATACGGTAACGAACTATGGATACAAAAAAGGGAGACCGCTCTATTGGGGGATATTTGCAGGATATTATGTTGTGCAGATAATATGTGCTGTTTTCGTGTTTGGAGTAAGCACTTTTTTACCGGATGTGCTTGGTATTATGAAATACATTGGCGCTGCTTATATTTTATGGCTGGCAGTCCATATTGCATTAAGCAAACCAACTACAAGCACTGTGGAAAAGTCAGCGTCATTTCTGAAAGGATTTTTGCTGCAGTTTGTCAACGTGAAAATTTATTTATTCGGAATTACTGCATTAACAGGATATATCACGGAATATAGCGCCTCTTTATGGGTTTTGCTCTTATTTGAAATTATCATAGCCACGATTGGAACGATTGCAACCCTTACTTGGATTGGTATGGGTGTCTTGATACAGAGAGCATACCGAAGATATTACAGGATAATTAATATTATTCTTGCATTAACGTTATCAGAGTGTGTTTATAGCATGCTGAAATAGCGAAAGAGGTGTTAGGAATATTTAAGGTACTAAATTTATATATTTCTGAAAGGAAAAGCAGAGAAATGATGAAGAAAATACTTTTAGCTACACCTACCATGCATACGGAGGAACAGCAGTATATCCAGAAAGCGTTTGAAACAAACTGGATTTCGCCTTTGGGACCGAATGTAGATGAGTTTGAGGATAAAGTGGCAGCCTATGTGGGAGCTTCTTCTTCCGCTGCACTTTCGTCCGGAACCGCTGCGCTGCATCTTTCGGTTATTTTAGCGGGTGTAAAGGAAAATGATATTGTGTTCGTTCCTTCCCTGACTTTTGCAGCAAGTGTTAATCCAATTAGATACGAACATGCAACTCCCGTTTTTATTGATTCAGAGCGTGATACATGGAATATGGATGCTGCGGCATTAAGGAAAGCGTTTGAAAAATATCCGCACCCGAAGGCTGTCATGGCAGTGCATTTGTATGGCACATCATCGAATATGGATGAAATATGCGCTCTTTGTAAGGAACATAATGTTCCCTTGATTGAGGATGCGGCTGAATCGTTAGGTACGACATATAAAGGGAAAATGACAGGTACCTTCGGGGATTACGGAATTTATTCATTTAACGGAAACAAGATTATTACAACTTCAGGTGGAGGCATTCTTGTTGCCCGGCAGGAAAAGGATGTGGAGAAAGCTCGGTTTTTATCCAGACAGGCTCGTGATCCTGCCAGACATTATCAGCATTCTACGATTGGTTATAATTATAGGATGTCAAATGTTGTTGCCGGGATCGGATGCGGTCAAATGCAGCATATTGAGGAGCATATACAGAAGAAACATGAAATTTATAAAGCGTATAAAGAAGCCTTTTTGGATATAGAAGAAATAGAAATGAATCCATTAAATAAGGAAGGCATTGACAATAACTGGCTTTCCTGCATGACGATTTCCGCTGACAGCAATGTGACGCCTACGCAGGTTATGGATGCCTTAGAAGCTGAGAATATTGAAACAAGACCAATATGGAAGCCGATGCATTTGCAGCCTGTATTTGAAGAATACGATTTTATTCAGGTAGAGGACGGTATGAGTGTAAGTGAAGATATTTTTAACAGAGGGCTTTGCCTGCCGAGTGATATTAAAAATACAAAAGAAGATATGGATCGTATCATAAAAATTGTAAGAAAACAGTTTCGACAGTAGTAAAATTGTCATTGCAGACAGGATAGTTGGAGATACAAAAAATACAATATCAGGATTTTGTAATTTATAGAATAGCCAATTTGTAATTGCTATAGAATAAAGAATAGTGTTTTATACAGCCAAAAGCAACAGCGAAGAAGGCGGGGATCCGAGGGAGGCCCTGCCTTTTTGCGTAAAATAAATTCATTATTTGATAATGTTACATAAAATTAATGTGCAGGATGAATTTGCAATGTTTGGTTCTACTGAGATATCACTTCAAAATCTTGTGAGTATAGCAAGCAGCCTTGAAAAAAGTACTTAGAATTCCGGCGGGAGTTGACTTATAATCAATATTATATTGACTATAAGTAAACTTATATGTATAATAATAGAAAATTGAGGGTGTAAAAGGTGCCATTTAATCTATGCCCGAAAACTTTAACAAATTAAAGTAATAAAGGAGAAGGTATGAGGAAAAAACTGGATATTAGGATCAGGCCGGTCTGGGAGAAAGCTTCTATTGGCTGTATTGATTATGAGCTGATCAGTCCGGATGTAAAGGCAACACCCGAAAAACCGATGCTTTGCAGATATGACGATGCTTTTGGCGGGTTGTGTCCGTTTCCGGATATGGAAAATCTGGTGATTCAGGATGAGCAGGGGATACTTGATTATGAAGAGAAGGAAATCCCCTCTTTTAACAGTGGAATCAGATGCTTCGGATATTTCCCCAAAAGAGAAGTGAAAGGTATATTGCGCTGGAATTACAAGGCATTTCCCAGAGTGCTGCCGGAAAATTACAGAAGCAGTCCCTACTATGATTTCAGGGCGGAACCAGGCGGGCTGAACGGTTCGGGATTTTTTTCACTGCTTTTACCGGTAACGGATGAAGAATTGGAGGTCAGCCTTCATTGGGACATGGACAGGATGCCTGAGGACAGCCGCGGAATCTTTTCCTTTGGGGAAGGGGATGTGGAGAAGACCACGACAGTCATGGAACTTGGTATGTCCCTGTTTACCGTAGGTAAAGTTTATGCGGTGGAGAATGAATCCTTTGGCGTATATTACCTGTCGGAACCTGAATTTGAGATTCGTCCGATTGTAGAGAGAATCATTCCCATTTTCCAGTATGAAAAAGAATATTTCCATGATTTTGATGCACATTTCAGGGTCTTTTTGAGAAGAGACCCGTTTATCATAAGCAATGGAGGCTCTGCCTGCAGATACGCCTTTATTTCAGGATACAGTGCGTTTGGCGGATTTGACATAGATAAATGGTTTAATACTTTGCTTCATGAGATGACGCATACCTGGCCATACATGGATGATAATAATGTAGGGGAAGGGACATGGTTTACAGAAGGCGCCACGGAATATTATTGTACATGGCTTCCCTATATCGGTGGCTTTTTGGATGATGAATTTACCGTTAAATGCCTGAATGAAAAGATTGGCCGGCGGTATTATCAGAATCCGTTCAGGGAAATGCCCAATATGGAGCTGCCCAAAATCCAGTGGAAAGAGCGGGCGGCTCAGGAGTGTCCTTACGGAAAGGGGTTCTTGTATCTGGCGAATACGGAGGCGCAGCTTCGCCGTGCCGGCAAGGGCAGCATTGATGATGTAGTAAAACAGTTTGGATGGGAGCGACCCATGCATCCGGCAGACTGGAAAGCATTTCTTTTAGAGCGGCTGGGAGAAGAAGCAGTAACACAGTTTGAAGAGATGACAGAAGGAAAACTGCTTGAGCCGGATTCTGATATTTTTGAGAATAGATTTAAGGTTGTAAAGGATGAGATTGAACTGAATGGTGAGAAAACAATAGCATACCACTTTGAGACAAAATAAAAGGAGAGAATACATATGTTAGATAAAAAACTTCCACTAAAAACCAAATTAGCCCTAGGTTTTTCCGGATGGGCGAATAATCTGCTGATACTTCTGAATACCTATTTCCTGCTGTATTTCTATACCGATGTTGTAGGTATATCCGGTGGAACTGCGGCGGTTATTATGCTGATTGCACGGGTGTGGGATGCGGTGAATGATCCGATGATGGGAATTATCGTAGATAAGACCAGATCAAAAGAAGGAAAGTGCCGTTTCTGGCTGAAATATTTTTCTATTCCGGCTGCAGTTGTTCTTTTCCTTAGCTTCTTTTGTCCGGCAGTATCAACACCAGGGAAAGTTGCCTGGGTTGCTGTTACTTACATTTTACAGGGAATGTTTTCCACTGTTCTGTCTGTGGCGTGCAATGCGCTGGTTGCCCGCGTAACGGATAAAGCAGAAGAACGTGTGCTGATCCAACAGATATCAGCTGTTGGAAATATTGCTTTGTCTTTAGTGATTCCGTCTGTTACGTTGCCACTTGCGACAGCATTTGCAGGAAAAAGCCAGAATATGGTACAGGGATTTGGCATTACTGTAGGAATCTATTCTGTCATTTATGCGGTTCTTCGTCTTGTTTCATGGAAAGGAACTGAAGGGTATGATGCAGTCGGTGATGTATATGAAGAAAGCACAGATGCACAGGGAAGCGGCCAGAGTATTTGGGGGTTATTGAAGCAGACATTTAAAAATCATTATGCATTGTTGGTATCTTTGACCTATATTTTTTATCTGCTGGTCTCCGCTATCATGGGAAGTACCCTTGTTTTCTATTTTAAGTATAATCTGCAGAATATCTCCATGCTCAGTCTCTACTCAGTGATGGTCATGGTTGGCTCGCTAATCGGGATTCTGGCAATGAAACCGATGTACAAATTGCTTGGAAATGCGAAATCATGCGCTGTCTGCGGTATCATATGCATTGTGGGCTGTATCTTGAGATGGGTTACTATGGACCAGAATATGGCAGTTTTTGTCATTGCTATGATAATTATGGGATTCGGCAGCGGTATGGTTGGTTCCTTTTCTATACAGAGCATTCTGGATGCCTGTACCTATGCAAAGCTGAAGGAGGGCGCAGATAACCAGGCAACAGTAATGTCCGTATTTACTTTTTCGCAGAAGCTTGGGCAGGCATTAGGCGCTGTCATTGCCGGATGGCTGCTTGAGATGGTCCCTTATGAAGCGAATGCAGCTATACAGGAACAATCTGTATTGAACTTGTTTTTTGCCGAGAATATTATTTTGCCGATGATTCTTTCCGGCTGTCTTGCTGTCGGATTTTTGTTCGTATCAGGTTATGAGAAAAAACTTATGGCGCTTGTAAAGAATGGAGAGCAGGAAAATGCTTCCTGTTAGAAAGCATAATGATGGAACTTGTAAATAGAAAAAATATTGGAAATATGAAAGGGCAGATGAAGGAACAGCTTTGCGAAGATATTCCACTAAAAGAAGGCAATGAATTGATTTATTTAAGCGGCGCAGAGATGGACCTGAAAACCGCCCCGGTGGTCAGAGAGCGTCTTTCCGCTTTCGCGGAAAATGGTCTGTATGGATTTACGATTCAAAATCATGAGTATAATAAAGCCGTCTGCCAATGGATGGAAAGGACGCGTTCTTTGAAACTCTCTGAGGAAAATGTGGTCGTTACAACAGGAACGGTTTCTGCGGTCAACACGGCAGTGAAAGCCTTTACCATACCGGGGGATGGAATTGTGATTCAGGCTCCTTCCTATTACCGCTTTGACAGGGTAATCAAAAATCAGGGAAGGAAAGTTGTGTATAATCCCATGATTTATGAAGGTGGAGCCTATCGGGTTGATTTTGAAAATCTGAAACATTGCTGTGAGGTGGCAGAAAATAAGATGCTCTTAATCTGTAATCCTCATAATCCGACAGGGCGCGTTTTTACAGAGACAGAACTGGCGGACATGGTGGAACTTGCTCGGGAAAATAATATGATTATTTTCTGTGACGAAATTTTTGGGGAGCTGGTATTTGATGCAGGGACATTTCATTCTCTTCTTACTGTTTCAGAAAAAGGAATCATAGTATCCACATCTTTAGGAAAGGGCTTTAATTTTACAGGCGTCAACCAGGCAAACCTGCTGATATGTGATGCCGCTGTCAAAGAACAGTTTTTGGAGCAGCAGAAGAAAGACCATATTGGCAGTATTGATCCATTTTTTTATAATGCTCTCTGTGCAGCTTATACAGAGGAGGGGTTTTCATGGCTCAGGAAGGTACGTGCCCTGATAGAAAACAATGACCGGTTGATTAGAGAATTTTGTTTAAGAGAAATGCCTCTTATCAAACCGGTACCGCTTCAGGGCGGGTTTGTTTTGTGGCTGGATATGCGCGGGCTTGGATTAGATGATTTGGCGTTGCAGTGCTTTATGGAACAGGAGGCGAATGTGGTCGGTGATCCGGGAAGGGAGTATGGTATCTTTGGCGAAGGATTTTATCGGCTGCAGATTGCAGCGTCAGAGGAGAAAATTCACCGTATGCTCATCCAAATGAAGAAAGCATACGATAAAGGAGGGTTTGGGATATGATTTTAAATCATGTCAGATTGGTGAAGGAGTTATCTTCCGGTGTCAGCACAGAATGTGGGTATGTAAGAGTTGAAAACGAAATAATTACAGAGGTATCCGAGAAGCCCTATATTGTAACGGAGGATAACCGGGAAGAAATCACAGATTGTAAGGGAAAGACTTTAATTCCCGGTTTGATTGACCTACATACGCATATCACTGTGCTGAACCAAATCGGTTTTGAGTGCCTGCATTCGGATATGGAGCTTTTAACAGCAGCGGCAAAGCATGCAACGGAGTATCTGGATATGGGATTTACTACAATTCGTGACTGCGGTAGTATTCATCGCGTGGCGAATGAGGTGAAGCATATGGCACAGCTCGGAGTGATTGACGCTCCTGATTTGATTACCTGCGGAAGAGCCATTATGCCTACCGAGGGAAGCAAAGAGCATATGATGGCACAGCATGTTCATTTTGCGGATACGGTGGATGAGGTAAAAAAAGCCGCCAGAGAGGAAATGGCAGAGGGAGCTGATTTTGTAAAAATCTTTGCTTCCGGAGCGGCAGCAATCGAGACGGGTGTACCGCAGCAGAGTATTATGTTTCCGGAAGAGATTGAAGCTGCGGTAAAGACGGCACAGAGAAAAGGTTGTTACGTTGCAGCCCATTGTCATGCAGATGAGGCAATAAGAAACTGTATAGAGAGCGGAGTAAAGACCATTGAACATGCGACCCTGATTTCGGATAAAACTCTTGCATTGGCGGCGGAAAGTGATTCTTACCTGATTCCAACATTGGCGGTTATGTATATTTCTGACGGTCCCCGAAAAGTCTACTGGGAAAAGAGGCTTGGACCAATGTTCCGCCATTGTACGGAACAGATAGCAAAGGCTTACGAGATGGGGATGTATCTGGGTTTTGGCACAGACTGCTGTGCAGGGGATTTCTGCTACAATAACGGAATCGAATTTAAGTTCCGTAAGGAAAACTGCGGAATGAAGGATTTGGATATTCTGCTGCAAAGCACAAGAAATAATGCAGTGATTGCGGGAATAGAGGACAAAATCGGGCTGGTTAGAAAGGGACTTATGGCAGACCTGATTCTTATAGACGGAAAGCCGGATCAGCATATCAGCTGTATGTATCGAAAGCCTGACATGGTGATGAGACGGGGGAAAATTGAGCGTTGAGTTTGGAAAAGAGCCAGATATCAGTTGGCGGCATCCAGCTCTTTGATATATTTGTAGATCGTATATTTGGAAACATTCAGCTGTTTGGCAACATAGGGAACGCTTCTTTGTAACCGGAAGAAATCCTGTTCCTTAAGAAGAGAAACCAGGGAAAAGCGATCCTGCTTTTTCATATCGGGGATGGGAATCGCAATCTGGGTCAGCGCCTTTGTAAAGAGCTGCTCTAAGGGGTCAGCGGTAGGTTCTTCCTCTCCCAGCATAGTGTAAAAAAGGTCACCGCTGCAGGAGGTAACGGAACTTAAGAGATGTTCCATCTGCGCCATCACAGTGATTTCGTAATTGATTCCCAGCGCATAAATATAATCCTCACCGGTAAGAAAAAAAGTGGAGGATTTAACAGTCCGCCCGTTTTTTAAATGGACCAGTTGGTTGATGATATCATTGGTGCCAATTTTCTGGATTTGATTTGTATCAACCAGAGAACTGTCAAAAATGCCATACTTAGAACCGACCTTACGGCCGCTGACAGAATTGTTGTAGATTGCAACATTTGTCATTGTACCATCGGAAAAGTCATGAATGATGGTTTCGCAGTTTTCACCAAAGATTAACGCAATTCCCTGTGCGATACGGTCAAGAAAGAGAAAAGCTTCAGATTTTGTCATGATAACCTCCATGTTGCCAACACCTGCAAATTTGGGCGTCAACACAAATTTGTCTGTGAAAAATTTATTTTTCACAGTAAGTACCTCGCTTATGTTATAAACACTATCATTGTAACATCAGGTTGACGATTTATCAACTTATTTGACCTTTTGGTGTTTTTTTGGAAAGGATGAAAGAAATGATTGATTACAGGAGTCTCATTGAAAAGTATGAAAAGGATATGATAAGGAACAGGCGATATTTACATCAGCATCCGGAGCTTGGTTTTGATTTGGATAATACTGTCCGTTATGTGAAAGAAGAGCTTGCAGCAATGGGATGTGAACCGATGGATATCGGAAACCATGGGGTGACAGCTGTGATTGGAAAAAGGGAAGGAAAGTGCATTCTTCTGCGCGCAGATATGGATGCTCTTCCCATGAAAGAGGAGAGCGGGCTGCCCTTTGCATGTACCTCCGACAATGCTGCACATACTTGCGGACATGACACCCATACGGCCATGCTTTTGACAGCAGCCAGAATTTTTAAGGAGGCAGAAGATGAGCTTCCCGGAACAGTAAAACTGTTGTTCCAGCCTGCGGAGGAGATTGGCTATGGATGCCGTGATATGGTTGAGAACGGAATTCTTGAAAATCCGAAAGTGGATGCCGCATTTGGCGTACACATCATGTCCTGCTTCCCGAAAGAGACCGTTCTTTACGGCACAGGCAGCTTATCTACAGGAGCTGATATGTTTACAATTACAGTTCATGGAAAAGGGGGACATGGATCTGTTCCTCATACAGCGATTGATCCAATAAATATTGCAAGTCATATTGTTATTAACCTGCAGGCAGTCAATAGCCGTGAGGTGGATGCACAGGAGACTGTTGTTCTTGGTATAGGCGCATTAAATGCGGGTTCTGCTGGCAATGTGATCCCCGAAACTGCGGTGTTAAAAGGTAATATCCGCACATTTAGCAATGATATCCGTATTCAGGTGAAAAAACGTGTTGCTGAAATCGCAGTGCAGACCGCCGAGATGTTTGGCGGAAGCGCGGAAATAGAGTACTCTCTGGAAATGGCAACAGTTACTACAGATCCTAGGGTCACCGCGTTGTGTGGGGATGAAATTAAGAAATATGTTGCTCCTGAAAAATTAAATGACCATATTTTGAAGTTGCCGTTTAGCGAGGATTTCTCCAACATCAGTGAACTGGTTCCGGCTACCTTTTTCCTGATTGGGGCATGTCCTGAGAATGGAGAAGTCATCATGCAGCATAATCCCCGTGTTATTTTTGATGAAGTATCTATGAAGACAGGAGTTCTTGTTTATGTGGCAGGAGCAATGGGATATCTGAACGGTAAATAGGAGGAACAGAGATGTTTATAATTGAAGAGAAACAGGTAAGAGAGCTTTTGACGCCTGAGAAATGTATGGCAGTTATGAAGGAAACACTTATGGATCTGGAAGAGGGAAAATGTGCGATGCCGCAACGGCTGATCTGTACAATGCCTAATACGGCAGCTTTGGGATTTATGCCTGCTTATGTAGGAGACTATTTTGGTGCCAAGGTAATTACAGCTTATGAGCCGAATATGGGTACGGGATATCCCTCCCATATTGGTTATGTGGTGTTGTTTGAAAGTGAGCATTGTACAGTCTGCGGTATGATTGAAGCTGGAAGTATTACAGAAATTCGTACTGGCTGTGTATCGGCAGTAGCAACAGATTTGCTGGCAAGAGGGGATGCCCATAAACTTACCGTGATTGGGGCTGGTGCACAGGCAAGAAGCCATCTGTCCGCAATCAGGCTTGTGAGGGAAATTACAGAAGTTGCAGTGTATGATAAAAATCCGGCAGCTTCAAAAAAATATGCTGAAGAAATGGAAAAGAAATATGGAATTCCGGTAAATTCATGTGATAATGTGGAAAGTGCTGTTGCAAATGCAGATATTATCTGCACAGTATGTCCTGCAAAAGAGGCGTATCTTAGCCGGGATATGGTTAAGGAAGGTGTCCACATTAATGCCGTAGGTACTTTCTCGCCAACGACCAGAGAGGTTGGCTCTGATTTGATTGCGGCATCAAGGCTTTACTCTGACTATACCCCTTCATGTAGAAGGGAGAGTGGAGAATATCTTATCCCATTGAAAGAGGGGATAATTACGGAGGAGCACATTATAGGGTCAGTGGGTGAGCTCCTTCTGGGTAAAGTACATGGGCGGCAGAGTGATTGCGATATCACTGTTTTTGATGCATTAGGACTTGCGGTAGAGGATGTGGCCAGTGCGAAGATGGTCTATCTTGAAAACGTAACATCACGATGCTAGTATTTCAATCGGTAATTAAGTTTCCTGCTATTATTGACAGATTGGGCAGAGTGTTTCCTTATCTGAAAAGCTGAGGGAAGTGAATGAGATTATGAAGATCAGGAGTGTATTTGATATCCGCTGATTCCTGCAATTGCCCGGAACGGGCTGTCTGTTTATCCGTTCCGGGTCTTGCGGTATTCAGAAGGAGACATGCCTGTTACCTTTTGAAATCGGGTATAGAAATAGCTTCTGTTTCCAAAGGCGAGTTCATCGCTGATGTCCTGGATGCTCTGGTCGGTTGCAGTCAGCAGAAGTTTTGCGCGCTCGATTTTCTCACGGACGATATAATCGTTCACACTGCAGCCGATTTCCTTTTTGAACTTGTGGGAAAAATAGTATTCGGTATATCCCGTCAGTTTTGCCAGTTCTTCGATGGAAAGGCTTTCCGTCAAGTGGGCTTTAATGTATTCGCAGCAGCTGCGGATGGAATTGGAAACGGAAGTATTGCTTTTGATTTCCCGCATGCGGCTGACATAGTCCTCCAGCATTTCTTTGCAAAGCTTCGAGGTTTCGGTCATGGAGCTGCAGTCCTCGATTTTCTGGGCGTAATAATCGTTTAAGTCATAACCGATCTGCGGGGGCATTCCGCCGCTGATACAGGCTCTGGAACAGAGCGTCAGAAGCACAAGGCTGTTATTTTTATGGTAACGCAGGGAATCTCCGATGTCCGTTTTCATTCCATGGCTTATCGAATGGGAACGCTGAAGGGCTTCCTTATAGCGGGAATCCCCATCGGCTAACATTTTGCAGAGAAGCTGCTCATTCATCCAGACCCCGGCATGGGAATTACCGTTTAAGGAGAGTTCAGTCTGAGGGGTGGAAATTGAATTATGCATGGCTACATCATCCATGCTGATCTTTTCACTATTTAAGCAAAAATGGAGCATGACGGCATATTGAATCAGGGTATTGGAAGGAATGGCGGGGATATTTTCAAACAGCCGGTTCATGGCGGCACGCAGCTTGACTGACAGATCATAAGAATCAAGCTTTCTGCGAAAAACCATGTGGGTATCCCTGCCGCCCAGGATTGGACCGATTACATAGATGCTCTCTGGGCGTTTGTCTACAAACTGGAAACCGATGATCAGGAGCAGATTAGATTCCGCCTCCAGAATCAGCGGGGTGGTTTGTCCGCCCTTCAGATGATTTTCTGTTGCCTCTTTTATGCCGATGTAATCAAAGAAAGCATCGGAGAGCAGGTCGTTTGGCCAATTTGTTTCCTGAAGTTTCATATCTGCATTATATTTCCAGTAATGCAGCGGATAATTGCAGTTGATCAGTTCCATGAAAAAGGCTATTTTTTCATCTGTTTTCATAATGCATTCCTTCCCTTACAGATGATTCTTAAGATAAGGCATCAGCAGCTGCCTGTCATGTTCTCCATAGCAGCGGATCACGGCATTTTTTGGCTGTTCGCGCCTGCAGCATATGGAATATAAAATGAGCCGGCAGAGAGCCGAGCGGAGGGAGAGACGGTCCCCATCCGCTGATTCAAAGTATACCTCATTTTCGCATGTTTTGACAGCCTCCAGAAATTTTTTTAAGTCTGCTATTTCGGTAAAAGAGAATGTAAAATCCATTGACTGCCTCCCGGTAGTTTTTTAGGTTATCGTTTCATTTTGGGATGCTTTCCAGCTTCCAAGATATGCAAGGCTTTTCTTGGGCATGCGCTTTTGTGTGGAGCGGTCTACAGCGATGAGACCGAAAGTCATGGAATATCCCTTCTGCCATTCAAAGTTGTCCAAAAGGCTCCAGTGGCAATAGCCTTTTACGGGAATGCCGTCCCGGATGCAGTTTGAAACGCCGTTTAAAGCTCTTTCCATAAATGCGGTCCGTCTGCTGTCGTCTGCAGTGGCAATGCCGTTCTCCGTTACGATCAGATCACCTTTAAAATCTTCATGCACCCGCCGGATCACATGTTCCAGTCCTTCCGGATAAAATTCATAGTTCATCTGTGTCAACTCTGCACCATCCGGATAGGGAAGTCCGCCGTTTACACCGAATAAGGAGCGGGTATAGTTCTGAACCCCCAGAAAATCATCTTCCTGAATGTAGGGGAGATAGTGCTTAAATTCGTCGTTCCATTCCTTTTCGGCAAAGGATTCTCCGCCCGGCTCCATGACCTGCATGTCATGAAGGCTGAGCGTGAGGCCGACGCGAATGTGAGGCGCAAGCTCTTTTATGACAGCTTTGGCAGCCTGATGTGCCTTCATGACAAGGATATCCCCTTCCCGGGTGCGCATGGAGGTGAAATTATTAACCTGTTCTGTGCCGAACACTTCCTTGTTTTCCGCTGCGGCTGCCTGCTGGTCAGCCATCATCTTCTGCAGATTGATGCCAACCTGAACCGTTCCGTCAGCGGTATCGCTTCCGGAAGCAGCAGAAGCCTTTGCCATCTGCGCCATCATCTGACGCTTGAACCGTTCCGCGATCGCGGCGATCTGCAGGCCCATGTTTGCTTCGTTGATGGTGCAGATGCAGTGCAGCTCGTCACCCAGCTTCTCTATGACGTAATGCGTGTAACGGGCAAAGCTTTCCACTGTGCTTTCCGCTTCCCAGCCGCCTTTTGTGATCAGCCAGACCGGACTGGAAAAATGATGAAGGGTAACAATGGGTTCGATTCCATTTTCACGGCAGCAGCGGATGACCTTGCGGTAATGCTCAATGGCTTCTTCGCAAAACTGCCCTTCGGCAGGTTCGATCCGTGCCCATTCCAGAGAAAAACGGTATGCGTTGAGTCCGGCATCCGCCATCAGACGGATATCTTCTTCATATCTGTTGTAGTGGTCTACTGCATCGCCGGACGGCTCGGCATAACTGGTATGCACCATGTGTTCCATGGCCCAGCAATCGCTGTTTGTATTGTTGCCCTCTACCTGATGTGCTGCCGTGGCAGCGCCCAGCAAAAAATCTTTTGAAAAATGCTTCATTTTTGTGGTCCTCCTTTATGGTTTCGTGAGCTCAGGATGCTGCAATTCTGCCGGAACTGCCGGGAAAATTGTACCTGATGGATCAACAGCTTTTGATGATTCAATTATAGAGAAATCATGGAATACCTGAGTTTTAAAATTCGTTATTATGTTTGCATAATCGTGAAAAATCTTTATAAAAACGAATCTGACAACACTTTCCTAAAAGGGAGAACGCAAAAAGCGCTGTTGGGAATTATACTTAAAAAAATGTTGCATAAAGAAACGGAGTGAGATTGGCAGGATCAGAATTCTGCCGTCAGGATTTGAAAAAGAATAATTGGGAAAGAGGGATAGTATGACAGTAAAAGCAGTGCAGCAGATTATGCTGGGAACGGTAACACAAAATGAAAAGCAGGCGCTTCATACCCTGCAGGCGGTGAAGAAGGCTGGGTATGACGGAATCGAATTGAATGGATTTATGATCCGTCCCACTTCATTATTGGTGCGCATGATGACAAAGATGGCGGGAATGCCTGTAGGAAAAGGCGGTAAATTCGATTGGAAAGCTTTGCTGGATGAGGCGGGCTTATGTGTGGTGAGTGTGCACGAGGATCTGGGGACCATTCAGAGGGAACCGGAAAATGTGATCGCCGAAGCACAAAAGTTCGGAACAGACAAGGTGGTCATCACGGGAATGTATCGCTTTGACTATTCCGATCAAGAAATGGTGCGGAAGCTTGCGCAGGATCTGAATACAGCGGGAAAAAATCTGAAACAATCCGGCATTCAGCTTTTGTACCATAACCATAACTGTGAATTTCGGAAAGTGGGGGCAGGTATGACGGCGTATGATCTGCTGATCGAAGAGACGGATCCGGATCATGTTGGGTTTGAACTGGATTCCTATTGGCCCACAGAGGCAGGAGTATCCGCCATTGGGCTGATGAAACAGTTGGGCAGCAGGATGAAGCTTTATCATATCAATGACCGCGGTACAAGAATTGCAGGATCTTCCATGACACCGATCCTGAAATCTGACAGCATGGAGCTTGGCTATGGAAATATGAATTTGACGGAGCTGGTAGAGCAGGCATTAAAGGTTGAGGTGGATGCGATTATTCTGGAAAGCCATAAAAATTGGGTGGAAAAATCGCCGGTCAGGTCCCTGCAGGTCAGTTCGGAATTTCTGAATGGGAAAATTCGTTAAAGGGGATGCGGATGAGAACTTTAAGAGAATAGCAATACGAGGAAAATACAATTCTAAAAAATGGACCCGGTTAGATATCATGCTCCTGTATCTTTTAACGCTGCAAATGGAATAAATATATGAAAGCATTTGCGGTTCTGACGATACAGGAGCTTTTTCGGGGGAAAAGTGATTACAATTTAAAACTGTTAGTCAGTCGGATGATTTATGTGTCATTCGGCTTCTTTTTGTGCTTTCAAAGAGAAAGATGTAGAGTTTTCATACCGTTTCAGGTAGAGAGTCTCTGGTTTTTCGTATAAAGGGAAATATCCGTGCTCCCCCGCCTTCTTTGTTGAGTTCATTTAAAACGTATACAAAGGAGGAACATGACATGCACAGTATAAAGAATACATTTACAGCCTATCTGGTTAAGGCGATAAAGAATACAAAGATTAACTATTCGAATAAAAAGAAGCATTTGAATGAGAGGATGGGATTGTTTGATCCGACACAGATGGAGCTGATAACAGATGCTGGGAACCAGAGGGCAGAAAGTACCAGTGGAGCAATATGTCAAGATGGCATCAGTGATGATATTGCTACAGACTGTCAGCAGTTTGTGCAAGACAAAAATTTGTTTCGGCTTTTTAAGCGTCTGACACGGCGGGAACAGGATATTGTCTGGAGAAGAATATTTTTTAAGCAAAGCTTTGTCGATATAGGAAGCGTGCACAATTTGACAGAGAATCAGGCAAAGCATGTCTATTATTATGCGATCAGCAAAATGAGGAGGTTTGCGGATGGAATTTGAAGAAATTTTACAGAGAGCCAAGAGTGGAGATGAACAGGCAAAGGATGCGATCATCCAGATGTATCAGCCGCTTCTGAAGAGTAGGGCTTATCTGGACGGAAGGTTTGATGAGGATCTGTATCAGGAACTGTCGGTAGTTTTGCTGGAGTGTATTGAAAAGTTTGGATCGTGATGAAGCGGTTTCATTGAGCTGAGCCGATGCAGGAAGGGACTTGTACCCTTCCTGTATTCCTTTTTCTTGTTGCTAATTTTTACGATAAGATTGCCCATGCCATTTGAAAAAGATATAATATAGCCAGAATATTGCTGTTATCACAGATGACTGGGAGGGAAAAGCATTATGGAACGTATGATCATTCGCGGAGATGAAAAAGATATTATTACAGAATTGTCAAAATATATAGAGCCTGATGATGCAAAGATAGTGGTACGCAGTCTGCCGGCTTTTCGCGATCTGATAGATGATGATGAAACACTGCAGATAGAGCGGGAAATCCGGACGCAGAAAAATGTCATGGAATTTATAATACCCAAAACAAACTATTACATAAATCTGAAAATCACAACGATCGCATTTATTGCGTTTTTGCTGGATCTTAAATTTACAAAAGGTTTTGCCGCTTTTATCATGAGTATTTTTGGTGTTACTGCTGATGCGATCAGGAAGTTATCGGATACGGAAAAATGTGTTTTACTTTTGGTAAAGGCAGATGCTGTTCTGACTGGGGAAGATGAATATATGCTGAGGGATTCTGCCCCCTGTGTCAACTATGTGCGTAAATGTGATTGCCACCAGTATGATAGATGCAGCCTGCCAAAGGAGGTTCTTACAGCTACCGTTGAGAAACTGTTGGACAAGAATATTATCAAACAGGAAGGGAGTTTGTTGGTATACAGATTCTGATTCGAAAATTTGGGGGAAAATATAAAGGTGGAAAAGGATTATCTGGACAGGGAGAGGTTGGTTGCCGATTTTTTTGCAGGGTATGAAGCAGATCCGCTTATCATAGATCCTGAAGAATTTTTTCTCGTTGAAAAAAATGGTATTATGGATGCTGAAATTGTATCGGGACTGCAAAAAGCGATGGAATCTGTTTTAGGAAAAGGATGCTTTGTAATTATCAATGATGAAAGCATAAATGCATGCGCAATGGAAAAGGATGGAGTGCCCATAATAGCACTGTATGCCGGGACGATTAAGAAGATATTTTGTGACGCGGGCATTATGATGTTGAGCGATGAGTTTCTGACAGGGGTTGGGGAACTGGGAGCATGCTATCATGACATTAGGGCAGATGACCATGGGTTGAGAGTGGACAAGGAAAATGATTTCGTGTTGAAGATGGATATTTCCGGAGATCATATCAGAGAAACTGTTGGATATATGATTGCGAGTCTGGCGCTTCATTTTATTATTTATCATGAGATGGGGCACCATAAGCTGGGACACATCAGGAAGTTAAAAGAAAAATATAACCTTTTTTATCAGGAAGCATTGTCTGCTGAAATTTCAGAGGAGTATGCAGAGGAAAGAAAGCAGATGGAATTAGATGCGGACTTATATGCTGCAGATATGCTTGTGGAAAAAATGGATTCGCTGATGGAAAGCTGGGGCGAACTTTTGGACATTGACTTTGGGTATTCTGAAATATTCCAATTGTTGATACCTGCGCTTGTCCTTATTAAGGAAAATTTGCCGATGGGGGCATATTCTGTTGAGGAAATTGAAAGCAACTTTTACCTTCCAAATATTATAAGAATTGCAATTACAGCCATGGTAGTGGCAAGGAAGCCCCATATAAAAGAGGTTCTTTGGAATGACATTTTAGCAGTGTTTTTGGAGGATGAAGAATATAGAAAACAATTTGAAGCGGAAAATGATATGGTTGTTTTGGACGATTCCAATCAACTGACAGAAACTGCGTTTGAGCGTTTTTATGCATTGATGATTGCGGGTACAGAACAGGTATACACAAAAATTTTTGTGGGTAACTATTTTCCGGCATTGTTTCAGACGGACATAAAGGCGATGAATTGGTTTCTTCATTTATATAAGTAAAAAGACAATCCATAAAGGATATTCTGCTCAGCATTTATCGAAAAGTGACCGCATTGCGACTTCCCTGAAATTGACGCAAAATCCCGTTCATAATATAATGATAATATCAAATGAATATGAGCCAACGGCATTCAAACCCGCCGCGCAAAAGACAGTCTGTGAGAACAGGCTGTTTTTTTGTGCGAGCAATGAGGAGAGGTTACGCCGCGCTTGTGCGAGCGGAACCTGGACGAATGCCGCGTTCAGCGAGGCTAAAGCCGAGCATGGACTAAGATCTTTAGGGAAGGGGGGAACAAGATGATTTTTCCACGGGCACCGAATGGTAGATATGTAGATATATGGCAGATTTTTAAGCGCTATTGACACATTGGCATACAGCACAACAGCGTCAGACTCTTGCAGAATGTTTTAGGTTGCCAGCAGGAGAACGGGTGTGGCTGTATGATGGATTGGGAAAACAGTAGGAGGAGAAAAGGATTGAATTTAGAAGAAAAGAACAGAGACTATGATCCTGAATTGGAAGAGAAGGATCAGGCAAGGGAAGCACAGGAAAGCCGCAGGAACACGAAAAAAATCGCCATTCTTGCCGGAGTCGGAGCGCTGGCCGCAGTGCTTTTGATCGCAGGCGGCATAAAGGGCTGCGGCAGCAACAAGGGAAAAAGTCCGGACAGTATGCAGGCGGTTTTTGAACAGTATCTGGAGGCGGACGGGAACGCCTTTGATGCCCTGAATTCTTTAAGTGAGTCGGATCAGCAGAAGGTGATTTCTACTGCGATTTCCACGCTGGAAAAGCTGATCGGGGACGGCAGCAGCGGATATGACAGGGAAACAGTGATCTCCGAACTGGAAAAGGTCCTGACGGACTTAAATCTGGGATTGCCGGAAAGCACCATCCATACGATTGCAGAGAAAATGGTGGAACTGTATACCAATTCCTATAATGAGGTATATACCGATGTGGAAAAGACGAATACTTCCATCAAGCATCTGGGAGATACTGTGACGAACCAGATGAAAGAAAATCTGTATACCATCACGGATTACCTGACGCAGTTGGACAGCGAGATCGTGAACAATCAGAGCACACTGGAGCAGGTCATCACTTCCAATGAGGAGATCAGCACATCCGTTTCGGAACTGAATGAAAAAACGGATGCGATCAGAAACCAGGTGAGCAGTTCCCTGACGGAGATCAAAAACGAGTTCGGCACAGTCCAGAATCAGTTGAACGAGACGCAGGACAGGCTGAATGAGTATTTTACAAAGTACGATCAGAACAATGCCGCAATCAATACGGGAATTACCAACATCCAGAAGGATATTACGGATACGAAGAACCAGATTGCAGCGACCCAGCAGGCGATCACCGATACGTTAAATGAGATCGAGAACAAGAACGTATCCCGACAGAGCGAGATCAATAAGAAGTTTTCCGAAGTCAGCGATTCCATCAAGGCAACGCAGGAACAGATGAAAAAGCTGGAAGAAAATGTGAGCGATGCGATATCTGACCTGAGCAAAGACATGGAGGATAATCAGAAGGAACTGGTGGAGATCCTGGATGATTTTGAAAGCAGCATGCAGAAGGCGGTGTCTGAAAATATGGCTGCAATCGATGCACATTTTTCGGCGCTGCAGAAATCTGTAGACGAATCCTTTACGAAGCTGCAGGAGAACATTGACTTTTCTGTTCTGGAGTTAAAAGCGCAGATGGACGCAATCCATTCCCAGATCCAGACCACGCAGGCAGAGATCACGGATATCTTAAACGCGATGGATGAAAAGCGCGACTTGCAGTATCAGGATATCATGGATGCCATCAATGCGGCAGTCGTTTCCATCAACACCGAGATGCAGAATGCCCATGCAAATCTGGAAGCGCTGATCCTGCAGATGAAAGCGGATGGGGAAGCGGATCATGCGGAAACGCTTCAGACCCTGCAGGGGATGGAGAGCAGCCTGTCGGAATCCATGAGCAGCAACTTGGATCAGATCAACAATTCCTTTGTGGACTTGAATGTGTCCCTGGCGCAGTATTTTGCGCAGATGAAGGAAGAACAGGGAGCAGGACAGGAAGAACTGGGAAATGCAATCGGAGAGCTGGGGAATGATATCCGGGAAAATCAGCAGGTGCTTCTGGACGGTATTTCCGCCCATGACAGTGCAAACCGCCAGGGACAGCAGGAAATCAAGGATGCAATTAAAAAACATGATGCCAATATGATCGCAGGACACGAAGGGTTAAATTCCGCTATCGGCACTCATAATGAAAATGTGCGCGGCTATATTGATGCACTCAAGAGCTTCCTTTCTGAAAAGCTCGACCAGGTTTTTACATATGTGAGTAATGGTAAGAAATTGCTGGCATCCGCATTGCTCACAAAAGGAGTTACGATCCAGGAGGATGCCACCTTTTCCGAGTTCGCAGACGCAATCATCAGCGTTCCCCAGACCATTCAAGTAGGGGAGCTGCCCGGAACGATAGAGTATGACTACCACTATCATCTCGATGCTGACGGAAATCATGTGGGAGAAGTAAAGACCAATGACCGTCAGGGTGGATGCTACACGGTGGCTGTATATCATACCCATAGCGATTCCTGTTATAACTGGTCCCACGAGCATACAGATAACTGCAAATCCCATCCGATCTGGGTGGACTGGGTTCCGAATCAGGAGCCGTATTGGGGGGCTATCTATGATTGCGGCGATCAACCGGCTAACGTCAGGGGAAGTCTGAAATGTGGACTGCCTACCAGTGCTGACGGAAAACCGATCTACTATGAATTGGGCTGTGGGTTACTGGATGGTCAGATCGTGGCAGCGCATATCGTGTATGACAAAGACAGTGTTTCCAAAGCGAGTGCGTTCAGAATGATTGCGCCTGTGGAAGAGCCGATCGTTGCTGACGGTGTGGTTGGGGAACCAGAATATCCGGAACCGATCGAGACAGAAGTGGAAGCTTCATCGGAAGATGCTGAGGTTGAAAAAACTCCTTCCGGGACGGCACAGACTGATGGAGAAAAGGAAAATGATTCTGGGGAATCCACAGATTCTGAGACAGAGATGACGGAAGCGGAAAGTGATACAGAGACCGAAACAGGGGAAGTTTATGAAAATGACTCCGCGACAGAAGCAAGCTTAGATGTAGCGGCTATTCCTGATAATATTCCGGAAGAAGTCGAATCTGAAGCTGCGACGGCGGAATCAGGCATATCGGAAGATTCTGCGTCGGACAATGTGGAAGTGGGGAATACTGCAGAGGAAGTAGAGGTGGAGTAAATGCCGGAAGCTTTAAGGGACATTCTGACAATTTCCGGATCGGGAAGTCCTGCTGGGGATGCCCAATCCCAGAGGGACAGATGGCATGAGGTAGTCAATGCGTTCCGGACAGGCAGGATCGTATCCAGCTGTATCAGCGGGATCGAGACATTGGCGGACGATTGGAATGTGGTTGTAGTTCATTACGAAGGGTATCGCGTGCTGATCCCAATCGGGGAGATGATGATCAATCTGGACGGAGACGGCAGGGAGAGAGCGGATACTGTAAACCGCCAGATCCGGATCGCCAACAATATGCTGGGCGCCCAGATCGATTTTATCATCCGAAGCGTGGATGAAGCGGCGGGAAGCATTGTCGCTTCCCGTAAGGACGCTATGATAAAAAAAAGACGGATTTTTTACCTTCCCGGTGAGGATGGAAAAGCGCCGATGATCTTCCCTGGTAGAAAGGTGGAAGCACGGGTCATTGCGGTAGCGCCAAAGGTGGTCCGGCTGGAGGTGTTTGGAATTGAAATATCCGTCCGGGTACGTGATATGTGCCATGTCTGGCTGCTGGATGCTGCAGAAAGGTATACAATCGGCGATGTAGTACAGGTGACTGTAAAGACGGTGGAGGGAACTGCACCGGAGTTCCTGAAAGTAACTGTGGATGCGAAAGGAGAGCAGGAAGAGCAGGCGAGGGCAGAACTGTCCCGCTGCTGCAGGCAGGGAAAATATTCCGGCATTATCACGGACGTCTACCGGGGAACTTATTATCTGAGATTGGATACCGGAGTCAACGCGATTGCGCACTCTGCTACGAGCACAACAGTACCGGGCAGAGGGGATCGGGTTGGTTTTGTAGCAACTAGAGTCAATCCGGATGCCGGATTCGCGGAAGGAATCATTACCCGCATGATCCGGCAGGCAGGCGGTCCGGGAATGTAACAACAGGTCTGCGTATTTTAGCGCAGACCGTGCATAAACGTAGCGGCTGTAGGCATCCGGCCCATTGCGAAGCAATTTTAAAAGGCCGGATGCGTAACGGCTCGGCCGAAGGCTGAACTGTTACTTGGGAATAGGAGGAAGCTGATGCTGCTTTTGCCGATGCAACAGGTGATGTATGGAAAAATCGAACAGAGAAATTTAAGCAGAAAAGTATGTATGGCTGGCAGTATAGCCGCGTTCTGCTTCCTATGGCTGTGGGGAATCGGCATTATGGATTGGAACGGTATATATTACACGCTATTGTGTGCGGTGGCTGCGTCCATCAGCTTTGGGCGGTTTCGGAAGCTGAAAAAGGCAATTATGCCGGTTTTAGACTGCTTTATTCGTCTGGAAGAGGAGTCTTTGGAGGCGTATCAGCCCGGAGACTGTGGGGAATATGAATATTGCCATATTTTCTTTTCGGAGATTGCGCAGATCGTTTTGGGGAGCAGATACCGCAGGGCATCCTTTTACATAGTATTAAAGGATAATGCGGTGAAAAGCAGCATTGGCATGGCGGATACGCCGGGCAGGAGGATTTTTCTGGTGAAGGGAGAGGTATATGACAGAAAGGAATTTTTGACTATGTATCAAAACTTTTGCGAGAAGCTTCCTGCAGGCGCGGAACACGGGATTTTGGAAATACCAGATGGATGGAGGCGGGAGCCGGTTGATATGTACTGCATATTTTTATGGCTGATTTCTGCGTTTTTCCTCCTTCCGGTGTTTTACATGATTTTATGAAAAGGAGATGTATATGGGTAAAAAGAAAGGTGCTGTAAAGTGGTTTGATACCAGGAGAGGCTTCGGATTTGTGACGGATGGTGACGGTGTGGATTATTTCGTCCATTTTTCGCAGATCCGGATGGATGGATTTAAGAAGCTCCAGACCGGACAGGAAGTGGAGTTTGAAGTTTCTGAGGATGGTCAGGGACGCGCAGTTGCGGTGGAGGTTGTACCTGTATAAGTTGAGAGAGGGGCGGATGCTTTTGGGCGTCCGTTCTTTGCTGATAATTAACAGATTTTTTAGTCAAGTTTAAAACCGTTGATGCGATGGCGCTAAATTAAAAATTCATTGACAAACCCTGGATCTACCGATATGATGGAGTTGTAGATATTTTATGGCTCCTTACAGGAGGCATCAGGGTTTTATTCCGGCCAGTGCCGGAAGCAGGATTTGACCGAAAGGTAATAGTTTGCAAAGGAATGGCACAGAAAGTTTGTAGAAAGGACTTTCTGTGCTTATTTTTGTGCAATGAACAATGCGGACCAGAAAATGCAAAGCATTCTCTGGTCTGCCATATTGACAATGGAAAGGAGGAAAGAGGATGGCACGGACGAAAATAGTGCCGCAGGAAGGGCTTCTGAGCGATTTGGAGTACACCAGCGTGATCGTAAGCTTTAGCACTGGGATAGACAGCACTGGCGCGCTGTATTGGGCATTGAAGAATTTCCCAAAAGAAAAGATTTATCTTTTGTACTGCGATACCGGCTGTGAATATCCTGAAAACGAAAGGATATTCCATAGGGTAGCTTCATTTCTGGGGATAAAGGCAGTGCTTTTACGCAGAGAAGGTGGATATCTGGGGCTTTTGCTGGAAGAGAGGCGTAAATTTCCGGATGCAAAAAACCGCTGGTATACAGCTTACTTAAAAACTGCCGTTACAGATCATTGGATCCGTCAGCACAGAAGTGAATTGGGAGCAAAATGCCTGTTTTTATCCGGGGAAAGAAGGGATGAGAGTCCAGCACGGGCAAAACTGCCGGCGCTGGAGTATCACAGTACGACATTGAAAACAAAGCGGGTAGCTGATTTTGTCTGTCACTGGTACAGGCCATATCTGGATCAGGAAAAGGAAAAGATGTTTGAACTTGGCAAGAGGCTGGGGCTTGAGCCGCATCCATGCTATGAGTATGTTGGCAGGTGCAGTTGCATGTTCTGTATGCTCATGCCGGACCGCCATGCGTCAGAAAATATAAAGAGGTATCCTGAGATTGCTGAGAAGTGGGTGCGGGCAGAGATGGAAATCGGTCACAGGTGGAAGAAAAATAAAAGCCTGCAGGCGGTCTATAATGAGTGCATGGATATAGACGACATTGATGAGGAGCTTCTGCAGGAATACAGGCAGATCAGCCTGTTTGAACTGCCAAAGGCGGTGTTATAATGTTATCAAAGGAAGGCAGTAAAGTGTGCAGTATGGCTTTTATGCCTTCTTTTTTTGTGCTCAAAACAGGGAAGGAGGTGAATGGCATGAGGGGACTGAGGAAAGAATGCAATGAACTTACCGTAGAGGAAATCCTGTATCTGGCAGAACAGGGATATGAGTTCATTGTAAAAGGCGGTGTCCTGATACAGGTGCCGGCAAAGAATGTTGATTGATGGAGCCACAGGCAGTGTTGCCGGTGGTATTTTTGAGCCGAAAGGAGAGAAAACATGTATTTTCAGGATGATTTTGTGAAGAATTTTTGTTCGGAAGCAGAGATGATGCAGTTTTTATTGCAGCTTGAAAAAAATGCTTCATGGCAGAAGCAGACTGCAGACAGCATTGAGGTGCTTCCCATGACAGAAGAAGAATGTGGCGGGATTGAAACAGAAGAAACGGAAGGGATTTTAGAGGATACGGGGAATCACACCGGGCTGTTGATCAGTCTGGACGCACGGAAGTATCCGCTTGGAAGTACGGCGGTCCGGACATTGGAAAACCGGGCGAAGGTATCGGGCAGGGCGTTATCCCTGCTTTCCAAAGAGAAATTGGCGCGGATTTTGAATGAATGCCTGGAGGTATCGGGATCTTCAGCCCTGGTGCGGATCGGGGAAGGAAAGGTGCGCGCAGCGCACTCCCAACAGTATAAGGTATTGCCGATGC
>Ga0129308_1001102_pt1 | contig 31287 bp, 30 predicted proteins | sample L827metagenome_FD_94440 | JGI IMG/M metagenome (GOLD analysis project Ga0129308, IMG submission 94440) | Ring-tailed lemur group fecal microbial communities from Wisconsin, USA - L827 metagenome | ecosystem: Host-associated > Mammals > Digestive system > Large intestine > Fecal | place: USA...
GAGCCGCCGCAAAATGCCAAATCCTCGTCGCTTCGCTCCTCGCATTTGGCATTTTGCATTTTTTACACTTTAACTTCGTAGCTTTTTGAGTCCGAGTGTAACATATCATTGACAACTATACAGGATTTATTTGCAGCGCGGCAACAAACCCATTGACAACCGCGGGAAAAAGTGGTATAATCAGAAAAAAGCTATGAAAAGAAACAGTACCCGGCAAATGCGGCACAGAGAATGGGCGGTTGGTGAAAGCCCTGCGCGGAACCCGGCGAACCCGTCTTTGAGCTGCGGCGCGCAACAGGCTTTGCCCAATTATGCGCCGTCGGACGCTCCCGTTAAAGAGCTTAGAGTGCGGATAATTCCGAACTTAGGTGGTAACACGGACTATCGGGGATAACCCCCTTGTTCGCCCTGAGATTTTCTCAGGGCGTTTTTTATTTTTGAAAGGAAAGGTAACTACTATGAAACTTGACAAGCTGGTCGGTGATCGTTTTAAGGAACGTCCCTCCGACTGTCAGATCGACAGCCACGCAATAATGCTCAGGGGCGGTTACATGAAATATGTAGCTAACGGAATTTTCTCCTCTTATACGCCGCTTCGCCGCATAACCAAAAAAATTGAAGCGATAATCCGCGACGAAATGGACAAGATCGACGGTCAGGAGGTTCAGTTCCCTGTTGTAATGCCCGCTTCGCTCTGGCAGGAATCGGGACGCTATGAAAGTATCGGGAGCGAGCTTCTCCGCTTCACCGACCGCAACAAAGCCCCACACGTTCTAGGCATGACCCACGAGGAAGCCGCCGTTCAGCTCGTCCGCGAATACGGACAGGGCTACACGAAATATCCGTTCATGATATATCAGGTTCAGACGAAGTTCCGCGACGAAGCGCGTCCGCGCGGCGGTCTTATCCGCGTCCGTGAATTTACCATGAAGGACGCATACTCCTTCCACACCTCGCAGGAGGATCTTGAACAGTATTACGACCTCTGCCATAAGGCTTACGAAAACATTTTTGCGAGAGCGGGCGTCCCGGAGGTCATCTCGGTAAAGTCCGACTCTGGCATGATGGGCGGCAGCATTTCCCACGAATTTATGCTTCTCACGCCTGTCGGCGAGGACACGATTGCAATCTGCCCCGAATGCGGCTACCGCGCTAACATGGAAGCTGCCGAAAGCATCACTAAAAACGAACGCGACGCGGTTCCAGCCGAGCTTACCGAGGTTTACACGCCGAATATTCACACAATCGAAGAGATCTGCGACTTTCTTAAAACGCCTGTTCAGAAAAGCTGCAAGGCGGTTGTTTATCAGAAAAACGAGGACGATTCATATATCGTTATTTTCCTCAGAGGCGACCTCGACGTGAACGAAACGAAGGTGCGCAACTTCCTCGGATTTGAAATTCACCCCGCAGTTATAACCGAAGAATGCGGACTTCACGCGGGATATATCGGACCCGTAGGGCTGCCCGAAAGCTGCCGCGTTCTTTATGACAATTCCCTGCTCGACACTAACAACCTTTCCTGCGGCGCAAATAAAGAAGAATATCACTTCACAGGACTTGACATGAGCCGCGACGTCCCCAACGCGGAATACCATGACTTTGCAAAGATCGCGGACGGCGGCATTTGCCCGTGCTGCGGAAAGCATTCTATAACGATTTCGCGCGGTATCGAGGTGGGAAATATCTTCCAGCTCGGAACAAAGTACACAAAGTCGATGAACATGACTTATCTTGACGCAAACGGCGAGTCGCACAACCCGATAATGGGCTGCTACGGTATCGGCGTAGGCAGACTTGCCGCGTCCGTATGCGAAGCAAAGCACGACGATTACGGTCCTATCTGGCCCATCACTATCGCTCCGTGGGAAGTCCACATCTGCGCGGTGCGCGCCGATGACCCCGAAGTCAAGAAAACTGCGGACGAGCTTTACGAAACGCTTACAAAGCGCGGTGTCGAAGTCATCTACGACGACAGACCGGTAAGCGCGGGTGTAATGTTCTCGGACGCAGACCTGCTCGGAGTTCCCGTGAGAGTTGTCGTAAGCCCCCGAAACCTTAAGGACGGCTGCTGCGAGATAAGCGCGCGCGACAAGAGCTTCTCCGAAAAGCCTTCCTCGGCAGATACGGCTGACAGAGTATGTAAAATCATTTCAGAGCTTAAAGAAAAGATAAATGAAAAAGTAAAGTAATTTCATTAAAAAGCACCTCCCATGTTGCATTGCACATCATGGGAGGTATTTTTATAATAAAAGCACTCATGCATATTTTAGACAGCACCTTGAAAACGCGATAAAACATTGGCGCAGCACGGGAATTAATAAGCTTAAATCTCAAATACAATATGGGTGAATATATATAAAAAACAGTCAAAGTTTTTGTCAATTTCGCAGATTTGCTCACGATTCTTGGAATATTTTTATATTTTGCATAAAATGGTATTGCAAAGTAATTAAAAATGTATTATAATAAATATAATAAGTTTTTTGATTGAAATTTCGACTGTATAATCGTTAAATACGCATTTGCTTTTATTTTCGCAGCTTGACCTTGATAAAATAAGGATAATTTTTTGATATTTCAATAGGGGCTTGCCTTTTAATTTAGCGCGGCAACGGTTGACTTTAGCCGGTCTGCGTTAAGTGTGGGATTATATCAATCGCTGAATGGAAAACGGAACCCGCCTCCCTAGAGGCGGAGGGACATCCTGCTCAAGTTATAAATTAGTTACCGGAGAAATCGAATGGATTTTATTGCGCACAAAAACTCGGAAGGCGCTCAGTCTGTATTTGAGCATTGTGAAAATACCGCTGAAACAGCGTCACATTTTTCATCAGATTTTGGCGCCGAAAGCATAGGAAAACTGCAGGGTCTGCTTCACGACTGCGGAAAACTTACCGAACGTTTCTGTAATTATATTTCGGGAAATTCGCATGATAAAAGAGGTGATATTGACCATAGCTATGCGGGAGCAAAGTATATTTGCGAACTTGCGGACGAGGCTGATAAAAAGAGGTTTTTTGACGTTTCACGCTTTATCGCACGCACCATAATCTCACATCACGGACTGCATGACTGGATTGATGATAATTGTTCTGATTATTTTGAAAAACGTGTCGGCAAAAACGACGATTATACTAAGATAAAACAAAATACAGACCAGATTTTCGGACGGAAGAAGCTGCTTTTACTGTTGGAAAAGGCGGAGCAGGAATACACCGCTCTGCGAAAAAAAATTCACGATTTTTCAGGGAGCAGAACGGAAAAGAACGAGGAATTTGCCTTTTACCTCGGAATGCTTGAACGTATGTCGCAGTCTGTTATTATTGACGCCGACCGTATTGATACTGCCGTTTTCATGTCCGACGAACCACCCGAAGGCAATGTTGATTTCGGCAAACTGTGGGAAAATATGCATGAAAATATCAATCTTAAGCTGCAGTCTTTTTCCGACAGGACGGACCCGATCTCGCTTCGTCGCCGGGATATTTCAGACAGGTGCGCTGATTTTGCAAAAAACGATGTAGGAGTATGCAGACTGATCGTTCCGACGGGCGGCGGAAAAACTCTTTCTTCGCTGAGATTTGCAGCGGATTACTGCCTCGGACATGGCATGAAGAAAATAATATACGCCGCGCCTTTTATGTCTATTCTTGAACAGAACAGCGATGTTATCCGCGAGGTAGCGGGCAGCGATAATTTTATCGAGCATCACTCGAATGCATTTGCAGATATTTCCGATAAGGAAGACATCGGTGAATACATGGAATACGAGCTTCACTCTGAGCGCTGGGATTCGCCTGTAATTGCGACAACAATGGTTCAACTGCTGGACACGCTTTTTTCGGCAAAAACCACCTGCGTAAGGCGAATGCACCGCCTTAGCCGTGCTGTGATCATAATCGACGAGGTACAGTCGATACCGCTGAAATGCGTTAATCTTTTTAATCTTGCGGTCAATTTTCTTACGAAAATATGCGGTGCAGCGGTCGTGCTGTGTTCGGCTACGCAGCCGGTAATGGAGATGACAAAATATCCGCTTGTTATCGACAAGAAATCAAGCATGACGGGAGAATTCGGCGAGGATTTCAAGATATTCCATAGGTCGGATATAGTTTCGGATATTACACCTTATGGTTTCGATTATGACGAAGCTGTCGATTTTTGTCGAAATAAGTTTGAAGAGGCGGGAAACCTGCTTGTTATTGTAAACACGAAGGCGGCAGCGCTGAATTTATACAAAAGATTAAATGAAACATACGGCAAAAATACCGCCGTTGTTCATCTGAGTACAAATATGTGTCCGCAGCACCGCAAGGATAAAATAAACAAGGTTCGAATTCTGCTTGAAAATAAAATGTCCGTTATATGCGTTACAACGCAGCTTATCGAAGCGGGAGTGGATATTTCGTTCCGCTGCGTTGTGCGGTCGCTTGCCGGGCTTGACAACGCTGTTCAGGCGGCGGGAAGATGTAATAGGCACGGCGAATGCGGCGATGTTTGCAGCGTCCACATAATAAAGATAAAAGAAGAAAATCTGGGCAGTCTGCATGATATAAAGGACGCGCAGAGTATTTTTCAAAGTATGCTGAAAACCGGAAAATACATCGATTGGCAGTCTGATGAAGCGGTTTCGGACTATTTTTCACAGCTTTACTCAATGGAAAAATCCAAGCTTTCGTACAATATAAAGGATTGCGGTACAGACACTAATATTCTCAATCTACTGGCATTGAACAGGGAAAGGTACAGCGTAAGTCCAAAAACCATGAGCAAGTTTTCCGCTCAGGCATTCAGAACGGCAGGCACGCTCTTTAACGTTATCGATAACTGTGCCGACGACGTGATAGTACCATACAATGACGAAGCCGAAATGCTTATAGAAGAACTGAAAAGCGCAGAAAAAAATGTTTCCTCGCTTCTGCGTAAAGCACAGAAATTCACGGTCAGCGTTTACAGAGGAACCAAGAAAAAGCTGGGCGAAAACAATGCCGTTTATCGGCTTGCAAACGGTACGCTTGTACTGGAAAAGAGGTTTTATGACAACGAATCCGGCGTCAGCACGGAAGGCTCCGAGCAGGAACTGCTGATGTTCTGATAAAAAATAAAGGAGGAAGAAATGAGCGAAAAAAAATACAGAAACACCGTGGAGTTTATGGTTTACGGAAGAAACGCGCTTTTTTCGGATGTTCTGACACGCTCGGGCGGAGAGAAATGCAGCTATCCCATACCGACCTACGAGGCGCTCAAGGGTATCGCAAACAGCGTCTACTTTAAGCCTACGTTCGTCTGGATAATTGATTCCGTGCGGGTTATGAACCCTATCCGTACGATACGCAGGGGTATACGTCCGATAGATATGAGCGGAAAAAACGACCTTGCGTATTATACATATCTTGACGATGTATGCTATCAGGTCAGGGCGCATTTCGAGTGGAACATGAACCGTCCCGAACTTGAGGGCGACCGCAACGAAAATAAACACCACAACATAGCAAAACGAATGATTGAGCGCGGAGGCAGACGGGATATTTTTCTCGGAACGCGCGAATGCCAGGGATATGTCGAGCCGTGCATTTTCGGCGATGGAGAAAGCGCATACGCAGACTGCGGGACGATTGCGTACGGGCTGATGTACCACGGGATAACATACGCCGACGAGGCTGTCTGTGAGGATGACAAGGGGCAGCTTACAACGCGCTTCTGGAATCCGGTTATGGAAAACGGCATTATCAACTTTATCCGCCCTGAGGAGTGTACGATCAAAAGGCATATCCGGAAAATGGGCATAAAGCCGTTCGGTCGTGATTGCAGCAACTTCACCGGACTTGAGGAATTTGAGGGAGGTGAGCTGCTTGAGCTGGACTGATGAACTGCTGGCGATTTACAACCAAAACTGCGGCAGGGATTTTGAAAACGGCGAACCGATTATGCTGCCGCTCTCTCACTCAACTATGAATGCGCAGATCGAGATAATCATTGATGAAAACGGCGATTTCATGGGCGCGTCGGCGGTAAGTAAGAACGACGCTGTGACCGCGGTTCCCGCAACCGAAGATTCTGCAACGCGAAGCAGTAACGTATGTCCCATGCCTTTTGCGGACAAGCTGGTGTATATTGCCGGAGATTACTCGGATTATGCGGACGGAAAGCGCTCCGATAACGACAAATATTTTGCGGCGTATATGCTGCAGCTTGAAAAATGGAAGAACAGCGAGTATACTCATCCTGCGGTGAATGCATTGTATACATATCTGAACAAATGTTCGCTTATGGCTGACCTGATAGGCGCGGGAGTGCTTAAAACCGACGCGCAGACGGGCAAACTTCAAAAAGGCGCGAAAATAGCGACTGCGGATCAGGAAGAAGCATTTGTCAGGATTATTTTCTCGCACGGCGACAGGATAATCAAAACATGGAAAGATAAAGAACTTCAGGAAAATTTTTATTTGTTCAACAGGAGTCTGTTAAAGGACAATGGGCTTTGCTACGCGACAGGAGAAATAGCTCCCATAACGTATAAACACCCGTCAAAAATCCGTAACAGCGGCGATATGGCAAAATTGTTTTCAGCAAATGACGAAAGCGGCTTTACATACCGCGGACGATTCCGCGGAAAGGAAGATGCGGTTGCGATAAGCTATGATTTTTCACAGAAGGTTTTCAACGCTCTGCGCTGGCTGATTGAAAAACAAGGCTGCTCATTCGGCTCGCTTACGTTTGTTGTGTGGGCGAGCGCATTGCAGAATATTCCTGACGTCACCGATAAATTCATCGACGAAGATGAGTTTCCGGAAGATGAAAAAATTTCGCACGAGACTGAAATTCCGACTACCGCGCCTATGTATATGAGCCTGCTGAAAAAACGAATTTTCGGCTATAAGGAGAAGCTGGAGCTGCACACAAAGGTAATGCTTCTCGGTGTCGACGCGGCGACAACGGGGCGGCTGAGTCTTTCGTTTTATTCGGAGCTGGGCGGCTCGGAATTTCTCACAAATGTCGAAAAATGGCACAAACAGACTGTATGGTACAGGTATAACTCAAAGAAAAAAATGCAGATTCTTAACTCGTTCAGTCTGTACGAAATAATAAAATGTGCGTTCGGAACGGAACAGGGAAAATTTATTGACTGTGATAAAAAATTCCTGCGCGAAACTGTTCTGCGCTTGATTCCATGCGTAGCTCAGGGCGAAAAGCTGCCTGCAGATTTTGTGAACGCGCTTTATTACAAGGCGTCTAACCCGCTTGCATACGAAAATGGGTACAATCACCGCCTGGTTCTCGAAACCGCGTGCGGAATGATACGAAAAAATATTATTGATAATCAAAAAATTGAACAGGAGGACTATTTAATGGCTTACGACCCGAACATAACCGACAGAAGCTATCTTTTCGGCTGTCTGCTTGCTGTTGCCGATAAAGCCGAGAGCGAGGCTTTTGATGAATCGGAACGCGGCAAAAGAGAAACAAATGCGCGCAGATACTGGAGCGCTTTTGTTCAGCGTCCTTATCAGACGTGGGGAGTTATTTATGAAAAACTAAATCCGTATTTCGCAAAGCTTGGAAAAGGTCAGATAAAGTATTCCAAGCGCGTAAACGAAATACTCGAAAAAATGAACAAGCAGGATTTCTGCGACAGCAAGCGCCTTGAGCCGCTTTATCTGCTCGGTTACAGTCACTATATGACCAAAATGTTCGACGAGGACATGAAGAGAAATAAGGAGGAAAACTAAAATGGAAGTTTTAAAGAACAAGATTGATTTTGCGGTGATTATTACGGCGAAAAACGCAAATCCGAACGGCGATCCGCTTAACGGCAACCGTCCGCGCGAAAATTACGACGGCTTCGGAGAGATTTCCGACGTCTGCATCAAAAGAAAAATCCGCAACCGCCTTCAGGATATGGGCGAGAAAATCTTCGTGCAGTCCGATGACCGCTGCGACGACGGATTCAAGAGCCTGCATGAGAGAGCAAATGCAAATGAACTGCTTAAATCCGTGAGCAAGGGCAAGAATACCGATCGTGAAAAATTTGCCCAGGCGGCTTGCAGCGAGTGGATAGACGTGCGCAGCTTCGGACAGGTATTTGCATTTAAGGGCGACGCAGTTTCCGTTGGAGTAAGAGGACCTGTTTCAATACAGCAGGCAATAAGCGCTTCGCCCGTTGATGTAGTAAGTATGCAGATAACCAAGAGCGTGAACAGCGAAAGCGGAAAAGAGGTAAAGGATTCCAGCACAATGGGCATGAAGCACCGCGTTGAGTTCGGACTTTATGTTGTATACGGAAGCATAAACTGCCAGCTTGCCGAAAAGACGGGCTTTACCGACGAGGACGCGGAGAAGATCCGCGAGGCGCTGATGACGCTGTTTGAAAATGATTCATCATCTGCGCGTCCCGAAGGAAGCATGGAGGTGTGCCGTCTTTATTGGTGGAAGCACGACTGCAAGACCCCGAAATATTCGTCCGCAAAGGTTCATCGTCAGCTTTCGGTAAAGCTGAAAGACGGCATTTCGCGTCCCTCGTGCTTCAACGATTATGATATTGTGCTTAATGAACTGGACGGTCTTAAAGCGGAGATAGAGGAGCTTATTTAATGTACTCGGAAGATGAATATCTTCTCATTTCGGGAATACAGCATTTTGTATTTTGCCGGCGGCAGTGGGCGCTTATACATATTGAACAGCAATGGAGCGAGAATTTCCGCACTGCCGACGGCAGGATAATGCACGAAAAAGTACATGACCCGACCTTTCACGAGAAACGCGGAGAACTGATAACAACGCGCGCTATGGAAATTTCATCCGCACGGCTCGGCATATCCGGCGAATGCGACGCTGTGGAGTTCAGGCGGGATACAAACGGCGTGCAGCTGTTCGGACTTGACGGCCGCTATTCCGTCACACCGGTTGAATATAAGCGCGGTGAACCTAAGGAGAACGATTGCGACATACTTCAGCTTGCCGCGCAGGCTATGTGCCTTGAAGATATGCTTTGCTGTGAAATACCTTTCGGATTTCTGTATTATGGCGAGATTCGCCGCAGAGTAAGGGTGGATCTTGATGCGGAGCTGCGGCGCAGAACTGAAGCCGTGATCGAAGAAATGCACCAGCTTTTCAGCAGAAAATATACCCCTAAGGTCAAAAGAAGAAAAGCGTGCAATGCCTGCTCTTTAAAGGACATATGCTTGCCGATGATATGCGGAAAAAGCGCTTCCGAATATATGAACGAAATGCTTGACGCGGAGAATTTATAATGAAAAAGCTGCTTAATACTGTTTATGTAAACAGTCCGGACAGGTACCTTTCGCTGGACGGAGAAAATCTTGTAATAAGCGAAAACGGTACCGAGATAGGAAGGGTGCCTCTGCACAATGTCGAAAGAATAATGACCTTCGGTTATACCGGCGCAAGTCCCGCGCTTATGGGAAAATGCGCTGAGAGCGGAATCGAACTTGTTTTTATGAAGCCAAGCGGGCATTTTCTTGCGCGCGTCGAGGGCAGTGTAAAAGGAAATGTACTGCTTCGCAGAGAGCAGTACAGAATTGCCGACAGCCCGGAAAGAAGTCTTTCAATAGCACGGCACATGATAGCCGCCAAGTTATATAATGCCGGCTGGTCACTTGAAAGAACAATAAGGGACCACGGGATGCGCGTTGATACGGAAAAGCTACGAAAAAAATCCGTTTTTCTGCGAGAAGCTTGTAAAAAAGCTGCGTCGGCAAAGGATGTTGACGCCTTGCGTGGAATAGAAGGAGAAAGCGCATCGGTTTATTTTTCTGTCTTTGATGATATGATACTTCAGCAAAAGGAAGATTTTTTCTTCCGCACACGCAGCAAGCGTCCGCCTGTTGATAATGTAAACGCTTTGCTTTCTTTTTCATATTCACTGGCGACGGGAATGTGCGCTTCGGCGCTTGAAGCGGTCGGTCTTGATCCATACGTAGGTTTTATGCATACTGACAGACCGGGGAGAAAATCTCTGGCGCTTGATCTTGTTGAGGAGTTCCGCACGCTGATGTGCGACAGATTTATCCTGTCGGCAATAAACAAAAGACTTATTACAAAAGAAGATCTTATACAGCGCGAGGATGGAGCGGTTGTTCTAACCGAGGAAGGAAGAAAGAACTTTATCGGCGCGTGGCAGAAAAGAAAGTACGATGAAATAAAGCACCCTTTTTTAAATGAAAAGGTAGAGTGGGGAATGCTTCCTTATGTTCAGGCTATGCTTCTCTCGCGTTATATTCGCGGCGATCTTGACTGTTATCCGCCGTTTATGTGGAAGTGAAAGTATGCTTGTTTTGGTGACATATGATGTTAACACGGAAGATAAAAACGGAAGAAAAAGACTGCGGCGAGTAGCAAAGCAATGCGTAAATTATGGCGTGCGCGTCCAGAATTCGGTTTTTGAATGCGTTGTAGACGATACCCAGCTCCGTATTCTGAAAAAGAAGCTCATCGACGAGATAGATGATACGAAAGACAGCCTGCGGTTTTATTATCTTGGGAATAATCATAAGACAAAGGTTGATCACTTTGGCGCAAGGCCCGCAATTTCGGTTGAAGAAGAGTTGATTTTTTAGATGTTCTCGGCGCAAATTTGCATTTAACAAGCAGTGCGAATGCAGAGCAAACATGAATTTGCGGGTGGTTTCGCACTTGTTCTTGCAATAGCTTTTGTTCAAAAAACGTCTTTTTATGTAGTTTCAGACGGTTTCAGAAACTGCATTTTGTCAGAATTTCACTTTTTTCATGAATTGTACAGTATATAATTGTGAAATTTTGCTGTCTCCCTCCGTGCGGAGGGAGTGGATTGAAATTTTATCGTTCACGCGGTCGGACTGTAGCAGGTTGGTCTCCCTCCGTGCGGAGGGAGTGGATTGAAATCCGCAAGTCCGGGCGGGTCCTGATGTATCTTATGTCTCCCTCCGTGCGGAGGGAGTGGATTGAAATTTCCTAGGCGGTTTCGGGTCAAGCGTCCACTCCGTCTCCCTCCGTGCGGAGGGAGTGGATTGAAATGATAAGATTCCAAAAGCTGTCGCCAACGTCATTGGTCTCCCTCCGTGCGGAGGGAGTGGATTGAAATATCAAGCCCCTGAAAATTTATGATATTTCCGCCGCGTCTCCCTCCGTGCGGAGGGAGTGGATTGAAATGTCGCCGCTGAATTGTCGCCCGTATTCGTCGCCGTCTCCCTCCGTGCGGAGGGAGTGGATTGAAATACTACTGGGTCGCTCATCAGTGCCGCAACTCAATCAGTCTCCCTCCGTGCGGAGGGAGTGGATTGAAATACGCACAGGAAAGGTGGAAAGAAAAGCATGCAAAAGTCTCCCTCCGTGCGGAGGGAGTGGATTGAAATGTTTTATCAGCAGGCTCTGCAGCACTTGATTCGTCTCCCTCCGTGCGGAGGGAGTGGATTGAAATCGTGTAAGGGGCTGCGTCTTTTGCTTAATCCACAGGTCTCCCTCCGTGCGGAGGGAGTGGATTGAAATCTCCGACGATAACGGTATGACCCAGTCGGTGCAGGGTCTCCCTCCGTGCGGAGGGAGTGGATTGAAATACATCGTAAACCTTGCGTACAACGTCCATAACGGTCTCCCTCCGTGCGGAGGGAGTGGATTGAAATATCATCACTCACCCGATCGCAGCACCTGCACCCGGTCTCCCTCCGTGCGGAGGGAGTGGATTGAAATAAACCAGTTCTGCCCTTTCCAACTACGGTCAAGGTCTCCCTCCGTGCGGAGGGAGTGGATTGAAATTATCGAGAAAATAAAATCGGTCAGTCATTTAGGCTGTCTCCCTCCGTGCGGAGGGAGTGGATTGAAATAAAGCTGCAGCCCACAAACTCTATTGTCACAGCTGTCTCCCTCCGTGCGGAGGGAGTGGATTGAAATTATGTGGGATATGTGGTACTGTGTAGTACCCCAAGGTCTCCCTCCGTGCGGAGGGAGTGGATTGAAATGACTGCTCCAAAGTCGCCATTCTGGTCCTTGTCGTCTCCCTCCGTGCGGAGGGAGTGGATTGAAATGACTGCTCCAAAGTCGCCATTCTGGTCCTTGTCGTCTCCCTCCGTGCGGAGGGAGTGGATTGAAATCTCCTGAACAGCGTCGCAGTACTCATATATTTCCTCGGTCTCCCTCCGTGCGGAGGGAGTGGATTGAAATTGGCAAAAGCTATCACGCAACGCAGCTTGTACAGTCTCCCTCCGTGCGGAGGGAGTGGATTGAAATTCATGAGCTTGTTGGAGCTTATGATGGGTTGCAGTCTCCCTCCGTGCGGAGGGAGTGGATTGAAATCGCACCGCTATACGGGGTTGCGACCCCGTACGCGTCTCCCTCCGTGCGGAGGGAGTGGATTGAAATAACCGTTACAGTTGGCGCTGCAAACGCGACGGTAGTCTCCCTCCGTGCGGAGGGAGTGGATTGAAATAATTTTGTCTATTAAATCAACAAATTTAGCGTGATGTCTCCCTCCGTGCGGAGGGAGTGGATTGAAATTATGTCATTTGAGAGACTGCCGCTTATGTTCCCGTCTCCCTCCGTGCGGAGGGAGTGGATTGAAATGATATATTGTTGATTATCTCATAGGACTGTGCTATAGTCTCCCTCCGTGCGGAGGGAGTGGATTGAAATCCGCGTCCTTGTAGCTGTCAAGCTCCGCCTGGTTGTCTCCCTCCGTGCGGAGGGAGTGGATTGAAATGTTTACGGGCAATGAGCGCGAAAACGTTATTTCGAGTCTCCCTCCGTGCGGAGGGAGTGGATTGAAATATAAAATCCACAGCTAGCCGCGTATCTCATTCCGCGTCTCCCTCCGTGCGGAGGGAGTGGATTGAAATATCAGTTTCCAAGCAGTCAAAACAACGCCCATCAGAGTCTCCCTCCGTGCGGAGGGAGTGGATTGAAATGCTACGGCAGCCTTAAACGCCACTTCGAGCGCGGTCTCCCTCCGTGCGGAGGGAGTGGATTGAAATGACAGTAATCATGAGAGCTTGTGCAATTTGTGTGGTCTCCCTCCGTGCGGAGGGAGTGGATTGAAATATGTTGCAAAAGTTCCGAACTCTTTTTTCTGAGCGTCTCCCTCCGTGCGGAGGGAGTGGATTGAAATATCATCTGTGATAGATGTTTTTTCGCCGTTAGGAGTCTCCCTCCGTGCGGAGGGAGTGGATTGAAATGACCATGTCTATCGCGGGCTTGACTGGGGCTATGTCTCCCTCCGTGCGGAGGGAGTGGATTGAAATCGGGGACTGCCTCAGAAACTGGGAATTGCTTGCCGGTCTCCCTCCGTGCGGAGGGAGTGGATTGAAATCGATAAGCTCAGAATTACGCACATTGTTTGTCGCGTCTCCCTCCGTGCGGAGGGAGTGGATTGAAATGTTGACGCGATATTGCTGATAACTGGGGCGAATCGTCTCCCTCCGTGCGGAGGGAGTGGATTGAAATCGCCTGAAAATTTGCACGCATCCCCAAGTTGGACAGTCTCCCTCCGTGCGGAGGGAGTGGATTGAAATTGCCGTATCAAACTCCCGCCCCGCGCTCTGCTCGGTCTCCCTCCGTGCGGAGGGAGTGGATTGAAATCTGCACACTGTGATCTGCCATGAGCCACTCTAGCGGTCTCCCTCCGTGCGGAGGGAGTGGATTGAAATTGCCTTACTGCTCTTTCGCTCATATTCCACATAGCGTCTCCCTCCGTGCGGAGGGAGTGGATTGAAATTGGTGTTTTGGATTTTCCTTTCCTTTACTGTCTAGTCTCCCTCCGTGCGGAGGGAGTGGATTGAAATGATTCGTGATGCTCTTTTTTTTGCCGCATAAGTAGTCTCCCTCCGTGCGGAGGGAGTGGATTGAAATATTATGGGCATAAATTTGAAAAACAAGATTTCCCGTCTCCCTCCGTGCGGAGGGAGTGGATTGAAATTTATGAAAAGCTTGTGAAAGAAGCCGGTAAAGCCGTCTCCCTCCGTGCGGAGGGAGTGGATTGAAATAGCATTCGAGCTTTCAAAGCCGTCGGACTTATTCGGTCTCCCTCCGTGCGGAGGGAGTGGATTGAAATATAGGTTTCCTTTCCCAAAAATGTAAACTGGGGCGGTCTCCCTCCGTGCGGAGGGAGTGGATTGAAATGGGTTTCCGTCGGGGTCTACGTCCCTATCATGCAGGTCTCCCTCCGTGCGGAGGGAGTGGATTGAAATCTGCAATACTACCATTTACGATAAAATTCGAAAGCGTCTCCCTCCGTGCGGAGGGAGTGGATTGAAATAGGATTGAACATCTCCTGACTGGCTCCCTGCGGAGCGTCTCCCTCCGTGCGGAGGGAGTGGATTGAAATAAGAATTGGACAACAGAACAGATTGAAAAAGAAGTCTCCCTCCGTGCGGAGGGAGTGGATTGAAATTCCCGTGGGCGTTGGGAGTACTCGCATTGCTCGGTCTCCCTCCGTGCGGAGGGAGTGGATTGAAATGTTAAGAGCGTCAAGCCATTCATCAAATTCGCGGTCTCCCTCCGTGCGGAGGGAGTGGATTGAAATACCTGCTCCGTATGTGCCGATACGGGGCTACTTTGTCTCCCTCCGTGCGGAGGGAGTGGATTGAAATCGCCTCTAGCTTATCAAGAGCGTCCTGCACGTCCGTCTCCCTCCGTGCGGAGGGAGTGGATTGAAATAGCGCTGGCGATTCTCGACGATGCCAAAAGATGGCGTCTCCCTCCGTGCGGAGGGAGTGGATTGAAATGGAAACAATCCGAGTGTGCCGACAATCGCATTGAGGTCTCCCTCCGTGCGGAGGGAGTGGATTGAAATCCGAAATCGTCGATAGAGAAGAAAAACGTAATAAGGTCTCCCTCCGTGCGGAGGGAGTGGATTGAAATAAAACTTCCGAAAATCTTGTGCATATCCGCCTGCAGTCTCCCTCCGTGCGGAGGGAGTGGATTGAAATCCGCGTCCTTGTAGCTGTCAAGCTCCGCCTGGTTGGTCTCCCTCCGTGCGGAGGGAGTGGATTGAAATTTTTTCGGCGGGTTTAAAGCTCTCGCCCCAGAAGGTCTCCCTCCGTGCGGAGGGAGTGGATTGAAATGAATAAAAAGTATTGTCGTCCTGCCGTTTGCGTGGTCTCCCTCCGTGCGGAGGGAGTGGATTGAAATTCGTACGATTGCCCACACCGCCGCTGCAACGGCAGTCTCCCTCCGTGCGGAGGGAGTGGATTGAAATGGAAAACAGGGGTTTCGGGCTTGAAATTTTCGAGGTCTCCCTCCGTGCGGAGGGAGTGGATTGAAATAACTTCCCGTTCATCGGGTACGTAAATATCACGCGTCTCCCTCCGTGCGGAGGGAGTGGATTGAAATATGTTCATAGGCGGTCGGGTTGTCGCGTTTCAGCTGTCTCCCTCCGTGCGGAGGGAGTGGATTGAAATCAAAATGTCAACAAAAAATAACAAATATAGCGGCGTCTCCCTCCGTGCGGAGGGAGTGGATTGAAATGCCTCGCATAACTGACGTGAGGTACTCCATGACCGTCTCCCTCCGTGCGGAGGGAGTGGATTGAAATCCAACAGCTTTTTTACAGGGATACCGCCTTTAAAAGTCTCCCTCCGTGCGGAGGGAGTGGATTGAAATACAATATCCTAAATCATTGTAAAATTTGCCCGTTGTCTCCCTCCGTGCGGAGGGAGTGGATTGAAATAAGAATTGGACAACAGAACAGATTGAAAAAGAAGTCTCCCTCCGTGCGGAGGGAGTGGATTGAAATATTTTCTCTCCATGTCCCGAACGGAACTAACCGTGTCTCCCTCCGTGCGGAGGGAGTGGATTGAAATATCAGACGGGCGGGGATACTTTAGCTCCCGCCCTGTCTCCCTCCGTGCGGAGGGAGTGGATTGAAATTATAAATATCCCCGACTGCGAACAGTCGGGGAAGTCTCCCTCCGTGCGGAGGGAGTGGATTGAAATGGTTTTTTAAATGATACTAAAAAGCAGCAAGCCGGTCTCCCTCCGTGCGGAGGGAGTGGATTGAAATGTGCCGAGCCAGATTGAAAAAATCTGCGAAATCGTCTCCCTCCGTGCGGAGGGAGTGGATTGAAATAAATTGCAAGGGCGACTTTTTATCGCTTTCCAATGTCTCCCTCCGTGCGGAGGGAGTGGATTGAAATACACACAACACTATAACTTGTAGGACCCGCGTAACGTCTCCCTCCGTGCGGAGGGAGTGGATTGAAATGTCCATATGATATTATGATAGTGACATACTTGGTAGTCTCCCTCCGTGCGGAGGGAGTGGATTGAAATAAATTTTTTTTCGTTTTATCAGCCGGCTCTGCAGGTCTCCCTCCGTGCGGAGGGAGTGGATTGAAATATCGCATGAATATACTCAACTCTTGGAAAGATGTCGTCTCCCTCCGTGCGGAGGGAGTGGATTGAAATAATTTTGTTGATTTCCCCACCGTGTGTTATTTCGTCTCCCTCCGTGCGGAGGGAGTGGATTGAAATGTTGATGTAATCGCGGTAAAGCCTGATGTCAGCTGTCTCCCTCCGTGCGGAGGGAGTGGATTGAAATCGTGCTGAAGCACAGCAGCGCCGAGGCGTTTCGCGTCTCCCTCCGTGCGGAGGGAGTGGATTGAAATTGAGCATATCCGCGAACATATCCATCGCAGACGGGTCTCCCTCCGTGCGGAGGGAGTGGATTGAAATGTTTGCCATTTGATACAGTCGCGGCAGAAAACGCGTCTCCCTCCGTGCGGAGGGAGTGGATTGAAATAACAAGTATAGAATTGTGTTGCTGATCAAGATTAGTCTCCCTCCGTGCGGAGGGAGTGGATTGAAATACCAACGGCTCCGGCATATCCGCGATAACATCAGTCTCCCTCCGTGCGGAGGGAGTGGATTGAAATACCAACGGCTCCGGCATATCCGCGATAACATCAGTCTCCCTCCGTGCGGAGGGAGTGGATTGAAATAATAAAATAAGGGCGGCATAAGCCGCCCTGTTGTTGTCTCCCTCCGTGCGGAGGGAGTGGATTGAAATCAAACCGCTTAAATCAGCGGCTGCATGTTCAGGCGGTCTCCCTCCGTGCGGAGGGAGTGGATTGAAATCTCGGAAAAATCACCGAACAGGCGTACAACCGCAGTCTCCCTCCGTGCGGAGGGAGTGGATTGAAATAATTATCAGGAAGCCGCCGAGCAGACGGCAAGCGGTCTCCCTCCGTGCGGAGGGAGTGGATTGAAATCGGAATATCGACGTCAAATTTCGTCGCCGCATCGGTCTCCCTCCGTGCGGAGGGAGTGGATTGAAATGATAACCTTTTTGATTAAGGGGGCGGGGACATGGGTCTCCCTCCGTGCGGAGGGAGTGGATTGAAATTTTTGCAATCGCCTGCACGCCATCAACGGAGCTGCGTCTCCCTCCGTGCGGAGGGAGTGGATTGAAATATCCGTTTTGTTCTCGGTCTGTGTCAAGCCCTTGTCTCCCTCCGTGCGGAGGGAGTGGATTGAAATACCCTCAATATAATTCGCCACACTCGCATTGTTTGTCTCCCTCCGTGCGGAGGGAGTGGATTGAAATAATTATCAGGAAGCCGCCGAGCAGACGGCAAGCGGTCTCCCTCCGTGCGGAGGGAGTGGATTGAAATAGCGATGTGCGTACTTACATAAAATATCTGACTGGTCTCCCTCCGTGCGGAGGGAGTGGATTGAAATAAGAATTTGTTTTGCATAATCCGTCGCCGCTTTTCGTCTCCCTCCGTGCGGAGGGAGTGGATTGAAATAACCGCACCGACGATCTCAAAAATATCAACCTTAGTCTCCCTCCGTGCGGAGGGAGTGGATTGAAATGCTGGGCGGGAAAGGGATTGCTCGAACTGCGGAAAGTCTCCCTCCGTGCGGAGGGAGTGGATTGAAATAGCTTCTTTAAGCTTTTCGGCTGAACGCTCCGCGTCTCCCTCCGTGCGGAGGGAGTGGATTGAAATAAGCCGCGTTATCGGATTTTCTTCGCGCCGTACTTGTCTCCCTCCGTGCGGAGGGAGTGGATTGAAATTCGCCTTTATCAGGACCGTGCGGAGCACCGCAGAGTCTCCCTCCGTGCGGAGGGAGTGGATTGAAATGGTATATTCCTCGTGTTTTTCCTGATGTGCTGCCCGTCTCCCTCCGTGCGGAGGGAGTGGATTGAAATAATAAAAAACTTCCATCATCAGAAGCAACTCGCGGTCTCCCTCCGTGCGGAGGGAGTGGATTGAAATATCTGCTCAACTCTGTTTCCGTAAAGGCTTATAGGTCTCCCTCCGTGCGGAGGGAGTGGATTGAAATAGCCTTTGAATTTTTTGCCGTAAAGGCTAAAGGTCTCCCTCCGTGCGGAGGGAGTGGATTGAAATATACAGTGCCGCTATCAATGCCCCGATTTCAATGTCTCCCTCCGTGCGGAGGGAGTGGATTGAAATGGCTGTTCGATTTCAAGCGGCTTTACTTCGGTTGTCTCCCTCCGTGCGGAGGGAGTGGATTGAAATGTTCAAGCGCAAAATGGCTTGCGGGACTATCAATCGTCTCCCTCCGTGCGGAGGGAGTGGATTGAAATTTTTGGTCCGTGACAGACTGGAACGCGAAAAGCCGTCTCCCTCCGTGCGGAGGGAGTGGATTGAAATCCCGAAAGGCAGATAAGCTCGGCACATCCTACGGTCTCCCTCCGTGCGGAGGGAGTGGATTGAAATTCTTGACAACTCATTGACTTTGGTTATCTCCCGTAGTCTCCCTCCGTGCGGAGGGAGTGGATTGAAATGTCCATGCCAAGCGCCGAAATCGCCCATTGCAGCGTCTCCCTCCGTGCGGAGGGAGTGGATTGAAATCGCTAATGCCAACTTTTTAGCAGATTGTCTGCCAGCGTCTCCCTCCGTGCGGAGGGAGTGGATTGAAATATATCAAGCTACTTGCTCGGAGGTTAAATCACGGTCTCCCTCCGTGCGGAGGGAGTGGATTGAAATCTCTAATACATCTACCCGTAACTACTCACACTAGTCTCCCTCCGTGCGGAGGGAGTGGATTGAAATATAACGCGAGAGAGTTCGTGCCGAGCCAGATTGAGTCTCCCTCCGTGCGGAGGGAGTGGATTGAAATCGCATTAGTGCTTTCCTCAAATCCTGCGGACTTAGTCTCCCTCCGTGCGGAGGGAGTGGATTGAAATATCCTGTAAAGCAATCATACGCGTGGTTATTTTAGGTCTCCCTCCGTGCGGAGGGAGTGGATTGAAATCGAATATGCGCAAAAACGGAGTAACGCCACACGCGGTCTCCCTCCGTGCGGAGGGAGTGGATTGAAATAAGAAAACATATGTAGATAGTACCCACCTATTAGCAGTCTCCCTCCGTGCGGAGGGAGTGGATTGAAATAGATATAACGTCTTTGTCTTTCATTTGGTCGCGGTCTCCCTCCGTGCGGAGGGAGTGGATTGAAATAAATGCTGATGAAGATGTCATTGAAACAGTGTGGTGTCTCCCTCCGTGCGGAGGGAGTGGATTGAAATAAATGTTAGTCGAATAAATTACAATTTTGCAAGCGTCTCCCTCCATGCGGAGGGAGTGGATTGAAATTATGTCACCGTCTGCCCCCTCTCTCTTAAGATACTGTCTCCCTCCATGCGGAGGGAGTGGATTGAAATCACCATCACAACCAAGGATAAGACGCTCGCCGCAGTCTCCCTCCATGCGGAGGGAGTGGATTGAAATGTCCGTCTTTAAGCTCGAAATTTCCTGTATTCTGTCTCCCTCCATGCGGAGGGAGTGGATTGAAATCTCATCGGCCGCATTTTCGGTCAGCAATACCGCTGTCTCCCTCCATGCGGAGGGAGTGGATTGAAATGAGTAAAGCGCGATAATCCTCTATAGTATGTTTTTGTCTCCCTCCATGCGGAGGGAGTGGATTGAAATCTGTATGCTGATTTTTTCGGCGCTCATCTGCGAGGTCTCCCTCCATGCGGAGGGAGTGGATTGAAATATGTAAATGTTACCGATAAACGCACAAAGCACAAGTCTCCCTCCATGCGGAGGGAGTGGATTGAAATACGATGGAAAGAAAAGTCTGTTGGAAGTAGACGAGTCTCCCTCCATGCGGAGGGAGTGGATTGAAATCTTATCATCTTACCGCTTTCAGACCGCGTGGTATCGTCTCCCTCCATGCGGAGGGAGTGGATTGAAATCCTCGCGCAAATGCAGCTTAGAAATAATTGAACTGTCTCCCTCCATGCGGAGGGAGTGGATTGAATGGTATGGCTAAGCGCCTTTATGGTGATGTTCTTGGTCTCCCTCCATGCGGAGGGAGTGGATTGAAATATCTATCGTTAAAAGGTCGCTGGAGTTTATAAGACGTCTCCCTCCGTGCGGAGGGAGTGGATTGAAATCGCGATTGCCGATAATCACCACGGGAAAACCGAGTCTCCCTCCGTGCGGAGGGAGTGGATTGAAATATAACGCGAGAGAGTTCGTGCCGAGCCAGATTGAGTCTCCCTCCGTGCGGAGGGAGTGGATTGAAATCAAAAAGGAATAGTAAAAAATGCCAAAAAAGAAGTCTCCCTCCGTGCGGAGGGAGTTGATTGAAATGACAGTAATTATGAGGGCATGTGCAATTTGTGTGGTCTCCCTCCGTGCGGAGGGAGTGGATTGAAATAAACCATGGGCTAGTTACCACTATTACAGTGGGTTGTCTCCCTCCGTGAGGAGGGAGTGGATTGAAATTTAATTTATCGTTTATGGAACAGACGTTGACAAATGTCTACCTCCGCATTATCGAGGTTTCCTCGCACTCAGGCGCGCGCCCGAAATGCGCGAAGGATCAGGGCAAGCTGTACGACCTCGATAACGGCAGCGGCTACGTCGAGGACGTAAACGGCAAAAAAATCCGCTATTATCCGTTCAGCTCCACATCTTACGGCAAGCCCGACGGGCTTTTCGGTATAAACTGCCGACACCATATGTACCCTTTTGTTCCGGGCTGTTCTACGCAAAAGTATTTCCCGTATGACGAGGAAGAAAACTCGGCGCAGTACAAGAAGGTGCAAAAGCAGCGGGAGCTTGAACGTAAAGTCCGCGCGTCAAAACGCGAATGTATGATGCTTAAGGACGGAGATCCCGAAGCTTTCAAAAAGGCTTCCGTAAAGCTCAAGCACAACACCCAGCAGCTTAAAACCTACTGTTCAAACAACGACCTTATGTACATGAATGAGCGCACTTCCGTCATGGGTTACGGCAGGAGCGAGGCGGGAAAGGTTACTGCAGCGTACAACAGGGCTTTGAAGCAGGAGCAGGAAAAGTTGAGCAAAGTGGTTGACATTTCGGGTGGAAGTGGTATAATAAATAAAAATACTGTTAATGCAGTCGGTAAGCCTGTCGAAATAGTTGAACGCACTGAGATTAAGGGAAAACCAAATTCCATTACGCAAAAGGAAACTGCCAAAGGCGGAATTGACCGTAATTATTATGGGGACGACGGTGTCCAAACAAAGCAAATATCTAACAATGGACATGGACACAAAGTCGAGGAAAAACTTGGTAAACACGGTGAACACGCACATGATTATTACCGTGATGATGACGGCAAAATACATCACGGTAAAGCGCGGGAATTAAATGACGAAGAAAGAAAGGAGAATGATGACATCTTATGACAGCTGAAAAAATAAAGGCTCGTATAGGCGAAATATGTACTCTGTTTGGGTTTGAATATAATGGAAAAGACGGAAATGTCGACCCTTATTATATTCCAGAGACTAAGAAAAATGAATTTTTGCTTTTCTTTGATGGAAAGGAACAAACAGTGAATAGCCTTGATGACGTTATGAACACTCCTTTTATTGCGGGACATACGTTAGCTGAGCTTGCAGATGTAATTAAAATAACCGAATGGTAATAACCGCCTTGAAAACACAAGGCGGTTAAAATTTTGAAAAATTTTCAAAAATCTCTTGACTTTTTGTGTACACTGGTATATAATTTAGGTGTACACAGAAAGAGAGGTGATAAAATGTCGCCCCGTACAGGCAGACCTAAAGCGGAAAACCCTAAAGATATTCAGCTGAAAATCAGAGCAGACAAGCAGATTATCGCAGATTTAGATTTTTGCTGTGAACAAAAAAATATGAATCGCAGTGATATAATCAGGCTGGGTATCAAAAAGGTTAAACAAGAGGTTGAAGAAAAGAAATAACGGCAACGCCGCACAGTAGGAAGTAAAGCGTTACCGTTATCAACCCGACAGGAAAACCCTATCTGAAATTAATTATATCAGAAAGAGTTCGTCCTGTCAAGTTCAATTTTGAAAGGATGATTTTTTTGAGTGCGAAAATAAGAATGCCGGAGCTGAAGCCCTGTCCGATTTGCGGAGGTAAGCCGAGATTTGTAAAGGAAACGGTATACAACAGCGCGGCATATCGCGTTGAATGCAGAAACTGCCGATTTTCAACGACTTATGTTGAAGTCGGATTGAAAGGCTTCCCCGGCGGCAGTATGACGTTAAGCTATGAAACTCCCACGACGGCAAAATATAATGCGGGAGTTATGTGGAATAAGCTTCCCGTAAGCAGATACAGCTGCATGAGTACGCTTGAAAAAGCTGCGTTAATGCAACGAAATCATACAGCCGTAAGAACAGCTTTTGCAAAGGCAGGTGTTAAGTATGAATGATTTAATGCTTTTTGATTACAACGGCTCCCGGATACGCACCGTGGACAATGACGGTCAGATATGGTGGGTGCTTAAGGATGTGTGCAGTGTGTTAGAACTCACTAATGCTCGAATAGTAGCAGAACGTCTTGATGAAGATGAACGGTGTAAGTTAGACTTACCCCGTCAAGGAGCTACTTGGGCTATCAACGAGAGCGGTCTATACAGTGTTATACTTCGTTCCGACAAGCCCGAAGCCAAGCCTTTCAGACGTTGGGTAACTCATGAGGTTCTTCCGAAAATAAGAAGAACCGGCAGTTATTCGGCAGAAAGGCGTAAAAAACGTCTTACATGGTACGGTGTAGAGGTAATGACTGTAAGCGATTTAGACGATTATTACGGCTTGTCGTACAGAGCGGCTTCCGCAAGATTAAAATCGCAGTACAGATACGGACTTGATTATTTTGTCCTTACAGGAGATTCGCTCAGGCTGTTCAAGTTTGAGAATAATATAATGTCAAATTTTTCATCGACTGCACTTTTAAGGGCTGACGCTTTCAAGCAACAGCTTGCCGCACGATAATCTCATATATAAAAACACTCCTTCGGGGGTGTTTTTATTATATCATTTTTTAAACAGGAGGAAAACATCATGGCAGAAGAAATCACCGCTGCTGTACAGCAGCCTGAACCCGCCGCGCCCGCAGAGCCGGCAGCGAAAGAAACCGCTCCGCCCGCAGAGCCGACGGCAAAAGAACCCGAAGCCACACCCGCCGAACCCGCGAAAAAGGAAGAGAAGCCCGCCGCTGCAGCGGCAGCTTCCGAGCCTGCGGCAAGCTCCGCCGCAGCGGGCGAGGACGAAGCCGCCAAAAAGGCGGCGGAGAAAATCGCTAACCTTGAGGGAAAGGTACACGCGCTGTCGGTCGGCGCGAAGCCCGAAGCGGTCGGCGACTTGCTCACCCTCGCGGCGGCGAATGTTGGCGAGGGCAAAACGCTGGAACAGGCGATCGACGAGATCTTAGAAAAATACCCCGTATTTAAATCCGCCGAACCGCCCACGATCACGACATCAGTCGACACCAAGAACGACTCTCCCACAGAACAGACCGACGCGTTTATCAACCGCGTAATGGGAATTAAGTAAAAGAAAGGCAGGAAAACACAATGGCAAACGCAATATCAAGATTTAAGAACTATATCGCAAAGCTGGACACTGTATATCAGCAGTCCGCGACAACTGCGGTACTGGAGTCCGACCCTGAAACCGTTAAGATGGGCAACAAGGCGGGCGAATTTCTCATTCCCAAGATGAGCATGGACGGACTTGCGGACTATTCCCGCAGCGACGGATATGTGACCGGAAGCGTAAGCATTGATTAAACAACCTTAAAGGACGGTTTTTATTATCTTATAATAAGGAATTTGTGCGTGAGCTGTATTGTATAAGGATTTCCTCAGTCGGAACAGCCGCCGCGGGCGCGGCAAATTTGACAGCCCCCGGCATAACCTCGCAGATGAAGTGCGTCGTGTCAAGCAGCTCTCCGTCAACGCATACGGAAAAGCCCTCGGATGCGTTTACCTCCAGACGGCGGCAGCGGCGATATTCGATAATGTCCTTGAAATTCGGATCGTCAAGGTGCTTTCCCGCAGTGTACGGACCAAGCAGCTTCACAAATTTAAAGCGTGAAATCGGCTTAACCATGCAAATTTCCATAAGTCCGTCGTCATTGACCGAACGCGGCGCACACTGAAATGCTCCGCCGACATATTTTCCGTTCGCCGCGGTGCATAGCAGAAACTTTCCGTCGGGATTAAGCCGCTCGCCGTCTGCATATATTTCCGCCTGGTTTTTCATAGCAAACAGGACTGACGAAAAAACGCCTGTGTTGTACGCGTTCTTCCCCCCGATTATCTTTTTATTTCGCACCTTTTCCATAGTTTTTGCAACGTGCGTGTCGAAGCCGAAATTCACCACGTTGAGCGAATATGTATCGTTTATTTTTATCAAGTCAATCGGGTGCGCGGGCGCATTTATAAGCGCGTCAATATCACGGAAAGCCTCCTCGCCGCCGTAATATTTTACAAAATCATTGCCGCTTCCGCAGGGACAGCAGCTAAGCTCCGCGTTTTCAAATCCGACCGTTCCCGCAGCAACCTCGCTCAGCGTTCCGTCGCCGCCGCAGGCATAAAACCGAACAGGTCCGCTGTTTTCGGAACAGTATTTGCGGACAAATCGAGTGGCGTCCTTCGGCGCTTTTGTGAGGTAAACCTGAAAATCTGCATTGACGCTGTGCATTCGTCTGGAAAGATCGTTTCTGAACTCTTCCTTGCCGGCTGCGGGATTTACTATAAAAATATGCTTCATGTAAAGCGATCCTTTCAAAAAATATTGTCCTAAATTATATCATATTTTTCCCGTTACGTCAACTTTTTGTTGAATTTCAACAATAACCGACGAAAATGTCTCGGCGGCAGCCTTAAAAAAGAAAAATTTTCGCAAAATTTTCATTTTTCTATTAACATTTGACTTTGAATGTGCTATAATATAAAAGTATATATGTATAGCTTTCGGGCAAAGACGCAGGAAAAGGAAGTATTTATGAACGACAAGAAAAAAATAAAATATATATCCGTAAAAGATGAGGATTATTCGGAGAACATCTCACGAAAAAAAGCGTCCCGTAATTCTCATAAGCTTACCCCTATTCAAAAGGTCGGAAAGTGCTGCGGGGCAATAGGAACTACCCTGCTTTGCATGATACTTATTCTCGTTATAACGCTCTGCATTGTCGCAACCGCGCTCACCGTCTACGTCATGCAGTTTGCAGAGAGCAGCTTTGACGTTGATCTGACCGACGTCGAGCTTTCATATTCAAGCTTTATATATGCAAGCGACTCAAACGGACAGGACGTGCTTCTGAAGCAAATAAGCGGCAACGAAAGCCGCGTCTGGGTCGATATCGAGGACATTCCTCAGTATGTTCTCGACGCGTTCGTCGCGGTAGAGGACGAGCGTTTCTTTGAACACGACGGCGTAGATTGGAAGCGTACGCTCACCGTCACTGTTCAGGCGGCGTTTTCCGGAGGAACAGCAGGCGGTTCGACGATAACCCAGCAGCTCGTCCGAGATATAACCAAGGACAATGAAACGACTATCGGGCGAAAGCTGCGAGAGATATTCCGCGCGCTTTCCCTCGAAAACAAATACACAAAATTCGATATTCTCGAAAGCTATCTGAACCGTATCGGCTTCGGCGGTCCCGCCTACGGAATAGGCTCGGCGGCATATTATTACTTCGACAAGAACGTGGACGAGCTTACAATCGCAGAGGCGGCAATTCTCGCGGGCGTTGTGCGCTCCCCGTCTAACTATAACCCCTACGCAAACCTCAAGCAGTCGCGCACCCGTCAGGAATATGCTCTGAGCCATATGTACGACGCGGGTTATATCACCACGCAGGAATATGAAGACGCGCTGAATGAGCAGGTACGCTTCAGACTTCCCGTAAAGGGCGATTATTACGGCTATGTTGACGAACGCTATAATGAATATTACGGAATTTATGAAAATCAGGAAGAAGAGGATCTCTATTATCAGGATGTTCCGTGGAGCGAGCTTATCGGCGAAACCTCCGCGCTTGCATACAAGTGGGGAGGCGACTACACCGTTACGCAGAACTGGTACGTTGACGCGGCGATAAATCAGATCGTTACCGATATGGCGAATCTGTACGACATTGATTATTCTGCGGCATGGGACAAGTTCTGCAGCGGCGGCTATACCGCTTATCTCAATATGGATATTGAAATGCAGGATATGCTCTCGAAAAAATTCGAGGACCCTTACCTCTGCCTTACCTCTTATGACGAAACGCTTCCTTCCGACAGCAAAAATCTGCTTCAGGGCGCGTTCGTTATAATGGATTACCGCGGAAACGTCAAGGCGATTGCGGGCGGAATAGGCGAAAAGCCCGGCAACAACTGCTTTAACCGCGCAACTCAGGCGGTAAGCGCCATCGGCTCGACAATTAAGCCTATCGGTAACTATTCCCTCGCAATAGATATGGATCTGATAACATACTCTACATTTATGAAGGACTCCTCCGGCCGTATACACGCGGAATACGCGGGCGACGACGCACATGCGGCGACTTCCGGCTACGACGAGGAAACCGACACAATCCGCTGGCCGCACAACTATCAGGAAACAGGTTTCGGTACGGGAAATTACTACCCCGTATGGTACGCAGTGCAGAAGTCCACGAACACTATCGCTGCAAGAGTAATGCAGAAAATCGGGCTTACCAATGCGTTCAACCACATGGTCAACGATCTCGGCTTTTCTCATCTCGACAGCGTAAGCGACGTTGCATATTCGCCTCTTGCGCTCGGCGCTCTTACAAACGGCGCAACCCTTACGGAGCTTACCGCCGCATATCAGGTAATCGGCAACGGCGGAATGTACTATAAGCCGTATTATTACTCGAAGGTAATCGACAGCAGCGGACGCGTGGTTCTTGAACAGGACACGATTGGAAAACGTGCTATAAGCGAGGACAGCGCATGGATAACCAACCGCATGATGCTCAAGGTCGTACAGGACGAATACGGAACGGGTAAATACGCGAAGCTCGATAACGTTGAGGTTATCGGAAAAACAGGTACGGCAAACGACTGGTCTAACCTTCTTTTTGCAGGTCTTACCCCGAAATATGTTGCCTGCTACCGTATCGCCTACGACGATAACCATGAGCTGAACCCGTCCACAAGCGGCTACCGCACTCTCGCAAAAGTATGGCACGACGTTATGGTCGATGTTTTCGACTCCGAAACGGAGCTTAGCTTCACGCCCGACAGCTCTACGCTCGTTCTCAACTACTGCAACGAAACGGGTCTGCTTGCAACGTCGAAATGCCCTGAAACTACCGTCGGCTATTACCGTCAGTCCAACATTCCCGAAAGCTGCGATTCAAAGCACGACGGAACATACTGGGCGGAGCACGACGAAACGGAAACCCCGCTTTTTGAATAAAAATACCGAGGGCGGGATTTCCCCGCCCTTTTTCAACGAAAGGAAACCACATGACATATAACCTCACCGCCCCGTGTCACTTCGGGCTTGAAAAAACGCTTTCTTTTGAATTACGCCGCGCGGGCGGCGAAAATATAACGGCGTCCGACGGGCGCGTAGATTTCACAGGCGACGAAAGCGTCATCGCAAAAGCAAATATAACCTGTTCCGTTGCGGAGCGTATCGGTATAGTTCTCGCAAGCTTCGAGGCAAAGACCTTCGACGATATTTTCTGCCGTCTGCGCGGGCTTCCTATCGAGGAATACGCGGGCAGAAACGACAAGATACACATTGTAAAGGGACATTCGCTGAACTCCGCGCTTACAAGCATTCCCGCGATACAGCGCACAATGAAAAAGGCGTTCGTACTGCGTATGCAGGAAAAATATCACATCGGAACGCTTCCCGAAACGGGCTCGGTCCTGCCGATACACTTTCTGCTCATGAAAAACAAGATGACGGTCACGCTCGACACGTCGGGAGTCGGTCTGCACAAGCGCGGCTATCGTTCACGCTCAAACGCTGCGCCGATAAAGGAAACGCTTGCGGCAGGACTGGTCGATCTTGCGCGCGTCCGCAGCGGCGACATTGTTATCGATCCCTTCTGCGGAAGCGGAACGATACTCATAGAGGCGGCGATGAAAGCCGCGAATATCGCTCCGGGGCTGAACAGGACGTTCGCCGCAGCCGAGTGGAGCTTCTCTGACCGCAAGGTATGGGAAAATGCCTTTGAAGAAGCGCGCGCCGCGGTGAAAAAGGACTGCGGGTTCCGTGCGTTCGGTTACGATATTGACCGTGAAGCTGTCGCTCTGACCCGCGATAACGCATGGAAAGCGGGAGTTGACCGCTTTATAACGGCAGAGCAGCGCGCAATACGGGATTTTACCAAGCCGATGGACAAGGCAAAGATAATCACTAACCCTCCCTATGCCGAACGCATGGGCGAAACCTCCGAAGCTCATGAAATTTACCGCACTATGGGAAAGCGCTTTCTCCCGCGCGGCGAAAACGAGCTTTATATAATAACCTCCGACCCCGAATTTGAGTCGCTGTTCGGCGAAAAAGCCGCGCGCAACCGCAAGCTTTACAACGGTATGCTCATGTGCAGATTTTACAGCTATTGCTGACATAATATATGCCCGTACCCCGCCGCCAACAGACTGCGGGGATATTTTTTTGCAGTTTTTTAGTGTTGAATTTATACCAATTTTGGTGTATAATGGTAAAAAATGACATGAAAGGACTTCACGGCTAATGCTTAATTTTTACCTGTCGCTGCTTGAAACTGACGAAGAAAAAGACATAGTAAAAGAGCTGTACACAAATTACGAGCAGGTTATGTACAAAATTGCGTTCAACATTTTGCACAATGAACATGATGCCGAAGATGCTGTTCATGAAGCATTTTTAACAATAATTCAGAATATTGATAAATTTTCTCTTAAAACGGTTCCCAAAATGGCATCCTTAATTGTTATTATTATTAGAAACATTTCTATCAACAAGCTCCATAAGCGTTCCAACTCTATACCGCTGGAAACTATGGACGATCAGCCTGCCGACGACATTTTTGAACGTTTAGACAACGAAGAACCGGAAAAGATTCTGAATGCATTGAAGCAGCTCACAAACGAACAGAAAGAGATAATCGTGCTGAGATTTATAAACGGCATACCTACGCCCATTATCGCAAAACTGCTGAATATAACTGAATCTGCGGTCAGAAAGCGCATACGCAATGCGCGAAAACGGCTCAGCGAATGCCTCGGCAAAGAGAAAGAGGTAAAAGATGAAAGGGAAATTTTATGACATCGCGGAAAAATATCTGACCGAAGAGATTATGAACTCCGTTCCGGAACTGGACGACCACGTATTTTCGCGCAGATACCTGAAACAAAAGAAAAAAATAATCAGCCGGTTCGGGCAGGATCAGGTTGTACACGCTCATTGCCGCCCTCGTCTGAAATATATTATAGCGGCGGTAATATTTGCGGCAATGCCTATTCTTTTGGCAACTTCGGACTATAGAGCCTTCGGCGGATACGGTTATTACTACGGTCCGTTTAAGATGGCGCCCCTCACTTATATAGGTGAGGACATTTATAATAAAGAAGTAATAACCGAATTTGCATATTTTGACGCGGATATGTCCGAATATGAAATAGAAGAATATAATATACGTGACATATTTTATTGCGTTTCATACATAAAGGACGATACGGTAATATATCTGGATCAGTATACCAACGACGCATTAAAAACCGTGTCGCCTGCTTGGACAGACACGACCGAAGTGATAAATAATCCCGAAGAAATAAATATTGGCGAATATAAAGGTATGTTTTATATAAGCATACATAATTCAAACAAATTCTATGTTCAGATGAATGGTTATACCATTTCGGTATGGGCAAGCAATAATTACAGCAGAGAAATGCTTGAGGATCTGATCCTTTCGATAAAGTTTAAGTAAGAATTTACAAAATTTAAATCATTCTACATTTTATAGTAAATTTTCCACAAAAATCCAGACAATAAAAATTTTTATTTGTCTATTACTACAAACTTGATTTTTTCGGTTCCCGTTTTCGCCTTCTCAATTGTTATTTATTATAGAGGGGTTTCTCTCGGATAACAAAATAAGGAGGTGAAAAGCATGAAATCATTGAAAAAACTTACCGCGATCCTGCTTGCGGTAATTATGTGCGCGGGAATGCTGTCCGTTCCGGCTTTTGCCTTTGACGATGATATCTCCGTATGCTACGTAAGCGACGACAGATGCACAAGCATATTGTACATCGACGGGGATAAGGCCACACTTTCATCGTCTTTCAGAGATACCGTTTCGTATGAGGTGCTTCATATTAAGCAGTATCTCGAAGTAAAAAGCGGAAGCAGCTGGTCGAAGTATTCCGGCGGCAGTATCTTCTCAACGCGCCGCACAAACGCGCTGTCAATCGCTTTGGAAAGCACGGAGCCTGTGCTTCCGTCGGGAACATACCGTATTTACGGCGAAGTGACATTAACTTCAAACGGCGGAACGCAGAAAGTAATTTCGTTCTACAGCAACGAAGCAACGGTATCCTAAAGAAAAAAGCAGCCTAAAGGCTGCGAAGGAAAATGAATTTTTTCATGCACGCACGCATGACGGCGTCCCGCTCGGAATAATCCGGCGGGAGCGCCGATACCTTAATTATTGTAAATGAAAAGGAGAAAAAAATGTCAAAAAACTTAAAAACTATAACAGTCTGTCCCAACGACAAAATAACACGCGAGGAGTTTTACGAAGACTGCAAACGCCGTAAAGCCAAATTTCAAGAAAAAATCATGCAGGAGTATATGATCGCGCGAGACTTTGACCTACAGCCGGCAAAAAGCAAAAAACTCGCATAAACTATGCAATTTGCAACAGCCTTCAGCTGCCTGTTCCGGTCGGCAAGTAAGGCTGCTTATTTTTTTGTGCAAAGCTCACCAAATCTTTTTATTTTGTTATGATACAATAGAACTGTTACAAAAAAGAAGACAAACGCACTCAAAAATGTTATGATGTTAATAACCACAAAAACACATAACGAAAGAGGCGTTTATCTTCATGAATATTATAGC
>Ga0129308_1001104_pt1 | contig 31209 bp, 26 predicted proteins | sample L827metagenome_FD_94440 | JGI IMG/M metagenome (GOLD analysis project Ga0129308, IMG submission 94440) | Ring-tailed lemur group fecal microbial communities from Wisconsin, USA - L827 metagenome | ecosystem: Host-associated > Mammals > Digestive system > Large intestine > Fecal | place: USA...
AGCATCATAGCGACTTTCCCTATCATAAACACGAATAGATCTGGCAAGAGTTGTTTCAATATTCATACGATAACCTCCTTTAAGAAACAAGAAAATTAAATGAAGAAATTGACAGATAAATAAAACAAAAGACTGCAATAAACAACAAAACAGAAAGCTAAAAGATATTGAGAGAGAATCGCTAAGCAATCACCTAAACGAACTGGATGTCCCTTCATCTTTAATATCTAAAGGAAAAATAAGATTGACTTTATTTTTTTTAAAAATTTTTTTATCTCATTAAATTGCTCATAGCAGATAAGTATCAGTAGCCCTATGATAAACATAATCAATAAATCAACGACACATCCTTTTAACAAAAAAAAGTCCCTGACATAGGACTTTTTTCATTTCTTTATACTTCTTTATTTTATGCACTGAGGCGCTTTATTCCTTATTTTCTTCTGCTGGTTTCTCAGGCATGTCATCTTCAGATTTTTCGACAACCTCTACAGTAGCAACGCTTTGTCCTTCGCCAACCTTGATTAGCTTAACACCTTGTGTGTTTCTTCCGGACATTTTTACCTGTTCCATTGGCAGACGAATGACAATGCCATCATTGGTAATAATCATTAAATCTTCATTGCCATTAACTGCTCTTAAAGCTACAATCTGACCATTTCTTTCTGTAGCATTTAAAGTCTTGACACCCTTACCGCCACGGTTAGAGACACGGTATTCTTCAATATCGGACATTTTACCAAAACCTTTAGAAGTGACAACTAGAATAAATTTACCTTCTTTATTAGTTGTCATACCAATGACCTCGCTGCCATCGACATTGATGCCACGAACACCGGTCGCAGTTCTGCCCATTTCACGAACATTGTCTTCATGGAAACGGACTAATTTTCCATTTGAAGCAGCAATCAAAATCTGGTCATCACCACTGGTCATTTTTACAGATACCAATTCATCGCCATCTCTTAAAGTCAGAGCAATTTTACCTGATTGGCGAATATTTTTAAATTCTTCTATAGAAACTCTCTTCACTATTCCCATCTTTGTTACAAAGAAAAGATAATTTGGATGAACTTCCATATTAAATTCGTGTGATATAGAGATCATGGATCTGACATATTCATCTTTATCCAAATTCAAAAGGTTTACAACCGGGATTCCTTTAGCTGTCCGGCCATATTCTGGAACATTATAACCTTTTAAACGATAGACTTTGCCAAAATTTGTAAAGAACAGTAAATCATCATGTGTTGACATATTTAACATCTGATCAACAATATCGTCATCATGTGTTGCCATCCCTTTAATGCCACGGCCGCCACGATTTTGAGATTTATAAGTATCAACTGGCATTCGCTTAACATAACCATTTGTCGTTAAAGAGATAATAATATCATCTTCAGGAATCAGGTCTTCATCTTCAAGATCAAAGGTTCCCTGAATAATCTCTGTGCGTCGTTTATCGCCATATTTTTCTTTAATTTCCAAAAGTTCTGTACGAATGATGCCTAACAGTCTAGGTTCATTTTCCAAGATATCTTTTAAATCAGCGATAACTGCCAATAAATCATTGTATTCATTGATAATTTTTTCTCTTTCCAAACCAGCCAGACGCTGCAGCTGCATTTCACGAATCGCTTTAGCCTGGCGTTCACTTAAATGGAACTCATCCATTAAACGCTGCTGCACGATTTCTGTCGAACGACTCGAACGAATCAGATTAATAATCGCATCAATATTGTCTAAAGCGATTTTTAAACCTTCTAAAATATGAGCTCGTTCTTCTGCCTTAGCCAAATCATATTGTGTTCTTCTTCTGATGACATCTTCCTGATGTTCCAGATAATAAACAATCATTTCTTTGAGCGTCAGGATTTTTGGACGTCCATTAACAAGCGCATTCATATTTGCCCCAAAAGTTGACTGCAGTGCTGTTAATTTATACAGCTGATTTAAGACAACCTCAGGCTGAACATCCTTTCTTAATTCAATGACAATTCGAATACCTTCACGGTTAGATTCATCGCGAAGATCAGTAATGCCTTCAATGTTTTTCTCCCGTACATGTTCGGCAATTTTTTCAATCAGCCGGGCCTTGTTAACCATATAAGGGATCTCATTGACAATGATGGCCTTTTTACCGCCGTGAATATCAATAATATCCGTCTTAGCCCGCATGATAATTAAGCCATTGCCGGTTTCATAGGCTTTTTTGATTCCTGATTTACCTAAAATATAACCACCTGTTGGAAAATCTGGGCCAGGTAAATAATTTTCCATAATTTCTGACACAGTAATATCTGGATTTTGGGCAACTGCCAAAATCGCATCAATAGTTTCTCCTAAATTGTGAGGCGGTATGTTGGTTGCCATACCAACGGCAATACCAGTTGTTCCATTAACTAACATATTAGGAAATCTTGATGGTAAAACTTCTGGTTCTTTTTCTTCCTCATCGTAGTTTGGCTTGAAATCAACTGTATTTTTATTAATATCACGCACCAGTTCCATAGACAGCTTTGACATTCTGGCTTCTGTATAACGCTGCGCAGCGGCACCGTCACCATCAATTGAACCAAAGTTTCCATGACCATCCACTAACATATAGCGATAAGAGAAATCCTGAGCCATACGCACCAACGCATCGTAAATAGATGAGTCGCCATGAGGATGATATTTACCCATAACATCTCCGACAATACGCGCTGATTTCTTATATGGCTTGTCGCTATAACAGCCCAGTTCATTCATACCATAAACGATACGTCTCTGAACAGGCTTTAATCCATCACGAACATCAGGCAGGGCACGGTCAACGATAACTGACATGGCATAATCTAAGAATGCCTGCTTCATTGTTGCGGAGAGTTCTACTTTCTGAATTCCACGTTCTTCCATTTTTTAGGCTCCCTTCCTTAAACATCCAAAGTTGCGAATTCGGCATTTTCCTGAATGAAATCACGTCTAGGTTCTACTTTTTCACCCATTAACATATCAAATACCATATCAGCGACCATGGCATCCTCCATCTGTACCTGTTCTAAAATACGATGATCAGGATCCATTGTGGTTTCCCATAATTGTTCCGCGTTCATTTCTCCTAAACCTTTATAACGCTGAAGACTAAACCGGGCATTAGGTCCTAACTGCTCTTTTAAACGCTCTAATTCAGGATCAGAATAAACATAGTGTTCTTCTTTGCCCTGCTTTAATAAATACAGTGGTGGTTTAGCCAAATAGACAAATCCCTGCTCAATCAATGGTCTCAAATAACGATATAAGAACGTTAACATCAAGGTTTTGATATGTCCGCCATCGACATCGGCATCGGTCATGATCACAATCTTGTGATAGCGCAGTTTAGAAATATCAAATTCATCATTAATGCCGGTACCAAATGCCGTAATCATTGAAAGAATTTCTTTATTGTTAAAGATTTTATCAACGCGGGCTTTTTCAACATTTAAAATCTTACCGCGCAATGGCAAAATTGCTTGAAATTCGCGGTTTCTGCCCATTTTTGCAGAACCTCCGGCAGAATCTCCCTCGACAATAAAAATCTCTGAGAGCGTTGGATCTTTGGACGTACAGTCCGCAAGTTTTCCTGGTAATGAAGAAACTTCCAAAACGCTCTTGCGGCGAGTCATTTCCCGGGCACGTTTTGCGGCCATCCGGGCACGGCTCGCTAATAAACATTTATCGATGACAAGTTTAGCAACATTTGGATTTTCCAGCAGGAATTTATCCAAAGCATCAGAGAAAATGCTGGAAACAATACGTCTGACTTCGGCATTGCCCAGCTTCGTTTTTGTCTGTCCTTCATACTGAGGATCAGGATGCTTAACTGAAATAATCGCTGTCAATCCTTCTCGCGTATCTTCACCGGATAATGTATCTTCATCTTTTTTAAGGAAGTTATTGTTTTTGGCATAGTTATTAATTATTCTTGTTAAGGCCAGACGGAAACCTTCTTCATGTGTTCCGCCCTCCTGCGTATTGATGTTATTACAGAAAGAATAAATATTTGGCTGATAACCATCATTATACTGCATGGCGATTTCAACTTGAATGCCATCCTGAACATCTTCGACATAAATGACATCTTCGTGAACAGGTGTTTTGTTTTTATTCAGGAAAGTAACATATTCCTTTAAACCGCCTTCATAATGATAAGTATGGCATTTTGGTTTTTCATCAGATAAACGTTCATCAATCAGAACCAGCTTCAATCCTTTATTTAAGAAAGCCAGCTGCTGGATACGGTCTTTGATCGTATCATAATCATAAGTGGTAGATTCCTGGAATATTTGCGGATCAGCCCGGAAAATAACCGTTGAGCCAGTTCGGTCACTGTCACCGATTTTCTTAAATTCATTGACCGGAGCGCCGCCATTTTCAAAGCGCTGATAGTATTTGTGTCCATCACGTTCAACATAGACTTCCAGCCATGTCGATAAAGCATTGACAACAGAAGCACCCACACCATGCAAACCGCCGGATACTTTATATCCGCCGCCGCCAAATTTACCGCCGGCGTGCAGGACTGTAAAAATCGTTTCTACCGTAGATTTGCCGGTTTTTTCATTAGTTCCTGTTGGCATGCCTCGGCCATTATCCACCACTTTAACAACATCATCAGGCATCAGATAAATCTGAATTTCATTACAGTAACCAGATAAAGCTTCATCGATTGAATTATCGACGATTTCCCAAACCAGATGGTGAAGACCACGCACTGAAGTGGATCCAATGTACATTCCCGGACGCTTTCTGACCGCTTCAAGTCCCTCCAGGACCTGAATATCCGAATCATCATAACTATGTTCTACTTTCATTTGTTCGTCCATCATGATTAACTCCTTCCCTTCTGTATTTCAATTTTTTTTGCTTTTTTAATAACTTCATGTTGAAGTCCATCAATAGAAGTTGTCGTAATAAAAGTCTGTATGTCATCACTGACTAAATTTAATAATAAGTTCTGTCTTTGAAAATCAAGTTCCGAAAGCACATCATCTAATAAAAGAACCGGGTACTCTCCTATTTCCTGATAAATCAGCTGCAATAAGCCAATTTTTAAAGCCAGAACAATACTTCGCTGTTGTCCCTGACTGGCAAAAAGTGAAGCCGGACGGTCGTTAAGTAAAACAGTAATATCATCTTTATGCACCCCAAGCTGGGTTTTGGCATAACGATATTCTTTTTCCCGGACTTCCTGATATAACTTCTTCAATTTTTCTTTGCATTCAGGGTCTTCGCCGTTAAAAAAAGTGGCATATGTGATTTTTAGTCTTTCTTCATTACCGGCAATACGGCTATAAACCTGCCCGGCCAAATGATTGAGCTTTATAATAAAATCCTGCCTTCTTTTCGCAATTTCAATTTGTGCATCAATCAGCTGATCAGTCACTACTTCAAGATAAAGATCATCCTTTTTATTTTTTAATATAGATTGTTTAAAATACTGATTTCTCTCTTTAAGATAGTGTTGATACGGATTAAAATAAGAAAGATAAACAGATGAAATTTTAGAGAGTTCAATGTCCATAAACCGGCGTCGGATCTTAGGACTTCCCTTAACAAAAAACAAATCGTCCGGAGTAAATACAACAACATTAAAAATACCGACAAATTCGCTTGTTTTATGGCATAGACCGTCATTGACCCGGGCTTGCTTGCCTTTTTCAAACAACACCATTTCCAGTTTCTTGTTCATGGTTTTAGTACTAATTTGTCCAAGAATCTTGGCATAGGGTTGATTAAAGGCAATCATTTCCTGATTGATTCTGGTTCTAAAGGATTTAGCAACCGATAATAAATAGATTGCTTCAATTAAATTAGTCTTTCCCTGTGCGTTTTTGCCAATCAGAACATTGGTCGTATCACTGAACTGGAAATTTCCATAACTGTAACTGCGAAAATCTTTTAAAATTAACCGAGATATTTTCATTGAGTAACCCGATAAGTCATATTCTGATAAGTCATCGTGTCCCCTGGATAGAGTTTTCTGCCGCGGCGAGTATCTACTTCACCATTGACCTTGACAAGTCCCTCACTGATTACGATTTTAGCTTCGCCGCCGCCATCGACAGCATTGACCAGTTTTAAAAACTGTCCTAAAGTAATGTACGCTGTATGAATTTGTACGTCTTTCATGCCGATTCCTCCAATATCATCAATTCACTTTATTATAACATATTTTTAATCATAAATACAGCGTAAAAAAGATAAAAAAGCCCATATCGAGCTTTTTTGTCTTTTGTGTGTAAGAGTATGGCTTTGGGCCAAAACCGCCCAAACGTGAAAAATGACGCAAATTAGTAAGTACGCACTGGCAATACTAACTGGAATAAAGAATCATCTTCTTCATTTTTAATAATGAATGGTTTCATTTCTCCAGTAAATAAGATTTTTATTTTAGGTTCGGCAATAGCTCTGATGGCGTCACTGACATATTTAGAGCTGAAAGATATGTTTAATGGTTCCCCTGTAAAGAATGCGGATGCCAAATCTTCTTCAACCGATCCGATTTCCTGGGATTTAGAAGTAATCAGTACCTGATCTGGAGACATTGATAATTTAACAATGTTATTGCTGTCGCTGGAAAGCAGGCTGGCACGGTCAATAGCGCTGAGTAAATCACGGGAATCAATTCTTAAATCATAAGCAAATTCTGTTGGAATCAGTCTTGACGTATCTGGGAAAGCACCATCAATTAAACGTGTCTGGATAATGATATTGTCTAAAGCAAACAAAAGTTTTCTTTCTGAAACATAAATATCAATATCTTCAACTTTTTCAATAATTTTGGAAATTTCATTTAAGCTTTTGGCAGGGATCGTAATGTTAAATCGTAATGTTTCATCAACGGGAACTATTTTCTTAGCCAGACGGTATGAATCAGTGGCAATGCAGCTTAATTCACCTTGATAAGCACGGAAATTAACGCCGGTTAAAATAGGTCTGGTTTCTTTATCACTTGTCGCAAAAACGGTTTGATTAATAATTGTTTTTAATACTAATGAATCAATGGTAAAGTGTTCACCGCGTTTTGTTAAATCAACTTTTGGATAATCAATGGATTTAATACCATTGAGGTTAAATTCACTTCTCTCACCTTTAATGCGTGTTAATGTACCGTCAACGATTTCGATATCAATATATTCAGATTCAATTTTACGAACGATTTCAGAAATATAATGACCTGTTAAAACAATTGAACCAGTCTGCATGATCTGCAGTTTCTTTTCATTTTTTTCGATGGTTACTTCAATTGAAATATCAGAATCGCTGCCTGTTAAGATTAATTCATTTTCCGTCAGTAAAAATTTGATACCTGTTAAAACTGGCAATGGACTTTTACTGGAAACAGCACGAGATACTTTATTTAAAGCATTGACTAATTCTGTTCTGAGGATTCTAAATTGCATTTTTTTAACTCCTTTTTATGTTATTTATATATCTTTTTTTTAATAATTATCATCATAAGCATTGTGGATATGGTGGATAATTAAAAATTTTTCTCTGTTTTTCATCATAATTTGCGAAAAAATGCGGTGGAAAACATGTGGATTAATGTGGATAAGTTGTGGAAAACTACTTAAGTAAGGTCTTCAATTCAATGATGGCTTCTTTATATGCATCGTCCTTTTTTATTAGCTTCGACACTTTATCACAGGCACTCATGACCGTGGAATGATCACGACCCCCAAACTCCTCCCCTATTTTTATAAAAGAGAGGTTTAATAAATCACGAATCAGATACATCGAAATGTGTCTGGCCATCGTGATATTAGACATACGGCTTTTGCCGACTAACTGGTTTAAAGTCAGATTATAGTATTCGGCAACCGTTTTTTTGATTTTTTCTGTTGTTAATTTACCTGAAGCAGTCGTTGAATTATGATCTTTAAAAGCGTCAAGAGCAACATTCATGGTAATCCGGTTAATATTCTCCAAAATTGAATAGAAAATCAGACGATTCACAGCACCTTCGAGATCTCTGACGTTGCCGGAGAAGTTGCTGGCCATAAAAGAAAGGACGTCTTCATCGATGCTGTCCATATCAAAATTACGTAATTCCAGCTTCTTTTTCAAAATTGCCAGAGCAGTTTCAAATTCAGGCGAATCAATACCTACGGAAAGTCCGGAATTAAAGCGGCTGACTAAACGCTGTTCTAGTCCGGCGATTTCCTGAGGCATCCGGTCACTGGTAATAACAATCTGTTTCTTTTGCAGAATCATGCGATTAAAAATCTGGAAGAAAACTTCATGAGATTTTTCCTTGCCGGCCAGCCACTGAATATCATCAACTAATAAAACATCGATGGAGCGATATTTTTCATTAAAGGCATCAATCCGTCCATTTTTTATGTTATTGATGTAATCGTCAACAAAATCGAGACATGGAATGTATAAAACAGTCGCATTTGGCCGATTTTTTTTGACATAATTACCGATAGCATTGATCAGATGGGTCTTGCCTAGTCCGGAATTACCGTAAATAAAAAGCGGGTTGAATGATTCTCCTGGATTAATGGCTACAGCAAGACTGGCTGCCTGAGCCACTTTATTGGATGTCCCGACAACAAATTGTTCGAATGTAAATTCTTCTCTTAAATTGCTTTTAATTTCAACGAGGGGTTCAGGTGTTTCCTGTTGGTTTTCTAATTCGTCTTTGAGCACGATTTCGATTTCATCGCAAGTCGTATTAAAGCGATGACTAATGGCATCTTTAAGGATCTCTTTATCGTTGCTTAAGACCATTTTCTGCAGCTGCATTTCAACAACCAGGCGGGCAAGTCCGTTCTTGAACTCAAGGAGTTTTGCGGATTTATAGAATGTATCAAATTTGATTTGATCATTCAGCAGTTCTTCCAGGTCGTCGAGGCAGTCTGTCCACAATTTAGCTGTTTCGTTCATACTGTGACACCCCTTCATGGTTATTATAATAAAATTGTGGAAAAAAAGCCATAACAACAGTGTCAAAAATGCAAAAATTGAAAGTTATCCGCAGATTTAGGTGGATTGTGAATAAATAATTGAAAAGTTTTCCACAATCAGGAAGTTGACAACATAGTTTTCCATATAAAAAACAGAGATATTATGAGGATTTTTATGGTTATCCACATTTTCCACTGTGGACAATTGTGGATAAGTGGAGAAAAAATTATCCACAAGCTGTGGAAAACGGTGGATAAAGTTCGTTATTCACCGCCTTTTGCACACCTTTTCCCACTCTGAAAAGTTTGATAAAAAGGGCATAATTTTAGTTTCCAACAAATTGTGGAAAACTTTCCTTCAACATAGTTGAAAACCGTGTTTAAAAATGAAAAATGATGTTAAAATCAATATTTTTTTTGTTTTTTGTTGACTTATAAAAGACTTTAATATAAAATAGTAACGCATATGTTTAGAATGTATAAAAAAATTTATAGGAGGTTAGTGAAATGAAAAGAACATATCAGCCAAATAAAAGAAAACACAAAAAGACACATGGCTTCAGAGCTAGAATGGCAACAGTAGGTGGCAGAAAAGTTTTAGCGCGCCGTCGCCAGAGAGGTAGAAAAGTCTTATCTGCTTAATAAAAATCCACTTTATGTGGTTTTTTTTCTAGGTAAAAGCTATGAAAAAAGCGCTTAGAGTTAAACGAAACGAAGATTTTCAGAAAATCATTCATGCTAGACATAGTGTCGCTTGCAAGGAATTTGTACTATATTCTCTCAAAAATGAATTTGAACATATGAGAATCGGATTTTCGGTGAGTAAAAAACTCGGTAATGCCGTGATGCGTAATAAAATAAAGCGTCAGATTCGGGAAATGGCCAATGGTTTATTTGACAAAAACCGGCCATATGATTATGTGCTGATCGTGCGTAAAAACTATTTGAATCAAAGTTATCAGGACAATCTGAAAAGTCTTGAAGCACTGTATCAGCGTATGGAGAAGTTAATTTCTAAAAAGGAGAATATGAATGTTTAAAGATCGCAGAGTAAAAAAAGTATTATTTTTAGCTGCCTTAATGTTCGTCCTTGTCGGCTGTAAAGCAAACCTTGATAAATCTGGAGCACTTCTTCCGGAACGTATCATTGATAACAATACAGCCTGGACGTTAAGTCAGGGATGGTTTGACTTTTTAATTGTTATGCCAATTGCCAAACTGATTTTATTATTTGAAGGATGGACTGGAATTGTGGGTGCTATCATTATTGTGACTGTACTGACAAACATGTTAACTTTGCCTTTGATGGTAAAATCAACAGTAATGTCTCAAAAAATGCAGTTGATACAGCCACAGGTTGATAGAATTCAACGCAAATATCGTGGCCGCAATGATCAGACAAGCAAAGCCAGAATGTCCGCAGAATTAAATGCATTATATCAGAAAAATGACATCAAAATGGGTCAGACAATGTTACTGCCATTCTTAAGTATGCCAATTATGCTGGCTATGTGGCAGGCTGTTCAGCGTATTCCAAGTGTATATGATGCAAGTTTCTTTGGTTTAAATTTAGGTGAACTTCCAATGGGCATGATTACCAGCGGCAAATGGGGTTATCTGGTCTTGATTATTTTACTTGGCCTGTTCCAATTTGGTGCAATGGAAATTCAAAATGTATTGACGAAACGCAGTAAAAATTATAAGGCTCCGAAACAGCAGCCGGGTGCTAATTCAATGAAGTTAATGAATATCTATATGCTGGTACTGGTTGTCTTTATGTCATTAAATATGCCAACAGCAATGTCTCTTTACTGGATTATCACATCCATTATTGGTATTTGCCGTTCAATCTATATTCACTTCCAGTTTACAGAAAAAATAGCCGCTAAGAAATAGCAGTTGTTTTCTGAATAAAAAAAAAGAGGTAATAAACATGGAAAAATTTACAGGAAAAACACGTGAAGAAGCAGTTGCCAATGCCTGTGCAGCGATGGGTGTGAGTGAAGAGGAATTATTTTACACGGTTGTCTTTGAAAAGAAGACGTTCTTTACCAAAAAAGTTGAAATCGAAGCTTACTGCATGAAAACCGTTGAACAATTTATCGTGGATTATTTAACAAAAATTCTAACAGATATGCAATTTGAAAACGAAGTAACAACAGAGATGGTTGATGGCAGAATCATGATTAATCTGAACACCAACAACAACTCCATTTTGATTGGTAAGGGCGGCGTTATTTTACATGCCATCAATATTCTTGTGAAAACAGCTGTTTCCAACACATTCAAAAAGAGAGTGGAATTAAGTGTCGATATCAACGGATATAAACAGGATCGTTATAAAAAAGTAGCTTCTATGGCGATTCGTTTAGGAAGAAGTGTTCAGAAAAATCGTGTTGATGTTAAGCTTGATCCAATGCCTGGCGATGAAAGAAAAATCATTCATCAGACGCTTGCTAATATGAACTATGTTCGTACAGAAAGCTTTGGCGAAGGAAAAAATCGTTATTTGACGATTATCTATGATGCTTCTAAGAAGAAAGAAAAGAAAACATCTCAGAATTAAAAATGTATGAAAAAACACAGATTTTAGTAGTCTGTGTTTTTTTGTGCACAATAAAATCTATGTTGCATAATGGTTATGTAATCTGCAAAATACAAAATAATATACAAGGAAAGAAGAATAAAATATGGCAGATGCAAAACTGAAAGTGTACAATCCGTTTATCGCAAGATTTCATATCAAAAAAGATTGGGTCGCTATAAGGATAATTTGTATCGCTTGTTACATTGTCAAATTAAATAGAAAAAGAATTTAAAATTTGATAGTTTTTATGAAATATCAGTAAAAACTATTGACTATTTAGAAGTTTTTTGGATATATTAATAATAAAGGAGGCGATAATATGATCTTTAGACCCCACTATTTAAATTTACTGAAAACCTATCGTGATATACCGCTGGTAAAAATTCTTGCAGGTATTCGCAGATGTGGTAAATCTACGATTTTAGATATGTTACAGGATGATTTGAAAAAAAATGGTGTTCCTGCCGATCACATTATCAGTATGTGCTATACCTCGGAAGATTTTGACAATGGTATGACCGACAAAGAAATGTATAACGGTATCAAGGAAAAAATGACAGATGGTGAGCGTTACTATCTTCTGCTTGATGAAGTACAGGAAATCACAGGCTGGGAAAAGGCCGTCAACAGTCTTTTGGAAAATGCTAATACAGACATATATGTGACTGGCTCCAATTCCAAGATGATGTCAAGTGAAATATCCACCTACCTGACGGGACGTTATATATCTATTCCAGTGTTTACGTTGTCATTTGCCGAGTATATTGAATTTAAAAAGGCAAGCGGACGCACGCCGAAAGAACTGCTTACTGAATATATACGCATGGGTGGTTTCCCTATCGTTGCACTGAGTAATTTTGATGAGGGTGCAGCGTATCAGATTGTCGAGGGTATTTACAATTCCGTTATCACCAGTGATATAACGAAACGCCACAATATTACGAACTTTGATTTGTTCAACCGTGTTGTGAAGTATGTTGTTGAAAATGTTGGCAAGACCTTTTCGGCAAATGCTATTGTGAAGTTTTTGAAAAGCGAGGGGCGTTCTCTTTCGGTGGAATCGGTCTATAACTATCTGGAGTGGTTGGAAAAAGCCTTTGTGATTTACCGCTGCCAGCGATATGATCTGCAAGGAAAATCGGTGCTGAAAACCCAGGAGAAATTCTATCTTGCTGATGCTTCTTTGAAATACTGTATGATGGGCTTTAATCCGAAGTCTGTTGCTGCTATGCTTGAAAACATCGTGTACTTTGAGCTTCGCAGAAAGGACTATAAAGTCTATATCGGCAAGAACGAAACAAAAGAAATTGACTTTGTAGCAGTACGGCGCGACGAGCGTATCTATGTGCAGGTGTGCCGCAACCTGCCGGAGGAATCCGACCGTGAAGTTGCCAATCTGCTTGAAATAAGAGACCACTACCCCAAGTATGTAGTAACGCTTGATGAGCTTGCCGCAGGCAATATCAATGGTATAAAAATCGTGCATTTGTCGGAGTTTTTATTAACTGAGAATTATTGATTTTCAGAAGAAACCCAGTAGAAATAAGATATCAGTTTGAACGATTAACACTGATTGATAATGTGGATTTGGATATTTATGAAGAACTATAGCAATTGCATAAAAATAAAGCATAAAAGCATCTTATGAAGAAAAATGAGTAGAAGCAGAAGAATATTAAGCGTTTTATATACATAGAAAAGAGTCATTATTATTGAGAAAGAATTATGTGCAGTTAGAGGGACAGGGAGATGCTCGCAAAAGAAAAGCCATCGGCTAGGCCAATGGCTTTTTACTTAAGTGTTTATTCAGTTACTTTGTTTTTCTTTTTTAAAACAACAACAACTGCTAATGCAACAAGTGACACGCCAGCAATAGCAACGATTGGAGTAATCATCGCATGATCGCCAGTTGTAATATTTTGATCTGGTGTAGATGGTGTATCAGGCGTTGTAGGTGTATCTGGATCTACAGGGGTATCCGGATTATCTGGATTTACAGGTTTATCTGGATCAACTAAGTCTAAGCGAATAGAAGCTCCTGTTTCTAAATCACGAGCATATTTACTCATGAATTCCCACATTAATTTAGCATCAGGAGTATAGTTCCAGTGACCCCAACCATAGATACGAGCCATACTGATTTCTACGCCCTTAGCATTTTCAATAACACCAACATCGATTGTAGCGATATTTTCAGCTGTAGGTTCAATTCTGTAACGTGTTGTCCAAGGAACACCATATAAATAAGTATCATCTGGATTTACATCTTCAACCTGTGTAACTTCCATATCATTTAATTCCTGATAAACCTGAGCAACTTGTAAACCACCATTTAATTCAGTTGTATCAAATGCACCTTTGCAGTATTCATCACCATCACCAGTGAAGAAAATAATAGGCATATCGTATTTTTCTTTATTTTCAGCTGCCATCTGTTTATTTGTTTCACTAGCACCGAATGGTCCAGAATGACCTGCACCAGCAGCGAAATATTTTACATCTGATAAACCAGCATTTGTTGTATTCATACATCCTGCCGATAAACCGGAAAGATAAATTCTTGATTGATCAATTTGAGGATACTTTTCTTCAATCAGTTTTAACATTGTAATAACATCAGAATCAGGAGTTTCGTTTAGATCTTCTGTCATTGGATCATAAGTATATCCCTGATATGTATGACCCTGCCATTCAGGACAGATTAAGATGATGCCTTCTTCACTGGCAACTTTTGCCCAGCCTGAAGTATCATACTGAGTTCTAGGATCATTTGTATTACCATGTAATAACATAACAACTGGTACGCTTCCGTTTTCAGCGTTGATTGCTTGTTCAGGAATATATTCATACCATAATGAATCAATACCATTACCATTCAAATCTTGAGTAACAACATGACGTTCGATATTATCAATTGCATCGATAGAATCGAAGTACTGATATTTTCTTGCCTGGTCAGCTTCGGCATTGCCTGAAATTAATGGTCTTGAATACCAAGTAGCTGTTTCTTTATAAACTTCACTGTAGTTACCAAGCTTTCCAAATTTCTCTAAAACATTTTCCCATGCATCTTTTGTTGCTTCTACAGCACTTACTGAAGTATCACTGTTAACAACAACGATTTCATAATGACTTTCTGGATTTTCATAATAACCTTTGCTTACCTTTTCAGCACTGTTTGCTTTGACATAGCTGTCAATGACTGCTTGGTTATCTGTAACTAAATAAGTTGGAACAGAGGCTTTGACTTCTGCACCTTCTTCAGGGTTAATTAAAGCTAAACCAGATACAAAGTTCATATAACTTGTTAAGTTCTGGTTAATGAAAGTTGCACCATTGCCGATACCGATTAAATTGAAGTTAGCTGTAACAGCAATTTTCTTCACGATTGTTTCAAAACCAGCAACATCATCTGCTGTGAATGAAACACCATTTTCAGGTCTTGCAACATAAACCTTGCTTGCGGAACGATCTACGATATCCTTAATACCTGAATCTGTAATATACTGTAAAGCTTCTTCGTCTGTTAAATGACCATCTGGATAAACTACAAATGTAGCTGCTGCTGTAGCATTGACAGAATCAATACTTAATTTATCGCTTCCGCTGTAAACGTAAGCTTCATCCATTGCATTGACTGCTGCTTTGTAAGCATCAACATATTCTGGTAATGTGTCAATTTTAGCTTTAGCGCCATTGCTTGAAAGTTCGATAGCATCTGGTGCCCATGCAACAATGTCATAAGGACTGGAAATTGTTGTACCATCTAATAAGCCACTGATAACCTGTGCCATATCATTGAAGTACTGAATAGACATTTCATTTGGTCTTTGTGGATTAGATTCATCGAACTGTTGCCAACGATGTCCTGCTAAAATAGAAGCACCAGGAATTTCGTTCATGATAGTTCTTGCTAATGCACATCCTTCATTTAAAGCAGCAAGAGGGTTTCCGCTGTTTGTTCCCCAGAGTGCCCAAACATAACCGCTTCCGAATGTATCACCTGTATATAAGGCTCCATGAGTGGCATCTTTGATCATAAGAGAGCCTTCTGTATGTGCACCAACGATATAGAAATCATAGGATGCACCGTAAATTTTAACAGTATCTCCGTGGTTCACTGTTTTAACAATATCTTTATCATCGAACTGCTGTAAAGCTTCTGAAGCAAGTTCATAATCAGGTTCGCTGACATAAACTGCTTCTACATTGATGTTTTCAAATACTGCTGTTGATCTGCCAAAACCAGTATGATCACCATGACTGTGAGTGATCAGGATTGTTAATGGCTTATTACCAACCATTGATTCCACAATTGCTTTTGCATTTGCTTCATCTTCGCTGCCTGCTGCAGCACCGTTGCCTAAATCAACTAAAACAACACCATCTTCACCTAAAACAAAATACATGGAAGAAGGATTGTTGAAGTTGCCTTCAGCATCTGTTGCCCCACCTGGGAGAGCTTTTGTTCCTTCATCCCAGTGGTAGATATTTTCTTTAATTTTTTCGACTTTGTATTTTCCTAATTCAGCGTAACCATCATCAGCGAGATCAGCTAAAAATTCATCATCGCCTGCTGTGATTTCAACTTCATCAGGAGTTGTCGTCTCTGGTTCTCCATCTTCCGCATGAACAACATTAATGCCACCTAATGCGACCATGAGGCAAAGAGCACCTGTTAAGCATTTCCTTAACATTCTATTTTCCTCCTTTTATAAGACTTTTAAAACACCCTAATTATATAATGCAAACCCTTTCAATTTCTTACTGAAATCTCATATATTTTTATTGTTTTCACATCTTTTGCTAATTTTATTAAATAGAAAAACTCATTCAATTTTAATGTGTTAAAATGATGCATGGTTTTAACACCCTGATATGTGATTTTAATTTATGAAAAAATAGATTTATTTTAAGGGAAAATAATCAATGATATGGATAAATGACGACTGAAAAATTTAACATTGCCTATTAATAAAATTTGATTTAAAGTCCATTTATCCATACGATTCAGGCATAAATAATGATAAAAAATAAGCATTAGACATTATGATATTCTGGATATAAAATATTAATAGAAAAAGAGAACGGAGGAAGACAATGGATCGGATTGAAAAAGCGGATGAATTATTTGATCAGCTGTATGACAAGCATACTCAGGTGCATGATCAAGATTATCATGAAATGATGAAAAATCATATTTATGGCAGCGTTTACCAGCATGGTTCTCTTGATTTGAAATTAAGAGAACTGATATTGATTGTCGTTCAAACAACAAATCATACATTGAAACCATTAAAAGAACATGTATTTGCCGGAATTAAAGCGGGACTAAAAGCGGAAGAAATTCTTGAAGCGGTCTATCAGTGTACCCCTTATGTTGGTTATGGCAAAGTCTGTGAAGCACTGGATGCAGTTAACGAAGTATTTGAAGAAAAGCATATCGTTGTTTCTGATGAAGAAAGAGCGACCGTGACAGAAAAGACACGATTTGAAGATGGGCTTGCGATTCAGGTCGCAACCTTTGGAGAAAGAATCAGGGAAAATTATGAGAATGCCCCAAGAGAGTTAAAACATATTCAAAATTATTTATCGGAACATTGTTTTGGTGACTTTTATACACGCAAAGGTTTGAATATGAAAACCCGTGAGCTTTTGACATTTGTGATGATTGCCACATTAGGTGGATGTGAAAATCAGCTCAGAGGTCATACGGCTGGCAATCTGGCTGTTGGCAATGACCGGGAAACATTGATTGAAACAATTACTCAGTGTCAGCCATATATTGGTTTTCCAAGGACATTGAATGCAATCAATATTATTAATGAAGTAACAAATAAATAAGGAGGAAACAAAAACATGAAACCATTATTTGATTTAGGTGAAAAAAATGATGCTTACGCAAAGTATTTTACAGGTCAGAGTTATTTAAGCATGTTGGCTAAAAATCAGGGTGTTGGTGTTGCCAATGTCACTTTTGAACCAGGCTGCCGCAATAACTGGCATATTCATCATAAAGGTGCGCAGATTTTATTAGTCACTGATGGTCGGGGTTATTATCAGGAATGGGGTAAAGAAGCCATTGAATTAAAACCTGGTGATGTTGTAAATATTCCTTCTGAGGTAAAACATTGGCACGGTGCCGCAAAAGACAGTTGGTTTAGTCATATTGCGATTGAAGTTCCTGCACCAGATGCATCTAATGAATGGTGCGAACCCGTCAGTGATGAAGAATACGGAAAATTAAAGTAATAAAAAGAGGATGTATCATATTATATAATGATTACAACCTCTTTTTTTATTTTTCATTGACCGGTAAATACTGTGTTAATCGGCCGTTGCTTTTTTGAATTAACTGCCCATTAGCACACATTTCTTTTAATACTTTAAAAGCTTTGGTCGTTTTAAAATCCATTAATTCCTCTACATCTTTCCTGGTGACATAGCCTTGTTCCAAAGCAAATTGATAAATGGTTTCATAAATTGGATTACCTGTGACAGTAAGATCAGTTTGTGCCGCTGATAATTCAATTGGAGATTCATTGCAGTTTGGCAGGCTGACGGTAAAACCACCCTCAGCAGTTTGAAAAACAGGCTTTGTATGATGCGTTTGATATAATCTTTGAATTTTTCTTATACCCGTTCCATAGCTTTCAACTAAACCAAGCCGATAAAATACAGCAGCTAGATGGGGATTTCTTGATTGAGATATGCCCAGCATGATGGCTTCCATAGATAATCCGCTAACTAATCCACCTAAAGAATTAAATTCAATATGATCATCAAACATATTAATAATTGTACTGCCACTAAAAACATAATCCCGGTGGATAATACTATTGAGTAAAGCTTCTCTGAGTGCTGCTTCAGGATAATCTCTCTGATCGATTCGTCTGATACCAGAAAATACAGCTTTGGTTTTATTATAAAAATCTAAAAACTGATAACTTTCATTTAACTGATTTAATAGAGAACCAGAAATTTCCTTTCTTTCTCTGAAAACTGCATTATCTGTTCCTTGAAAGACCGCAATCTTAATACTATAAGGACACTGGTCTGAAAGCAATAATGCCAGATTGGTGTATAATCCATCAGGTCCAATCATTTTTAAGGTTTTCATTTGAGCTGTTCCAAATTCCAAATGGCTTTTTTTCATTTCTTCATTTAGTGATGCAAAGGTAAGAGACTGATTTAAACTTCGGCTTAATTCAAATGATTTCCCAGAGGTTTCTATAATCATATTGCGAATGCCGCTTTCGTTTAAAGGAATGCATGCCGATCCTCTGCGGATAAAAACCCCCTCTGGTTTTAGTCCCTTTTTAGCCAGATAATATGGTCTCTCTGTCCCAGTTGATACAGTCACTTGAACAACAAGTTTTTCTTCCAGTTGGATTGTCTGGATTTGTACGAATGGCATCATATCAGGCAGAATATAATCATGAATCATATTTGATAATCTTGTCATGACATCATCAGGATCGTCAATCCCTATCACTGAACCATCATCTCTAATGCCAATATAAATATCGCCGCCTTCTGTATTGGCAAAACTGCAAATCGTTTTCATAACACTGTCAGGTATTTTTTTACTTTGCCAATCTAGTTCTTTAAATTCAGTATTTACATTTTCAATCTTTTCCATATTTCTTTCTTTCCTTTCTTTCTTTCATTTTATCAAGAAAGAAAGAAAGAAACAAGAAAAAATAAGTTCAAACTACAATTTTGATGAATTGGCATAGCGCCGTTCATTTGGTAAATCAGGAAAATAGTGATTTTTTGTCACATATTGGTTTTTTTATTGACATTATGTGAATATAAGGTATGATAATGATGTTCACATAATTTTTAGAGGTGATATTTTATGAACAAGATTGAAAATGCATTGTTATTATACCTATATAAAAACGGTTTATTATCTCAAAGGGAACTAGCCAAGAAACTGGGATGTTCATTGGGAATGGTTAATAAATCATTGAACCGATTAAAGCAGGATCATTTATTAAATGAGGATTGTTCTATATCCCCTGTTGGAAAGCAACAGATAGAAAAGAATCAACCTGAAAATGCAATTATTCTTGCGGCAGGACTTGGCATGAGAATGACGCCAATTAATCAGGACGTATCTAAAGGATTGTTAATTGTTAAAAAGAAAGCAGTGATAGAGCATACGATTGAATGTTTAAAAGCAAAAAGGATAGATAATATCTATATTGTTGTTGGTTATATGAAAGAACAATATGAATATTTAATTGATAAATATCATGTACATCTTATTGTCAATAACAGATATGATGAAACCAATAATAGTTATTCTTTATATTTGGCCAGGAAATATCTGCATAACTCATACATTATCCCCTGTGATATTTATTTAGGGCAAAATCCTTTTCATGAATCTGAGTATCAGTCCTGGTATTTATTTAATCAGAATATCCGCGTTAAAAACAACTATAAAATTACGAAAACAGGATTTGTCGAACTTTCTAAAAAAGAGGATATCAGGGATTTGCCATTGGGGATTGCTTATGTCAATGAGACGGACAGTCAAATTTTAAAAGCAGCGCTGGATCACATGGATTCTAATACATTTGAGTACAGACATTATTATTGGGAAAATGCAGCTTTCGAAAATCATGTGAGATTTATTTCGGCTTATGCAAATCAATGCGATGAAATTAATACTTATGAAGATCTCAGAGATTTAGATATTACTTCCCCTAGCCTAAAGTCAAATATTATTGATATTATTACGGCTTCGCTGGCTATTGATATGACACAAATAAAAAACATAACGCTGTCAAAGAAAGGCATGACAAACCGCTCTTTTCTATTTGAGACGGAAAAAGGCAAATATATCATGCGTATTCCCGGTGAAGGAACGGATCAGTTGATTAACAGACATGAAGAAGGGATGGTTTATCAAGTTCTTGAAAAATATGATATTGCGGATGAGGTTGTTTATTTCAATCAGGAGAATGGCTATAAATTAACCAAATTTATTCCTGAATCCCGTGTTTGTGACGCTAATAATGAAGATGATATCAGAAAATGCATGACGCTCTTAAAGTCATTTCATCAGTTAAATTTAAAAGTAGATCATTATTTTGATATCTATGAAAAAATAGCGTTCTATGAAAAGCTGAGGGGAAATAGACCTTCTCTATACAGCGACTATGAAAAAACCAGGGAAAAGGTGTATGCATTAAAAAAGATAATTGATAAGATGCCAAAGCATGAATGCCTGACACATATTGATGCAGTTCCTGATAATTTTTTGATTTACAGACAAGGCAATGAAGAGAAAATCAAGCTGATTGACTGGGAATATGCAAGTATGCAGGATAGTGATGTGGATATTGCGATGTTCTGTATTTATGCTTTATATGATAAAAAGCAATGTGATCATCTGATGGATATTTATTATGATCATCAGTGTGATGATACAATCAGATTAAAAATCTATTGTTATATTGCCGCATGTGGATTTTTATGGAGCAACTGGTGTGAATATAAACATGCTCTGGGTGTAGAATTCGGAGAATATTCTCTGGCACAATATCGATATGCCAAGGATTTTTATAGATATGCGCATGAATTTATGGAGGAAAATCAAATATGTATAAAGTAAAAAGGGCGATTATTATGGCTGCGGGAATTGGTTCGCGTATGCAGCCGGTGACTTTAAAAACACCTAAGCCGTTAGTTAAAGTTCATGGTGTAAGAATGATCGACACAGTCATCAGAGGATTGCATCATCAGGGCATTGAAGAAATATATGTTGTTGTGGGCTATCTTAAAGCACAATTTGATGAATTGGAAAAAGAATATTCGCATCTGCATATCATTGAAAATCCTTATTATGATACATGCAATAATATTTCATCTTTATATGTGGCCAGAGATCATCTGGAAGATGTCATTATTTTGGATGGTGATCAAATCATATATAATGATAGAATTCTGGAGTCATCTTTTGAAAGATCTGGTTATAATGCTGTATGGACGGATGAACACACAGATGAATGGCTGATGGAAGTAAAGGATGGGATCGTAACGCATTGTTCGCGCACGGGTGGGCAGCATGGCTGGCAGCTTTACAGCATCTCCCGCTGGAATAAAGAGGACGGACAAAAATTAAAAAAATACCTGGAAATGGAATTTATTGATCGTAAGAATACGCAGATTTACTGGGATGATATTGCCATGTTTTGTCATCCGGAAAAGTTTCAGCTGGGCATCAAAAAAATGCAGGCAGATGATGTGATTGAAGTTGATAATCTGTCTGAATTAATAGCATTGGATGAAAGTTATGAGGATATGGAGAGATGAAGATGCATAAAAATAAGGATTTGTTTAAAGAAATAGATTGGTTTTCAATTATTATACCTTTGGTCATTGTTTCTTTATTATGTTGTGTTTTTATGGTATTGCCCGGGCAATCTGCACTCATATTACAGGCAATCAGAGGTTTTCTGGGTGATGAATGCGGCTTATATTATGCTTTAATGGGGACTGGCATTTTCGGATGTACCTTATATATGGCCTTTTCTAAATTTGGCAGCATCAGATTAGGCAAAGAAAATAAACCTGAGTATTCCTCGTTTCAGTGGGGAACAATGATTTTTACGTCAACGATGGCAGCGGATATTTTGTTCTATTCCTTATGCGAATGGGCTTTATATGCCAATGAACCGCATATTACTAAGATGGGTGGTATTCAGCAATGGGCCTCTACTTATCCTTTATTTCACTGGGGACCCATTGCCTGGAGTTTCTATATTGCTTTAGCTGTTGCTTTTGGATTTATGCTACATGTCAGATGTCGAAATAAGCAAAAATTTTCCGAAGCATGCCGACCTATTCTAGGCCATAAGATAGATGGATTATGGGGTAAAATGATTGACTTAGTGGCTATCTTTTCATTGATTGCCGGTACCGCTACAACCTTCTCTTTGGCCACACCACTGCTTTCTTCAGCTGTAGGATCTGTATTTGGTTTGGAAAACAGTGTGACGCTGACGATTATTATATTAATGTTAATTGCGCTGACTTACACTTTTACAGTATGGTTTGGGATGAAAGGTGTATCCAAACTGGCCACTTATTGTACCTATCTATTCTTTATTTTACTGATGTACTTTTTAGTGGGCGGTCAGGAAACAAGATATATCCTTGAAACCGGATTTTCCGCAATTGGCAATATGATTCAGAATTTTGTTGTTTTATCAACATGGATGGATCCTTTAAGAGAAACCTCATTTCCTCAAAACTGGACGATTTATTACTGGGCCTACTGGATGGTGTGGTGTGTCGCAACGCCTTTCTTTATCGGTAAAATTTCCAAAGGCAGAACCATCAGAAATGCGGTTTTAGGCGGATATGGCTGGGGCTTGGCAGGTACTTTCACTTCCTTTATCATTTTAGGAAATTATGGCTTAGCTCAGCAGCTGAAGCATGGTGTAGATATTGCCGGATTTATTGACAGCGGCGGCTCTTATGCCGTGGCAATTATAAAAATCTTTGATACGATGCCTTTATCTGAATTAGGGCTGCTTTTGTTAGTGATTACCATGATTGCTTTTTACTCCACGACATTTGATTCGATCACAATGGTCGTATCTTCTTACTCTTATAAAAAGTTAGATGTAGATAAAGAACCGGATAAAAAAATCAGGGTGATCTGGTCAGTGATCTTTATTTTATTTCCAATTGCGCTGATATTTGCGGAAAACTCAATGTATAGTTTGCAGTCAGTGGCGATTATTGCGGCTTTTCCTATAGGCATCATTATTATAATCATGATTGCGTCTTTCTTTAAAGATGCCTCTGCTTACTTAAAAGAGGGCTCAAGTCAACAAAATATATCGGAAACAGATACACATTTAAATCAATAAATAAAAGATGAACAGAAACGTTGAATGTTAAGTCTGTTCATCTTTTTTGCTATTTGTATAATGCTTCGATTCTTTCTTTAGCGGTATCGACAGTACTTTGGTCGGGAACCATCATATAAAGATTAGCACCATAGATTGGGGAATATAAAGAATCACCTGTGCCATCAACACTGATGCTTTCAATATGCCATCCACTCATATCATCAATTTGCATACGGATTAAACTAATCATCTGGTCATCTGTCAGATTTGTCTGGAAGGATGAGTGCAGTGAGTTTAACAGACTCATATAATTTTTGATGATTGCCGGTGAGATGACTTTATTGATAATACCAGTAATGACCCTCATCTGGTTTCTGCCTCTCTCCCTGTCTCCTGAGGCAAAGGCGTATCTCTCCCGGGAGAATGCCAAGGCTTCTTCACCATTTAAATAGATATTGCCTTGCGCGAAGTTTCCAAATGCTGTAGGATTATTGACTTCAATGCCGCCAATGGCATTGACGATATCGATCACACTTGTAAAATTCACGCGAACATAATAAGGAATTTCTATCCCAAAATATGCGGCCACATTGTTTTTTGTTTCCTCTACACCATAGAGTCCTGAATGAGTTAATTTGTCCCTATCTCCATTCAATACTTGGAAAGGAATGTAATAATCTCGCGGTATGCTTGTCAGTAAAATTTGTTTGGTTGTTGGATTTACGGTTACGATCATATTAACATCTGACCGGGATTTTGTACTGATAGATCCGTATGTATCAATACCGCTGATATAGACACTGAATGTATCTGTTGTGACATCACCGGTTTTGATTTCTTCTATCTTGGTTTGATAGTCTTTAGAATAAATAACCCTGGTGTCCTCTGTAAAAGATGCATAATTTTCTTCAATGATTGACCGGAACGATTCATTCATCACAATGCAGTCAACCTCATCGTTATACAGCGCACTGACAAGCTGATCTATCCCGGAATAAGACTGCAGGTTTAAATTGTTTTCACTATTTTCCTGCTTAATGGCATCAATTGTCTGATGGACATAATCATCGCTGTTTTCTAATACGGCATAAGTATGGCCCATCAAATCTTCAATATATTGATAGGGACTTTTATCTTTGACAATAACTGAAATCACATCCGTATCTTCGCTTTGGACAATATTGCCAAATAGGTCAACAGTTTTAAAATATGTATAGTTGACTAATAATAAGATGGCACTTAATAAAAGAATACATATCTTTCCTGGAATCCGCTTCTTTCCTTTTGCCTTATACTGGCTTAGCGTAAGTAAAGCCCCTATTAACAATAACAGGACAATAACGACAGCCAGATATTTCATTGGCAATATGGGGAATCTGATTAATTGATATATGAACCATACAATAGATATTCCCAGCAGAAGCATAAAGTAGGAACGAATATCTGTAAGTAGTTTTTTCATTTGATTACCTCTTTCCATCATAAATATACCCTATTATTATAGAACAAAACAAAGCCTGTGGGTAGTTTGTAGATAAGTAAATTTTCCGGATTCATTGATTTTATGAATGGTATCAAATAGAATCTATACTTCATATGGCTCTCAACTGGTCCGTGATTTTAAGACCAAAACTGTTTGCTTGTTACAATTACTGTTATTGACGATAAGTCAGAGTTTAATTTCATAATGTTTCTTTAATGTGAAAAAAATAAATATTCATTTACACTGTGTCCCTCTGTGAGATATAATTCAAGAGATTAAGATAATCAAAATAAAACAATTATGCTTTGGTGAGTAGCCGTGCAATTGTGATGTGGGAACCTTATGTACAGTTACCTATCAAATTTGATAAAATAGTATTGATAATAGAGGAAACAGATTTCCTTCCAGTATTAAGAAGTGTTCTTTGGTTAAGATGTGACAACTCTTGCGTATGATATATCTTCCTTTAGAGTACAAATAGAGGTTACTCAGTCCTGCTTTTTCGTTGGGGGCTTTAATAGTAAAGTACAGATAATTGCACTTGAAAGTGTCAGTATGATTATAATATCTAGCCAATATTTATAGGCAGTACAAGAGATAAGAAGTATTGAATCATAAAATTATGAAATGAGGTAGAGTATATGGAAAAAGATCCATTTAAGGAATATTTAAAAGAATCTGAACCTGATAAAGCATATAAAGGATATGCCTGGAGTACAGCAATTGGACTTCAAGAGGTGGACGGACTTAAACCATCAAAATATTTAATTGAAACAGCCATTCGGAATATTGAAGGCAAAATCACGATGAAGGAAGCACAGAATCTTATTGATGCTTCGGAACTGAGAGCAACACTTGAATATGACTTTTCGTAAGAGAAAGACTTTAGATATAAAGGTCTTTCGATGGACGAGATTATTCATCATCTTGCTGTGTTTGTATCAAGATTATGGCAAATCCATATCTTTGGCGAAGGCAATACAAGAACAACTGCAGTATTTTTCATCAAATATTTGAGGACACTTGGCTTTTCTGCAACAAATGATATTTTTGCAGAGAATGCTTGGTATTTCAGAAATGCACTTGTTCGTGCTAATTATACGAACCTGCAAAAAGGCATTCACGAAACAACAGAATATCTTGAATTATTCCTTAGAAATTTGCTTTTGAATGAGAAAAATGAACTTCACAATCGAAATCTTCACATAAGTGGATTTCTGAATGATGAAAAAGTGGACATTGAAAGTAAAAAAGTGGATATTCAAGATGGAAAAGTGGACATTGAAAGTTTACTTTTTGAAAAAAACAGTGATTTTTCTGTAAAAACAACAGTCCATATTCATAGATTGTTTGATAAGTTTGGCTTTGATGAAGTGTTTGGGAGAAGTGCAGTTATGGAACTTCTGAAATTAAAAAGTTCAGGTGCTTCCAAACTTCTCTCAAATTTGGTACAGGCAGATATTATCGAACCAGTATCCGGACACGGAAAAGGAAAATATAGATTCAAAAATAAATAATCTGATAGAGGTGTTTGCAATTTGCAACACCTGTTTTCTTTTGTTTAAAACTTTATTGATATTTCTGTGGGTTGAGCAAATAATAATCCAGTTTTAAGTAGATTATTAAAATACGAAGGAGATTAGCTGTTGAACGTCAAAAACAAATAAACTAAAAATAAACTGGTAGAAAAAAACTTTTATAATAATGCTTTGATAAAACCAGGATAGAATAAATAATGTGAATATTTCAGTCATATAACGACACCATGTTAATTGAGTGACGACATTGTGTTAATCAAATGACGACATCAAATTTATGAATTATATATTTAGCTTTTAATCCTATTAGGTTTAAAATGACAATGTAGACAGTATCTACAAGATTCTAATAAAAGGAGATTTTTTTATGTTAGCTATTGTGGGAAGTGTATATTGAAGAATATATAGTGCTTAATGATTGTTATCTCAACTATACTCAGTCTTGTAATGTTCATAAGTCTTATGTTGAAATGAATAAACTGATAATGCATATCGATTGTAAGATAAAATGTGGAATTGATTGGTCATGAGAATCTTTATATACTCAATCTACTTCAGTTTTAACACCAGGTTTATGAATAACCCTGTAAGATTTTGGGATACATAATAGTTGTTATATCCAGTGCAAAAAGAAGGATAACTGATTGGGACAAATTTGATGGCATTGTATCGCAATATTTCTGCCATTGCAGTTTAAGAGTGACACCATGACTCTTTAACTCCTGATGAACGTGTTCATAATCAGGCTTAAAATATAACTGGCTGCCAGCAAACTTTTCTGGAAAAAGAGCTGGTAAAGTTCTTTATTATTCAAGCTTCCGAGGGGAGAATGATCAAATTTCAATTCATTAGCGCGATGAATCACATCGATAACCGAAAGTTTAGAAAAATGATGCCCTTTCGCAATTTGGTTAATAGAAAGATTCTGATGATGAAGTGACAGAATCTTACGTACATTGATTTTTTAGCCATAAAATCTCTCCTTTCATGAATGACATTGATGTTGACTCCTCAAGGCAATCATAAGGTAGAAATACAAAGAACACCAGTCTATGCTGGTGCTTAAAGCCATACTCTCGGTACTTATTCGTAAGGATAAGCACTCAATTGCGCAATTATTTATAATAACGTGTTTTTCATCAGATTTTTATATGGTTTAGTGCAGCTCTAAGTTGTGTGGAAAACAAGATTTCCTGTATCGGCAAAAAAATACGTTTTTTTATTATAAGGTTTTTGATATTTTTGCTGATGATGTGATATACTATACAGTAGATTAGTGCAGTAATTTGATTTGATTTATGATGGAGGGAAGCAGATGAGATACCTTTCAGTTACTGAAATAGCAAAAAAATGGGGTGTGTCCGAACGCAGCGTTAGAAATTACTGCGCCCAAGGGCGTGTGGATGGTGCGTTTCTTACCGGCAAGACTTGGAATATTCCCGAAAACGCAGAAAAACCAGAGCGTTCCAACAAGAGAAAAAAGGAACCTGTTACTCTGTTGGATATTTTGAAAGAGCAGAAAGCAAGCAAATATTCCGGTGGCATTTACCATAAGACGCAGATTGATTTGACGTACAACTCTAACCATATTGAAGGCAGTCGTTTGACTCATGATCAAACCAGATATATTTTTGAAACCAATACTATCGGTGTGGAAAATGAAGTTCTCAATGTTGATGACGTAATTGAAACAGTAAACCATTTTCGCTGTATTGACATGATTATTGAGGACGTAAAAAAGACATTAACTGAGAAGTTCATTAAGGAACTTCATCTAATCCTGAAGAATGGTACAAGTGATTCCAGAAAAGATTGGTTTGCCGTTGGAGACTATAAGAAACTTCCTAATGAAGTTGGTGGTATGGATACTGCCCTTCCAGAAGAAGTTGCCGATAAGATGAAAGCGCTGCTGAGAGAATACAATGCCAAGGAAGAAAAGACCTTTGAAGATATCCTGGACTTCCATGTGAAGTTTGAGCGAATCCATCCGTTCCAAGACGGTAATGGTCGTGTAGGCAGACTGATTATGTTCAAGGAGTGTCTGAAATATAATATTGTTCCATTTATTATTGAGGACAATCTGAAGATGTTCTATGATCGAGGATTGAAAGAATGGAACAATGAAAAAGGCTATCTGATGGATACTTGTTTGACTGCACAGGACAAATATAAAGCATATTTGGATTATTTTAGGATTGCATATTAAAAAATTCAATTGCTGAAATGTAAGTTTCAATAACTTCGTGCATACTATACTTCATCAATTAGTAATAGCGGTTCATTATTCTTAAAAAGAGATTCGTCTCTTCTACCGCCTCTCTAAGAAGAATTGGATTATCAAAAGTACAATATCCATAATCTTTACATATATTTTGAAGCATCGTTGTTTTTCAAACTTATCTCAGGCCTGTGACTAACAAAACCAGAAATTGTCTTAAACAATTATAAATTACATCTTCCATTTGTCTTTCTATATACATTAAATCTTATTTTTTTCGGCCAATTTAAGATGTAACCTTATTTTAGCCGAAAATAATTATGAAATTAGAACAAAAGAAGTTCTATGACCATATATGGAATAGAATTCACAGAGGATCCATGCCTGAGTTAATAGACGAGAGTATCAACTGGGAAAGATATTATTCATCATATGTAAAAACATATATTAAAAGAGATGTAAGGCAAATTGTAAATATATCAGACGAACTAAAGTTTATAAAATTTCTAACTGCTCTTGCTGACAGATGTGGAGAACTTCTTAATATTAATGCAGTTGCCAATGAAGTTGAAACAAGTTCTGATACAATCAAGAGATGGTTAACTATTTTACAAACATCTGGTATTATTCATCTTCTTGAACCATATTCTAATAATCTTCTTAAAAGAGTCGTAAAATCTCCTAAAGTGTATTTCTACGATTCTGGATTGGTTTGTGTGATTATCTATACTATCGAATTTATGTAAGAAATTATGTGGTTTATTTTGCAGTACAACACAATATATGAAAAAAGTGCTGCAATTTTATCTTTAAAATTATAAAATAGTAGACAAAAAGATTTTTATGATATAAAGGGATAAATCTCTATAACATTAATTGATGGTGCACCGAACTGATAAAGTGCACCGACTTTGGCGTTATTACACACCTATTCAATCGCTAGAGGTACTGCTTTCTTTGATATATGCAATAGTAGAGAAGATCAAAACAGATTGGATGATATATAGATAAAATGCTTAAATAAATTTATGTATAAATTTATATATAAATATGATATATTATTAAAGAGGTGAAAACTATGGAACAAATTATGATTAGACCAATATCTGATTTGAGAACAAAATTATCTGAAATATCTAAGGTCATACATGAAAGTAATCAACCTATTTATCTTACAAAGAATGGCTATGGAGACATGGTCTTAATGAGTATGGATGCTTATCAGAAAATGATAAAAGAAAATGAAATATATTTGAAAATGAAAGAAGCAGAAATTTATGCTGAATTAAATACTAAGCGATTAAGTCATGAGGAAGTATTTGGTGATTTGCATGAATTGATTGATAATCTTTAATGAATGAATACAAGATAGAATATTTACAAACATTTAAAGATGATTTGAATGATATTGTAAGATATATTACATTAAAACTTGATAATAGACCTGCATCCCACAAATTGATAGATGATGTACAAAAGAAAATAGAGTTATTGAAAGCAAATCCAGAAATTTATCAGTACTATGATTTTGTAAAACCGTTAAAAAGAAAGTATAGATATTTCGTAGTAGGGAACTTTATCACATTTTATAGTGTTGATAAAAAGTCAAGAGTTGTGACCATATATAGAATCTTATATAGTAAGCAAAATATTAATAGTGCTATGAAATAGATTGTATATTCATAGTTGCTTTTGAGGATGAAATCAACTTTATAGAAAAAATTTATAAAGTTGTTTTTTTATATACCTTAATAATTCATGAGAGCAAAAAAAGACAGAAAATTATATTTAAATACGGGTAAAATAATCTCCTCTATTTACTTCTATAGAGACAAAGATAAAAGAGAAATTGATCTTGTCATAGAACAGGATGGCATTCTTTATCCAATAGAGATAAAAACGACTGGAAATCCAGTAAAAATAATGGCAATGTATTTTAAAATATTAGATAACATTCCAACCAAAGGTGACAGCAACTCAAATTATAATGGGTTGCTTTTTTAGTATCCAATTGGTAAATATTAATGCTTATTAAAATCCTCTTTTATGCAGTATACTTCTTGAATGTCATTCTTTATTTTGCAATTGAAAATCACTTATTATGGTCAAATTAATGGTCAGTTTATTAATTTTAGCACTTATTGAAGGTGCTTTTTTTTGTTTGTCGTGAAATATGAAATATCACGATGGAAAAAGGTGTCAAAAAGCTATGATTATTCATCTTTTATTACTGCTTTAAAAAAATTAGACGAAGGGATGTGATAACAAACTATGTATAAGAAATATATAAAGAGATGCATAGATATCATCATTTCTTTATGTGGCATCATTGTACTTTCACCAATTCTGATAATTGTGGCTGTTATTACTAAGATTGATTCTCCTGGCCCTGTGATTTTTAAACAAAAAAGAGTAGGCATTAATAAATCCTACTTCAATATTCTAAAATACAGGTCCATGAAAATAGATGCTCCTCATGATACACCAACACATGAGTTAAAAGATCCATCATTGATGATGACAAAATGGGGTGCATTTATCAGGAAGTATTCACTGGATGAACTGCCA
>Ga0129308_1001105_pt1 | contig 31135 bp, 28 predicted proteins | sample L827metagenome_FD_94440 | JGI IMG/M metagenome (GOLD analysis project Ga0129308, IMG submission 94440) | Ring-tailed lemur group fecal microbial communities from Wisconsin, USA - L827 metagenome | ecosystem: Host-associated > Mammals > Digestive system > Large intestine > Fecal | place: USA...
CAAATTCCGGAATGACGATGGAACCTTCGAGAAAGCCTGTTTTCATAATATCCGAGATCCGGCCGTCGATGATAACGCTGGTATCAAAGATCTTCGGTGTTGCCTCGGATTTCGATTTTCCGCCGCCGACAGCAGAAACTCTTTTGGAAAATGCCAGAGCATTGCGAATATCCTTTCCCCGCTTTGTCGCGATTACAATACCAAGATAACCCAGTAGAATATAGGTAATAATATTCAGAATAACATCTACATAAGGTATATTGATCCCCTCATAAATGTGTGCGATCAGTGATGCAATCAGTAACCCTGCAATCAAGCCAATGGTCCCCATAATAATATCGTTGGTGGAAAGCTTCTGCAGATCGGAATCCAGATTGCTTGCAACCTTCGTTCCCTGACGTTTCAGAGCCGGGGTCAATCTGAAAAAAATCAATCCAAAAATAATTGCAAATAGTAGCGCCAGACAGAGCTCCTGCCCGCCTGTAAAATCGACCCATTCTTTATGTCCCGAAAATTCGATCAGGAATTTTGCAAGCAAAAATAATCCGTACCCGATGATTGCACCGGCTATCGTAAAGACAGCCCTTACGAGTTTTCTAAGCACGACAATTTCTCCTCCTTTCCGTGAAATTTGCGCGCCCTGCAGCCTGCAGCAAAATCAATTGTTGAAACAGAACGCACTTATTGCTGATTATACCATAATTTCTGTACCTAGCCAACAAATTATGGTACAATCATTACATAAGCTTCACAAAGAAAACACAGAGAACTTTTATTCTATATATGAAATAAATTCAAATCGAAAAGGAGGATCAAAAATGGCAAAAATTCTCGTCGCAGATGATGAACAAAAAATCAGAGAGGTAATTCGGGAATACTCCGAATTCAATGGACATGAGATCACAGAAGCCGCTGATGGCATGACTGCTGTAGGACTTTGCAAGCTCAACGATTATGATCTGATCATTCTGGATATTATGATGCCTAAACTGGATGGATTCTCTGCCTGCAAGGAAATCAAAAAAATCAAAGATATTCCTATCATCATGCTCTCTGCCAGAAGCGAAGAATATGATAAATTATTCGGATTTGAACTCGGCATCGACGATTATGTGGTAAAACCCTTCAGCCCAAAAGAACTGATGGCGCGTGTCAATGCGGTGCTGTCCAGAAACAGCACCATTGAGAAGCCGGTAGAACGGGTGATGAAATTTGACGGACTGGAAATCAATATCCCCGCCCGCACGGTTTCCGTCGACGGAGAAAAGGTCGAACTGACACCAAAAGAATACGATCTGCTTTTTTATCTGGTTGAAAATAAAAATATTGCGCTTTCCAGAGATAAACTTCTCTCGGATATCTGGGGCTACGACTTTTTTGGCGATGACAGAACGATCGATACCCATATTAAAAATCTGAGAAACAATCTCGGAAAGTACCGTGATTTTATCGTAACATTAAGAGGAGTTGGATATAAATTTGAAGCTTAAACTCGATCGCAACAGTATCAAATTCAAAACGTGGCTTTATTTTATTCTGTTTACGATCTTTCTGTTGATCGTACTCTGGTTTCTGCAGGTTTTGTTTCTCAACAATTTCTACGGAGTCATGAAGGCCGGACAGACGGATAAACTGGTCAAAAACATCGAAAAATCATACCGCCTCCAAAGCGACGAACGGTTTTTGAAAAAAGTCAGTGAGATTTCCGATTCCAACGATATTTACATCTATCTCACCTCCTTTACCGGAGATACGATGTATTTCAAGCCGTCCGATGATACTACCAGTTCGAAATACTATTCCGATCAAATCGAAACCGTAAACAAGTATCTGCTGAACAGTGAAAAAAAATCAGTATCGCTGCGTCTCAAGGGGCTGGATAATTCCAAGGAGGTTCTGGCGTATGCCGCGCTTTTAAGTGTTGAAGGAAAAACACCTCTGCTGGTTTATGTGTTTTCTCCGCTGTGGCCGGTATCCTCCACCATTCAGATTCTGACCAATCAGCTGATTTACGTAACCTGTATCTCGCTGCTTCTGGCCTGCCTGATCTCGTTCTATCTGTCTCTGCGTATTACGCGGCCAATCCGGAAAATCACAAACTCCGCGGAGCATCTGGCGCGGGGAGAATACGGCGTCATCTTTAAGGGAGGTCATTATACGGAAATCAACGCCCTCGCCGATACGCTGACTCGAACGTCCATAGAGCTGGAAAAATCGGACATGCTCCAGAAGGATCTGATTGCCAATGTATCCCACGATCTGCGTACGCCGCTGACCATGATCAAATCCTATGCGGAAATGATTCGTGATATTTCCGGCAACAACCCGGAAAAGCGGGATCAGCACCTCCAGGTCATCATCGATGAAACCGACCGCCTGAATTCACTGGTCGGCGATCTGCTGACGATATCCAGAATGCAGTCCGGAAAAATGGTATTGGAACGCAGCGCCTTCAACATTACGGAGACCATCCGCAGCGTCATCGCTCCTTATAAAATCATGGAGGAAGAGCAGGGCTACCACTTCAATTTTGACAGTCCTGCCAGCTTTGTCGTCAACGGGGACGAAGACAAGATCAAGCAGGTGATTTCCAATCTGGTAACCAACGCCATGAAATTCTGCGGCGAAGACAAGACCATCAATGTTTCGCTGAAACGCCGCAACAAAATGATACTCTGTAAGGTAGAAGATCACGGAGTTGGCATTGCTCCGGAAGAACTGAAGCATGTCTGGGAGCGCTATTATCGCGCCAGCTCGAACATGATCCGTTCCGTGGAAGGCTCCGGTCTGGGACTTTCCATCGTCAAGGAGATTCTGACGCTCCATAAAGTAAACTTCGGCGTGGACAGCACCCTCGGAAAGGGAACCGTATTCTGGTTCGAGCTGGACTACGTCAAAACAGAACGAGAAAAACTGCCGGGTCCAACGCTTAACGACAAAAAGCGCGGGAACCTGTCATAGCTGGAAAGAGGAACACATATGAACGACACAACCATTCAAACAGAAGCCTGCAAAATCGACTGCGATTTTCATACACATACGGGCTATTCCGACGATTGCGACGTACCCATGAGCATCATGCTGGAAAATGCGTATGCACAGGGCATCCGAACACTTGCCATCACCGATCATTACGATCCCGGCTACCCGGACCCGGAATTTCCGTTTCTTATGAATTTTGAAGCATATCATCGTGCGCTCACCGAAGCGCAACACACATATGCCGGAAAAATGGAAGTTCTTACCGGTATGGAAATCGGCATCATGAAGGGACAGTACGATATTGCTAATCAGGAAATCAACGCCTTTCCCTATGATTTTATCATCGGCTCGTTTCACTGCCTGCGCGGCGTAGATCTGTACACCTGCGATTATTCCAAAGTCGACAGACCTGCCATGGTAGAGGATTTTTACCAATATATCTACGAATGCCTGCAGGAGTTTGATAATTACGATATCCTCGGTCACCTGAGCCTCATCGACCGCTACATTGGCGAGCTGTACGATTACACACCGATTATGGACTGTATCGATGAGATTCTCAAGCTGGCCATCAGGAAAGGAAAAGGTCTGGAAATCAATACTTCCAGTTTTAAATATGGCACCGGCACCTGGCTGCCGCGCGAAGTGATCTTAAAACACTACCGGGAGCTGGGAGGAGAAATTCTCACATTCGGCTCCGATGCACATAACCCGGAGCATTACCGCTTCCATTTCAATGATGCGATCGAACTGGCAAAATCTCTGGGCTTCCGATATTACTGCCAGTTCCGTCAGCGAAAACCGGAATTCCTGACACTGCCTTAAAAGCTGCAGCAGCGGCTGCTGAAGCATAACACAAATTCCATACAGCTGTCTATAAAAGCAACAGACAAAAGACGGGCAGAAAACTCTGCCCGTCTTTTTGGTTATCCGCTTTTGCTTATCGATTGCATCCACAGCCGCAGTCACAGTCGCAGCCGCAATCGCAGCCACAGTCACAACCGCAGTCATTCGATACAGATCTTGTGCAGCAGTCTGAAGTCCAGGCAGTACCCGTCTGCACCGCTCTATCACAACCGCAGCCACAATTTCTTTCGCGATCACAATCGCATTCGGAAAGCGCGGATTCACATCCACAGTTAAATCTTGTCGTTGTATTACAGCCACATCCGCAGAAATCTACGGTACGGCATCGATTACAATTTGCCATAGTCAAGTTCTCCTTTCACCTGTATGGTATATCATATGAAAGAAGAAGCATTATAGTTCCTCCAGAGATCGAAATTGATAACCCATATCTTCCCATTTTGTCAGCAGCTCATCCAGAATCTCGCAGTTGGTCTTCGAAGTGCTGTGCAGAAGCACGATTGCGCCGGGATGTACGCGCGGGATTAGTTTTTCAAAAGCCTCTTCCTTCGTCGGCTGATCGGATTCATACCAATCAACATAGGCAAGGCTCCAGAAAATTGTTTTATATCCCATTTCCTTTGCCATCTTCAGATTCGCCTCGCTGTACTTTCCCTGCGGCGGACGATAATATTTCTTCATCTTTTTTCCCGTCACTTCCTGATATTCCTGCTCCAGCTGTGACAATTCTTTTTGGAAGGCCTCCTTGGTGGCAATTTCCGACATATCCGGATGCGTAAAGGTGTGATTTCCCACCAGATGCCCTTCCTTTACCATCCGTCTCACCATTTCCGGACTTGTTTTTATATAATTGCCCACTAAAAAGAACGCGGCTTTTACCTTGTGCTGCTTCAAGGTATCGAGAATTTTCGCAGTATGCCCGTTTTCGTATCCCGCATCGAAGGTCAGATACAGGACTTTTTCTTTGGTATCGTCCGCGTAGTAGCTGTTAAACTGCTGCAAATATTCCGGCGTTGCATTTCCGGTCGGCGCTTCCCCTTCCTGCTGAAAGCTCAGCCCCCAGTTTCCATCTGCCGAAGTATTGACAGCCTTCTCGCGAAGAATCCCGGCACCTGTTATGAGGCTGAATGCCAGTACTCCTGCCGTTGCCAGCATGCCGATTGCCTTGAATAAACCCTTTTTCTTCACCATAATAATCATCTATATCACCACCCCGCACATTATATTGCGATTTCTTTGAAAAAATGTTAAAAACGCAAATAAAATACTTTTTTCCCTTTGTTTCTAGTGATATACTTGTCTATACAATCAACTACGATATGCTGGCAGAGCAGCATTACTCTGCCCGAAAGGAGTTTAAAACACGTTATCATGAAAGAGAAATTTTTTGAAGCAAAGACACTGGCGGGTATCGCATTCTGTTTTCTGGTCGCGATTCCGGCATGGCTTCTCGGAAAACAATTCCCGATCATCGGCGGACCGGTATTCGGCATTCTGTTCGGATTGATCCTCGCATTCTGGAAACGTCCGCAAGTACTCGATAAAGGAATCAAATTCACATCAAAGTATATCCTGCAATATTCCATTATCCTTCTGGGATTCGAAATGAATCTTTTCAATGTCATCAAAGTCGGCGGACAATCCCTGCTGGTCATGATCTTCACTTTAACATCGTCCTTCCTGACAGCATTCTTTTTAGGAAAGGCCATGAAGATCGACGGCAAGACAACGACATTGATCGGCGTAGGAACCTCCATCTGCGGCGGCTCTGCTATCGCAGCAACGGCTCCCGTTATTCAGGCAAAGGATGAAGATGTCGCACAGGCCATCTCCACGATCTTCCTGTTTAATATCATCGCCGTGTTCATCTTCCCGCCGCTGGGACATCTGCTGGGACTCAGCGATACCGGATTCGGCATGTGGGCCGGCACCGCCATCAACGATACGTCTTCCGTAGTTGCGGCAGGCGCTTCCTGGAGCAGCAGTGCAGGCAATAACACAGCCCTGGCATTTGCAACGATCGTAAAACTGACAAGAACGCTGATGATCGTACCGATCACATTGGTACTGGCCGTCTACACAGCGCGCAAGGTTGCCAAAGCCAAGGCAAACAATGAAGCAGAAGGCAACAACTTCAGCTTCGTAAAAGTATTTCCGTGGTTTGTCATCGGCTTCGTAGTCGCTGCAATCGCCAATACCTTCCTGCCAATTCCGGCGGCTGTATCGGAAACACTGGTTGCCATCGGCAAGTTCATGATCATCATGGCCATGACTGCAATCGGCTTGAATACAAATCTGAAAAAGCTGTTAACCAACGGATTGAAGCCGATCTGTCTGGGGCTCTGCTGCTGGTTCATGGTGGCGGTCGTTTCCCTGGTCGTACAGCACTTTATCGGCATGATCTGATCCCGCTCGGTATCATAAACCGTAAACGGCATCAATCCGGATCTTACGGATGCCATACAGCGGTAATGAAATTCTATAGATGTAAAAAGGAGCTCATCACATTCGATAAAATCTGATGTGATAAGCTCCTTTTCTGTCTTCTTTAAAATACAAGCTCCAATGTGACCGGACAATGGTCGCTGCCCATGACTTCCGTCAAAATCTGCGCATCTTTCAGGTTCCCCTGCAATGCTTCGGATGTCAGAAAATAGTCGATCCGCCATCCGGCGTTGTTCTTTCTGGCATTGAAGCGGTAGCTCCACCAGGAATACACCCCTTCCGCATCCGGATAAAAATACCGGAAGGTGTCAATAAATCCTGCCTCCTGCAGCTGTGTCATCTTTGCACGTTCTTCATCTGTAAATCCTGCATTTTTACGATTTGTTTTCGGATTTTTCAGGTCGATTTCCCGGTGTGCAACATTAAAATCCCCGCAGGTTACGACCGGTTTTTTCTCTTCCAGTTTTTTCAGATACGCCCGGAAATCATCCTCCCACTGCATGCGGTAATCCAGCCGTTTCAGTTCATTCTGAGAATTCGGTACATAGACGTTGACCAGATAGAACTTCTCATATTCCGCGGTAATCACACGACCTTCGTGATCATGCGCCTCGATGCCGATGCCATAGACCACGGAAATCGGTTCTTCCTTTGTAAACACCGCCGTTCCGGAATATCCTTTCTTTTCTGCAGAACACCAGTACTGATGATAACCTTCCAGCGGAACCTCAGCCTGTCCTTCCTGCATCTTGGTTTCCTGTACACACAGAATATCCATATCCTGCTCCCTGGCAAACTCCAGAAAGCCTTTTCCCATGGCGGCTCTAAGCCCGTTTACATTCCAAGAGATCAGTTTCATCCTTAATTCAGGAACGCTTCAATGATTACGTTCTCTGCCTCCTCTCCCGTCATACCCAGGGTTCTCAGCTTGATAAGCTGTTCATCGTTGATCCTGCCGATCGCCGCTTCATGAATGATCGCTGCGTCCAGATGTTTGGCGTTAATCTCCGGAATGGAACGCACCTGCGCCGTATCCATGATGATGGAGTCGCACTGAATGTGCGCATTGCACTTGGCGTTGCCGACTGCGGCCGGATGAAAGACCTGACTGGATTCCTCCTTGGCGACAGAACGGGAAATGATCTGTGCAGAGCTACCCTCTCCGTTGAGCTGAATCTCCATGTTGGACTCCGCCTCCTGTTCCCCGTGCGTCATCAGTTTTTCAATCACGAACAGCTTGCTGTTCTTTCCGAGACAGACCTCTGTTTCACGCTTCGTGGAATCGACGCCTTTGATCTGAGATGTATCCAGTGTGAACACGCTGTCATCATCCATATAGATCTTCGTAACCGGATTGAGAATTCTGGCGCCGTCGCCATCTCCCTCCCCGTAGTGATTCTCCTTGTAGGTGACATTTGCCCCCTTTCCAACGAAGAAAGAATGCACACCGTCATGCTGACTGTCCTCGTGTCCGCTGTTGTGAATTCCGCAGCCTGCGGCAATCACAACATTCGCTCCGTCTTCGATATGAAAGTCATTGTATACTTTATCGGTAAATCCCGAAGCATCCAGTACAACCGGAATGTGCACCTGCTCACCGTCTGTCTCGCCATCAATATAAATGTCGATGCCCGGCTTATCTTCCTTTTTTACGATCTTCACATGTTCGCTGTTTCCATGACAAAGAGAAGCGCCGTTATGACGCAAATTAAACGCGCCCTCCTGTTCAAATCCCAGCTCGTCGATATATTTCAAAATTGCCTGTGTTACTTTATCCAGTTCTGCCATGTTATGCCTCCTGTCCTTCCATTCTCTGCAGATATGCACAGCAGGACGGTCCATTCTGAATCAGCGTCGGCAAGATGTCCTCACGCTTGCCGATGCCTGCGATCCTGCCATCTTCAATGACCATCACTCTGTCTGCCATCTGCATGATGCGCTCCTGATGGGAGATCAGAATCAGGCTCTGATTTTTATCCTTCTTGATTTCCTCAAACTGCTGGATCAGCATGGAAAAGCTCCACAGGTCGATCCCTGCCTCCGGCTCATCGAAAATACAGAGCTTATGCGGTTTGGAAAGCACTGTTGCAATTTCCAGACGCTTCATTTCTCCGCCGGAAAGCGTATTATCCACGTCGCGTTTGATATATTCCTGTGCGCAGAGCCCTACACGGCTGAGCAGTTCACAGCATTCCGTTTCACTTTTCGGTTCGCCTGCCGCCAGAGAAATCAGCTTGTCCACTGTCATTCCCTTAAACCGCGGCGGCTGCTGAAATGCGAAGCCAATTCCCTCCTTGGCACGCTCATCGATCTCATGATCGGTAATATCCACTCCGTCCAGAATGACTCTGCCGCTGTTCGCCTTTTCAATTCCCATAAGCACCTTGGCCAGCGTGGACTTTCCCCCGCCGTTCGGACCTGTAATCACCAGCATTTCACCCGGTGCTATCTCAAAACTGATGTCTGATAAAATCGTTCGCTTTACACCTTTTTCGTTCACAGAAAAAGTCAGATTTTCAACTTTCAGCATAAATTGCTTCCTTTCGTGTTAAATTTACATGCATGGTTATTATACCGCTCAGGTAAACAAAAGGCAAGACGGGAATCTGCATTCCTGTATTTGATCAGCCTGCTGTTTTTTACGTATTCGATCGACGGGCGTCCGCGAAACCCTCAGCGGCGGAAATATGACGAATGTTCTGCACAATGCTTTTATTTTGCTGCTGTTTATGGTAGTATTGATAACAATATCGCTATTATTTGAAAATTGCAGCCGAAAACTGGTCAGCTTCCTGGCAGCACAGCTCGATGCCTGAAGCCCAAAATGCTGCAGCCCGCGGACATACCGCATAAGGAGCACGATCATGAAAGAGTTTGCCCAATATTTTGACCATACGTTATTGAAAGCAGATGCAACGGAAGACGATATCATCAAGCTGCTGAAAGAAGCCAGAGAATATCAGTTCTGTTCCGTCTGCGTAAACGGCTGTCACGTCTCACTGGCACGCAAATTCCTGGGAAGCTGCGGCGTCAAAGTCGCAACGGTGATCGGCTTCCCTCTGGGAGCGATGTCCACAGCCGCCAAGCTGGCAGAAGCCGATGACGCATTGAACAACGGCGCCGATGAACTGGATATGGTCATCAACATCGGTGCGCTGAAGGGCGGGCACACAAATCACGTTCTGTCTGAAATCACACAGCTCGCTTCGCTCTGCCACCAGCGCGGCACACGTTTAAAAGTCATCATCGAAACCTGTCTGCTGACAAAGGAAGAAATCGTTGCAGCCTGTCAGCTTGCAAAGGAAGCCAATGCCGATTTCGTGAAAACTTCAACGGGCTTCTCTACAGGCGGTGCAACGGTTGAAGATATTCGCCTGATGCGAAACACCGTCGGCTCTGAGATGCAGATCAAGGCTTCCGGCGGCATTCGCACTCTGACGGACGCCCAGGCTATGATCGAAGCCGGCGCCGACCGTCTGGGCTGCAGCGCATCTGCTGCGATTTTACAGGAATATCAAAAGCAGAAATAGCAATACACAGCAGCTCGTAACAATCTGCTCTGCTTTTTCAAAAACCACAAGAACTTTATTTTCACCTTCAGCCATATACCCCTGCGGCATTTTTTTCATCCAAATGAGATTTGGTACGATCAGCATCAGCAAAAATGTCAATCCGATATATGAAAATCCAAGCTGTCCTAACATCACACGTCCTCCGGCTTACGAAATCTTTCAAAGCACTCTATCCCCTTTATAATGTAAAAGGCTGATTGTCCGAACTCGCTTCCAGTATAACATATGCTGCCAGTGAAGAGATACACTTCACGCTTGTTTTGTCTTTCTGGAGCTGAACTATCGTTGTGTTTGGGAAAGTTCAACGTCCTGCCTGCGTTTCTTCTTACGGATTTGGCATCGCAACATTGCTCAAAAAATATAACCGGAGTTTAGAAGATTTTAAAAATTTTTTGAAAAATTGTATATTTTTTGTTACATTTTCCGATATTTTTAACTCTATTAAAATAAAGGAGGTTTTCTAATCATGTTAAAGAAAACAAAACTATTCGCATTCGTTATTGCAGCATTATTCGCACTTTCCGGAACTGCCTTTGCCGACACAGGAGAAACGGAGCCTCTGATTCCGGCAGATGAGCTGGAGCAGATCGGCGCCATCGAGCCATACTCATCTGCCAATTGTGCACTCTCGTTTACCAAAACATCTTCTACAAAGGCCCGCGCACATATCGTAGCCAGCAGAGGAGGTTCCTCCTCGATTACCTCTACCATCTACCTGCAGAAAAAATCGGGCTCTTCCTACAGCAATGTCTCCAGCAGCACTAAAACTGTTAAAATCTCTACCATAGAACATATTCATACCTTCACCATCTCTTCCTCCAATACATATCGCATTAAGGTCATCATCAAATATGTGGAGGACGGCGTGACCCGTTCCAATACCTTCTACAAAAGCTTATCCTAAAGCTTACCGGCTTAACGATATCATGTTAGAAACAAACTTATTGATGTTTTATCAATAGCATGAAAACAATTCTAAGCAATTAAAAAACTGCCGTCCTGATCGGCAGTTTTTTTGAATACATGCTTTTCATATATTCACGCCAAATATGTATATTTTGCAGGTTTCCTCCACCTCATCCGTTGTACAAAATTAACGTTCGATGGTCTTCTATGTTACATTAGCTCATTTCAATAGGCATCACCTCCTATAAGAATAGAGGCGCTGCCGCGCAAATTGTAACACAAAAATGTAATTTTTTTTAATTATTTTTAAAGAACGCTGTCCTATCGTTCATTTTTTTCCGAACAATAGAGCAAGGTGATCATGTCATCAGTCGATGTCTATAAAGCTAGACCTTCGGCGATCTTCAATCCAACAGCTTCATCATCGATCTTCGAGATATTGATTTGACAGTCTTCCAGATACACTTCTAGTGCATATTTTCCATCTGTATTATCTTGTGTGACATAAATCGTACGATCAGATTTCGCAATTATCTCCCCTTCTCTCGCTGATTGATAAAACATATCTCCATTGATATAATTTAATATGATATGAAAATTTTCATCACTGCTGCCCTCGAATATATATTCGCATGTATAAGTTCCCGATACGAATTCCCTAATCGTCAAACTTTCCAACGCATATCCCGCAGGAATATAGTGCGGGATATACAGCTCCGGCAAAAAGTTCTTCGCCTTGTCGATGTCGTCCATGCTGGAGATGGTCAAGGTTTCCCGAATCCCATCTTCATCGACCTCTTCTTCATCCGTAAAAAGCCCTGTAAGCCCCGCCTGAATGCGATGCAGGATTCCTTTATCGCCGTAGGCATCGTTACCGTTGGTCGCAAGCAGCAGCATATTGGCGCCGAGCAGCACGATCAGCACGCTGGCGGCAGCTACCTTCCATTTACCGGATTTCCGTCTTTTCTTACGGGCAGACGTTTCCTGCTCATATAAAAAAGAAAAATCGATGTTCGGTTCCTCCTGCTCTGCAAGCTCTGCTTCACAGCACGCGTTCTGAAATTCTTCCACCAGTTTTCGATGCGTTTCCTGACTGCTCCCCTGATGATTTCGATTCTGCTGTTCACTCATCTGACTGCACCTCCTGTCTCCAATTCCAGATACTTCTTTTTCAGCTTCTTCAACCCTCTTGTATAAATCATTCTTACGTTGCCGTATTGAATGCCGTAAATATCTGCGATGTCCTTCAAAGAAATATCGGCAATCAAGTGCAGTCTGATGATGTCCTGCTCGCGATCACTGAGCTGTGCAAGCAGTTCCATCACCAATTGCTTCGCTTCCTGACGCAGGAATAAATTCATGACATCCTGTTCCGCCAGTTCAACGGAGCGGTCAACCGTCTCTTCACTTACAATTTCCTCAAACGGTACCTCTACAAAATATTTTCTCCGCAGCTTCTTCTCCCTGAAATATCCTCTGATTTCATTGCGAATGATGCTTTTCACCCATTGCCAGTATTTATCCCTTTCCTGCAGCGTGTCCAGATATTTCCACGCTTTCTCCATCACTTCCTGTGTCAGTTCTTCTGCGATATGCGGATCACGAACGACGTTCATAATGATTTTATAAATCTCCAGCTTTCTGGGTGCGATATAATTGATGTAAAATACTAAATTAGGGTCTTGCTTCATAAGTCATCTACTCTGTTTGCTGCGGTGCAATTCTTTCTACTTTATTAAAAGAACCTTCGAAGAGCAAATATCTGTGTTATGCCCTCGAAGGTCAAATTCCTATTCGTCCTCATCAATTTCTGCCATGCTGATGGCATCCCTAAGCAAGATGGTTACCACCTGATTTCGGGACAAATCCGTTTTCTGTACCAGCCGCTCCAGATCCTCATGCAGTTCTATCGGCAGCCTGACAGAAAAAACTTTGTATTCGTCATCACCCTTTAATTTGTGTTTTGGTACTTTAATTGTCTTTTTCATATTCCTTCAGCTCCATTCACCATTGATTATAATGTAGATTTTACTGAATAAATATGCTCATTTTTGTGATCTTAATTTTATGTTCGTATTTTATAACTACTTTTTATGTTCAAAAAATCTGTTCAGACAGCCTTCCAGGTCATCACATCATCGATGAATTCGCACTTTAAAGCCCCCTTATCCTGCAGATACGTCAAATAGCTTTTGGTCGTAGAAGACAGCAGCGCATGCTGCGCGACATTGCGGCGCATCAGAAAACGACTGTACATCTGCTGCAGGATCTGATCGAGCGCCATCGGCTTTTTCCGGCAGATTTCCATTATTTCCCCGGCAATCTCCAGATTGTTTCTGCGATTCAGCTCCAGGATTTCCGTGATATCCTCCTCCGGAATTCCATGCGCCGGAATAAACAATCTGCCGGCCAGCGTTTCCAGCTTATCCAGTGTTTCCAGAAAAGCCTTCACATGATACAAAAATCCCAGCCGATATTTCTGCAGAAACTTCCGGTTCAAGTACGCGTCTCCCAGAAACCATACATCATCCGGTGTTTTGATGCCGACCATGCCAAAGCTGTGTCCGGGCAGTTCTGTCCACTCCAGTTCCTTTGGCAGTTCTTCCTCCAATGTATGAAACCCGATTTTGCCGGGATGCCGGAAGATCTTATGCAGCTCCTCACACGGATACCCGCCGTTCATATACGCCGCTTCCAATTCGGAATAATGCGCAAACGGCATATCCGCATCGCTGCAGTATGCCGGAATATCATATTTTTGAATCAGATAGGGATTTCCTCCCAGATGGTCGATATGCGTATGCGTATTGACAATATAGTCGATCTGCCAGCCCTGTGCCGTGATGATTTCCTCGATTTTCTCTCCGTCGCCGTAATTGCCGGTATCGATGAGACACACACTGTGCGCTCCGGTCTGATACACACCGATATTCGTGCTGTGTTCAATATAATATGTCTTATCCGCTACCTTCTTTAATTGCATGTTAAATGAAATGCCTCCTGTTATCTGCTTTGATGTCCCTCACTAAAAATCAATTGATCCTCCGCACCTAACAAATCCGCGGCAGACCTTCTCCGTACAGCACATCAAACCGTCTGGTCGCACCGAGTCTCGTCTTGATGTAAGCACCGCTGCCGTCCTGGATTTCACCGATAATCGCCGCATCTGCGCCATGCTGCGTGCTGCGCATCAGCTCCAGCGCGTGTTCTGCTTCTTCCGCTGGTACCACGGCAATCATCTTGCCCTCATTTCCCATGTAAAGCGGATCCAGTCCCAGAATATCGGAAAATCCTCTGACCTCCGGAAGTACCGGAATCGCCTCCTCTCTCAGCTCAATCCTGCACTGAGAGCTTTCCGCGATCTCATTGAGTACCGTCCCCAGACCGCCGCGCGTTACATCGCGCATGGTTCTTACGGTCACTCCGCCTGCAAACAGCGCCTCGACAATATCATTCAGCGCTGCGCAGTCGCTTTTGATTTCATTTTCGATTTCCATGCGGTGGCTGAGAATACATGCGTGATGATCTCCCAGATTGCCGGATACGATCAGCACATCCCCTGTCTTGCAGTTGCTGCTGCTGACATTTCTTCCTTCCGGAATTTCTCCGATTCCGGTCGTATTGATGTAAAGCCCGCCGTTGCCTTCTACAACTTTGGTATCGCCTGCCACAATGATCACTCCGGCCTCTGCGGCCTGTTTCGCCATCGATGCCACGATGCGATCCAAACGCTCGATTTCAAGTCCCTCTTCGAGAATAAAGCCACAGGTCAGATATTTCGGTACAGCCCCCATCATCAGCAGATCGTTAACCGTGCCGCAGACACAGAGCTTACCGATGTCGCCGCCTTTGAATTCCAGCGGTGTTACGACAAAAGAATCCGTGCTGCAGGCAATTGTTCCACTAACCTGCAATACGGCCGCATCCTCCATCTTATCCAAAACCTGATTTTTAAAATACTTTCCGAAGATATCGCTCATCAACTGCGCCGAAGATTTTCCGCCACTGCCGTGTGCCATTGTAATTTTCATCTGTATACCTCTTATCTGTTTTTTGCAACCAACTGAATATAAAACCGCGAAAGTCCATCCTGCAGGGCAGTCAGCTGCCATACAGGCATGTTCTCCTGCTTTGCATCGTTAATGTACGTTCCGATACCAGATCCCGCAGGCTCCTTCCGAAGAAACCATACATGGTCCAAAGGGCTTCAGCGGCGTGCATTGTTCTCCGAACATCGAACACTGATCGGGATTGATCTGCCCGACAATTACCGCGCCGCAGCTGCAGCCTTTCGGCAGTTCCATATCCTCATATAAATCCCGGCTGCCGCCATCGTATTCCGCAAACGCATCCCGCAGATACAATCCGGAATCTTCTATGATTCCCAGACCGCGCCACATGGCGGCGCCCGCTTCAAATACCGTGTCAATCGCGGTCAGCGCTTTCTCGTTGCCATCTTCTCTGACGGCATTTTTATATAGATTCTCCGTCCTGCCGGCTCCATCCTCAATCTGCTTTACGATCCGATACAGCGTTGCCAGAATATGTTCCGCTTCAAAGCCTGCTACCACAAACGGCTTGTGGTATTCCCCGGCCAGCTGCTCGTAGACGCGGCTGCCGGTGATCACACTGACATGACCCGGACAGATAAAGCCATCGACATCCGTCTGATTCTGACAGATCCAGTGAAGCGCCGGAATCGCTGTTTTCAGGGCTGTAACCACTTTGAGGTTTGTAATCCCTCTGCGCTTTGCATCCTGCAGCATCAGCGCATACGCCGGCGCCGTCGTCTCAAAACCGACCGCCGCCACCACATACGTGATATCAGGATGCGCTTCTGCCAGCGCAATCGCCTCAAACGGGGAGTACATCATATGCACCTGCGCACCCTTCCCTTTGGCTTCGGAAAGCGTTCCCTGCTGTCCCGGCACCTTCATCATATCGCCAAAGGTCAACAAAACATGATTTTCCTTTGTCGCATATTCAATGCACCGGTCTATATAAGCTGTGGGGGTCACACAGACCGGACACCCCGGTCCTGAAATCAATTTGATCTTCGGAGAGATCAGACTCCGAATGCCGTTTTTAAAAATCGAAGCCGTGTGTGTCCCGCAGACCTCCATGATCTTCAACGGCCGTCCATCATAAGACTTCAGATAGTCAATTACCTGTTCGATATCCATGAAAAACTCCTTACTGCAAATCTTCCAGTTCTGCAAACAAGTCGATCAGCTCCTGCGCCTTGTCCTGCTCCATCACTTCGATGGCACAGCCGGCATGTACCAGAACATACTGCCCAACCTTCGGCTCGACCAGCCCGGTATTCACATTCACTGTATTCCCGTTAAAATCTACCTTTGCATGATTTTCTTCCAGAGCAATCACCTTGCCCGGTACTGCAATACACATATTATTTCCTCTTTTCCCTGTAAGCTCCGCGCTGCTTCCAACGCAACAATCATTAGCATTTATTATACGACAAAATGCACGCGCTCGCAATCCTCGCTGGCATTTTCAGCATAAATTCTGCCTAGCAGCTCCCTTCGTTCGCTGGGCTGAATGTTTTACGACAAAATGCACGCGCTCGCAATCCTCGCTGGCATTTTCAGCATAAATTCTGCCTGACAGCTCCGTAAATCTGAAACAAAAAAACAAGACGTTTTTCTCTTCACAAAAATCGCCTTGTTTCCATTTCCTTTCAACATCCGTCTTCTGAGGTGTTCTCTCGACAGATCGCATCCGATCCGGCTAAGAGAATCCCACTCAGGACTTCGGATGATTTTCTTTTTCTTTTCTGCTGTGCTTGAATGCGACTGCACATGCTACTGCAAATCCGCCCCAGAGGCCGCCACATCCGATCACCATCATAACGACTGCACCGATACTCATTACGCTTCCTCCTTCTGCGGTATTTCATGCGATATTTTATGCAGATCACGGTAGCCATCTTTCCCCTTCATGAAGTTCAAAATGATACCTGCAATTACAATAACCAGAATCGTTCCCCATCCAAATACTACGATATCCTGTACTACATACGCACCATATCCGTCCCTGATGTAGCTGATGGTATTGAGAACAATCATCACACCCAGTACGATAATCGTCACAAATTTGAGCGCATAGCACCACCATCTGCCAATGCTGAAATTAGAATAACGATTCGCTTCTTCACGCAGTTTCTCCAATGGGAAGAACCAGCCAACCAGAATGATTTCGATTACACCGCAGCCAACGATTCCAATGTTGTTGACGAATGCGTCCACGATATCCAGGATATTCAGTCCTGCACCGGTAATAAACAGCAGACTGATGATGATCGCCGGCACATAAACCAGCGTCGTAGCTTTGCTGTGACTGATGTCGAATTTATCGTGCACTCCGGAAACAACTGCCTGCATGATGGAAACCAGCGAGGTGATCCCTGCCGTCAGCAGCGCCCCGAAGAAGCAGACACCGAACAGACCGTTGAGCGCAGGCAGAGAGCTGATGGCTGTCGGGAAGGTCATGAAGGCCAGTCCCACACCGCCGCCGGCAACTTCTGCGACATCGACACCCTGCTGTCCTGCCATGTAACCTACGATGCTGAATACACCGATGGCGGCAAACAGCTCAAATCCATGATTGGCAGTTGCCGTAATGAACGCGCTGTTCACGACATCTGTTTTTTCCGGCAGATAGCTGGAATACGATACCATAATTCCAAACGCAAGCGACAAACTGAAGAAAATCTGTCCATAAGCCGCAACCCAGACACTGGCATGTTTCAATGCCGACCAGTCCGGTTTAAACATGTATTCCAGACCATCTACTGCGCCTGGCAGCGTGATGCCGCGAACAACCAGAACCAGCATCATGATCATCAGAATCGGCAGGCAGATCTTGCATGCCAGCTCGATACCTCTGCTGACACCGCGATAAAGCACGACGCCTACTACAGCCCAGATCACGATGAACGGAATCAGCAGGCGAACCTGGATGCCTCCCAGATGCAGCGCACTGTCGGTCACGCCCAGAAAGCTGACAAAAAATCCGCTCGGATCATCGCCCCAGGACTGTGTAACCGAAAAGCCCAGGTAGCAGACCGTCCAGACAACGATCGCCGCATAATACGTCAAAATGACGAATGCCACCATAACCTGAATCCAGCCCAGACATTCAAATTTGCGGTTGATTCTTGCCAGTGCGACCGGCGAACCGCCTTTATAAGTCTTACCAATCGTGTATTCCAGAATTAGAATCGGAATTCCTGCGGTAATAATTGCAAAAAAATACGGGATCAAAAATGCACCGCCGCCGTTCGTGCCTGCAATGTACGGAAATCTCCAGATATTTCCCAGCCCCACTGCAGAGCCAATCGCCGCCAGTAAAAATCCCAGCTTATTGTTCCACTGATCTCTCAAAATGTACACTCCTTCTATTACAACAATTGCTCAATATCACGTAACTTTTATTATATGGCTTTTAGAATTCAAAGTCAACGCTTTCCCTGTGTATACACGCGGCCTTGTAAAAAAACCATTTGTAACCTGTCCGAAAAGCCACTATAATAGAAACGGAAACTTCTTTCCAACTATAAACTATCGGGAGGTCTGCAGCAATGCATGAATACCCCATCACGGAGCAGATTATCAAAATCTGTGAAGAGCACTGCCGTAAAGCAGAAGCAGAAAAAGTAACAAAAGTCAATCTCGTAATCGGAGATTATTCCGGCTATGTCGGCGACTCGGTGCAAATGTATTTCGATATCATCTCGCAGGGCACGCTGTGTGAAGGTGCGCTTGTAAACATCGAACACATTAAACCCAAGCTGCGCTGTACACAATGCGGCGAGCTGTTCTACAAAAAACCGCTGTCCTTCGACTGCCCTCACTGCGGCGGTCAGGGAGAACCGACTGAAATCGGAAAAGAATTTTATATCGAAAGCATTGAAGTAGAATAACAGGAGGAAATCATACTATGCACGATATTCGTAAAATAGATGTTATGGAAGGCGTTCTCGACGAAAACGATCATATCGCGGAACATGTACGGGAGCATATGACGGAACACGGAGTTCTTGTTGTCAACGAAATGGGAGCACCGGGCGTCGGCAAAACCACCACACTCAAAAACATCATCCAGCATCTGGATGTGAAACCATATGTGATCGAAGGCGATATCGAGTCCGATATCGATACGCAGGCGCTCAATTCGCTGGGAATCAGCACCTATCAGATCAACACTTACGGTGCCTGCCATCTGGATTCCCCGATGATCGAACATATGACACACCACATCGCCTTCAAGGAACCGGGAATCCTCTTTATCGAAAACATCGGCAACCTGGTCTGCCCTGCTGAATTCAGCATCGGAGAACACGTGATGATGCTGATTTCCACGGTAACAGAGGGCAGCGACAAACCGTACAAATATCCACTCGCCTTCGAAAAGGCGGATATCATCATCCTCAATAAAGTCGATCTGATCCCTTATCTGGATTTTGACGAAGATTTCTTCATGAAGGGTGTCCGTGCGCTTAACAAGGATGTCCCTGTCTTCAAGGTTTCCGGAAAAACCGGAGAAGGCTTCCAGGAGGTAGCACAGTGGCTGCAAGAAAAAGCGAACGCATTAAACTCTGGGGAATAGTACAGGGCGTTGGCTTCCGTCCTTTCGTTGCAAAAGCCGCCCAGCGGCTCCATATGAAAGGAGAGGTCTGCAATACCGGCGGTCTTGTGGAAATTACACTCACCGACACTCCCGACCGCATTTCCCAGTTTATCGATTATCTGAATACCAACAAACCGGCTCCTGCTGAGATCGTTCATATCAAACGGGAGCCTGTTTCTTATCGGGAATTTCAGGAGTTTACCATTCTGAAAAGCAGCACCGGCGGTGAAGAAGCCATCATGATCCCGCCCGATCTCGCGATCTGTCCGCACTGTCTCTCAGAGCTTTACGAAACGAAAAATCCGCGCCATCAGCATCCCTTTATCAGCTGTATGATCTGCGGTCCCCGCTATACCATCATCGACCGCGTTCCCTACGATCGCGAAAATACCTCAATGGCAGACTTTCCAATGTGTGAATTCTGCGAGCAGGAATATACCGATCTCGCAGACCGCCGTCATCATGCGCAAACTATTTCCTGCCACGACTGCGGTCCGCAGCTCTTATGGAAAGATGCCGTCAGCGGGAATTCCAAAGAAACCGGCGCCTGCGGCGAAGAAAGGGCTTCCATACAGACAGCAGCGCCATCAGAAGCCGATGCTATGCTTCTGGATCACGCAGCCGATATTCTGTCAAAGGGCGGCGTGATTGCCTTTAAGAGCGTCGGCGGCTATAATCTGGTCGCCAGCCCGTTTCAGGAAGAGGCCGTCTCCAAATTGCGTCAGCTCAAAGGACGCAAGGAGAAACCCTTTGCAGTCATGTTCCGCGATCTTGCGCAAATTGAGGAATTCTGCCATGTGAATGACGTCGAAGCCAGATTGCTGGAATCAGCAGCAAGACCGATCGTGCTGCTGGAACGAAAGGAAAGGCTTTCTCAAAGCCTGCTGCAGCCGGAGCCGCCATTGCAAAGAGCATCAGGGGACAAGCAGTACCGGACCATGCACACAGACTCCTTTCAGGAACTGGAAAAAAGCCGCTTCATCGGCTCATTTCTGCCTTCCTTTGCAGCGCAGTATCTGCTGCTGGATCGTATTAGTCCGCTGATTTTCACCAGCGCCAATTACTCCGATCTGCCGATGATCAAGGATGAAGCAGAAATGCTGGCATTCGCAGAAACCTCACCAGAGCTTGACGGCATCCTCTATAACCTGCGCCAGATTCGCGTACGCGTCGACGATTCCGTTGTGCGCGTCATCGACGGACAGCCGCAGATGATCCGGCGTTCCAAGGGCTATGCTCCCTTGCCGCTGCATATCGCAGCAACGTCGGAAGCAGACCTGACTGCTGCAAAAAACACACAGTCTGCAGCCGATACAGATCCCGAAGCAAATGTTCACAAGCCTCTCGCCATTCTGGCAGCCGGCAGTCAGCTGAAAAATTCTTTTGCGCTGTCCAAGGGAGATTTTGTCTACATGAGCCAGTACTTCGGCGATCTCGACACCGTCGAAAACCAAATGATCTATGCGGAAAACATCACCCGCCTGCAGGCGCTGTTTCGCATCGCACCTGAGCTGGTCGTCTGCGATCTGCACCCGCTGTACCATACCACGCAGTTTGCAAAGGAATATGCCGCAGCGCATCAGCTCCCGCTTCTGCAGGTACAGCATCATCATGCGCACATTGCCTCGGTGATGGCAGAGCATCAGCTGACAGGCTCCGTCATCGGCATCAGCTTTGACGGTACAGGGTACGGAACGGACGGCTGTATCTGGGGCGGCGAAGTTCTGATCTGCGAAAGAGAAACCTTTGAACGCTTTTCCCATTTAAGATACGTAGACATGATCGGCGGAGATCGCTCCGTCAAGGATGCTGCGCATTCTGCGCTCAGCTATATACATGCTTGTGCGCACAGCGATTATCATTCGGAATGCGGCGGTCAGTTCCACGTGGATCTTGCGGAAATACTCGCCTATGGAAAAAAGACGATTCTGCAGCGTCCTGATGCCGGGCTCGTACAGAAGGCACTGCAAAACCGGATCAATGTCGTCAGGAGCTCCAGCATGGGCCGCCTTTTCGATGCCGTATCCGCCCTGCTCGGAATCTGCGACGATAACGCCTATGAAGGGCAGTGCGCAATCCTGCTGGAAGATGCAGCGGCCTATGCCCAAAAACATCCAGGCGAAAAGCAGCACTGCGATCTGGCGCTCGCGTTCCATCAGCAGATCATCGATTTAATCCTGACGCAATGCCGGCACGCCCGTGAAATATATCATACAAATCAGGTCGCGCTGACGGGCGGTACGTTCCAAAACAGAATTCTGATGGAAGGCACGTTAAAAAAGCTGCGCGCCGAGGGCTTTGAACCTTACTACAATATTTCCGTCAGTCCCAATGACGGCGGCATCGCACTGGGGCAGGCATATCTTGCAGCACAGTGGCAAAATGCCGAAAAAAATAACAGGAATGGAGCATTTACGAACGATGAAACCATCAAATCTTGAAAGTATCAGAGAATATTATCTGCAGCAGGTAACCGGACTCGTGGTCATAGACATGCAGGGTATGATCCGTTATGTCAACAACCAATGTGCTACATTCTTCCGCTTTGAAGATTCCGATTTGGTAGGACAGCACATTTCCAAAGTTTTTCCGCAGACGAAAATGCTGGAAAATCTGGATCCTTCCATCACAACACCGCAGATCGTATTTTATAAATCCGACTATGGCACGGGCATTTCCGTCCATGTCCCGCTGATGGAGGACGGGAAAAAAATCGGCCTGATGGAATATGACCTGATTCAGGAAGAAAAGGCCTTTTATGAGCTGACCGACCAATATAATTCCTTTCTGAAGGAGGAGCTCAACCAGCTTCGAAAGCGCATCATAAAGCTGGAAGGCAGCAAGTACAGCATCGACCATATTATCGGCTCCTCACCGCAGATCATAGAACTGAAGCAGAACATCTACGCAATTGCCAAATCCCCCTCCACGGTTCTCATTACCGGGGAAACCGGAACCGGAAAGGAACTGGTAGCGCATGCAATTCATAAGCTGAGCGACAGGAGTCATAAGACATTTGCAAAGCTCAACGCTTCCGTCTTCCCTGAAAACCTCGTGGAATCCGAGCTTTTCGGTTATGAAAAGGGAGCCTTCACAGGAGCAAACAAGGAAGGTAAGATCGGTAAATTCGAATATGCGAACAAAGGCACGCTTTTCATCGATGAAATTCAGGAAATGCCCCTTTCTGTACAGCCGAAGCTGCTTCGCACATTACAGGAAAAGGAAATTGAACCGATCGGCAGCAACACTTCGATTCCAGTCGATGTCAGAATCATCGTCGCTTCCAATCAGGATATGAAAAAGCTGGTGAAGGAAGGAAAGCTCCGCAGTGACTTGTATTTTCGCTTAAATGTCATCCATCTTCACATCCCGCCTTTGCGGGAACATCTGGAGGATCTGGAGGACTTGATTTCCTATCATATTGCAGCATTAAATCAGGAGCTGGGAACTTCAATTACCGCTGTTGATCCAAAGGTGGTTGCCATGTTCCGGGAATATGACTGGCCGGGAAACATCCGTGAACTGAAAAATGTTCTCGAACGCGCAATGACATTCGCACCGGACAGTTCCGTATTATCCATCGATGATTTCTACTTTTTCATCGAAAAAACAAACTCCAGTCTGGATGCTTCGACGAGCCACATCGGGAAAAATATGATCGAACGGGCACGAAACAACGCGGAACGTCAGGTTATTGAAGCTGCATTGACCAAATTCAATCACAACAAGAGCAGAACAGCTGATTATCTGGGAATCTCCAGACCGCTTCTTTACCAGAAGATCAAACGGCTGGGCATTAAACTGTAAGTTTAAGCTGACATTGTATCATTGCGATGACAATGTCAGCTTTTCTTTTGATTCCCCGCGCTTCTTCTGCTTCTGTTCTTTTTTCTGTAAGTATCTGCTTACACATTCTGATATGCTTTTTTCTAAATCGTTGAAAATTCAACGATTTTTCCGCTGGCATGCATCTTGCGTTTCAAATAGGCACAGATATTATGAAAGGAACTAGAAACTATGAAAAAAGCTGATATCATTTTAAAAAGTAATGTAATCTTCACCGGAACGGATCAGGCTCCCATCAATGGTGCTGTCGCAATCAAAGGACAAAAAATTACCGCAGTACTTTCTGAGGATGAAATCGAAGAATACATATCTCCTGAAACAGAAGTCATTTCCTATGAGGATAAGCTGATCATGCCTGGCTTTATCGATGCGCACGACCATTTATGGTGGGGCGCCGTGGCAGACAGCCCTTACATGGTTGATGTAACCAGCTCCAGCAGCGAAGACGAATGCGTAGAAATGATTCGGGCCTTTGCAGCCGAACATCCGGAATATAAAAGAATCCGCGGGTTCGGATGGTTTCCGGCAAACTGGAATGACGCGCTTCCTTCCAAGCGCTCCCTGGATGAGGCAATCCCTGACCGTCCAGTCTATATGATGTGCGCCGACGCCCATACCTGTTGGATGAACAGCCTGGCACTGGAGGAATCTCATTACAGCCCTGATATGAAACTGGAAAGCGGGTCGATTGGAACATTTGAAAACGGAGAAATGAACGGTCTGGTTTATGAACCGGAAGCATTGGCAAACGCCTGGGAAAATCTCTATGATTTTTCAGAAGAAAAAATTGAGGAAATCGCAGAAGGCTTCATGAAAAGCCTGGCGGCTTATGGAATCACCTCTCTCAGTGAAATGAGCGCCGATGATTATACGGACCAATTCCACAAGCGTTACAAGGTATTTCAGAAAATGGACAGCAAGGGAAAGATCACCAGCCGGGTTCATGTCTATATGAAGCTGCTGGGATATAACGATTTCTCCCATGCAAAACGCTGGAAGGAAGAGTTCTGCTCCGATAAATTCCAGGTGACCGGTCTCAAAGGATTTCTGGACGGTGTTACCTCCACTTACACAGGTCTGCTGCTGGAGCCTTATGCTGACCGCCCTGATACCTGCGGGGTAGGGGCGCCACTGGTAACCGAGGCGTCCTTAAAGGAAAGCGTTGTTGCCGGAAATGCTGCCGGACTGCCGGTACGAATTCACTGCATTGCAGACGGTTCCGTACGAATGGCGCTGGATGCCTTCGAAGAATCCAGAAAAATCAACGGAGAGCATGGCTGTGTCAACACCATTGAACATATCGAAACCATCCATCCGGATGACATCGGCCGATTCAAGGAACTTGGTGTCATTGCATCGGTGCAGCCTGAGCATATCCCGCTGGATGTCAATGAAAAGGTCATCCGCGTCGGCGAAGAACGCTGTCGATGGGAATGGCCGTTCAAATCGCTTCTGGAATCTGAAGCTGACATTGCCTTCGGCTCTGATTTCCCGGTCGTCCATTACAATCCGTTTCCAGGGATTTATGCTGCAATTACCAGATTGAATCACGACGGATCCATCGCCGGTGTTGGCAGCGACGAACATCTCACGCTGGCACAGGCACTGTCCGCCTATACACTGGGAGCAGCGAAAGCCTACGGACGTTCCCACGAGCTGGGAACGCTGGAAGCAGGAAAGCTTGCGGATATCATTGTTCTGGACAGAAATCTGTTCGATATCGATGTCAAGGAAATCAATGACAGCAAGGTTCTGCTCACCATGATGGATGGAACGATCACACATCGCATCGACTAATTCCCCGCATTCGCTTCTATTATCCTAAAATTTCCCGTTATCCCGCGTTCAGAGGATACGCCTTATAACCGGATCACCCAGCAGCGTACGTACGCTGCCAAACGATAAAAAAGGAGTTGAAAATCCAATTGGATCTTCAACTCCTTTTTCTATTCATAGAATTGATCCCTTACAGCAGTGGCGTATCTCTTTCCGCCAGCTCCTTGTATGTATGATACTTTTCTTTCGCAGCTTCTTCTGTCATTGCGAAGAGTTTGTCTGCGATATCCGGGAATTCCTTGGCCAGGGAAGAATATCTTACCTGATTCAGGATGAAGGACTGGAAGTCTCCTGTCGGTTCCTTGGAATCCAGCGTAAACGGATTCTTGCCCTTCTTCTTCAGATCCGGATTGTATCGGTACAAGTGCCAGTAACCGGAATCTACCGCATCCTTGATGTTTTCCTGAGACTTGCCCATACCCTTCTTGAGGCCGTGGTTGATGCAAGGCGCATACGCGATGATGATGGAAGGACCATCGTAGGCTTCTGCTTCGAGAATTGCCTTCATCAACTGATTCTTATCTGCACCCATACCAACCTGAGCAACATATACATATCCATAGGACATGGCCATCAGACCGAGATCCTTCTTCTTGATTCTCTTACCGGAGGCTGCGAACTTCGCGATCGCTGCTGCCGGTGTTGCCTTGGATGCCTGGCCGCCGGTATTGGAATATACTTCCGTATCGAATACCAGAATGTTGATGTTTTCTCCGGATGCCAGAACGTGATCCAGACCGCCGTAGCCGATATCGTAAGCCCAGCCGTCTCCGCCGAGTGCCCATACGGATTTCTTTACCAGATAATCCTTCAGCTCCATAATTCTGCCGCAGAGCATGTTGACTACTTCATCTGTCGTATTGAGCGTTTCAATGACATCTACAACCTTATCGCTCTTTGCTCTGGATTCCTTGCCGTCGTCTTTGTATTCCAGCCATTCTTCCATTGCTTCCTTCAGTCGTTCATCAACATCCAGCTCCAGCAGCGCTCTCATCGTATGTTCGATCTTTTCTCGCATCTGCTTTGCAGCCAGAAGCATACCGTATCCGAATTCGGCGTTGTCCTCGAACAGCGAATTGGACCATGCCGGACCTCTGCCGTTTTCATCCTTGCAGTAAGGCATGGATGGTGCAGACGCGCCCCAAATCGAAGAGCATCCCGTCGCATTGGCGATCATCATTCTGTCACCGAATAACTGCGTTACCAGCTTGATATACGGCGTTTCTCCGCAGCCTGCACATGCGCCGGAGAATTCGATATATGGCTTCGCGAACTGACTTCCCTTCACGGAATTCGTGTCCACTTTTTCTTCTTTTCTAGGCAGCTTGATTCCGTACTTCCAGTTTTCTGCTTCCGCTACAACGTCTGCATACGGTTTCATTACCAAAGCCTTTTCCTTGGCCGGACAGATATCTGCACAGTTTCCGCAGCCCAGACAGTCCATCGCGGAAATCTGCATTCTGTAATGCAGTCCTTCCAGACCCTTGCCGGTTGCCGGAATTGTTTCAAATCCTGCAGGTGCTTCTGCCTTTTCTTCATCATCCAACAGCATCGGTCTGATTGCTGCATGCGGGCAAACGAAAGAGCACTGATTGCACTGGATGCACTTTTCAGCCTGCCACTGCGGCAGATGGTTGGCAACTCCGCGCTTTTCATAAGCTGTTGTACCGGATGGGAAGGTGCCATCTTCGATGCCGTCAAATGCACTTACCGGTAAATCGTCACCTTCCTGTCTGTTCATCGGAATCAGGATATCCTCGATGAATTCAGGCAGCTCTTCGTATTTTTCCTTTGCATTTTCTACTTCCATCCAGCTTTCCGGGATTTCAACCTTACGGATGGCTGTGATACCCTGGTCAACTGCAGCCCAGTTCATGTCAACGACGTTCTGTCCCTTCTTCTTGTACTGCTTTTCAATACCTTCCTTCAGGTACTCAACTGCATCGTCAATCGGAATAACATTCGTCAATTTGAAGAAGGCCGCCTGCATCACCATGTTGATTCTGTTGCCCAGACCGATTTCTTCACCGATCTTGATGGCATCGATCACATAGAAATTGATATTTTTCTTTGCCAGATCACGCTTCAGCTTAGCCGGAAGATGTTCATCCAGCTCTTCATCGCTCCACAGAGAGTTCAGGAGGAATGTGCCGCCCTTCTTGAGGTCGCGCAGCATATCATACTGCCGCACATAGGCCTGATTGTGACATGCTACAAAGTCAGCCTGGTTGATCAGGTACGTTGACTGAATCGGATGTTCACCGAATCTCAGGTGGGATACCGTCAGACCACCGGACTTCTTGGAGTCATATGCAAAGTAACCCTGTGCATACATATCCGTCTTGTCACCGATAATCTTAATGGCCGTCTTATTCGCACCGACTGTACCGTCAGATCCCAGACCCCAGAATTTACACTTAATCGTGCCTTCCGGTTCTCTGGCAATTCCCTCTGTATATGGCAGGGAGTGACCTGTTACGTCATCCTCAATTCCGACTGTGAAATGATTCTTCGGCTTCTTATGATACAGATTATCATAAACTGCATGGATCATGCCCGGTGTCGTATCCTTGGAACCCAGACCATAACGTCCGCCGTAAACTTCCGGTGCATTTCTTTCCCCGTAAAGCAGTGTCTTTACATCCTGATAAAGCGGCTCGCCCAGAGCTCCCGGTTCCTTTGTTCTGTCAAGAACAGCAATTCTTTCTACAGTTCTTGGCAGCACGTCGAGGAAATATTTCTTTACGAACGGTCTGTAAAGTCTTACCTTGATCAGACCAACCTTATGTCCTTCTGCAACCATCTTGTTCATGGTTTCTTCGATCGTTTCGCATACCGAACCCATTGCAACGATGACATTCTCTGCATCAGGTGCGCCGACATAATCGAACGGCTTATAGCTTCTGCCGGTCATTTCACTGATTTTGTCCATGTATTCTACGACAACTTCAGGAATCTGATCGTAAAACTTATTGGATGCTTCTCTTGCCTGGAAGAAGATATCCGGGTTCTGCGCTGTACCTCTGATGACAGGATGTTCCGGATTCAAAGCTCTGTCTCTGAATTCCTGTACTGCGTCCCAGTCAACCAGTTTTCTGAAGTCCTCATAGCTGAATACTTCGATCTTCTGAATTTCATGGGAAGTTCGGAATCCGTCAAAGAAATGTACAAACGGAACTCTTCCCTTGATTGCTGCCAGATGTGCGATACCGCCCAGATCCATAACTTCCTGTACGGAACCGGATACCAGCATTGCAAATCCAGTCTGACGGCATGCCATAACGTCAGAATGATCTCCGAAAATGCAGAGCGCATGTGTGGAAACTGTTCTTGCCGCTACGTGGAAAACGCCCGGAAGCAGTTCTCCGGCAATCTTATACATATTCGGAATCATCAGAAGCAAGCCCTGAGAAGCCGTATATGTAGTGGACAGTGCCCCTGCAGACAGAGAACCGTGTACGGCGCCTGCCGCACCTGCTTCAGACTGCAGCTCTGCAATCTTTACAGTCTGCCCAAAAATATTCTTTCTTCCGTATGCTGCCCATTCATCGACAACCTCTGCCATTGTCGAGGACGGCGTGATCGGATAGATAGCCGCTACATCAGTAAATGCATACGAAACATGTGCAGCTGCTGTATTTCCATCCATTGTTTTCATTCGTCTTTGTGTCATGTTTTTCCCCCTCCAAAACACAGTTTTAGTCAACAGTCTTACATGGCTGATATTGTATAAGCAATTTCTATGCCATTATAATACACCATCTCATGTATACTTTTAAAACTATACCGTAAAACGGCTCATTTGTCAATCTTGTATGCATAATTATACAAAATACACAAAAAAACTTGAAAGGCTTGAAATTTCAATTGCAATTACAATTATTAGCAGTTCTGAAGTGCTTGTGGCAGACAAAAAATATTGGTATAATAACTATGCAAATATTGTCGATGCAAGGGGAAGAAAAGTTGAAAAAAAATAATAGCCTGCAACATCAGAAAGAATTTGATACCAAAACCTTGCTGCCGGGTCTATCCGGTATCCAGAGCGTTTCCGATCCGGATGAACCAATTTCTCCGGCATCGATTCCCAACAGGAATCTGCATCCTGCAACGGCTTCACAGATCGAAAAGATCGATCAGAGCGTCGGCGCGTCTGTCTCTGATCAGGCTGAGCAGGACGCACAGACTTCCGGCGCTTCTGACGCTTGCGAGACAGCGCAAAAATCCGCGCAGACCAAGCAGACTTCTGGCACAGATCAGGCAGCGCAGCAGGAGAATCAGACAGAAGCCGCCGATTCCAAAGAAGCTGCAGCAGCAGCCCGTAAAACACGTGCTGCGGATGATCTGAAAGAGCTTTCCGAATTTCAGAAGCAGCCACTGGATGACCGGATGACACAGGTATATAATCCGCGCCCTCTGACACCGGAAGACGAGGTTTATGACGATGTTATGGAACATTTCGCTTCAACACCGACCAAACCAAAATACTGGTTTGAGGAAATGGGGGACTACTGGTCCTGCAGCTGCGGCCATATCAACAAGGGCGACCGCTGCGGCAACTGCGGTCTGGAGCGCGACTTGCTGCGTTCTCTCTTCATCCTGCACAAACCGGATGAGAATGCTCCGGCTTCCAAGCCGATAACCTATACCACGTTTCAGCCGCCTGAAACAGTTTCGGCCAAAAAGCACCCGTCCCGAAAGCTGAAGATCGGAATCATTGCAGTCGTTGCTGCCTTAATTATTGCCGGCATCGCGGTCTATTTCACACTTGTCATTCCCGCTGTTGAACAGCAGGAGGCACAGAAAAAACAAAACGATGAAAACTTTCAAACGACGCTTGAACAGTTGGAAGCACTGAATGCACACAAAGAAGGCGGTTCGCTGGTTCGCAGCAGCTATATCGCACTGGGTGATCAATATTACAAGAATGGTAAGTATCAGAAAGCCATGGAGACCTATGCAAATGCACAGGAGCTGAAAAAAGGCGATGATGTGACAGATAAGATCAATCAGGCGAAATTTGGCTATGTAAAAGCCAATCAGAGCAAGAAAAGCAATCAAGTGGAAGCTTATATGGATGAGCTGCTAAAAATCGATTATCCGGGTATTCAGGAGATTTATGATGCATATTATGCATGGCATGTAAAACTTATAACCAATTTGAAAGAGAATGATTATTCCAATGATGTCGAAACGGCAAGCCGCAACGACACGGTGTATTTTCATATCATGCTCAGCGGGGGCAAACCTTCCGAGGAAATCGAGTTGTACTATGAAATCACCTGGCCGAATGGCAGCAGCCAGATTTCCAATCTGGATCAGAAATGGAAAGACGGTTCTAAAGTAACTGCGCGCTTCCAATATCCGATTCCGCTTTTCGGACGTGAAGGAAAGCTGACTTTCAATCTTTATAACAAGAGCACCAAAGAAAAAATAGGATCCGATTCGATCCTGCTGCAAAAATAAAATCATTTCACCACATCAATCAGCATATGAAAAAGACCGCTTTACGGCAATATCACTAAGTTAAGCTTTATGGCAGATAACGTATTAATTTAAAATCGCAGTGCTATAGGTGAATTTCCTGTAGCACTGCCTTTTAAGCAGAGTTTTTTATACGACAAAAAGACCGTATCTGCAGTCTCCGGATTATTGACATATATCTTTCGCTTCGCATCAATTTCATCAAGTATCTTCTCGAACTTTGTGATTAATAACTTTATCTTCATCGTTTACCTCCTTGCAAGTGATATTCTACTTACAAGCGGTCCGCATATTTTCAATCAGCAGCGTTGCCTTTGTCTTCAAAAAGCACTTTTTTGACAAAAAATCAGCTTTAGCTAACGCTAACCAGCCCCATATTGGGCGAAAAACACGCCTTCCTTCCGCTTATCACTGCATGTTAACTCAGAATATCAATTTATTCCGCAAAATTGTTTGGTTTTTTATCTTTTTACCTGCACGATGGTATCAATTCAGACTCCTCTCACCTGTTTTTGATTGGGATCCCCTTAAGTTAGCGCCACCTAAAC
>Ga0129308_1001108_pt1 | contig 31077 bp, 30 predicted proteins | sample L827metagenome_FD_94440 | JGI IMG/M metagenome (GOLD analysis project Ga0129308, IMG submission 94440) | Ring-tailed lemur group fecal microbial communities from Wisconsin, USA - L827 metagenome | ecosystem: Host-associated > Mammals > Digestive system > Large intestine > Fecal | place: USA...
GCGACTGCCAGCCCCAGCTCCCGGGTCGCCCGGTGAAGGCGAGGAAGAAGGGCGTGAAGGGAGCGAAGAGCGTTGCTGCCTAGGCTAGCCCCTTGTCACACAAACTACCGAAGCCTCAAAAATGTTCGTGGGGCTTAAATCTCGATGAATGTATCCCCGCGAGTGAATGGCGGCCATGGTGCCGACTATCTGCATAATTATGGACATCTTAGCTTGCTCGGATAAAGGGTTGTTCATGAACTCTAGCAGCGTTGTCTCGCCGGCTTCCATCGTGTAGGAGCAATTACTCTCGTCGAAATCAAAGACACGGAGAACCCCTGGCAGCTCTGCGAGATCCTTCATTATCTCGTACTCGCGCTTGAAGCGATGGCGGTTTCCTACATCAAGAGCCACTTCGGGCATGAGCTTTTTCAGGACCTTGCCTGTTGACTTTTGCTTGAATACCTCTGCAAAACCGCCTTTTCCGATAGGGATTAGATCGGAATCGATCACCACAAGCTTCATCTCGCCGTCCGTTCCGACAATCTCGAGATCGTCGGAAATTAGAACTTGGTTGAACCGCCTCTTCGCTTTATCCGCCCTTTCTCGGGCTTCGATTTCATCGCAACCAAAAGCGCTGACCATGTACTTGAACCCAAGAACGATTGAGAAAAAACGATCGAGACGGCCGCTCGACGCAACACTGGCTATCTTTCCGGCGGCGTATCTCCATCTGGTAGGAGCGTTGCCGCCTTGGTAGGTGTCCTGGAAGCCGAAATAGTCATTGAAGAATGACACTATTTGAGGGCCTGACAAGTAATGGAACAGCTCTCCTTCGTCGCCCACGAACATCTTTGCAATAGATTCGAGCGATCGCTCGCTGAGTGATGGCATCGTCCTGTCCTCCTTGTTCATCTGTCGTCATCCTAGTCATCCGAGTACATTCCGCCAAGGATGATTGCCTTAATGAGCTGCTATTTTTCGGATGCTCTCCGCTCATATGGCCACCTGTCGTTTCCTGGTTAATAATGCAAAGGCAAACTCAGCCGCCTTGCAGTTAGCGCCATCGTTGGCTCAAGGGAGTATTTGACGGCAGAGCAATCCCGAAACTGGCGACGTTTTTAATCTAATTAGTCTTGTCGCGTTGAGGGATTTCATCAACTTATAAGTAAGCCATCTGAGACTACTCACTTTTCCCGCCGATGGCGAAGACCTGTGACCTGTGGTTTTGCAGGCGACACAAAAGCCGCCCGCGTTAATTCACTTACGATTGTAGCTGGCGGCTTGCACGCTAAAGGGCGGTTGAGTTTCAAAACGGGCGTTTTCGGCGCCATCGAGCCTCCAAAGGCGTCCCGCCTCGCCCTTTGGGACAAAAACGAAAACTCAAGGCCCTGAGTTTGAAAAAAGTTTTGAAGTTGTCCCAACTTTTGTCCCCGAAGCCGACGAAACACGACATGGTGATACCTGGCGGCACTCAGCTCGAGACGGCACCGAAAACTGGATGCAACTGGAATAACGGGACGGCAGAATCAACGCCATTGAGTGGGAGTAAAACACCGCACATAACACCGTGTGACACCAAGCACCAAAAGAGCACGTTTCCGCAGGTCAACCGCCCTTTCCGTAGTTGGCCTGCGTTACGTTAGGGGACAGCTCGTGACGCTCCGTTTGGGATAGTTTGCATGAGATTTGCATCACCTGGGGAGGGGTGTTTGCATCACTTCAACATGCGAAGCAAAAATACGCTTGCAGGAGCGCTCCTCGCTTGGGCGACAAGGGCTCAATATGCAGCGAGTTGGGTAAGTTGTCTTATCGACCCTGCGTTGGCGGCGGGATGTTGCGACGAACTATGAGCGGCTTGAAAGATGTCCGGTAAAAGGTATAACTGCTTCGGAGGCTTTTAGCTTCTACCAAGTCGCCGGGAGTTATCTCCCGGCATCTTCTTTATTTGGAGGGAAATAAGAGAGCTGACACTGAGCATCTTCGCAGACGAGTCCGGCGGCCAAAACGGTACGTCGAAGTACCACCTGCTCACGTTGGTGCTCCATGACCAGTCCTCCCAGATCGGCTCTTTGATCGAGGATTACAGGAACTCACTGGCCTCGAAGGGGCTGCCGGACATCCCTCTTCACGCATCTCCGCTGATCTACGGAAAAGGCGATTACGATCACTTTGACCTGGCCACGCGCAAAAGGCTGCTGGCATCCTTCTTCATTTTGACCCGGCGTCTACCCGTGTGGTACAAGACCCTCGCATACAAGCGCGTCGAGGTATCCTCTCTAGAGCAGCTCATTGCGAGGATACGACGTGATCTCGTCGTCTTCATCTCGGACAACCTGGATTACTTCCAGACCTTCGACACTATCAAGATATATTACGACAACGGTCAGCACGCCGTTACCGAAGCGCTTCACGCCGTAATCGAGTTCATGCCCTCGAAGAACGCCGTGGTCTACAAAGACGCGCATCCTCAGGACTACGTGCTCTCACAGGTCGCTGATTTCTTGTGCACCATCGAGCTTACGGCCATAAAGTTCGAGAACCACGACGAGACCAATACGGACCTGAAGGTATTTGGCAACGTGACGGAGTTCAAGAAGGGCTATTTCAGGCATCTCCACAAGATGCAGCTTTCCTAGCAAAGTACGTGAACTCAATCCGAACTTAATTTGCACTCAGCTTTTTGCATTTGCGCTGGTAGTTGATTTATTCCATGGTGCGGAATTAATCGCAGAACTATTCCCAGCAGATTAACACGATGCCATGAGCTTGTTTGCGAGCGATCTTCCGTAATCGCGTCAAGAGGGGATCTCACCTTTATATTTACCAGTCAAGCAATAGAGGTTTCCGCTCAGTAGTTTTGCCTGTTTTTCAGATAACTCAACCATAATCAAAGAGTCGGAGACTCCTTAATGCATGCTATTCGACTCGGTGATCTGCTGCTACTACGGAATGATGCTCGACCAGGTGGCCTTCACCACCGACACTGCGGTGGTCACGGCGGTGGTGGGAGAGGCTGGTGGATCCCATCCAGCTGCAGTTCGGGGTCATCATCGTGGCGTGCTTCGTATCGCTGTACCTGGAAACGAGAAACGGCATCACGAGCGACCGCATGCGTCTGGCCACGGTGGACAAGGTGCCACGGGATTATGTGGCGGTGCTGTCCTTTCTGAGCGGCGCGCTGCTCTTCGTGCTCACGACGGGGCTACGCATTGCGGCGGAGGTGCAGATCGTCGGGGTAGAGAACGAAACGCCGCCAAGAACTGGAGCGCGAGCTGGAGGAGTAGAGCGCGGGAAACAAGCCCGAGCGGAGCGGCCGGCGCGGTGGAGTGCGCCGGCCGCTGCTGTCGTTAGCGGTAGGAGTAGAAGCCCTCGCCGGCATTGATGCCGGTCTTGCCCTCGTCGATGCGCTGCTTCAGCAGGGCGGCGATGCGAGCGGCCACGCTGTCGGGATCCTGAGCGGCCGGGCTTGCGGCCACGATGTTGTAGGCGGTGGTGAGCCCCACGATGTCCAAGATGCGGAAGGGGCCCAGCGGCGCGCCGGTGCCGAGCGTCCAGGCGGCGTCGATGGTCTCCACGTCGGCCACGCCGTTGGCCAGCAGCGCCTCGGCGGAGTTCAGGAAGGGGACGAGCATGCTGTTCAGCAGATAGCCCGGCTGCTCCTTCTTCAGCTCCAGGGGAATCATGGCGATGGCACGGGCGAAGTCAACCACGGCCTGGTAGACCTCGGGGCTCGTCTCGGCGGTGCCCATCACCTCGGCGGTGTTGTTCTTCCAGATGTTGTTTGCGAAATGCAGGGCCAAAAACTTGTCCGTGCGGCCGGTGAATCCCATCATGGCGCTCGGTAGCAGCGTGGAGGAGTTCGTGCACAGGATGGTGCGCGCAGGCAGGATGTCCTTGATGGAGGAGTAGAAAGCGTCCTTCTCGTCCATCACCTCGGCGATGGCCTCGATGACCAGGTCGGCATTGCCGAAGGCCGTCTCGCGGTCGGTGGTGAGCACAATGCTATCGAAAGCGGTGTCCACCTGCGCGATCAGCTCGTCGATCTTCTCGGGCGGCACGTCGGCCGAGTCGGTAAGACCGCGGCTCCATGCCTGGGGGTCGTTCTTAAGGGCCGCAAGGGTCTGCTGGTAGATGCCGCGCAAACGCTCCAGCTTGGGCCGGGTGCGCTCGATGGAGTCCTCGCTTCTAAGCCACAGGGTGACGTTGAAGCCCTTGTAGGCGCTCTGCAGGGCGATCTGGCTGCCGAGCACGCCGCCGCCGGCGACTGTGACGTTCTGGATATACATGCAACCTCCTCGTTGTCGGGTAAAGTCGGAAAACTCGTTGCGCAACTCTCTTAGGGGCAGAGTAATCTTTAACGACGCCGCCATGATTCGACTGCAACGAAGCGGTTACCTTCACCGGCCCCGCTCCCCCGGCTAACGGCAAAGTCGCGGCTACTGGCGCTCGAGGTTTTCGCGGCGACGATGAGGCGCTAGAGCGAGTTTGCATAAGTAGTAACTAAAGCTCTATTAACATTATGACTGCTCGTGGGAACATACCGGGCTACTTATCGGTGGCGGATGCGGCTCAACAACTCGGTGTGGGTAGCCATCGTGTGTATGAACTCATCAAGAGCGGTATGGTGGACGCCCAGAAAGTCTCCGAGCGCACAACGCTGGTTGAGGCAACCTCAATTCTTCGATACCAGGCTTTCGGTCGGAAAGCCTGGCGCCCCTTCTGCCCTTCCGTGGCCATGGGCGCTCTCTGGATTCTCTCGGGCGCCGAGGCCTACTGCTTCACATATTATCAGCGGAGGAGAGCGCTTCAGGCTTTCGGCGGAAGATTTGGCTGCAAAGTGTCGCAGGCGTGCGCAGGTGGTGCGCTTGCGCATCGACGATTCTTTTGTCGACGAGGCGATGTCCATGGTGCGCCCATCGGGGCTGAGTGCACCCGATCAATGGGGGGCGGCTACCACCCTGGTAGCCACTTTCTGGCTACCAACTGGCGCCAGAGCAGGTACGGGGCTCCTTGCGCGGGTAGGGCTATAATTGACACGGGTCAGCGCTCGGCGACTGACCTGCAATCCGATGGCGGAAAGGAACGACCCATGCAGAACGAGCAGGTGAACAACGCGGTTCCATGGAACCCGTGGCACGGGTGCAAGAAGGTGAGCCCGGGCTGCAAGAACTGCTTCGTCTTCAACATGGACAAGCGCTACAGGCGCGACACGAACATCATCAAGAAGGGCAAAACCACCTATAAGCTGAAGGAGAAGGACTGCCCGCCCGGCACGCTCGTGAAGCTCTGCTTCTCGTCCGATTTCTTCCTGGAAGAGGCCGACGAGTGGCGCGAGGGCTGCTGGGATGCCATCCGCAGCCATCCCGACTGCACCTTCGTGCTCACCACCAAGCGCCCCGATCGCATCCTGCAGAGCCTGCCCGCCGACTGGGGCGATGGCTGGGACAACGTGCACATGAGCATCTCCATCGAGAACCAGGAGATGGCCGACAGGCGCCTGCCGTACTTCTTGGATGTGCCCATGGCCCACCACGAGGTGTTCTGCTCGCCGCTCATCGGCCCCATGACGCTGGGGAAGTACCTGGACACGGGCCTCATCCAGTGCGTGAACGTGGGCGGGGAAATGGCCCCGAAGAACCTGGTACGCCCCTTGCAGTGGGAATGGGTGCGCGATTTATTCCTGGAGGCGAAGGAACGCGACATCGAATTCTACTTCCACCAGAGCGGCAGCGCCCTCATGCGCGACGGCATCAACATCGGCGCCTGGAACCTGAAGAAGCAGATCGAGCGCGTCAAGCTATAGGTCATTTGCGAACTGGTGGCTCGTACCTCACCTTGAAGAGCTTGCAACCGAGCCATGCGAACAGAATGGAGGACACCCCCGCGAACGCCCCAAGATCAAGCAGGCGGCAGGTATTTCGCGTTAGAAATCCAAACATGCTCCTTAATCGCATCTGCAGGCTTGTTTTGTGCCATGACGCCAACGATAGCATGAGGTACGTAGGGTTCTTCCAGGTACGCGATTTCGTCATCCGCAAGCTTCAGCTGGGCGGCTTCTACGGCGCCGTCTACATGATGCAGCTTCGTTGCCCCGACAACAGGCGAGGCGGCCTTGGCAAGCAACCAGGCAAGGAAGATGTTTTTGCATGGACTGCAGGTGACACAGAAGCGCCCATCATCGATTCCGCCAAGGTCTCCATGGAACTGAAAGTGGAAGACATCTACGAGATGGACGTCTTCGAGAACTTCATGTGCTCGGTGTTGAACACCTATGCGGAAGAGAGCGTCCTCAACGAGAAGGACACCGTCGACTACACCGTGTTCAAGCCCGTTTTGTTCGAGATGCCCGGCTACGCCTACCTGGCAACGGGCGACAAGATCGCAGACTGCCTGAAGTTGTAAGACGGCTGCCTGGCGATATATGCAAAAGGCCAGGTAGACGCAAGGATCTGCCTGGCCTTCGTGGTTTTATCCCAACGAGTTGTACTGCTCGTCGGTTACGGCTTCCAACCACTCGCTGGAGCCGTTTTCGCCCGGAACCTCAACAGCCAGATGGGAGAACCAGCTATCTGGCGCGGCACCATGCCAATGCTTCACGCCCGGAGCAATATTGACGCAATCGCCCGGACTCATCTCCACCGCGTCCTTGCCCCATTCCTGATAGTAACCACGACCTGCCACACACAGCAGAATCTGCCCGCCGCCGGCATCGGCGTTGTGAACATGCCAGTTGTTGCGACAACCCGGCTCGAAGGTCACGTTGAAGATCCCGATCTGTTGAGTGCTCAGGGGAGCAAGGTAGCTCTGCCCGATGAAATACTGGGCGTAGGCGTCGTTGGACGCGCCGATGGGGAACACCATCTGTTTCGCGTGGGCCCTCATCGCGGGATCATCGTATTCCGCATCTCCCTCGCTCAGCTGCCATACCTCCTTGGCCAGGTTGAACACTGCCCAGCCCTTGGGCCAACCTGCGTAGAACGCGGTGTGGGCAATGACCGCAGCGATTTCCTTCTGCGTGACGCCATGGGCCTTCGCGTTCGCAAGATGATACTTCAACGACGAGTCGGTGACTCCGGAAGACATAAGGGCCACCACGGTAATGATGCTCCTCGTCTTCAGGTCGATATCCTGGTTGTTCCAGTTCTCGCCGAACAGCACGTCATCGTTGTAGTGGGCGAACTCCGGGGAAAACGCGCCTAGGGCATCCCTTCCCGCCGTCTGCACGATCTTTTCAGGCATTTCCATTCCTCCTCGCTATTGCTTCGATTTCTCAATCTTTCCAATCCACCGGGCAATCTCCGAAGAGGATGCTCCCGCTTCGAAACGCTTGCCGGCAAGCCAGGTAGCGCCAGGAGCGCAGGGCTCAAGGACTTTCGCGGTCTCGCCCATGCCGCTGCCGCCCGCGAAAGAACCGCCGAAGTGACCGAGCCGGTCTTGCTCCGCGATCTGCACAAGCTTGATCGCTGTGGCTAGCACACCCCGTTTTCCGCAAAGAACTGCTGCATCTTGTCGAAGGGAATGACTTCCAGGTTGTCGTAGAGATCGGTATGCACCGCGCCGGGAATGGTGAGCAGCTCCTTGTTGGCCGCGTACTTGCTGTCCCTGGTCATCGCCTCGTAGGCGTCCTTGCCGAAGTAGTAGCTGTGCGCCTTGTCGCCATGCACTATGAGGACGGCGCTCCTGATCTCGTTGCTGTACTGCAGGATCGGCTGGTTCAGGAAGGACATGCACCCGATGCTGTTCCAGCCGTCGTTGGAGTTGAGGCTCCTCGCATGATAGCAGCGCCCTTTGTAGTACTCGCTGTAGTCCCTCACAAAGAACGGGGCGTCATCAGGAACCGGGAGAGGCTGGCAGCCTCCCGCCCTGGAATACTCGCCGGCTTGGAATTCCTCGGTGCGCAGAGCGTTCAGCTGTTGCTTCTTCGCGAAGCGGGCCTCCTCGCTGTCCTCGGAGTCAAAGTAGCCGTTGGCATTCACCCTGGCCATGTCGTACATGGTCGAGGCGACACTTGCCTTGACCCTGGTATCCAAGGCCGCCGCATTCAGAGCCATTCCTCCCCAGCCGCAGATGCCTATGATGCCGATTTTGTCCGCATCTACGTTGTCCTGAACGGACAGGAAGTCCACCGCAGCCATGAAGTCCTCGGTGTTGATATCCGGGGAGGCCATGTACCTGGGCCTGCCACCACTCTCTCCGGTGAAGGACGGATCGAAGGCGATCGTCAGGTAGCCGCGCTCTGCCATGCTCTGCGCATACAGCCCGGAGCACTGCTCCTTTACCGCGCCGAACGGGCCGGACACAGCAATGGCGGGGAGCTTTCTCCCTGCGTTTTTCGGGATGTACATGTCTGCTGCCAGCGTGATGCCGTAACGATTGCTGAATAAAACCTTCCTGTGGTCCACGTTCTCGCTTTTGGGGAAGGTCTTGTCCCATTCCGTGACCAGCTGCAACGTTTCATTGAGTGGCATGAAAAACCTCCTGAGCCTCGATATTTGTCTTGCGCTCGATGGCGCATCTTGACAGAATGGGATCATCCTAAAACCTAAACCTGACTTTAGGTCAAGTAATAGCTTCAAATAAACGGAGGGCCTCTATGCACACCATCGGCCAAGTATCCGAGATGTTCCAGATTCCCATCTCGACGCTGCGCTACTACGACAAGGAGGGCCTGTTTCCCGACATGGCTCGTTCCTCAGGTATTCGCAGATTCTCAGAGACCGAGCTGGAGGCGCTACGCGTCATCGAATGCCTGAAGAAGTCCGGACTCGAGATCAAGGAAATCCGCCAGTTCATGGAGTGGTGTTCGGAAGGCTCTTCCACCTATGCGGACAGGAAGCGGCTGTTCGAAGCCAGAAAGGCCTCGATGGAAGCGAAGATGAGGGAGTTGGAGAAGAGCATGGCCATGATCGACTTCAAGTGCTGGTACTACGAGCAGGCATTGGCGGATGGGAACGAGGACAGACTCAACGAGATGCTTCCGGACAAGCTGCCGAGGGAGATCCAGGCTTTGTACGACTTGGCGCACTCCTAAGGTGGCAAGTACGGCGGAGGCGAAGCCCTGGTCGTCCCGTGGGTCAATCAGATTTTCAGTCGCGCTCAAAACCCCGCGAGCATGAAGGTGTTCGGCACCAATTACGCGACGCTCAAGAAGAACCACCTGGAGCATATCCAGAAGAAGGAGATGCGCTGACCAGTGAGCTGGCAAAACCGTGACCCCAGAGAACGACCCAGATGGCCTGAGGTCCCGTGATCCAGATTTGACCCCATGGATTCTCATTGTTATTTGTGACTGGGTGTAAAAATGACAAACTGGAACAAACTGGAGAGAGCATTTAACTATTGAGTGGGAGCAATGTTTATTGCCGATAGCGGCAATAAACAAAGTAATTTGATATAATAACCCCATCAGGTTTTTGCCGATAAGGAGGTGAAGCCCGATGGGGTTTCTTTCTGCAGTTGAAATTGCTGAGATTTGGGGCGTGTCCGAAAGGAGCGTTCGCAACTACTGCGCCCAAGGCCGTGTGCCGGGCGCCTTCCTCATGGGAAAAACCTGGAACATTCCCTCAGACGCAGTAAAGCCCGCGCGCTCGAATTCCCGGGGAACTAGCGTGAGCCCACTTCTCGCCCGCCTTCGCGAGGAAAAGTCCAGCAAGATACGGGGCGGCATCTACCACAAGGTACAGGTCGAGCTCACCTACAACTCCAACCACATTGAGGGAAGCAGGCTCTCCCTCGATCAGACGCGCCTCATCTTCGAGACGGCGACCATCGGCGTGCAGGGTGAGCCCGTGCACATCGACGACATCGTGGAGACGCAGAACCATTTCCGCGCCATCGATTACGTCATAGACCACGCGCAGGACCCCATCTCGGAAGGCATGGTCAAGGAACTGCACCGCATCCTCAAAACCGGCACCACCGACTCAACGAAGGACTGGTTCGCCGTCGGGGACTACAAGCGCCTGCCAAACGAAGTCGGAGGCCGCAAGACCGCCCTTCCAGAAGACGTCGACAAAGAAGTCAGAGGGCTTCTCAAGAAATACAGACCCCGCTCAAATCATTCCCTCGAGGACATCATCAGCTTTCACGTCGGGTTCGAGAGGATTCATCCGTTCCAGGACGGCAACGGTCGTGTGGGCAGGCTCATCATGTTCAAAGAATGCCTGGCAAACGGCCTGGTGCCGTTTATCATCGCTGACGATATGAAGGCCTTCTACTACAGGGGGCTATCCGAATGGAGCTACGAGAAGGGGTTTCTTACCGACACCTGCCTGGCAGCGCAAGATCGCTTCAAGGCGGAGCTCGACTATTTCCGAATCCCGTTCGACCAAGGAGAGTCCTGATAGCGTCGAGCGCGGAATATCCGAGTTGCATCCTGGATCTTCTACATGAGGCCCCACTTTGGCCCACCGCAAGATGATGGGCGAATACCCGCTGTACAGCAACGGCATCTTGCTCGGCGGAATCTACGACGACAGGCTATTGCTGAAGGACACTCCGTCCGCACGCAAGGCCTTTCCGGCAGAGCGAATCCCCTACGACAGCGCAAAGTCGATGCTCCTTGTCGACAGCGAGGACCCAGCGCTAATAGCCACGGTCATCGAATTGATACTTCCTGTGCTCCCTCGTTCAAAAAGAGGCGCTGAATTGCCGTGACCCCACGGAATAGCGCGAATGCCCCGAAAAACCGTGACCCAGATTTGACCCCATGGATTTTCGTCGATTTTGAGACTAGGTGTAAAAATGACAAACTGGAACAAACTGGAGAGAGTTTTAATCTATTGAGTGGGAGTAGTTTTCCCCACATAGTATTGCCGAGTTCGCCCCAGTTATCTGGGCGCACTTTTCTGATGCATGTTTTCAGTTTCTCAGGCCATACGATATCGTGTCCCTATAATCAGCTCAAGCCTCGCAGAGGCGAGCACACCGGACAGGTCTTCCCGCACCTACGCGTCCGTCTTTTCCGGAAGCGCAAAGTAGCTGCCCACCAACATCAAGACCAGGGCAGCAAGAATCAAGGCCCAATGCGGAAGCGACGCACCCATGAACAATCCGACGACCAACGCACCGGCCCCCAAGTACAAGAGGCCCGCAAGAATGGTCGAATCTGCACCTGCCTGCATCAAAAGCTTCGAAAACGGCGTGCTTAGGGCATAGAGCACCGCGGCACCGATGGCGAAATGCCATATCAATTAACAAGCTATTACACCCCTTGAGAAATGCCTGCTCAAGAGGTGTTTTATATTGCGTATATGGGGATCGACGGTATTGAAAAGACGATATAGTTCCTGCATTTTGTCAGGCAGTTTTTTCGCCAAGGGGCTGCGGTGGTGATCTTGGACCAAAACAAGGTTACATGGAGGCCCTCATGAACATGGAGCGCATCGTTGGCTACAGTGAATACAGCGCATTTCCCGTGTTCAGCGGAAAGCTCCTTGCATAAGGAAGAAGCATGAAACCCATTCCAAGTCGGTAGTTGCAACCGCTTTGCAAGCTGCAAGGAGCCCCGAATGGGGCTCCTTGCGTGCTCACGAAATTTTGGCGATAGATGCCGCGAGCTACATCAGGCTCATGCCGGCGTCCCAGGCGCCGCCAACGACATCCCCCACCACGCGATAGAGGCGACGAGTGGAGTCATACACGATCGGACGCATCTTTTCGAAATCCACGCGACCCTCCTCATCCAGGATGGACTCGTCCACACGGGTGTTCACCACACGGCCGACTATACGGGCACCATGCTCATCACCCTGGATCTCGGTCACCTCGTACTCCATGGTCAAGGGGAACTCCTCGATGACCGGAGCGTCGACGAACTCGGACTTCACGAAGGTCATGCCCGAGGCCTTGGCCTTGTCCACCTCGTTGCCGGTGGCGATGCCGAAATAGTCGGCCTCGACCACATGCGCGGCATCGGCAGGAGACACGGTGAAAGCCTTCTTGGCCACGATGTTCGAGGTGGTCTTGTGGTCGCCGATGTTGAAGCATATCTCATGGCGGCTGCACTCGCCTGCCCACGCCGCGTTCATCGCGTTGGGGACGCCGTTTTCGTCATAGCTTGCGATAATGAACACCGACTGGGGGAACAGCTCGCCTGCGTCCCCAAAATTCTTGATAGCCATAAGTCACTCCTTATCTGCGGTTGTAAGCGCACATCGTCGCTGATGGAACCAACATCAAAGAGTAGTATGCTGATACACGAAAACGATGACCAGTACTGTCATGCAAGATAGGTACTATCCGAGGAGATAGCAATGGGCTTGTCTGCCACCAAAATCGAAGATGCCCGATTTGAAGGCACGGGCTACAGCTACACCATGTCGCTTATCCAGGGCAAGTACAAGATGGCCATCCTGTACTGCCTCATGGAATACCAGCCTGTGCGCTTCAACCAAATGAGGCGCTATCTGGGAAAGGTCACCGACAGAACGCTTTCCACCAACCTGAAGGAACTCGAAGCTGACGGACTTGTCAAACGAAAAGAATACCCCCAGATTCCGCCCAAGGTGGAATATTCCCTGACCCCTTTGGGTGATTCCCTGATGGTTGTGCTCGATCAACTTTGCACTTGGGGCGAGGAGCACAAGATGGCATAGTCGGCACGCATCGAATTCCCAGCGAACTTGCTTATCTCCTACCACCTTGCCAAACAAGTCCCTTGCTAACCACGCACGGTTCCGGGAGGGGGCACACGACAAGGCTTCGTATTCATTCAGCTTGTCTCGCAGGACAAAAAGAAAGCTGCCGCCAGCATCATTGCCGGCAGCAGCTTTTGCCTCATAAGCGCAATAGCCTCGTCAAGCCGTTTTAAGCTCCTCCCCCATTATGCGGAAAGTGACTTGCGGAGAACGCCCTTGGGATCTTTAACAAGCAGATAGATTGCCCACGCGATAAGACCGGCGATAACCACAACGCAACCGAGTACCGCGTCATCGAACATCGCAGCGGTATCGACAATCTCGATGAATGCCTCGCCCTCGATGAGGCAGGCGATTCCATCGACAACCCACATGAGCGCTGCGCCCCAATACATAAGAGCAAGAACACCGATCTTCATGTTTGATTCGGCGCCAAAGGCATACCAAGCAATAGTCGCGATAGCGGCAGAAAGTAGAGTGATAACCAAAGTCATGTTTATGCCTCCACTGCCGCGATCTTGTGAGCGCGCTTAACGACGGCGTCCGCAACCAAAATTGCAACCACCCAAACCACCGTGACCATAACGCACATGCCCACACCAACGGTAGACATCTCGCCGAGCATGACGGGAATCTCGGAAGGATCGTTCATGGCAGTCAAGAAAGGCGGGAAAGGAACCACCTCGCCATGCCACATATGCTCGATGCAGAGCAGGATGACGCCACCCCAAAGCATGTTCATAAGCCATCCGATTTTGCGAGTCCAGCAAATACCGGACTCGGAAGCATCGGTGAGCTGATTGCCCCGGGCATCAACGATTCCCTTTTCCATTTCCTTCTTTTTCACTGCAGCGCGAATTGCGCTTACGACGATTGCCTCACCGCCGCCAACTAGAAAACATGCCATGGTTCCTCCTTGGTCAGTAACACGTATTTATAATTTGTGTTACGTATAATACCGTGTTACGAAATTCTTATTCGTAACCCCGGTTCATGCATCCAAGTTTTTCGGCAAAAGGCTAGGAAATCCGGATTCGTTCTCTACCTCCCGCGAAGCGGCATCTCATCCAAAGCCAAAATGGCACGCACATAAACCATGATGGATTGCCCAAGATCGGCAATCCTTACCGCTTCATTCGTTTCGAGGGTCTTCAGCAAGCACACGAATGCGTTTACCGAGCCTTCGGGAAACGCCGCATGGGTGGGCCAGAAACACGTCGGGCATGCCCTGCCGGCGCTTCACTTCCGCACGAGCATGTCCGGGAACGACATTATGCGCCTCGCCCGCATCAAGGCTTAAAACCGCCTACCTTGCCTGGATCGACTGCAGGGCCTTGGGCTTGCGGGGCAGGGATCTGAAAAGGTTCATCGAAGATAAGGCGGGGCTCTGGCTCGATTACGGAACCATGTTCGGATCCGACGGGGACGGTTTCATCAGAATCAACCTTGCAACCCAGAAATCGTATCTCGAAAGAGCGCTCGTGCAGCTGACCGATGCGGTGGGGGGACCTTGCACGATAAGCCGACTTCCCCGCAGAAAAAACCCTTCGAATCCGCGCACGCAAAGAGGCCGTTTCCGCAGTCGGAAACGGCCTCTGCCGAAAAAGCTTCGATTAGCTCCAAGCCCTCTTCGCTGCGTGGCTTTCGTAGCCCTCGCCCATCACGACATCGCGAAATACCGAGGACAATTCATCCACCTGCCACAGGAAGCCCTCACCCTCAGCGCGCGCTGCATGGGTGATGGGTTGCGGATACGAATAACGGTCGATCTTGCCGGAGGACTTCAAACCGAACACCTCGCCGGAAATATATCCCGCCTCTTCGGTAGACAGATACGCGAAGATCGGTCCCAGGTTCACCGGGTCCCCATGGTCGTCTTCGACCACCTTCAGCAGTCTGGGATCGGGATCGACGCCCGTTGCCGCCTTGACGTTGCGCAGCATCTTGTTGTATTCGACAGCATGGGCAGGAGACTGCCCCTGCGGGCAGTAGGCATTTACCGTGATACCGAAGCGGTAAAGCTCCTTGGCTGCCGCATAGGTCAAACCGACGATGCCGGCATTTGCGGCAGAGTAGGCATCGTTATCGGGCAGGCCAACCCACGCATCTGAAGAGCCGTTGAAGATTCGGCCGAAGCCCTGCTCGATCATGACGGGAACGGCGGCATGCATCAAGTTGAATGCGCCCTTCAGCTTGGTCACGGTCAGCTTGTCCCACATGGCCTCATCCAGATTCACGATAGAGCCCGAGCCCATGCCGGCCGCGTTGTTCACGATGATGTCTACACGACCCCATTTCTCCATGGCGGCATCTACCAGGCGCTGGGCATCCTCCGGCTTCGAAACGTCCCCGTAGACGGGCAACGCGCATCCGCCTTCAGCCTCGATCAGAGCCGCCGTCGCCTCCGCATCGCCCGCAAGCTCCATCATCTGCCGATAATCCTCTTCAGGCATAGAATCCTTATCGTAGGCCTGGGCACTGGCAGAGCCGGGCTTACGGTTGTTGGTAACGACGCATGCTCCCTCGCGAGCAAGGCCGATAGCGATGCCGCGTCCGATTCCCTGACCGGATCCGGTGACGATGGCAACCTTTCCGTCTAATGCACCCATGCTTTCTCCTTTCGATCTTCTGCATGGCCGTATGCAAACCCCGGCCGCTCAAAAACCGCCGGGGTCTTGGAATCTAGATGTTGTTCGCAATACCCCAGGCATCGGTGATTGCATCATGGATGACACGCTTGTCGTTGCAGCGCAACCTCATTTCCGCATCGCCCACGAGATACGATTCCGGAATCTCGGCACGAATCTGCTCCCACATCTTCGTGCTTCCGCAATATCCCCGACAGACGATCATGCCATCGCAGGCAACGGTTCGCTCGTACTTATGCTTTCGATTGCGCACCACGGCACCGCCTTCGACAATTCCCACGAAAGCCGAATTGGTGATGTATTCCAGCTTCCCCGCATCCTCGTACTCGGAAAGCAGGATGTTCAAACGCTGCTGCTGGGGGCTGGAATTGTCGTCGCCCAGTTCGATCATGCCCCGGTCGTATCCGCGCCTCGTGCTGATAACAACCTTCTTGCCCTTGCGCAGAAGGCTCAGGGCCATTTCCATATTCATGAAGCAGGCGCCCACTATCAGCACGGTATCGCCAAGCTCGTCGGGGCAGGGATTGCTCGCATAGTCATGCAGCAGGACGATCTTGCCCCCGAATCGATCGGAATCCTTGCACCTTACGGGAAGCGGCGCCGCACCGGTTGCAACGATGACGGCGTCGTAGCCGGCATCTATCATCGTTTGTGCCGTCGCCTCTCGATGGATGAGATTCACACCCAGTTTTTCCATCTGGACCTTGTAATAATCGATCAGGCGGACGATGTCGTGCTTCAAATCGAGATCGAAGGCGGCTTCATGCATCGTACCGCCGAGTTCGCGCTTCTCGTAAAGATCCACCTCGTGCCCGCGGACACGCAGAAGACGCGCCGCCTCCATGCCCGCAGGTCCACCGCCGACGATACCGACGCGCTTAACCCGGGTGATGGGATTGATGTCGCGGATTCCCGCCATATTGCACTGGGGATTCACCGAACAGCGCAGACCGCGTGCATGAGCGAATTCGTCTACCGTTCCAACGCAGCCCTTCGTGCAGCGAATGCACGGCACGATATCTTCCGGACGGCCTTCGGAAAGCTTCACCGCCCACAGAGGATCGGCGATGATCGGACGGCCCAAGCCGATATAGTCGCAAACCCCGTCTTCCAACGCCTTTTCCGCAATATCGGGGGTGGTGAATCCACCGTCCAAGATCAACGGCACCTTGATACCCGCATCCTTGAATGCCTTGGCGATTCCGATGAAATCACCACGACGATCGTACTGGGCGTTGATGCAGCGGACATTGCGTTCGTCTCCACCGACGATATGGAAGCAAACGACTCCCGTCTTCTCCAAGATCTTCGCCTGTTCCACGCCCTCTTCCAAGGTCAGGCCATCCTCGCTGAACTCGCAACCCGCCAGACGGGCGATGATCGGGAAATCGCTTCCGCACTTTTCCCTCACTTCTTCGATGATCTCGCGATAGAAGCGCACACGGTTTTCGGGATTCCCGCCATATTCGTCCGTACGGCGGTTGTAGAACGGCGAACAGAACATCGCGATAAGATGGGTGATGGAACCGTGGATTTCGACACCGTCGAACCCCGCCATCTTCGCACGATAGGCGCACTGGGCGAAATCGCGCTCGACTTGCCAGATTTCTTCCTTTGACATGCCTCGAATAGCCATAGGCATGCCGCCCGGGAGCAATTCGGTGATGGTCGACGGGCCCCACGAGGGCTCGTTGATGGAACCTACCTGCTTGCCGATATGATTCAGCTGCAAGATGGCCTTCACGCCATGGTCCTTGATAGCCGAAGCCAATCGGGCCATGCCCGTGACATGCTCGTTGCGGGTGATCATCAGGCTGTTCTCTTCGCCCTTGCTGGCGATTTCATCGATGAAGGTGCATTCGACGACGATAAGGCCCATTCGTCCCTTCGCCTGCTCGACATAGAATCGGATCGTCCGATCGGTAACGAAGCCGTCTTTGTCGGCATTCAGCGTCCCCATCGGCGCCATTACGATGCGGTTGGGAAGGTTCCACGGACCGATGGTTCCGGGTTTGAGCAGCATGGGAAAGTCTGTCTTCATATGCGTAGCTCCCTCTTTCAATTGCCTCCCTTGATTGTTCACCCCGCTTTGAGTATACCGAGACTTCGCATTTGCTCAATTATTTCTTATTTTTCTTCCATTATTTTCTTGTTATTGCCATTTCAGCTATACTGTTCCCAACTTGGGTTGCAAGGCTATTCCTTCCTGAATGCTCACCCCTTCCACCATATTCGCCGCCTTGCAACTGAACATCACCTTTACCAAGGGGGCATTATGAACAAGATGGTCAATCATCCGCTGCACTCCCTCGAGTGCTCGCTCAAGCGCGCGCTCGTGTTAAGCGGATTCTCCCTGAGCGATGACGCTCGATCCCCGGAGGTGGTTCCGCCCGAGTGGGATCTCCCACTGGCGAAATTCGCCTCGACCCCGCCTCAGGCGATCAAGCTGGAACAGGGCTATTTCATCCTGCGAACCAATCTGCTTGCCAACCAACTGGAAAAGTGGAAGGCCCCGCTTCCCTTGAAAATGTTCGCGGCAGGCACCCTCTACGACGGCAACGACCAGAACCGTCCCGATCACCGTCGAATCCAGGGCATCTGGGCGGACGGGAGCGTGCCCACCTTCGCCTGGTTGCGCGTCTGGGATTCTGTGATCCGCGAAGTATTCGGACTAGGAGCATCCTTCAACTTCGCTATCGAAACGAAGGACTGCCGCCGCGTCGATGTCACGGTCGATGGCAGGACCTTTGCACTCGCCCACGTTGCCCGCGCCACCGGCGTGACGTTCGGTCTTCTGGGACTCGACCCAACGGAAACCGCCATGTGGATGTTCGACATCGATATCGACAGCGTTGCATGCGGATTCTACGGAATCGAGAACCGGGAAGAACTGTACAGCACCAGGCTGACCTTCCTTCGCCGGTTCGAGGACTCGAAGCTCGGGTATGGCAGCTACTTCCTCGATCGCGCATGCGACCTGCTCCGCAAGCGCGGTTTCGTGAATTACTACGGAAGCCGCTTCTATGAAGCCGACTGCTACCAGAAGATGCACATGATCCAGGATGGCTGGGATACGAATAACGACGGCATGAGGCTTGTCGATCCTATCGGAGCGAAGGTATGGTTACCGACCGTACTCACCCCCTCGCTGCAAGAGGCCCTCTCCGAAAATGCACGCGCCGGGGAGGAAAGCTGCTACCTGTTCGAGGTCGCGCATACCGTCCTTCCGTATTCGGACAGTATGAAAGACTTCCGAGAACGCAATATGAACAGCAAATACGACTCCGAGCGCGAACCGCGAAAGCAAACCGACAAACCCCCCAGGGAAAGCATCACACTCGCATTCGGCGCATACGACGACCAGCTGACCGAAGAGAAGTGGACCGCCCTCGTCAGCGATTTCCTCGACGAATTCGGCATCCGCGAGCACTATTACCTGGACACCGCCCGGGCAATCGCCTATGAGTTGACCTGCAAGATCGTGATCAACGACAAGATGCAGATGCTCGGCGGCAATTTCGGGGCAATCCATCCCGAAGCGAGGAAGAACTTCGGTATCGACAAGCCCGCATTCATGGCAAATATCGCATTCGAACCCCTCGAGCGCGAGGCTGCCATGGAAATGATCTTCGTCCCCATCGAATACCGCTAGGATAGAACGCCGGGTACTCTGATGCCCGTATGGAAACGCCCCATCGCTGCGCAATCGGAAACGATGGGGCGTTTTTGCATGCAGGATGCAGGCACAGCCAAACGAAAAGCCTAAATCCCTCGATCACGATCAGTAGGTTTCTATCCTCTTATCGAAATCACCCATCTGGTTATAGCGGTTGAACGCCTGCTGGATTTCCTCCAGAAGCCTCCGCTTATTCGTATAACTCGTCTCGCCCAAGTCGGCGAAAGGAATGCCGAAGAGCTTCATCGCGAAGGCGGGATCCCACTCCAGGGTCTCGCAGAGGTTGTTCAAGCTGCTGAGCGCCTGAAGCGAATCGTATTCGAAGAACTCGCGCAATTGATCGGCAAGCCGATCGACTACGCCCTCGCCGCTCGAAACAAGCGGCAACTGCTGCAGGACGAATTCATCTGATGCAAGGAAGTGGCTGTATCCCATCAGGGACCGAACGCCCCACTTCTCCATATACGCATCGGTGCTCCGCAGAACGCTGATAGCGCTCTCGGGGGGCAGCTTCTTCCGCACTCCCGGGAACTGCTCTTCGCGATGCAGGGAATGTACGATGCTGTAGAGCATGAAATACGGCACAGTATCGGCAGTACCGCCGAAAACCCCCTCCACCTCGTCAAAGGAAAGGGATATGCGCGAAAGCATGCGAGGCATTCCGTCGCAATCGACAAGCGTCACTTGGTTTGCGGGAAACGACGAGGGTGCCTGCGAATCGATATTGGCATTCATGAGCTTGACGAGCTCTTCGGCAGAGACACCGATTGCACGCAGGCGCTCTGACATGTCGGCAACCATATCCGAAGAAAGACGAACAGGACGATCGGAGACATCGTACTGCATGAGCCAAACCTGCTCGAACGGCCTCCCTTCATCGAGCATTCCGGACAGAACCGAGACGACCGCAGGAAGCGCCTGCTCGTAAAAGCTTTCCGAACATGTGACGAACAGCAATATCTCGGTCAGCACTTCCTGCTCGATGCGGCGAATGCTGCCCTTTTCCAGCTTCGTTACATAAGACGGGCTCTTCCCTATATGCTCGGCAAGGTCCTTCGAACTCAAATCATTCCCGACCCGCAGTGTTTTCAGGGCTTTTGCAAGTTCCGGCGTAACGACGAATTTCACGGGCAACCTCATTTCATCCAATCAGCGCCCATTGTAGTACGGAGGCAGCTTATTTTGGAAATTAATTGAGCGGTCTTTCGGGTTCGCGTTAGGCGGCGGGGCTTCCCCATGTACGGCTTTCAGCCGAGAAGATACCCAGCTTCTCAAGCAGAGGTTCGTTTCGTGAGTACGAACATCACGATGAAACGCCTTTGCTCAAGCGAAAGATTCGCCCCCGACAGGAAATTGCTGGGATCCCGTGATGAAAAGCGTACTCGAACGCCGAAAGCATCGAATGCAACAGAGCAGGAGCGATGCTCCTCATTCGACGAGGATGCGTTGTACCCTGCGATCATGAGCCTTGTCGACGACGAGCCGTTTGCAACCGGCGCTAAGGTTCTTAACCAGCAACCGCGATCACTGGGAGGTGCAAGGTGCATCGTAGACGAAACCGAACGACTCGTTGAAATGCCGGATGGCAGGAAGCACGATATCGACCGCAATATGCAATCGACAGATACGCTTCCATCGAAACGAGCGCAAACACTGTGACAATCCGTCGCTTTTCTAACAAACCCCTAGAGTCTCCCCTGGGGGGATGCCTTATGCTCTTTTGATTGGAGGTGCCAACCATGACTTTTGACTTCAAGAAAGAATACAAGGAATTCTACCTGCCGAAAAACAAGCCCGGAATTGTCACCGTTCCGAAAGCGAATTTCATCGCAGTCAGGGGAAAGGGCGACCCGAACGAAGAAGACGGCGCCTACAAGCAAGCAGTAGGCATCCTGTACGCTGTCGCTTACACCCTCAAGATGAGCTATAAGACGGATTACCGGATCGAGGGATTCTACAATTACGTGGTTCCACCGCTGGAAGGATTCTGGTGGCAAGAGGGCATCAACGGGATTGACTACAGCGACAAATCCACCTTCTGCTGGATTTCCGCAATCAGGCTGCCTGATTTCGTAACCGAAAATGATTTCGCATGGGCCGTTGAAACCGCGGCCAGAAAGAAAAAGCTCGATTGCAGCAAGGCGGAATTCCTGGCTATCGACGAAGGCCTCTGCGTTCAGATCATGCATCTTGGCCCCTTCGACGATGAACCCGCTACAGTTGAGGCAATGGATCGATATCTCGAAGAAAACGGCTACGAAAACGACTTCTCAGAGCATCGCCTCCATCATGAAATCTACCTTTCCGATGCAAGGAAGGTTTCGCCTGAAAAATGGAAGACCGTGATCAGGCATCCGATCAAATGCAAATAATCGCCGGTTTGCCCCAGTAGCGAATGGAACGAAACTTATCGCGAAGGAAGGGGCTGCGTGCTAATCTTCGGAAAGTCGTACTCCGACCAGCTGCTTAAACGGACAAGGAAACGCCATGGCCTCCACCCAAGATTACCTTGAATACGTCCTGGACTGCATCGGAAGAGTCCCCGATATCAGCTACCGCAAAATGATGGGCGAATATATCCTGTACAGCAAAGGCATCATCTTCGGCGGTATCTACGACAACAGGTTCCTGCTGAAAGACGTACCAGCAGCTCGCAGGGCATTCGCAACCGAGCAGATTCCCTACGATGGTGCGAAGCCGATGCTTTTGGTGGACAGCGAAGACCCCGCCAAAATCGCATCCGTTGTGAGCGCCATGATGCCCCAATTGCCGAAACCGAAGCCCCGGAAACCCCGCAAACCGAGCTGCAAAGCAGAGGCGGATTGCGTGTAGCATGAAGATCATCTTCCAAAACAACCTATTTCGCGTGTTGCAGAGAAACAGGAGCAAGGATCATGAGCCTCGGTTACGGATGGAGTGCAAACCTCGCGCTAAGCGATGGCAATACCGCCGTATACTCCTACCACACCTACGACCTCTCGCTGCCTCGCGAGAATAACGGTTATGGCTCCACTGAAGATGATGGTGAGATATGGGTTTATATTGCAGACAACGGAGAATTAGAGGTCGTACTCGAAAAGGCAAGTAAATACTGCAGCGGAAAGGGGATCTATTCCGCAAAACACCTTTTCTTATGCTGTGCCCATAAGATACAAGACCTGTACCAAGCCCAAGGAACATTCCCGCAGAAAGTGGTTGGGGACGTATAGGATCCCATTTCTTGCAATGGTTCTGCAACACTAGCTCGAGGACGCGTGGATTCACCCGAAAAATAAACGACCATGATCAGGCATCCAATCAAACGCAAACAACCATCGGCTTATCCCGATTGAGGATGAGGCAAGGACATCACAAGACCTCTCCAAAGCCTGAAGGAGGAGACATGGCAAACATCATCACCGCAAGCAGAATACTCGCGGCATTTGCGATGGTCTTCGCCGAAGTCCCCTCGCCTGCATTTTGGGTGCTGTACGCCTGGTGCGGACTCAGCGATATGGTTGACGGCTCAATCGCACGAAAGCTCGGAAGGCAATCGGACTTCGGGGCCAAGCTGGACAGCGCAGCCGACACGGCCTTCGCCGTCGCATGCCTTCTGAAGATCCTTCCGGTTTTCCAGCTGCCCGCCTGGCTTATCGTTTGGATTGCAGCAATCGCCCTTTGCAAGGCTACCGCCTACATATCGGGATTGGTAAAGCATGGCAAGCTCATTGCGTTGCATACGATAGCCAACAAGGCCGCAGGCCTCTTGGTGTTCGCGAGCGTTCCCGCTATCCTGCTTACCGGATCTGCTCTTGCCACCATACCGGCATGCGCCGCTGCAACTTTCGCCGCCGTTCAGGAGGGGCATCTGATACGCACCAACCAACTGGATGGTCTTTCGTAGCGCTGTTTCCAGGCGATGGGTCGAACCATATCGCCCTCATCAACCTGCAGATGCCAAAATAGCTTCGCGCATACGCTCCACGGCAAGCAGGAGAAAGCGGGCGGGCAAAGCCCAATACTCCGAAAACCCACGTTTCAGGAGCTACTTCGCAAGAACCTCGTTCATGCTCCCCGTACGATACCCCCGCACGTCTATAGTCGTGTAGGAAAAGCCCAATCCCTTGAAGGCGGCGTGCACTTCCGCCCGCAAATCCCCATCCATGAACCGGGAAAACTCCCCAGACGGCACTTCGATGCGGGCGAGGTCGCCATGGATGCGCACGCGCACCTGGTGAAAGCCCTTATCCAGCAGCAGCTGCTCGGCTGCATCCACCATGCGAAGCTTCTGCTCGCTGATCAAATCGCCATACGGAAAACGGCTTGCCAGACAGGCGAAGGATTGCTTGTTCCAGGTGGGAAGCTGAAAATGGCGGGAAAGAGCACGGATCTCGTCCTTGGCCAAGCCTGCACGACGCAGGGGACTCAGCACACCCAACTCCGCCACAGCTTGCATGCCAGGACGGTAGTCGCCTTCGTCGTCCAGGTTGGATCCCTCGGCAACTGCCGCCAGGCCTTCCGCTTGGGCCACCTGGCCGATCTTGCCGAACAGCTCGCGCTTGCACAAGTAGCAGCGGTTCGGCGGGTTTTGGGCAAAACCCTCGATTTCCAGCTCATCGAACGCAACGACGAGATGCCGAACACCCTCGGACGCGCAAAAGGCCTTTGCCTCATCAAGTTCTCGTTCCGGGAACACACGCGAAGAAACCGTTACCGCAAGAACGGAAGCACCCAACGCCTCATGCGCTGCATGCAGCAGCAAAGTGGAATCGACGCCGCCCGAAAAGGCAACCGCAACGCCGCCCAAAGCGGCAAGATCTTCTTTCAGCGCCTCGTATTTTGCCAACAGCACATCATCCATGCGCGATTCACTTCCTCATCAGGGCGAACGAATACCCGTCGATTCCCTATCGCTGCACCCCCGCCAGATCCTTCACAACCTCGCCCGCGATGATCAATCCAGCAACCGAGGGCACGAAGGCGACGCTGCCGGGAATGCTCCTGCGTCCGGCAGGCGGCTCCTCTTCGGCAGGCTGGCCTTCACCGGGAACGATGGGGACCTCTTCCGAATACACCACCTTCAGCTTTCTGACACCGCGTTTGCGCAGCTCGCGACGCATCACCTTCGCCAGAGGGCACACCTTGGTATCGTAGACGTCCGATACCTTGAAAGCGCAGGGATCCAACTTGTTGCCGGCACCCATAGAACTCATCAGGGGGATTCCCTGCTCTTGGCATACCACCGCCAGCTCCAGCTTGGCAACCACCGTATCTACTGCATCCACCACGTAATCGTATTCGCTGAAGGGGAACTCATGGGCATTCTCGGGCAGGAAGAAGCTCGCATGGATACGCACGTCTGCCTTGGGATTGATTTCCAGAATGCGATCCCGCATGATCTCGACCTTCTTCTTCCCCACCGTTTCGGTAGTGGCGATGATTTGGCGGTTCAAGTTGGTCAGGCTCACCTCGTCGTTGTCGATTAGATCGAAGGCACCCACGCCGCTGCGAACCAGCGCCTCGCATACGTAGCCGCCCACGCCGCCCACGCCGAACACCGCAACACGGCTTTCGGCCAACTTGGCCATGGCATCGCACCCCAGCAGCAACTGGGTACGGGAGAATTGCTTGAGCACGGAAGTTCCCTTTCCTCTGCGTTCTGTCAAAACGGTCATAGGGCAACGTGGATTTTGCCGCTATCGGCAAAACCAAACGCGTTTCAGCGCCGATCCCGTCAGGTTCTCGCCGATAGCCCATACAGTCCGGCAATCCCGGTGCCGCATCCCAACAGGCTACCCGCACAAGCAGCCGGCAAGCGCTCAGCACGAACCCGCAAGCGAATCGATGAACTGCTGGGCAACACGCCCGGACACTCCCCCATGACGGATGGCCCAGGCATCCGCCTGGCGCAGCAGCTCTTCTTCGTCGGGAATCTCGGGAAGCTGCCTTTTCGCCAACTCCAGCACGATCTCCCTAAACAGGACTGCCGAAGGTTTCCTGAAATTGATGGCCACGCCGAAACGTGCGGCGAGGGAGGTCTTTTCCTGGACCGTATCGCTGCGATGGACATCGCCATCATGTTCCATGTCATCGCGATCGCTCCACTTCTCACGGATAAGATGGCGGCGATTGGAAGTGGCGTAAATGAGCACGTTTTCAGGACGAGATTCCAAGCCGCCTTCGATAACCGCCTTCAGGTACTTGTATTCCACTTCGTTCTCTTCGAAGGACAAGTCGTCGATGAAGATGATGAAGCGGTAGTTCCTGCCTTTGACCAGGCCCACCACGTTGGAAAGATCTTCGAACTGATGCTTGTGGAGTTCGATGATGCGCAGGCCCGACACATAGAATTCGTTGAGCAGCGCCTTCACGCTCGTAGATTTTCCCGTACCCGCATCGCCGTACAGCAGCACGTTGTTTGCCGGCTTGCCTTCCAAAAACGCCTTGGTATTCGCCAGCAGCTGCTCTTTCTGGATTTCGAGCCCCACCAAATCGGACAAGCGGACGTCGTCCAGGTTGTTGATGGCCACGAATTCGAACCCACCGCGCTCCATGGGGACCAGCGATCCAGCCTCTTCCTCGCCATGACGGATACGGCCTTCGTCCTTGCGGATGCGGAATGCGCGGTTCAACCCGAATGCACCCACCCCATGGGTTTTGTAGGCATCGCACATGACCCGGTAGAACGCACGGGAATCCTCCGTGTCAGCCAGGCGGTCGCGAACCGAGCGAACGATATCCGACACGCAGCGGTAATAGCTCATCCTGTCCTTGGCAACGGCCCGGTAGTCGCAAACCAAGCTGAGAAGCGTGGTCCCCAGTTTCTTTTCCATATCCGAGAAATCGAAGGCGAACAGCTCGCGGAACACCTGGAAATCCGACAGCGCGATTCCCGTAACGCTTCCCTGCTGGATACCGCGGCGCTCGGCGGTAAGCGAGAAGGAGTTCTCGTTGGTCAAGAGCACGAAGGTCAGGTAGCTCTGCCAGAGGTTCCCATCGAAGGCATATCGCGTCGCCATGTCCAGCAGGTGCTTCACCTGCATGTTCACCACCGGGAGCAAGGAAGCGGGCGCAACGGACCCTTCTTCGAGCTGCCGGGATACGTCCGCCAGCTGACGCAGGATACCCCGCCCATCGAGTTCGCCGAAGATGACCAACCGATCAAGAAGCCTATGCATACCGTGCCTTTCCGAACCACTCCGCAAGAATTCACCCGCCTCCTCCGTTGGCGTTTGCATTGGATAGGCCACCGCACGGGAAAACCCCTTCGCCCGGAAAGCACACGCTGCCAGGATGCTTTCCGCCCTATCGCCTGAGAAGACCATTGTTATCCGTACCAGGATAACGCTTGAAGCAGCCACCCCGCAGGTTGCGATGGCAAAAGAAGATCCTCCCCACCCTAAAAGCCGCAAGGCTTCTACAGCTTTCCCACCAGGGCGAAGGCTATCATTCGCCCATCGCCCCGGAAAGCCCAAGCCGCTCGGGAAAGCAGCCTTTCCTATGCGCGACGGCGATGGTCGACCTTGCGCGCCAGCCAATCGCCCAGAGTCTGGAAGATAATGACCAAAACGACGCACAAGATGATGGAGAACAGCATCACATCGGGCATGAAGCGCTGATAGCCGTAACGGATAGCCACATCACCCAGACCGCCCGCACCGACGGCACCCGCCATCGCGGAGTAGCTGAACAGGTTGATGAAAGTGATGGCCAAACCGCGGATAAGGGACGGCAGGGTCTCGCGCAGGACGACCTTCACGATGATCTGCACATTGCTGGAACCGAAGGCCTTCGCCGCCTCGATCAGGGACGGATCGCATTCGGTCAGGGACTGTTCGACAATGCGCGCAACGAAGGGAGCCGCGCAGATGGTCAAGGGGACGATCGCGCCCGCAACGCCCAGCGAGGTGCCCACCAGCAGGCGGGTGAACGGAATCAGCGCCACCAGCAGGATGATGAAGGGAATGGAGCGGCCGATATTGATAATCCAGCCCAGCACGGTATTGAGTACGCGCATAGGATGCAAACCGTTCGGCGCGGTCACGTGGAAGGCAATGCCCACCGGCAGGCCGATGATATACGCGAAGAAGGTGGATGCGACGGTCATCACCAGGGTGGCAACGGTCGCGTCGAAGAACAGCTCGCCGTATTCGGCGAAGAAAACAGCGATATCCACTTATGCCTCCTTTTCCACGGTAAGCGTGGAGCTGACCGCACCGGTATGGAGCAGGAACTTGGCCGCATCGCTCTGGGGATTTTCGAACACATCCGCAACGGGACCCTGCTCGACGATAACGCCCTTGTCGATAACCGCGACGCGGTTGCAGATCTGCTCGACCACCGCCAACGCGTGGGTGATAACCACCAAGGTAACGCCCAGCTTCTGGTTGATGTCTTTCAACAGGTCCAGGATCTGGATGGTCGTGCGAGAATCCAATGCAGACGTGGCTTCGTCGCAGAGCAGGAATTCGGGCTCGTTCACGAGCGCACGCGCGATGGCGACGCGCTGCTGCTGACCGCCGGAAAGCTCGGACGGATAGCGTCCTTCCTTACCCTCCAAGCCGACCAGCTTGAGAAGCTCCCTCGCACGCGCTTCGGCCTTAGGCCTATCGACGCCGCGAATCCGCATGGGATACATGACGTTCTTCAGCACGGTCTGCTGCTGGAACAAGCTGAAATGCTGGAAGATCATGCCGATGTTGTGACGGGTCTCGTTCAGCTGCTTTCCGGTGAAGTTGGTAATATCCTGCCCGTCGATGATGATCTGGCCGTTGGTCGGACGCTCGAGCAGGTTGATGCAACGGACCAGCGTGGACTTGCCCGCGCCGGATTCGCCGATGATGCCGAACACATCGCCATCATTGATAGTCAGATTGACGTCGAAAAGGGCTTGGAACTTGCCTTCCCGCGTCTCGTAGATCTTGTCTACGTTCTTGATTTCGATCATTTCGATCCCTTCGTGAATACCAGTTTGGCTGGAAAACCGGCTGACACCGGACAATCGGCCCAGCAACGCGCTTCTTTCAGACACACGGATGCGCTGCCCGAAGTGCAGCGCATCACGAACATGTTTCCCGAAAGAGGGTGCTCCTCGGCAGTACCGATGCTATCCGAACTGCCAAGGCCCGCTTATTAGGACAGGGTCAGGGGAACAACGGCTCCGTTGTAGGTGTCCTCGATGTACTTGGCAACCTCATCGGACTGGCAGGCGGCTACCAGGGCCTTGATCTTCTCGGAATCCTGGTTGCCATCGGCAACTGCGATGATGTTGCCGTACTGCTCTGCAGCCACGCCTTCGGCGGACTCGACAGCCAGGGCGTCGGCAACGCTCAGGCCTGCCTCCAGGGCATAGTTGCCGTTGATGATGCCGAAGTCAACGTCCTGCAGGGAGTGGGAAACCTGAGCAGCCTCCAGCTCGACGATCTCCAGGTTCTTGGGGTTGTCGACGATGTCCTTGGTGGTCGCGGTCACGCCAGCGCCATCGGCCAGGGTGATCAGGCCTTCCTGCTGGAGCAGCAGCAGGGCGCGTGCCTCGTTGGTGGTGTCATTGGGAACGGCAATCTTCGCACCGTCAGCGATATTCTCCAAGTCGGAGGACTTGCCTGCATACAGGCCGAAGGGCTCGTAGTGGACATAGCCGGCATTGACCAGGCTGGTGCCGTTTTCCTCATTGAAGGCATCCAGGTAGTTGATGTGCTGGAAGTAGTTGGCATCCAGCTCGCCGGATTCCACGGCGGTGTTGGGCTGGACGTAATCCTCGAAGACGGTCACCTGCAGATCGTAGCCCTGCTCTTCCAGGATGGGAGCGACGGCGTTTTCCAGGACCTCGGCATGGGGAGTGGGGGTTGCGCCGACGGTGATGACCTTGTCGTCGCCGCTGCTTGCTTCCTGGGAAGCGCCGCATGCGGTCAGTCCGAAGCATCCTACCGCCAGTACCGCTGCCGCTGCGAAGGCGACGGCCTTGTTCTTCAGTGCCATGATTATCCCTTCTATCGTAAATTGCTTGTTACATCGCGATTTCTCATGGGCGGTTGCGCCCCGATGTGCCTAAAGCATGATATACGAGCAAACAGCTCTGCCAACCGAGATTTCGATACCGCTTTTCTATAGCTTGTTATCGGTTATTCATATAACTGAAAGGCTTCCCTCGCGGCTCCCATTACTCGTTCCATCAGGCATGCAAGTTGCAAGGCAGGTCCAACGGTATCTGGATTACAGAAATCCGAGCGTCCATACGATATATTGCAAGCATTGCGAAACCCGCGGCAATAAGGAGCGGCCATGTCCGAAAACGAGCAGAATGCCATCTTAGGGAGCTGGTGCCAATCCTGCGCACCCTGCCAAAGCCATTGCTATCTGCGTTGCCATATCGAAAACGGAATCTGGACGAAAACCGAAGGCTGCACCAATGCCTGCAACAACGGGCAACACGGATCGACCTCGCTCTGCGCCAAGGGCGTGGCGGCGCACGAATCCATCAAAGCTTCGGGTAGGATCCTCTACCCCATGCGCAGGATCGGCCCCAAGGGACCGGGTGCGAAGTTCGAACGGATCGGCTGGAAGGAAGCGCTCGGCACTATTGCGAGCACCCTTCTGGAACAGAAAAGGCTCTACGGACCCGAATCCTTCGGCATCCTTTCCCCGCAGATGTTCCCGCCGCTTGCCTTCCTGGGCCGCAGGCTGCTCAACGTCCATGGGAGCCCCAACTACCTGCACAGCGCCATCTGCTTCACGCAACGCAAGATGTCGATGTATTCGGTGCTGGGATGCCAACCCAATGGCATGGCAAATAATATGGCCCCCACCCAGCTAGACAAGACCGAGCTACTGGTTTCCTGGGGCGCCAACCCCGAAAATGCCGCAATCAACCACGGCGGCGTCAAACGACGCCTGCAATGGCAGCGCGAGGGTATGCAGGTCATCGATATCAGGCCCATGCGCGACGCCCTGGCAGACAAAGCCGACCTGTGGCTTCCCGTACGACCGGGGACCGACCTGGCTTTGGCGTTGGGGATCCTGCATGTCATTATGCGCGATCGGCTCTACGATGCAGATTTCGTTGCCGATTGGTGCCACGGCTTCGATGAACTCCGCGAACACGCCAAGCAGTTCACGCCCGAATGGGCGGCTCAGCGTTGCGGTATCGATGCGAACCTGATCGAAAAGACCGCCCATCTGATGGGAACCGTCAAACCCATGGGCATCATCTGCGGCAACGGCGTGGGAGACCAATCCCGCGATGGGCACTGGACCGTGGTTACCATCCAGCTGATCGGCGCGCTCACGGGCAACTTCGGCATCCCCGGCGGCGGCTCGGACCAGGTTCCGCTTGCACCCATGGTCGCACCCTTCCGCATGCCGGACACCCTTTCCTCCCGCATGCCCGCAAGCGAGGAAGACCTGGCAAACGGCTGGAAGGCGGGCACCTCGAAGCTCGTGGCGCCCGAATTCCCCCAATGGCTCCCCCTTCCAGGTCGCGACGAGCCCACGTCAACCTACTTCGGCGGGCTGATGAGCGTGCTTACAGAAGAACCCTACCCCCTTCGTTGCGTGCTGGCGCAGGCTACCAACCCCCTCACCGCAACCAGACAGCCCAAGCTGGTGAAAAAAGCCCTCGAGAAGCTTGATATGTTCATCGCGATGGACATGTATTGGAATCCCTCGTGCGACTACGCCGATATCGTGCTGCCCGCCGCAAGCCAATTCGAATGCAGCCACCAATTGGGAATGCAGAACGCTGCGGACGGCACCTTCATCGCCATCAGCCAGAAGATCATCGACCCGCCCGGCGAGGCGATGAGCGACTGGGAGTTCTATCTCAAGCTTGCCGAAGCACTGGGATACGGCAACGACTTCTGGAACGGCGGCATCGAAAAGCTCCTGGAAGAGATGGTGGAGCCCACGGGCTATTCGCTCGAGCAGCTGCGCCGCGCCCCGGACGGTATCTTCATCCCGCGCGACACGCAGCACATGCCGCGGGCCCGCGCACGCGACATCCAAGAACCTGATTACGCACTCCTGCTCGCGGCATTGCCCAGCGGGAAAGTGCAGTACCTCTACGACTTCATCGGTGGAAAACCCTCGCTAGTGGATGGCGAGACCCTGCCCCGCCTTCCCATACACCAGGGACCTCCCGAGGGTATCGCCGAAACGC